>Ga0208044_1001576_pt1 | contig 12237 bp, 7 predicted proteins | sample Sb_taG_8_FD_187712 | JGI IMG/M metagenome (GOLD analysis project Ga0208044, IMG submission 187712) | Peat soil microbial communities from Weissenstadt, Germany - Sb_50d_c_BC metaG (SPAdes) (version 2) | ecosystem: Environmental > Terrestrial > Soil > Wetlands > Peat | place: Germany: Weissenstadt... | reverse complement strand
GCCGCCGGGGCGCTGATCCTGGGCCTGCCGTACCTGTGGAACAGCGCGGCCTACGCCGCGGTCACCGCGATCGCGACCATCGGCCTGTACATCGCGTACGTCTCGCCGACCTACCTACGGCTGCGCCAGGGCGCGAGCTACCAGCGCGGGCCGTGGCACCTGGGCCGGTGGAGCTACCCGGTCGGCATCATCGCGGTCATCTGGGTGGTCTTCATCACCATCTTGTTCATGCTGCCCACCGCCAGCCCGATCGGCTGGGGCAACTTCAACTACACCGTCGTGGCCGTGGTCGCGGTGATCGGCTTCGCGGGTGTCTACTGGCTGGTCTCGGCGAAGAACTGGTTCACCGGGCCCAGGGTCCAGGGCTCGGCGGAGGAACTGGCCGCGATCGAGCAGGAGCTTTCCAGCTGATGTCGGCTGACCATGGCTCGCTTAGGCGCGGCCTGCTGACCCTGGAGCAGTTGCGCGTCGCGGTCGGCGAGGGCGAGATCGACACCGTCGTGCTCGCCTTCACCGACATGCAGGGCCGGCTGCAGGGCAAGCGCCTGTCGGCGGAGTTTTACCTGGACGAGGTGGCCGAACACTACTCCGAGGGCTGCAACTACCTGCTCGCCGTGGACGTGGACATGAACACGGTCGACGGGTACGCCATGTCGTCCTGGGACCGCGGCTACGGCGACTTCGTGATGGCGCCGGACCCGGGCACCATGCGCCGGCTGCCGTGGCACGACGGCACGGTCCTGGTGATCGCGGACCTGACCTGGCACGACGGCGCGCCGGTGCTGGCCTCGCCCCGGCAGATCCTGGCGGCGCAGACGGCCAGGCTGGCCGAGCGCGGCTGGGTGGCGCTGGCCGGGACCGAGCTCGAGTTCGTCGTCTACCAGGACTCCTACGAGCAGGCCGCGGCCAAGGACTACCGCGACCTGGTCCCGGCCAACCAGTACAACGTGGACTACTCGATCCTGGGCACGTCCCGGATCGAGCCGCTGCTGCGCCGGATCAGGAACCAGATGGCCGGGGCCGGCCTGTACGTGGAGTCGGCCAAGGGCGAATGCAACCTCGGCCAGCACGAGATCGCGTTCCGCTACGCCGAGGCGGTGGCCACCTGCGACAACCACTCGATCTACAAGACCGGGGCGAAGGAGATCGCGGCCCAGGACGGGAACAGCATCACGTTCATGGCCAAGCCGAACGCCCGCGAGGGTAACTCCTGCCACATCCACCTCTCGTTGCGCGCCGCTGCGGACGGGGCTCCAGTGCTGGCCGGGGACGGGCCGCACGGCCTGTCCAAGCTCGGCGAGCACTTCCTGGCCGGCCAGCTCGCCGCCATGCGCGAGCTGGCCCTGTGCTACGCGCCCAACATCAACTCCTACAAGCGCTACGTCCCGGGCAGCTTCGCCCCCACCTCGGTCCGCTGGGGGCCGGACAACCGCACCTGCGCGCTGCGGCTGGTCGGGCACGGATCCTCGCTGCGGGTGGAGAACCGGGTGCCCGGCGGCGACGTGAACCCGTACCTGGCGGTCACCGCGATGATCGCGGCCGGCCTGCACGGCATCGACCACGAGCTGCCCCTCGAGCCCCCGATGACCGGCAACGCCTACGCCGACACCTCCGCGCGGGTCCCGCACACCCTGCGCGACGCCCTGGACCTGTGGGAGAAGAGCGAGCTGGCCCGGGAATCGTTCGGCGCGGAGGTGGTGGAGCACTACGCCAACTACGCCCGGGTCGAGCTGGCCGCCTACGACGCCGCGGTGACCGACTGGGAGCTGCGACGCTGCTTCGAGCGCCTGTAAAACGGGCGCCCCGTAAATCCGGGCGCGCGACGAGGATCTGTGAAGGGGTAACGGCAGGATGTCCCAGTTCACCGTGCTCAATCCCGCGACAGAGGAGCCGGTCACCACGGTGACCCAGGCCTCGGCCGCCGACGCCGACGAGGCGATCGCCCGCGCCGCGGCCGCCCAGGCCGCCTGGCGCGACGTCGCGCCCGGGGACCGCGCCCGGCTGCTGCGCTCGTTCGCCGCGGCCGTCGACGCGCACGTCTCGGAGTTGGCGGACCTCGAGGTCGCAGGCTCGGGCCATCCGGTCGGGCAGGCCCGCTGGGAGGCCGAACACGTCCGCGACGTGCTGCTGTACTACTCGGCCGCGCCGGAACGACTGTGCGGCCGACAGATCCCGGTACCCGGCGGGCTGAACATCACCTTCCACGAGCCGGTCGGCGTGGTCGGCCTTATCGTGCCGTGGAACTTCCCGATGCCGATCTTGTCCTGGGGCATGGCGCCGGCGCTGGCCGCGGGGAACACGGTGGTGGCCAAGCCTGCCGAGGCGACCCCGCTGACCGCGATGCGGATCGGCGAGCTCGCGCTGGAGGCGGGCCTGCCGGAGGGCGTGTTCCAGGTGCTGCCGGGCAAGGGCAGCGTGGTGGGGCAGCGGCTGGTCGACCATCCGTTGGTGCGCAAGATCGTGTTCACCGGGTCGACCGAGGTGGGGCAGCAGATCATGGCCGGCTGCGCGCGCCAGGTCAAGCGGCTCACGCTGGAACTCGGCGGCAAGAGCGCCAACATCGTCTTCGCCGACGCCGACCTCGAGCGGGCCGCGGCGACCGCCCCGTACGCGGTGTTCGACAACGCCGGGCAGGATTGCTGCGCCAGGTCCCGGATCCTGGTGCAGGACTCGGTGCTCGACCGGTTCATGGAACTGCTCGAGCCCGCGGTGCAGGGCGTCGCCGTCGGCGACCCCGCCTCGGCGGCGACCGAGATGGGACCGCTGATCTCGGCGGCGCACCGCGCGCACGTCGCGTCCTACGTGCCGTCCGGGGCGCCGGTAGCTATCCGCGGCCACGCGCCCTCGGGGCCGGGGTTCTGGTACCCGCCGACCGTGCTCGCCCCGGTACGCCAGGACGACCCGGCCTACACCGAGGAGGTGTTCGGCCCGGTGGTGACCGTAACCCCGTTCACCGACGAGGCGGACGCGGTGGCCATCGCCAACGACACGCCCTACGGCCTGTCTGGCTCGATCTGGACCTCGGACGTGGGCCGCGCGATCCGGGTGGCCCGCGCGGTGGAGAGCGGGAACCTGTCGGTGAACTCGCATTCTTCGGTGCGGTACTGGACGCCATTTGGCGGCTTCAAGCAGTCCGGCCTCGGCCGCGAGCTCGGGCCCGACGCCCCTGACGCGTTCACCGAGACCAAGAACGTCTTCATCGCGACGGCCCAGTGAGCGAGAGGTAGAGCACAATGAGGTTCGAGAGCAGGACCGTCGTCATCACCGGCGCGGGCAGCGGGATCGGGCTGGCCGCCGCGCGGCGGTTCGCGGCGGACGGCGCTCACGTGGTGGCGGTCGACATCGACGACGCAGCCGGCGAGAAGGCCGCGGCGGAGACTGGCGGCCTGTTCGTGCACGCCGACGTCACTTCTGAGGCGGACGTGGCGGCGGCCTTCCGGGCGGCGAAGGACACCTACGGCTCGGTCGACGTGGCGTTCAACAACGCCGGCATCTCACCGCCCGACGACGACTCGATCCTGGACACCTCGGTGGAGGCCTGGCGCCGCGTCCAGGAGGTCAACCTGACCTCGGTGTACCTGTGCTGCAAAGAAGCGATCGGCCACATGCGGGCGCAGGGCAAGGGGGCGATCGTGAACACCGCCTCGTTCGTCGCGGTCATGGGCTCGGCCACCTCGCAGATCTCCTACACCGCGTCCAAGGGCGGAGTGCTCGCCCTGTCCCGCGAGCTCGGGGTGCAGTTCGCCCGCGAGGGGATCCGGGTCAACGCGCTGTGCCCGGGGCCGGTCAACACGCCGCTGCTGCGCGAGTTGTTCGCGGCCGACCCCGAGCGGGCGCAGCGCCGGCTGGTGCACGTGCCGATGGGCCGGTTCGCCGAGCCCGAGGAGATCGCCGCCGCGGTCGCCTTCCTGGCCAGCGACGACGCCTCGTTCATCACCGCCTCGACGTTCCTGGTCGACGGCGGCATCTCCGGCGCCTACGTGACGCCTCTTTAGCAGGTCAGGGCGAGCGCAGGGTGCGCAGCCGGATGGTGACCGGCATCGCGCGCAGTTGCGCGAGCACGTCCTCGCTGTACTCCGAGCCGATGTCGGTCAGCACGTAGCCGAACTCGTCCCTGGTCCGCAGCAGCTGGCCCTCGACGTTGACGCCGTGCTCGGCCAGCACCCGGTTGATCGAGGCCAGCACGCCCGGCACGTTCCGGTGCAGGTGGACCAGGCGGTGCGTGCCGCTGGTGGCCGGCAGCGTGATGCCCGGCAGGTTCACGCTGAGCGAGGTGCTACCCGAGGCCATGTACTCGGCCAGCTTGTTCGCGACGAACTCGCCGATGTCCTGCTGGGCCTCCTCGGTCGAGCCGCCGATGTGCGGGGTGAGGATAACGTTCGGCAGTCCGCGCAGCTCGGAGACGAACTCTTCGCCGCGGCCCTTCGGCTCGGCGGGAAAGACGTCGACGGCCGCCCCGGCGATGTGCCCGGACTCGATATTGCGACGCAGCGCCGCGTGGTCGACCACGAAGCCGCGGGACAGGTTCAGGAACAGGGACCGCGGCCGCATCGCGGCGAACTCGGCCTCGCCGAAAAAGCCGCGGTTGCCGTCCCGCCCGTCCACGTGCAGCGTGACGGTTTCCACCGACTCCAGCAGCTCGGTCAGGGTGGAACAGCGCCGCGCGTTGCCCAGGGCCAGCTTGTCCGCGATGTCGTAGAAGCAGACGGACATGCCGAGGTTCTCCGCCAGCACCGACAGCTGGGTGCCGATGTTGCCGTAGCCCACGATGCCGAGCTTGCGGCCGCGCACCTCGTGGCTCCCGGCCGCGGACTTGTCCCAGTGACCCGCGTGCATCTGCATGTTCTTCTCCGGCAGCCGCCGGGCCATCGCGATGATCTCGGCCAGTGCCAGCTCGACCACGCTACGGGTGTTGGAGAACGGCGCGTTGAAGACCGCCACGCCGCGCCTGCTCGCGGCGGCCAGGTCGATCTGGTTGACGCCGATGCAGAAGGCACCAACCGCGATCAGCTGCGGCGCCGCCTCCAGCAGGCGCTCTGTGACCTGCGTCCCGGACCTGATGCCGAGCAGGCTCACGTCGCCGATGGCTTCGATGAGCTCGTCCTGGCCGAGCGCGCGCGGCAGCGTGTCGACCTGATAGCCCTCCTTGGCCAGCCGCGCCGACGCGTCGGGATGGATGTTCTCGAGCAGCAGCGCCCTCGTCGTCACCAGACCTTACACCTTTCGCACTATTTGCCCCGGTCCTGGGCCACCTGGGCCAGCCCCCGCAGGCGGGCAGGGTTCATCCCCGTAGCCCGTTTCTTTTATACCTAACGTGCCGCGGTGGCTGCCCCGGTCAGGTAGCCCGTATCCGCTCGGCCGGCGCCTCCTTGCTCCTCGCGCCCGTGGCCGTCCTGGCCGTCGAGGGCGCGGAGCCTGGCCCGGATCTCGTCGGCGAGCGGGTGCGGGAGCCGGTCCAGGATGGCGACGGCCTCGCGCCAGGCTGCCTCGGCGGCCCCGGGGTCGCCCCCGGCCAGGAGTGCGTCGCCCAGCCCGGCCAGCGAGTTGCCCTCGCCGAACGGCGAGCCGATCTCGCGGTAGGCCTCGACGGCCTTGGTGTAGTGGGCCTTGGCCTGGGCGATGTCGCCCAGGTGCAGGTAGACGTACCCCAGGCTGTCGAGCGTGTCGGCGGTGCCGCCGCGGTGGCCGGAATCACGGTGCAGGCTCAGCGCCCGCTGGCAGTGGGTCAGCGCCCGGTCGTACTGCCCCAGGTGGGCGTACAGCCAGCCGACGCCGTTCTCCAGGGTGGCCTGCGTCCACCAGTGCCCGACGGCCTTGAGCATCCGCAACGCGTCCAGCGCGACAGCCAGCGCCTCGGGGTAGCGTTCCTGCTTCTCCAGCATGCCGGCCAGGCCGTTGAGCACCACGGCCTCGTTGGCCCGGTCGCCGAGTTCGCGGAACAGGTCCAGCGCCCGGCGGAAGTTCGGGTCGGCCGCCTCGTACTCGCCCACCTGCAACTGGACATGGCCGAGCAGGTGATGCGCGTGGGCCAGGGCGAGCGTGTCGCCCAGGCGCCGGGCCGCGGCCAGCGCGGTCTGCTGGGTGGCGACGTAGTCCTGCCACCGGCCGCGCCGGTTGAAGAACGGGCCGAGCGTCCAGGGGATCTGCCAGGCGTGGGTGTCGAAGTCGTTGGCGTCGGCGTACGCGATCAGCGCGAGCAGGACCGGGACCTCGGCGTCGAACCAGGCCATCGCCTGCTCCTTGTCCGCCACGTCGGCGGGCAGCACGCCCGGCTGCGGGGAGGCCAGCTGCAGCGGGGACCGGAACGGGCTGAACCGGTGCGAGGCCGCCATCCCCGTGTGCAGGTAATGGTCGAGCACCCGGTGCGCGGCCGCCCGGCGTTCCGGCACCGGGTCTTGCCGCTCGGCCTGGTCGGCGGCGTACGCGCGGAGCAGGTCGTGGAAGGTGAACCTGGCAGGCAGGTACTCGGCGACCATATGGGTCCGGCTCAGCTCGCGCAGCGCCGCGCCCGCGTCGGCACGGGCCATCCCGGCCAGGCTGGCCGCCGCCGACAGCGAGATGTCCGGGCCCGGGTGCACGCCGAGCAGGCGGAACATCCGCGCCGCGGGCTCGGACAGCTGGTTATAGGACCAGGAGAGCACGGCCCGCACGTTGGTGACCGCGTCCCCGGCCTCGAGCGCGTCCAGCCTGCCCCTGGCGTCGCGCAGTTCGGCGGCCAACTCGGTCAGCGGGCGCTTGGGCCGGCCGGCCGCACGGCCGACCGCGATGCCCAGGGCCAGCGGGAGGCGGGCGCAGGCGGAGATGATCTCGTCCGCCGCCTCGGGCTCGGCCGCGGCCCGGTCCTGGCCGAGCCGGCGTACGAGCATCTCGCGTGCCTCGGCGAAGCTGAGCACGTCGAGCGTGAGCGGCACCGCTCCCTCGGCGGCCACCAGCCCGGTCATCTCGTTGCGGCTGGTCACCACCACGAGGGAGCCCGGCGAGCCGGGCAGCAGCGGGCGCACCTGGGCCACGTTGCGGGCGTTGTCCAAGACGATCAGCATCCGCTTGCCGTCCAGCAGGCTGCGGAACAGGGCGGACCGGCCTTCGGTGTCGGCCGGGATCCGGTACGGCGGCACACCCAGCGCGTCGAGGAAGAACCGCAGCGTCTCGGCCGGCTCCATCGGCGGGGTGGCCGGATCCAGTCCGCGCAGGTTGACGTATAGCTGCCCGTTGGGGAAGCGCTTGGCGACATGGCGGCCGAAGCGGATGGCGAGCGCGGTCTTCCCCGTTCCCGCCGTGCCCGAGATGACCACGATCGGCACTGTCTGGCCCGATTCGGCCTCGCCAGAGCCGGCGGATTTCGCCGGCAGCATCGCCTGCAGGATGCCGAGTTCTTCGTGACGGCCGGAGAAGCCCGGCGCGTCGAGGGGCAGCTGGGCCGGCACCGGCGTGACCATGCCCTCGGCCCGGGGCCGCGGGCGACCGTCACCGAGCACGGAACTGATCCCTGTCGCGTCGCCGTCGAGCGTCACCAGGGCCAGGCCGTCCGGGGCGGCCAGGACGGGATCGGCGGTCAGCATCTGCTGGTGGATGCGGGACAGGTCGCTGCCCGGGTCGATGCCGAGCTCATCGGCGAGCACCCGCCGGCCCTCGGCGAACACCCGCAGCGCCTCGGCGTGCCGTCCGCAGCGGTACAGCGCGATCATCAGCAGCCCGCGCATCCGCTCGCGCAGCGGATGATCCGCCACCATGGCCGTCAGGTCGGGCACAACCTCCTCGTGGCGGCCGAGTGACAGCAGGACGTTGGCACGTTCTTCCGCGGCCGCGGAACGCAGCTCGCCGAGCCGTACCCGCTCCGTCTCCGCGAACGGCCCGGGCACCCCGGCGAACGCGATACCCCGCCACAGCGCTAGCGCCGTGTTGAGGGCGACCACCGCGCCGGTCAGGTCGCCAGCCTTGCGCAGCTGGCGGGCCCGGCCGAGATCCTGCTCGAAGGCCACCGCGTCCGGCTGGCCAGGCACCAGGTGAAGCACGTAGCCGGCCCCGGACGAGACCAGCACCCGGCCCGGCCCGCGCAGCGACCGGTTCGGTTCGATGACCCGGCGCAGGCCGGCCACGTAGGTGTAGATGCCACCCTCGGCGCTGGCCGGGGGGTCCTGTCCCCAGACCGCATCGACTAGTTCGCCCCGGGATATGACCCGGTTAGCCCGCATCGCTAGGATGCCAAGCACAGCCTGCTGCCTGGGCTGCCCCACATGTAGCTCCTGGTCGCCATACCAGGCCGTTACGGGACCAAGCACGCCGACGCGCAACGCCACGGCTTCGCCGACCTTCCGCTCGCCAACACCCCAAAGACCCGAAGGTCCGCCCCCACCCGGGCTGGAGCCTCTTAATCAAGGCTACAGTGATTTGCTCTAGTCATCCAGAAAAAATCTAGATCATATAGAGACGGCCAATTAATAGTTGGTCGCGCCACGTGGGCTCCTGCGCTGCGGCTGAAGTATTCCAGCCTCCGCAGGTCGGGCGGGTCAGATGCGCAAGTGTACGGGGAGGCTAGGGGTATGGCGGCGGAAGCCGGGAAACTTGTTACAGCCCGGGCTGCTGGGATTTCTGAGGCCTGATGAACGCCGCCGCAATCACTTCGGCCGCGCCAGCGGCCCGCCAGGAGCCGGTCCGCGCACTCGCGGAGCGGGCTCGGATCCGTTGCCCCCTGGATCAGCGGCAGCGCCCTTCGCACTCCGCCCTTCGCACTCCGCCCTTCGCACTCCGGCGCCGCCGGCTTAGGCCCGGCACCGTCGGCTGAAGCCTCCGGGTCCCGCGCGACCCGGAGCCGCCGGCCCTCACGGCACCCCCCTCACTACCTGCCGTGAGGGCCGGCACCCTCGGCGCCGACCCCGGGGGACGGCTATGTCTAGCCGTACCTGGCCCCGATGATCCAGTGAGCGACCTTTATTGAATTGTCAGGCTATCTTGGCCAATACTTCACTATCCGCCTTTTGCGTCCAAGCCTGGGCAAACGGGACACCCCGAAATAAGGCGCGCAGCGCCGGGCAGGCGGAGCCACCTGCGGGACGGCAACGGACCCGGGCTCCGGTCCCGGCATCGGGCGCGGATCTCGAGGCGTGTGCCTGGCACACGCTGGCACGCGCGGGAGGGCGGGCGAGTCGTCGAGTGTGGGCGCGACAGTATGGCGGAGCGCCTAACATGGAGCCCGGTACCCGGGACGACGGAATACTCCTGCGCGCCGACGCAGGCATGGAACCAGCGGACGTGCGGCCTGACCGCCGGCTGACTGACGCTAAGGGTTGGACGAAGCGAGCATGGGCAAGGCAAGCAGAACAAAGGTCGACAGCAGCCGCAGGGAGAAGATCGCTGCACAGCGCGCGGCGGCCCGTCGTGCCGAGCAGCGCCGGCGGATTCTGATCGCGTCGGGCAGCGTCGTCGTCGTGCTGGCGATCGTGGTGGCCCTCGTCGTGATCAAGCTGAACACCAAGGCGGCCTCGGACAACTCGCCGAACGGCCCGACCGGCGCGGCCCTGGCCAGCGTGGTGACCACCGTCACGAGCGTGCCGGCCAGCGCCCTGGACACGGTCGGAGACGGCAGCGGCTCGGTCACGGCCAAGCCGACGAGCATCAGCGGCACGGCCCTGACCGCCAACGGCAAGCCCGAGGTGCTCTACATGGGCGCGGAGTACTGCCCGTACTGCGCGGCTGAGCGCTGGGCGATGATCGTGGCGCTGAGCCGGTTCGGCACGTTCTCCGGGCTGGCCACCGTGCATTCCGCCGCCGCCAACGGGGCCGGCAACGCCGAGCCCTATCCCAACACGCCGACCTGGACGTTCGTCCACGCCACGTACACCAGCAAGTATCTGACGTTCTCCTCGGTCGAGGAGCAGACCAACATCCCGGACAGCGCGACTGGCACCTACACCACCCTGCAGACGCCCACCAAGGCCCAGGAGGCGCTGGTAACCAAGTACGACTCGAGTTCGGGCGGGGCTATCCCGTTCGTGGACTTCGGCAACAAGTACCTGATCTCCGGGGCCAGCTACAGCCCGCAGGTGCTCGCCGGGCTCAGTTGGCCCACGATCGCGTCGGATCTGAGCAACCCGAACAGCGCGGTCGCCAAGGCTGTCGACGGCACGGCGAACTACATCACGGCCGCGATCTGCCAGCTGACCGGCAACCAGCCCGCCAGTGCCTGCACCGCGACCGTCAAGTCACTGGAAAGCCAGATCTGATCCTGAGCTAGCTCTAAGGCGACGAGCGGAGTCTCGCACGGTACAATCTGGCGTCAGGTGTCGGTCGCGTTGAGTGTCCAGGGACCGCGCGCACATCAGCAGCCGTGAAAGCACCGGAGGCGAAGCTCGGATGACAGCGTCGAAGTCAAGCCGTGCCCGGAACGCGCGAATCGCCGCCCAGGCCAGCGCGAACAGGGCAAGCGCGGCTAAGGGTGGCACCGCCGTCAAGAACGGCAGTGCGGCCCGTAACGGCGGCGCGACAGCCAACGGCCAGGCGCGGACCGCGGCCGTGCGGAACGGCGCGGCCCCGCGTCCAGCGCGCGGCGCGCAGACGCCGGTTATCGTGGAGGATCTCCCCCGGGGCGGGCCCGCTGTCTGGCTGCAGGTCGCCACCTTTGTGCTGGCGCTGGCCGGCCTTGGCGTGTCGATCTACCTGACGATCGCGCACTTCACCGAGTCGACGCTGGCCGGGTGCTCGGAATCGGGGCTGGTGAACTGCACCAAGGTGACCACCAGCCCGCAGTCGTACGTGTTCGGGATCCCGGTGGCGGTGCTCGGGCTGGCATTCTTCCTGTTCGCGGTGGCGATCATGAGCCCGTGGGCGTGGCAGGCGACCAGGCGCGAGATCCACCTGCTCCGGATAGCGTCGCTGGTGGTCGGCATCGGCTTCGTGCTCTACCTGATCTACGCCGAGTTGTTCATCATCGGCAGCATCTGCCTGTACTGCACCAGCGTGCACGCCATCACGTTCGTGCTGTTCGTGCTGACCGCGATCGCGGCCGCGGCCTGGGGCCTGGTGCCCGGTGCGGCATGGAAGTCCAGGCCCGCGCGGCAGTCCGACTGAGGCGCCGCCGTCACGCCATGACGGAGCGTCTCGCCGCGGGCGTGCGGAGGTCTACGGCACGTGGTTACCGTACAGGGGATGCCTCGTTACCCTGAATGCCGGATGCTGGCGATCATCGGGTCCGGCGAGACCAGTCCGACGATGGTCACGGTGCACCGGAACCTGGTGTCGCGGCTTGGCCTGAACAATCCGCAGGCGATACTGCTGGCGACTCCTTACGCGTTCCAGGAGAACGCCGCCGACGTCTCGGCCCGCGCGCAGCGCTACTTCGCGGACAGCGTCGGCCTGCAGGTGCGCATCGCGGCAGGCACAAGCCCGCACGCGGAACCCGGGATGGCGCCTCCGCTGACCAGCGAAGACGACGAGGACGAGGGACGGCAGGCGGCTGACATCAGGGCCGCGGACTGGGTGTTCGCCGGGCCGGGAAGCCCGTCCTATGCGCTCGCGCACTGGCGGGCCGGGCCGGTCGCGGCCGGGCTGCGGGACCGCGTCCTGGCCGGCCGCGGGATGACCGTGCTGGCCTCGGCGGCCGCCGCTACCGCGGGACGGTTCACCGTGCCGGTTTACGAGATCTACAAGGCGGGCGGCGCGCCACGCTGGCTGCCCGGGCTTGACCTGCTCGGGACGTTCGGCCTGAACGTCGCGCTCATCCCCCACTACGACAACGCCGAGGGCGGCCGCTATGACACCAGGCACTGCTACCTCGGGACGCGGAGGCTGGCGGCGATGGAGCGCGAGCTTCCGGCCGACGCCGCCGTGCTTGGCGTGGACGAGCACACCGCGATGCTGATCGACCCGCGGGCCGAGGACATCGAGATCCGCGGCCGGGGAGGCGTGACCGTCCGGCGTTCCGGCGACAGCGTCGTCCTGCCGTCCGGCAGCCGGCTGTCAATGGCGGACCTGCGCGACCTCGTCCGGGGCATCCGCCGCACGAGGGAGGGCGCCGGGGCCGGGAACGAGGACGGCGGCGCGGCCCACGGCGGAGCAAGCCACGGCGGCGCGGGCCACGGCGGTGACCGGTTCACCGCGGACGGGAACGCGGGCGAGCCGGCCCAGCGGTCGGTACTGCCGCTGCCTGAGGTCATGGCGGCGGCCGAACGGGGCTTCGGGGCGGCCGCGGGAGCACGGGACGCCGACGCGATGGTCGGGGTGATCCTGGAACTCGAGACCGCG
>Ga0208044_1001574_pt1 | contig 12254 bp, 8 predicted proteins | sample Sb_taG_8_FD_187712 | JGI IMG/M metagenome (GOLD analysis project Ga0208044, IMG submission 187712) | Peat soil microbial communities from Weissenstadt, Germany - Sb_50d_c_BC metaG (SPAdes) (version 2) | ecosystem: Environmental > Terrestrial > Soil > Wetlands > Peat | place: Germany: Weissenstadt... | reverse complement strand
ACACCGGGGAAACCAACCGCATGAACCCCCCCCTGAATCGCCGTGAATTCATTGCGCAGGCGCTGGGCGCCGCCGCGCTGGCCGCAACGGCCTCAACCGCCATGGCGGGCATGGTCCGCTCCAAGAACAGTCTTCCCAAGAGCCCGACCAAGAAGGTCGCCCTGGGCAAGTCCGGCGTCCAGGTCTCTCTCGTGGGGATGGGGACTCAAGCGAACCGCCGATGCGATCGCGTTCCTGAAAGCCTGATCAGTTGCCAAAACAGATGGGAAGGGCCAACATCACGGCCCTCCCCATCACCTTTTCGCCTTGCAAAGAAGTCTGTCCTGGCGTCGCGGTGCTGCATTGCGTTCACGGAGCGAGCGTGGCGGCCGAGCGACGGATGAGATTGACCTGCTGGAAGCGGCTGGGGATATGGGTGGCGTGGGGGTCGTTATCGTAGGTCACCACAAGGCGGACCGTGCCGGGGTCGGTCACACCGGCAGCTTGCGGCAAGATGCACAACCCCTCGGCTTTCATGGCAGCCTCGAACGTCCAGACCTTGTCCGCCAGGACGGGTGAGCCATTGCCCTGCGCGATGCGGTCGTCGGGCACGAACCAGAGCGTGTTCCCATGAAACGCATTCTGGTCGTCCTCGGTCGCAGTGACGACCAGGAAGCCCTTCCAAACGGGAAGATACTCCATCGACGTGAGTTGACTGCGAACGCCCTCGCGCTCGCCGGGATCGAAGGCAAAAAGGCGCGTGAGCGCAAGTTCAGCATCCGGGGCAGGGGGCATGGTGATGTCCGCAACGAAGGCGCGGACCAGGTCGTCGGGCTGACGCAGGCCAATCACCAGCTCGCGGCGAACCCTTCCATCGGGACCAGCCGGCAACTCGCGGATCGCCAGGCCCTCGATCTTGCGCTGATCCACGGCCTTCGCATCCAGCCCTTCATGCTGTAGTGCCTGGATCAAGGGCGACGCCAGCCGCCATGAGATAACCGAGCCTTCGTCGATTGCCACTGCGTCGAGGCCGCCGCTTATACCAGGTTGGGTCTTGAGCCGAAACCGGATCAGCTTCGCGTGCTCGTCGCGCTCACCTTGCGTCTTGCCCGAGTGCGATCCGACCAGGTAGTAATTGCCCTCGGAATCACGGGCCATCCCTTCCCACTTGGAAGATTTCGGCGTCTCGGCCGGGAACTTCCGGCAGGTCAGCAGCGGACCGACCTGCCGTCCCGTCGCCGTCTCGATCACGCGGAGCGGCACTTTCTTGTCGTGAGCCACCAACAGGAGACGCCCATCGCCGATGGGCTCGACCCCCGAGGCTTCGAGCACGTTATCCAGCCGGTATGCCGTCTCGCCTGATCCCGGTGCCTCGAAGAACGGCGCGGGGAACGTGACCGGCTCGACGGCAATGCCGTCGGCCCATGATGCACGGAATGGCAACGAGGCCACGGTCAGACCGATTGCCATCAACTTGAGAAAACCGGCAACTCGCATCGACGCCCCTTCCTTCAAATGCAGCGCACTTATTTAAGGTCGAAAGTAAACTCGGTTTTCTCCGCGCTGACCTCCGCCGTCAGGCGCGAGGTATTTGGGCTCCCATATTTCCGCAGCGCGCGATCCTTGGCGAGGCTTTTGTCGAATTCGCTGATGGAGATCCGATGCGCACCGGCGACCACTCCATCACCTGGTTTAAGGGTCGTGAGCTCGAAAGTCCCATCGGATTGGAGTTGGCCCTTGGCTGGCCGGCCGTAGCCCTCCGGCTCGAACTCGACGACACCCTTGGTCACGGGCTGCCCCTTGTAAGTGACCTTCCCCTTGACCGCGATCAAAGGGGCTAAAGTACCACTGCTGGATCCACAACCCCAGCAAGGGCCGACGAGGAGGGCAGCCAGTGCGACCAACTTGGGAAGGTCTATCCGCATGAATCGGCTCCTGGACTCTCGGGTGGCTGGCGGCGGGTCCGTCGGATGGCGGGTGACAGTTGTGGTGTCAATCCATCCGTGACTCACTCGGCTTGCTCTGGGGAGGGCATCAGGCGCAAGGCAAGACTACGATCTGATCTGGCACTTTGCGTAGGCTGGTTCTCACTCGACATGTATTGGGCAAACTTTGGCGTGAAGTAGACAACCGCGATTAGGACCCCGATCATCGCAAACCAGACGAGTAAATCTCCTAGCTGTCGCATGATTCCACTCCTCTTGGCTCAAAGCAACTCGAAACCGCTCGAAAAGGGGCGATCCTCTCTAGTTCTTGCCCGCCCTCATTTCGTGGCAACCCTTGGGCCCTAGATCTCCCTTTTCTCCCGGCTTGGATAATCGCTGCGCATTTCGCACCATGAAGGTGAATCTTCGCAGCCCTCTATTGATAGGATGGCACAAGAAGGAAACCCTGTGCGCGGTTTTTGTGACTTTGATGATGGGAAAAGGCAACGCACCAGTCCTTGGCTCGGGGAGAACTCACGATTTCGGTAAAACGAAGTCCGGAAACAGGAGCAGCCAACAGCCAACGATTCAGGAAATCGCAGCCGCGCGAGTTCCACCAGAATCACATCCTGAACCCCGGAACGTATTCTGGAAGACTCGCAGTGAGCTGTCTCTCTGCGATTCTTCTCGTGGGCTTGCTTCAGGGGTTGAGTCGGCGATCCACGGTCAGGACTGTTCTCAGACGCGGTCGATCCTTCATAAACCGAGTCTTATGGCCTTAGTTCCATTCCGTGTTCAGCGCAGTTCGGCTCGATTCCGGCTGGTCCACCAGACCCGGATCTGCTGAAAAAACCAGGGAGCAAGATGGACCCAATTGACGCTCTTTCTAAGAGAAGAAAGCAAAAAACCGTATCCTGCTAATCCAGCCTGCCCTATACGAGAAAGAAGAGGGGAGAGAGAACGATGGTGTCATGGATTGTCTCTCTCGCGGTCGGTTACGGACCGGACGTTTCACCGTGGTTCTGGGCGTATCTCGACCCGGGCTCCGGCAGCATGCTGTTCCAGGTCCTGATCGCCGGGTTGCTGAGCGCGCTGTTCTGTGCCAGGTCCACCTTGTTCGAGCTAAAGTCCGCCTTGTTTGGAGATCATGAAAAGGGATGACGCGTCATCCTCTATCGGCGGTCTCGTTTCGTGATCCGGGGGGCTTTGTCTATGAGGATCAGGGCTGCATTCTCCGCCAGGTCAACTTCCTGGCGAGAGAGCACTACGACCAATTGATGAAATCAGGCCTGTATCGCGAGTTGACCGAGAGACGCCTGCTGATCGCACATGATGAGGTCGATGCCTTACCGCGGGTCTCCGCCACCGCATACAGGGTGATCCGACCAGAGCCGGTCAGCTTGATCTCGTACCCTTTTGAATGGAGCTTCAGCCAGTACAAGGACGCCGCGCTGTTGACCTTGGCGGTCGAACGCCACGCACTTCGCCGTGGCATGTCGCTGAAGGATTGCAGTGCCTACAACGTGCAGTTTCACGAGGGCCAGCCGATCTTGATCGATACGCTTTCGCTGGAACAGTATCACGAAGGATGGCCATGGGTGGCTTACCGGCAGTTCTGCCAACATTTTCTGGCGCCCCTGGCGCTGATGAGCCTGACCGACATACGATTGGGCCAGCTCTGCCGCACGAACCTCGACGGCATCCCTCTTGATCTTGCGACCCGGCTCTTGCCATGGCGATCGCGGGTACGATTCGGTCTCTCGCTGCACCTTCATCTTCACGGGTTGGTGCAACACTCCGACGCCCAGACGCGTAAGTCTGGCAGTCCCGGCCGGTTCAGCCAGTCCGCGATGCTGGGGCTCATAGCAAGCCTCGAGTCCACCGTGAAAGGGCTCTCCTGGAAGCCGGGTCGGTCGACCTGGGTCGCTTACTCGAAGGAATCGACGTATTTACCCGACCAGACCGACCAGAAGAGCCGATTCATCGCCGAGTTTCTGGAGTTGGTCAGGCCTGCAAGCGTCTGGGACCTCGGGGCGAACACCGGCAATTTCAGCCGGCTTTCGAGCGATCGCGGAATTCCCACGGTGGCCTTCGACTTCGACCCAGCCTGCGTCGAGGTCAACTACCGGGAAGTCAAGAAACGTCAAGAAACGAAGCTGCTGCCCCTGCTGGTGGATCTGCTCAATCCGAGTCCGGCTTGCGGGTGGGTCAATCGGGAGCGAACATCAATCTTCCAGAGGGGCCGGCCGGAAATGGTCTTGGCCTTGGCCCTGATCCATCATCTGGCGATCACGGGGAACCTGCCCCTGGAGAACATCGCCGAGTTCTTTAGCGACCTTGCTCCGTGGCTGGTGATCGAATTCGTCGCTCCTGACGACTCCCAGGTGCAACGACTGATAGCCCAGCGCAGAGGTGTTCATCATCCCTATGACCAGACGCGGTTCGAGACATGCTTCAATCGCTATTTTTCCATTCAAGAAATCAGGCCAATCCTGCCGGGCAGGCGCATCTTGTACCTGATGCGCCGGAGGGACGACGAACCCTCGAGCGATGGGTGATCCATCCGTTCCTGCTGGCGATTTTCCCGATTCTCGGCTTCTTCGTCCGCAATACCACAGAGGTGCCTCTGGGCGATCTTGTCATGCCCATCGCTGTGGTGTTCCTGCTGACCTTTGCGACCTGGCTGTTTGCAACCTGCCTGCTAGGCAACCCCCTGCGTGCCGGGCTGTTCACAACGCTTTGCTTGATCCCGTTCTACACCGGTAGGCAAATTCCGCATATCGTCGACTCTCGGCTGACCGGTCTGACTGCTCTCTGGGTACAGAGAAACGTTCACGTACCTGATCGCGTGTCCCTCGTGTTTGTTCTGGTGGTGCTTGGATTGGCCGCTCTTGGACTGATCGCCAGGCTGAAAAATCCTGGTCCGTGGACCAGGATGCTCAATCTTTTTTCGATATTCCTGGTCATCCTGCCGGTAATCGAGGTCACCCGCGCAACAGCGTCGGTTCGGGCTCGACCCCAACGGTCCGCCACGGCGTTTCCTCTCGCTCTCCCGTCCCAACCGCTGCCGGACATTTATTACATCATCCTTGACGGCTATGCCCGGTCGGACGTGCTGCGCGAGCTCTTCGATTTCGACAACACCACATTCCTGGAACGGCTTGAACGCAAGGGCTTCTTCGTCGCCCGCGGCAGCAACGCAAACTATTGCCAGACCCCTTTGAGTCTCTCGTCATCCTTGAACCTCGAATACCTCGATGACTTGGTCAAGGGTCTAGGTACCAATCAGACCGAACTTCGTGAGCTCATTGGCCGGAACAACCTTGCCGCCACTCTTCGTCCTCTTGGTTACAAATTCGTCACATTCTCAACGGGCTTCGACCCGACCGACCTGACCGACACGGATCGTTATCTGTCGCCTTACGAACAGTTCACCGGATTTCAACGCCTCCTGATCGATCAGACACTGCTTTGGGCTTTACTGCCAGAGACTGATGGTCGCGATCTGTTCACGCAGGCCCGGGATCGAACGCTTTTCCTGCTCGATCATCTCCCCCGAATTGCGGCGGATCCGCAGCCCACCTTGACGCTCGCTCATATCCTCTGCCCTCATCCTCCGTTCATCTTCGGAGCCGATGGCGAGGATATCAGCCATCGTGATGATCGCTATTACCTTGGCGACGGCGACAAATTTAACGGTATGGCCTCGAAACCCGAAGTGTATGTCCGCGGCTATCGTGGCCAGGCGGTCTACATCACCCGGCGCATCGAGGAAGTCATCGACCAGATCCTCGCGCGGTCGAAAGTGCCACCCATCCTGATTCTCCAGGCCGATCACGGATCGGGTTTGCGACTGAACATGCAAAGCAAGGAAAAGACCGATCTGCGAGAACGCATGGGTATCTTGAACGCGTATTATTTCCCGAACCGGGACTATCGGGGGCTCTACCAGGACATCACACCGGTCAACTCGTTCCGGGTGGTTCTCAACACGTTATTCGGCGCCAGGTTCGAGATCCTTCCTGACAGGAGCAATTACTCCACCTGGTCCGAGCCATACCAGTTCATGGACGTCACCGAGGCGGTGCGATCCCCGTCCCGTCAGGAGCCCCGGCAATCGGGTTCGGGGAATTCACCATCGAAGAAATGACGTTGCGGAAAGCACCATGGCAAAAGGACGTCGCAGTCCCCAGGTCTCTGGCCCTGAAGTTCTCCTGGTTGCTACAATCGGAACCGTCGCTAGATTCGTCGCTGTTTCGCCTTCATGAAAAAAACCTTGGTTTCCGATTCCGCTTCATTGTAGAGTAATGGGGCGAAGGTTCGGACTCACTTGAGAAAACTGGTTCTACCAGGCTCTGTCCGAACAGTACCGGGATACGCTTGCCCCCGCTCCGAAAAGATTCTCACAACTCTCACGAAATGCACTGTGCGAGCGCCAAGATTTGTGGCTTCCGGGCAGTTGATTGCCTGACCCTGGTACGGATCGATCGTTTTCTCCTGGATCTCAGAGTCTCTTGATGAGCATGCGCGACATCGCTGTTTCTTTCCCATCTCCGGGAACGATCCGGCTCGAAAGCCGGTCCCTGTTTGAAGATCCGGACCATCCAGACTGCCGAAAGTTCCTGGAGCGAGTGTTCCAGGCTCGGGAGGTCACATGGATCGCGATCAGCGGTACGGACAGCCCGCGGGCTGAGCTGCATTATTGCCCTCGGACATTCAGCCTCAAGGATGTTGTCAAGGTTGTCACAAGCCTGCTGGCCCCGGAGCCGAAACAGCGATCATTCGAGGCTTGCTCGCAGAAGGCTGCGGGACCTGGCTCTCCGTCCAGTCCGCGTCCGGTGGCCGCGACCGACAAGCCGCTGCGAATCGCCCCCTCACAGACGGCCCGCGACTTTAGGGGAGTGGTCCGTTACTATTGTCACGGCTCTGTAGTCAGCGGATGGGAGTTCGTCTCCGAACTACCCGGCCGGTTGCGGCTCCGCAACTTGGTGCTGCTGCGGAGAAGTCCCCTCTGCCGGGCGGTGGAGCGCGAGTTGACAAGCGTGCTGGGGATCGGACGATTCAAGACGAATCCGCTCACTGGCACATTGCTCTTAACTCACGACCCGCAGCAGTTGTCTCGGGAGCAAGTGATCGAGATTCTCGATGCGGCTCTCATTCGCGTGGAACCTCCGGCGACGCCCGATCAGCCCGATATAAACTTACCGGTCTGCACGGTTTCGCTCCCGCTCGCGGCGGCTGCCCAGTTTGCTGCACCAGCGCTCTTGCCCGCCGCCGCAGTCCTCTTCATTTATTCATCGATCCCCACGTTCAAGGAGGCGCGACGGATTCTCCTGGAAGAAAAACGACTCGGAGTGGATGCCCTGGATGCAGTCGCCGTGGCCGGGTGCCTCGGGACAATGTCGATTTTCCCGGGAGCGGTTTGTTGCTGGTGTCTGAGCTTTGGGCGAAGCCTCGTGAAGAAGACGCGCGAAAACTCCCAGAGGATGCTGCTTGACGCCTTCGGCAAACAGCCCCGTTATGCCTGGCTGGACCGTGACGGTGCTGAGGTTCAGGTCCTTGCAGAGACGCTCCAGAAAGGCGACGTCATCGTCGTCCATACCGGCGACACCGTGCCCGTGGACGGCCACATCGTCAAGGGGATGGCCGTGATCGACCAGCACACCCTGACCGGAGAGTCGACTCCCGCAGAGAAGGGGATGGGCGACCGGGCATTCGCCTCGACGGTCCTGGTCGGTGGTAAGATTCACATCGCGGTCGAGCAATCGGGTCAGGAGACCGCCTCGGCGCGAATCAGCCAGATCCTCAGCGACACGGCCGGCTACAAGCTAAGCTCTCAGCACAAGGGAGAACGGCTGGCTGACAGGGCGGTGATTCCCACCCTGGCCGTCGGCGCGCTCGGCATGGCCACAATGGGCCCGATCAGCGCCGTTGCGGTGCTCAACAGCGATCTGGGGACTGGCATCCGCATGGCCGCTCCGCTGGCGATGCTCAGTTCGCTTTCGGTCTGCGCTCACAAGGGCATACTCGTCAAAGATGGGCGGGCCCTGGAGCAGATGAGTGCGATCGATACGGTGCTCTTCGACAAGACAGGCACGTTGACCCACGAGCGCCCGGAGGTCGGCCGGATCATCGCGGCCTCCGGCCTCTCTCGCGAGCGGGTCCTCCAGCTCGCGGCGGCCGCCGAACGTAAATTTCATCATCCGATTGCCCTGGCTATTCTCCACCGGGCCAAAGAGCTGGGGCTGGATCTGCCGCCCCACGACGAGACACAGTACAAGGTCGGCTACGGGATCACAGTCCATGTCGAGGGGCAAACGATCCACGTCGGCAGCAAGCGGTTCATGGATCTGGAGCAGATCGCCATCCCGGGTGCCATCCAGGTTGCGATTGAGGAAGCTCACCGGGACGGGTCCACCATCGTTCTGGTCAGCGTGGACGGCCGACTGGGCGGCGCGATCGAGCTTCGGGCCGCCGTCCGTGCCGAGGCCCTCGAGATTGTTCGCGGTCTGCGCAGCCGGGGAATCAAGCACGTCGCGATCATCTCCGGCGACCACGACGCGCCAACGCGCAAGCTGGCTGAGTGGCTGGAAATGGACCGTTACTTTGCCCAGGTCCTGCCCGCCGACAAGGCTGAAATCGTCGAAAGTCTCCAGAAGGAAGGCCGCAAGGTCTGCTTCGTCGGCGATGGGATCAATGACTCGATCGCCCTCAAGAAGGCGGACGTGTCGATCTCGCTCCGAGGAGCCTCGACGATTGCGACGGACACGGCGCAGGTCGTCTTTCTGGAGGGTGGACTGTCGAAGCTCTGCGAGCTGAGGGACATCGCGCGCAACCTGGACCGCAACGTGAACCGGAGCTGGTCGATGATCGTCGTGCCCAATGTCTCCAACGTGATCGGGGTCTTTACCATGGGGTTCGGGATCATGTCGTCAGTCCTTACCAACAACGTCGCCGCGCTGGCCGCGCTGGCGAATGGACTGCTTCCCCTGCGCAGGTTTTCAGGCTCTCCGTCGGACCAGACCCACCCACTGCGAATCGCCCCCAGCGAGGTCGCGGAACGAGACCGGCTGCCGCTCCATCCTCCCTTGATCGCGCGGCGAACGGAAATGCCCGAGACCCGCACCGACGGCAGTCACGCTCCCGCGGCGTCGGCCTGAGATCCCGGCTCGTGGAATCGCACCACACCGGTCTCACAGGGTCCGCAGAAAGGCGACGAGATCGCGGATTTCCTGCAAGGAGCCAGGTCCCGTAACGAAGCTTTGCCTTGAATGGAGAAAGCCCTTCGACATACCCGCCGAAGGGCCCGTTTCTGAAAAAAGTCGATCCGGCGAGATTTGAAAAACGCAGCGTAAGATCAAGATTGAGAGAAGACGTAAGTTAGGAAATGGAGCCGGACGTCCTAATAGTCGGGAATGAGGATCGGTCCCGGGGCGTTGCAGCCGGGGACGAATCTGCGGATCAGATCGGCGAGCCGAATCCAGTCGATGGGTTTGCAGATGCAGTCGTTACAGCCCATTTTGATGCTGTCCAGACGGTAATCGTCGCTCGAGTGTGCGCTGAGAGCCAGGATCGGACCGCTGAAACCACCATCGCGGATCCGGCGAGTCGCCTCGTAACCATCGACGATCGGCATCTCCAGGTCCATCAAGACCAAGTCGAAGGGATTCCCCACCTGATAAGCGGCCAGGGCCAGACCCACGGCATCACGGCCATTGCTGACCCCGACGACTTCCAGCCCGAGCAAGGTGAGCTGCCTCGCGAAGATCTGCTGCAGATCGCAATTATCCTCGGCCACCAAGACGCGTGGCGGCAATTCGGGAGCCAGGCCCGCCTCTTCCGGACGCGGAAGCACGGACCCCGGTGAGGCAAACTCGGCGCCGGCATCCGGCGTGGAAGGTCCAACCTCGGACACGACTTCCCGATGCCGCGGGCCGTCATGCTTGTGTCCAGCAACGCCGGTTCCCGGTTCCCCGGAATCGGCAGGACCACGGTTAGCCCATGTGGCAAGCTTGGCGGAGTGTGAGCATCTTCTCTCTAAGACCACGGGCGTTGATCCCTGTCCGTCCTGTAACCTCATCGCATCATGGATGGAAAACAGAGGCCAGCAGTGCCCGACCTGGCATCCTTAAGCGAGAAACAAACCGCACGAGATTGATTCTTGAACAGCGATAGTGTGCGGCCCGGCAGGGATTCAGTTCAATCCTGCTCCGAGCAAATGGGGACGCCAGGCGCGGCAAAACCACCTTTTTCGCGTGACGCCATGCACCAATCATCGCTCGACGCGGCGACGACAAAGGCCCCCTTATGTTTAAATCATGTTTCTCAAGGTCCGTCAATATGCAAGGCAGCAACGACACTACAAGACTTCAAGGGGCAATGGTTGGTCGGATGCGGCCCAGTTGTGACAATTGCAATCTCGGCCCCAGACGCCGTTTCCCGGGCCCGCGAACAGGAATCTGGAAATATCCCGGGACCGACTCACGAGACAGAATGACGATAGGGTTCCGTCCTGTCATTGTTCGCGTCGTAGATAAACCTTTGCACCAAATCCTTAGATAATCACAATAATATTATATTATCAATAATTCCAATGCTATTTTGCATCATTCTTGATGGCTCGGCAGGCAGCAGCATTTCCGGTGAACGAGCGTCTCTGCAAGCGACCCGCCGTCAGCCCTGGCGGGCGGCCCTACCGTCCTGGAGGATCACGGGTTAAGATAAGATTCAGTTCTTTACTGAACCTCCGCCGTCAGGTCTGGACGCGGATCGCCTTGTTTCTGCGGCCAGGATATCCGGTTGCCTGCCATCCGGTTCGCAATCGGCTTTGGACACCTCAAGCGAGTTTCTGCGATGAAGATCTCCAGGATGACCCGGATGTCGCTGATCCTCATGGCGAGCATGGGACTGCATTCCGCGGTTGCGGCTTTCGACGATCAGTCTTCTGACAGCACTCGAGAAAGCGCGATCCGCGAGTCGGTCGTCAAGATCACGGCGACCCTGCGCTATCCCGATATCCTCCATCCCTGGACCAAGCAGAGCCCGCGCAAGGCAAGCGGAACGGGTGTCGTCATTGGCGGCAAGCGAATTCTCACCAACGCCCACGTGGTCCTCTTCGCCAGCCAGCTTGGCGTGGAAAGCCAGCAGTCCAGCGAAAAGCTGGCGGCCACCGTGGAAGCAGTGAGCCCAGGGATGGACCTGGCAGTCCTCAAGCTCGAGGACGAATCGTTCTTCGACAAGCGGCCTCCCCTGTTGCGCGTTCAGACTCTTCCCGAGGTCAAGGACAGCGTGGTGGTCTACGGTTACCCTCAGGGTGGTTCGAGCCTGTCAGTCACCAAGGGGATCGTCTCCCGGATCGAGTTCGCCGACTACAACGACAGAGTCAGCGGTCTCCGGATCCAGGTTGACGCGGCCATCAACCCGGGCAACAGCGGCGGGCCTGCCCTGGTCGACGGCAAGATGGTCGGCCTGATCTTCAGCAAGCTGACCCAGGCCGACAACATCGGCTACATCATTCCGGCCGAGGAGATCGAGCTTTTTCTCAAAGACGTCGCCGACGGTAAGTGCGAAGGCAAGCCCGCCATGCACGACTCGCTTCAGACCCTGGAAAACCCCGCGCTTCGGGGCTTTCTTCGTCTCGACAAAAAGTCGCAGGGGATGATCGTGCACACGCCGGCCGAATCCAAGCCCGATTATCCCCTGAAGACCTGGGACGTGATCACCAAGATCGGCGACGCTGAGATCGACAACGTCGGCATGGTGAAGATCAAGCAGAATTTGCGCCTCCAGTTTCAGTATCTGATTCAGAAAGCGGCCAGGAACGGCAAGCTGCCGCTCACGATCATCCGCCAGGGCAAGCCCCAGAGCATCGAGCTGCCGGTCGTCTCGCGGTGGCCGATGCTGATCGAACCGCTGGATGGCCGTTACCCGTCATATTTCGTTTATGGCCCGCTCGTCTTCTCGGCGGCAAGCCGCGACTTCTGCACTGTCCTTGGAAGCGCGGTGTCCGGGTTCCTGGCGGTCAGGGGCAGCCCCCTGGTAACACGCCGCGGTGATCGTCCGGCCTTCGAGGGCGAAGAACTGGTCGTGGTCACCTCGCTGATGTTCCCGCATGCGCTGAGCAAGGGATATGACAACCCATTCTCCAAGGTGGTCAAGGAAGTGGGCGGAGTGAAGGTGAAAAACCTCCGCCACTTCGCCGAGCTGCTCCGCGACACCAAGAGCAAGTACACCACGATCGCCTTTGACGACCGCTACTCCGAAACCATCGTCTTCGACCACCAGGCTGCACTCAAGGCCACCGACGAGGTCCTTTCCGACAACGGCATCCGCCAGCAGGCCTCTGACGAC
>Ga0208044_1001564_pt1 | contig 12296 bp, 11 predicted proteins | sample Sb_taG_8_FD_187712 | JGI IMG/M metagenome (GOLD analysis project Ga0208044, IMG submission 187712) | Peat soil microbial communities from Weissenstadt, Germany - Sb_50d_c_BC metaG (SPAdes) (version 2) | ecosystem: Environmental > Terrestrial > Soil > Wetlands > Peat | place: Germany... | reverse complement strand
GCAGGTGGCCGGGCACGCCTGCGGGCGGGTCGTGGTCGTCCGCGGCGAGTGGCGGCCGGCCAACCAGTCCCCCGGGCCGGTGGTGGTGGGCGCGGACGGATCCCCGGCGGTCCAGGCCGCGGTCGCCTTCGCCTTCGAGGAGGCCGCGCTGCGCGACGTGCCCCTGGTGGCGGTGTGCGCCCTGACCGACGCGCCCGGCAGGCTCGGCGAAACGCATCAGGTGGAAGAGGACTTCGGGCACCTGATGGCCTGCGAGGCCAAGGAGCACCCCGAGGTCACGGTGGTGCGGCGGGTGCTGGCCGGGACCCCGCGCGCGGCGCTGCTGACCGCGTCGGCCGACGCCCAGATGCTCGTGGTCGGCGCTCGCGGCCGCGACGGCGTCGAGGGCATGTGCCTCGGCTCGGTCGCGCAGGCCGTCCTGCACCACGCGCCCTGCCCGGTCGGAGTTGTCCACCAGGTCGGGTGCAGTCGTTAGTTCTTCCTGGTCACAGGCCAAACGAGCGTGGCTTTCTGCCTGGATGATCAAGGACTTATGCCCCTGCCGACACAGATCACCTCAGGGACAAGCTGAATCGCAATGAGTTGATCGGGTCACCGGCGCGCCTCACGAGGGCGCCCGGAAGGAGGCTTCGATGTCCACAGTTGTCAGCCCCCGCACAGGCGGCGGGCAAGACCATGAACCTGCGCCCACCCGCGCGCAGGCCAAGGCCCGGGCTCTGGGCCTGACGTCGGCGACCGGCCTGGTGGTCGGGAGCATCGTCGGGACCGGGATCTTCGCCATGCCGGCCGTGCTGGCCGGCGCGGGCACGAGCTCGCTGCTCGTCCTCGGCGTGATCGCCGTCGGCGCGATGCTCCTGGCCGCGCTGTTCGGTCAGCTGACCAAGCGGGTCCCCAACTCCGATGGCGGGCTTTACGCCTACGCCAGGTACGAGTTCGGTGACTTCGCCGGCTACCTGACCGGCTGGTGCTACTGGGTCCAGTGCTGGGCGGGTAACGCCGCCATCGTATCGGCCTGGGTTTTCTACGTCGACGCCCTGTTCGGCATCAACCCGTCGGGCCTCGGCAACTGGGGCATCGCCCTGAGCGGCCTGTGGGTCCCGGCCATGATCAACCTGGCCGGCGTCAGGCAGATGGCCTGGTTCCAGAACCTGACCGTCGTGCTGAAGTTCCTGCCGCTGCTGTTCGTCGGCGTGGCCGGCTGGTTCTTCGTCTCGCGTGGGAACTTCGGCGCCTTCAACGCCTCCGGCGGGAGCCTGTACAGCGCGATCGGCATCGCGGCCGGCGTGGCCCTGTTCTCCTTCATCGGGGTGGAGGTCGCGGCGATCACCGCCAAGCGGGTGAAGAACCCGCGCCGGAACGTGGGCCGCGCCTCGCTGCTCGGCACCGGCGCCAGCGCGATCCTGTACCTGGTCGTGTCGGCCGCGATCATGGGCCTGGTCTCGCATCACGCGCTCATCCACAGCACGGCGCCGTTCGTGCTCGCGTTTGGCACGATCTTCACCCACGGCACCTGGGCCGGCAAGCTGGTGGCCGCGCTGGCCGTCGTCTCCGGCATCGGCGCGCTGAACGGCTGGACGCTGGTCACCACCGAGGTGGCACGCGCCGCGGCCAACGACGGCCTGTTCCCGCGCGCGTTCGCCTGGGCCGACCGCAAGGACACCGCGTGGTTCGGCATCGTGATGGCGGCGCTGCTGCCCTCGCTGCTGATGCTGTGGGCCTACACCACCAAGACCGGGCTGACGGTCTTCACCGACCTGGTGGACCTGACCGTGGTCACCGTGGCCATCCCCTACCTGTTCTCGGCCTGCGCGCAGCTGGCCTACCTGGTGTCCAAGCGCCGCCGGGTGCAGGGCTGGCCGCTGGCCAGGGACCTGTCCATCGCCGGGGCCGGCGTGCTGTTCTCCATGTGGGTCACGTTCGCGGCCGGTTACCAGTCGGTCTACCAGGCCCTGATCCTGGTGCTCGCCGGGGTCGTCCTGTACGCCTTCCTCAAGGCCCACCGGGAGAACACCGGCCAGGTGACCACCGGAACGGAGAACTGACATGACCTTCAACGTCGCCTCAGAAACCGGCCAGCTCCGCCAGGTCATCGTGCACCGGCCCGGCCTGGAACTGTCCCGGCTGACCCCGCGGAACGTCGGCGAGCTGCTGTTCGACGACGTGATGTGGGCCAAGAAGGCCAAGGAAGAGCACGACGCTTTCGCCGAGGCGCTCCGCGAGAAGGGCGTGCGGGTCCACTACTTCGGGCAGCTCCTGGGCGAGACCCTCGAGCTGCCCGAGGGCCGGGCCTTCGTCCTGGACCGCATCTGCACGCCGGAGCTGCTCGGACCCAACCTGGTCCAGCCGCTGCGCAAGCTCTTCGAGGACCTCGACGGCCCGGCGCTGGCCGAGTTCTGCGTCGGCGGGGTACTCAAGGCGGACCTGCATCCGGCCCGGGCGCACAGCCTGAAGTGGGACATGCTGCAAGCCGACGACTTCGTGCTGCCGCCGCTGCCCAACCACCTGTTCCAGCGGGACAACTCGTGCTGGATCTACCGGGGCGTCTCGGTCAACCCCATGGCCAAGCCCGCCCGCCAGCGCGAGAGGTTGCACAGCCGCGCCATCTACCGTTTCCACCCGATGTTCGCCACCGCGGACTTCGCCAGGTACTACGGCGACGACGACGCCAGCCACCTGCCCGCCACCGTCGAGGGCGGCGACGTGCACGTGCTCGGGCACGGCGCGGTGATGATCGGCATGGGCGAGCGGTCCACGCCGATGGCCGTCGAGTTGCTGGCCCAGGCCCTGTTCCGGGCCGGGCAGGCCAGCACGGTCATCGCGGTAGAGCTGCCGGCCGCGCGCGCCATGATGCACCTGGATACGGTGCTGACCATGATCGACCGCGACACCTTCGTCCAGTACCCCTACCTGGACCGGCAGCTGCGGTCCTGGACGCTGACCCCGGACGAGACCGGCCGGGCGGTGGCGGTGACCCGCAACGACGACCTGTGGGACACGGTCGCGGACGTGCTCGGGGTGCCCAAGGTGACCGTGCTGAGCACGGACGAGGACATCCGGGCGGCCGAACGGGAGCAGTGGGACGACGGGACCAACTATCTCGCCGTGGCCCCGGGCGTCATATTCGGCTACGAGCGCAACGTCGCGACCAACACCATGCTGCGCAAGCACGGCATCGAGGTGGTCACCATCGAAGGCAGCGAGCTGTGCCGCGGCCGCGGCGGGCCGCGGTGCATGACCTGCCCGATCGAGCGGGATCCGGCCTGAGGAGGAACGTGCCATGAACCTGCGAGGACGCAGCCTGCTCAAGGAGACCGACCTGACGGCCGGGGAGTTCATCTACCTGATCGACCTGGGCGGGCAGCTGAGGATGGAGAAGCACATGGGCCAGCGCTTCAGCCGGCTGGCCGGCCGCAACATCGCGCTCATCTTCGAGAAGACCTCCACCCGGACCCGTTCGGCCTTCGAGGTGGCCGCGCACGACGAGGGTGCCCATGTCACCTACCTCGGGCCGGACGATTCACAGCTGGGCCGCAAGGAGTCGATGAAGGACACCGCCCGGGTGCTCGGCCGGATGTTCGACGGGATCGAATACCGCGGGTCCGCACAGCAGACGGTGGAGACGCTCGGGGCCTACGCCGGCGTGCCGGTGTGGAACGGGCTCACCGACGACTGGCATCCCACCCAGATGCTGGCCGACATCTTCACCATGCGTGATCACACCCGTAAGCCGCTGGCCGAGGTCAGCTACTGCTACCTCGGCGACGGCCGGAACAACACGGCGAACTCGCTGCTGGTGACCGGCGCGCTGCTCGGCATGGACGTGCGGATCTGCGCGCCCGGGCCGCTGCTGCCCTCGGCGGCGGTGCGGGGCATCGCCACCGAGCTCGCGGCCGGCTCGGGCGCCCGGCTCACCGTGACCTCGGACCTGCCGGCGGCGGTGGCGGGCGCGGACTACCTGTACACGGACGTCTGGCTGTCCATGGGCGAGCCGGCCGGCGAGTGGGACCAGCGCATCGACCTGCTGCTGCCCTACCAGGTGAACCAGGATCTCATGGCGGCCACCGGGAACCCGGCGGTGAAGTTCATGCACTGCCTGCCGGCCCTGCACAACCGAGACACGGAGATCGGGCAGCAGCTGTACGACAAGCGCGGGCTTGAGGCCCTGGAGGTGACCGAGGAGGTCTTCGAATCACCCGCCTCGATCGTGTTCGACCAGGCGGAAAACCGGCTGCACACCATCAAGGCCGTCATGGTGGCCACCGCCGGGGACGTCGTATGAGGATCGTCGCCGCGCTCGGCGGCAACGCCCTGCTCGAGCGCGGCGAACCGCCGGAGTCGACCATCCAGGAGGCCCACATCGTCAGGGCCGTGCGGGCGCTGGCGCCGCTGGCGGCCGATCACGACCTGGTGATCACCCACGGCAACGGCCCGCAGGTCGGGATGCTGGCGCTGGAAAGCGCCCACGACCCGGCCATCTCCCGGCCCTATCCGTTCGACGTGCTGGGCGCGCAGACCCAGGGCATGATCGGCTACTGGCTGGTCCAGGCCCTGCAGAACGCTCTGCCCGGCCGCCAGGTGGCCTGCCTGGTCAGCCGGACCCTGGTCCGGGCGGACGACCCGGCCTTCGCGCACCCGTCCAAGTTCGTCGGCCCGGTGTACGACGAGCGGCAGGCCCGCGCGCTGGCCGCGAGCCAGCACTGGGAAGTCCGGCAGGACGGCAGCCGGTGGCGCCGGGTGGTGCCCTCCCCCGAGCCGGCCGAACTGCTTGACCTGCCCGCCATCCGGATCCTGCTGGACGGGGCGGCGATCGTGGTGTGCGCCGGCGGCGGAGGCGTACCGGTCGTGGCAGAAAACGGCACCCGGCGCACCCACGGCGTGGAAGCGGTCGTGGACAAGGACCTGACCGCTTCCCTGCTGGCCCGTCAGCTGCACGCGGACGCGCTGTTGCTGCTCACCGACGTGGCGGCGGTCGCCGATGGCTACGGCACCGCGCAGGCCCGGCCGATCCGCCGGGCCACGCCCGCCGAGCTCCGGGCCCGGTCCTTCCCGGCCGGGTCGATGGGCCCCAAGATCGACGCGGTGTGTCGTTTCGTCGAGGCGACAGGAAATCCTGCAGGCATCGGGCAGCTCTGCGACGCCCGGGCGCTGCTCACCGGGGCGGCCGGGACCCTCATCACCCGGTAGCGCACGGTCGTGCCGCCCGGGTGGCGCCGGCGCCGTCACGGCACCACCCGGGCGGAGGTCAGGGAAGGATCAGCGAGCGGACGTCAGGGCGATGGGACGACGGCGACCGGACCGTGCGCATGGTTCAGGACGGCGTGCCTGACCGACCCGGGGCCTTGCAGCCCGGGATGCTTGGCGTGCCTGCCGATGACCACCAGGTCGGCGCGGGCGGACAAGCCGACCAGCGCCCGGCCCGGATGACCGTGCACGACATCCTGGCTGACCGTTACGTCCGGGTACTTGGCCCGCCACTCGTTCAGCAGTGCCTCGAGCTGCCGGGCCGCTTCCACTTCGAGGTCATGCGGGCCGGCCGCGGTGAACGTATCTCCGGCCCGGGAGATGTCGGTTTGCGGCGTCTGCCAGGCGTGGATGGCCAGCAGGCTGGCCTGGCGCAGGCCTGCCTCCTCGAACGCGAAGGTGAGCGAGTCCGCGCAGTGGTCCAGGTCGCCGATGCCGACGCCGACCTGCCGGTGGGTGGCCGGGGTCTCGTCGCGCACCACCACGACCGGGCAGGACGCGTGGTTGGCGGCGTACCGGCTGATCGAGCCGAGCACCATCGCGGTGAAGGCGCCGACACCGCGGGAGCCGAGGACCAGCATCAGCGCACCTGTCCCGCTCTCGGTGATGGCCTGGGCCGGCTGCCCGGTCAGCTGGTCGGCGTCGATCAGCACGCCGGGGGCCATCTTGGCGGCCCGCTCGGCCGCCGCGGCCAGCGCCCGGTCACGGTCCTTGAGCAGGGTGTCGGTCACGGTGTCGTAGCCGGTCGGGCCGGCCCGCGAGACCATCCGGGGCAGGAGCGACGCGGCGGACACGATCCGCAGCGGGGCACCGCGGAGCACAGCCTCCCTGGCGGCCCAGTCGACCGCCCGCAGTGATTCCTCAGAACCGTCCGTACCGGCCACGATGGGCTTGGCAGCCATTGCTCGTCCTCCTTGGCGGACCTGAATGCGCCGGGTTGTCCTGGGCACGTGATCGCCCACTGCCATCATGAGCGTGCGCCATCGGAAGCGGCAAGGGCGTTCCGGCCATAGCGATGAGGACTAAAGTCCCGTCAGGACCCATCCGCGTCCGGGTAGGAGAAGCGGTCGCACCTTGGACTCAGGTAGCGTGCCGGACCGGTGGCTGCCGCCTCCTAGCCGGCGCGTCGGGCGACCGCTATCCTGATGATGCGTCGACATCGGGAAGGATCTGCTGGTGGAACCTGGTCCCGGGAGGCGGCTTGAGCTGCTTCCGCAGCTCCAACTGGACGAGCTCCTGGCCGAGCTGCAGGGACGCCTGCAGGTCGTGCTGGCGACCAGGGACCGGATGCGCGGGCTGCTCGAGGCGGTCGTCGCCATCGGCTCGGGCCTGGACCTGGAGTCCACCCTGCGGCGCATCGTGGAGACCGCGGTCGGGCTGGTCGACGCGACCTACGGGGCGCTGGGCGTCATCGGCGAGGACCAGCGGCTAGCCGAGTTCATCCCGGTCGGCCTGAGCCAGGACGAGATCAAGCGGATCCACCACTGGCCGGAGGGACACGGCCTGCTCGGCCTGCTGATCGACGATCCCCGGCCGCTGCGGCTGGCCGACATCGCCGCGCACCCGCAATCGTCCGGCTTCCCGGACGGGCACCCGCCGATGCGCACCTTCCTCGGCGTCCCGGTCCGGCTCCGCGACGAGGTGTTCGGCAACCTGTACCTGACCGGCAAGCGCGGGGGCGGCGAGTTCACCGAGGACGACGAGGCGGTCCTGGTCGCCCTGGGGGCCGCGGCCGGCGTCGCGGTGGAGAACGCCCGGCTCTACGACGCGGCCCGCCGCCAGCAGCGCTGGATCCAGGCCAGCGCCGAGGTCACCACCCGGCTGCTGTCCGGCTCCGACCCCCGCGAGGTACTGGCCGACGTCACCCGGCGGGCGCGGGAACTGTCCGGCGCGGACCTGGCCGTGCTCGCCCTGCCCGATGAGGAAGGACGGCGGCTGACGATCACCTACGCCGACGGCGACGGCGCCGAGGCCACCCGCGGCCTGGTGCTGTCGGCCGGCGAATCCCTGTCCGGCCAGGTGCTGGCCGCCGGCGAACCGATGACGTCCACCGACTTCGCCACAGACGAGCGCGCCTCCAAGGCGGCACGCGGCGCGATGAGCCAGATCGGGCCTGCGGAGCTGTTCCCGCTCGGCGCGCCGGGCAACGTCCGCGGGGTGCTCACCGTCGGGCGCCGCCACGGCGGCGCGCCGTTCCCCGCGGCCCTGACCGCCGTCGTGGCCTCCTTCGCCGCGCAGGCCGGAGTCGCGCTCGAGCTGGCGGCCAGCCGCGACGAGGCCCAACGGCTGTCGCTGTACGAGGACCGGGACCGGATCGCCCGCGACCTGCACGACCTGGTCATCCAGCGGCTCTACGCCACCGGCATGTCGCTCGAGGGCACCATGCCGATGATCACCCGGCCGGAGGTCGCCAGCCGCATCACCAACGCGGTCGACGCGATGGACGAGACCATCAGGGAAATCCGCTCTACGATCTTCGCCCTCCAGGCCCGGGACAGCGCGAGCGGACCGGACCTGCGCGGGGACATCGTCGCCCTATGCGAAGAGATGACCGGCATGCTCGGCTTCGACCCGTCGCTGCGGCTGGGTGCCGGCCTCGGCACTCAGATCGGCCCGGAGGTCGCCGAGCAGGTACTGGCCGCGCTGCGCGAGGCACTGTCCAACGCGGCCAGGCACGCCAGCGCCAGCCAGGTCGACGTGACCGTGGACGTGGATCCCGACGGGATGCTGGCCGTGCAGGTCACCGACGACGGGACGGGCATCCCGGCCGAGGGCCGCCGCAGCGGCCTGCGCAACCTGGCCAAGCGGGCCGAGAAGCTGGGCGGCGAACTCCGGCTCACCCCGGCCAGCCCGGGCGCGGCCAGGCCGGGAACCCGGCTGGAATGGCGGGTACCGCCCGGCTGAAAAAGGCTGGCTGAAAGAGGCCGGCTGAAGGCTCAGCCGGGACGATTGTCGCTGGCCCAGGTGTACGTGACGTGTTCGCCCTCCACCCGGGCCAGTCCGGTGGTCAACAGGGATGTGGTGGTTCTCTGGGCCATGGAGTAAGCGTGCGCCGCTGACAGCGGGAGCGGGTAGGGCTGCGCGTCACGAGCCCAGCGGACCTTGGTCCCCGCGTCAGGCGGCCCCGGCGGGCTGGCAGGCCACGTGCCGATGACCGTGCGCGCGCAGGTACCTGCCGGTCAGGATCTCCGGAGAGATCCTGATGAAGTGGTCCCGCGCCCCGGGAGCCCAGGAGGTGAGGCCGATCATCTGCAGCCGGGCGATCTCCTCCGGATCGGTCACCTCGCGCGACGGCCCGATGGCGGTCACGCTCCAGCCGGCCCGGTTCTCCAGGTCCAGGCAATCGGCCTCGAACGCGACCACGGCACCGCGGGCGGCGGCGGCGAGCTTGCCGCTGCGGTCGGTCCGCAGGACGATATCACCGTGGTCGAGGGCGAAGTTGACCAGTTCCACAGCGGGCAGTGCCCGCCGGGTATAAATGACCCGGCCCACGGGCACCGATGCCATCAGCGTGAGGCATTCATCCCTGGGCAGTTGCGTCAGCGCGGAGCCGTCGGAGTACATGGCCAGCAGGATGCCGGGCGGCGGTCCGGCCCACCAAGGGCATTAGGTCCCTAGTTGCCGGGACCCGCGGACCCCCGGTGCGGTTCGCCGTCGCCGTCATGGTGGTCGCCGAAGACACGGACCGCGTAGGCGGCGGCCTGGGTGCGGCGTTCCATGCCCAGCTTGGCGAACAGCGCCGACACGTAGTTCTTCACGGTCTTCTCGGCCAGGAACATCCGCTCGCCGATCTGCCGGTTGGTCAGGCCCTCCCCGATCAGCTCCAGGATCCGGCGCTCCTGCGCGGACAGCCCGGCCAGCGGATCATGCTTGACCGACTGATCACGCAGCCGCGCCATCAGCTGGCTCGCCGCCCTCGGGTCCAGCATCGACTGGCCCGAGGCCACCGTCCGCACCGCGCCGACCAGGTCGGTGCCGCGGATCTGCTTGAGCACGTACCCGGCCGCGCCGGCCATGATCGCGTCGAACAGCGCCTCGTCATCACCGAACGAGGTCAGCATCAGGCAGGCCACCTCGGGCATCCGGGACCGGATCTCCCGGCACACCGACACCCCGTCACCGTCGGGCAGCCGCACATCCAGGACAGCCACGTCCGGGCGCAGCGCCGGGATCCGGGCCAGCGCCGAGGACGCGGTCCCGGCCTCGCCCACCACCCGGATATCCGGCTCCGCCTCCAGCAGGTCACGCACGCCACGGCGGACCACCTCGTGGTCGTCGAGGAGGAAGACCGCGATCGGCTTCCCGGCCTCGCCGTCGGGCGCCGGACCGCTCACCGGATTACTCACCGTAGCTCCAGACGTTCACGGGAATAGGCCCGAAGACTATGCCTGATCGGGCCGTGTGTCACATTAACTATAGGCAGTTCGGTCACCTGCGGCTAAGGACCAAGGTCCCGGGGTGAGCAGTCCGGACAGCTCTGTTGCGCTGGGGCCCCGCGGGCATACCGTGGTCGGTAAAGGTACGGGACGGCGGCTTATTATGCGGAGGAGGATGAAAATGCCGGGAATCATTGTCGGAGTTGACGGTTCCGGTCATTCTCAGCGAGCCCTGGTCCAGGCCATCAAGGAAGCGGCGGTTCATCACGCGCCGCTCACCGTGATCACCGTGCACCAGGCCATAGTGGGCTTCGGCGGCAGCCCTGTTTTTTACCCAGAGGACCCGGTCGAGACCGAACAGGCCCGTGAGGCAGCCCAGGCGGAAACCGACAAAGCGCTGGCCGAAGCCGGCGGACCGCGGCCGGAGTCGGTCACCGTCAAGGCGGTGCACGGCTTCCCGCCCGAAGTGCTCATCGAGGCGAGCCGGGACGCCGACATGGTCGTGCTCGGCTCGCGCGGCACGGGCGGCTTCGGCGTGCTGGTGATGGGCTCGGTGACGAGCCAGGTCGCCCACCACGCGAGCTGCCCGGTCCTCATCGTCCCGCCGGAGCACCGCGGCTGACGGGCCGACCGGGGTTCAGCGGGCCGAGTGGGCTCCGGTCATCATGGCGGCGAGGTCCTCGGGGTGCAGGAACGAGGGCGGCGGTGGCGGTCCCCAGGCGAACAGGCCGCGGGCGCCTTCCAGGTCTTCGGGCGTCCACAGCTGGTCGTCGATGATGCAGTCCATGTCGCTGTAGTACTCGGAGAAGTTGCCGGCCGGGTCCTTGAGGTACCAGAAGAAGTTCGATCCCGCGTAGTGCCGCCCGAGTCCCCAGACGTGCCGTTCGGGCTTGCCCTCGAGCATCGCGAAGGCGCCGCGCCCGACGTCGTCGATGTCGTCGACCTGCCAGGACGTGTGGTGCAGGAAGCTCACCGGCGCGGCCAGGACCAGCACGTTGTGGTGGTCGGTCGAGCAGCGCATGAACGCGCCGACGTCCTTGATGCGGTCGCTGACCTTGAACCCGAGCCCGTCGGTGAAGAAGGCCGTGGTGGCGCGGTAGTCGGTGCTGCCGAGGACGGCGTGCCCGAGCTTGCGGGGGCGCACCGGGTCCGCCCGGGTGAACCCGGGCGCCCGGCAGTCCGGCCGGTCGAGCCGGCCAGGGCCGTTATACCTGGTGGACGGGACCGGCTTCTGCCCGACTCGCGGGACGACGTCCAGGCCGACGCGCACGCCGGTGACTGGCTCGGTCGCCTCCAGGCGAGTCCCCGTCAGGTCCTGCGGCACGCCGAGCCTGGCCAGGTTGGCCGCGGCGCGGGCCAGGTCGTCGGCGTCGTCGGCGCCGACGCGAAGCGCGAGCAGCCGCCGGGTGGGCGCGGGCAGGATCCGCAGCTGCTGCCCGGCGTCGGCGGTGCTGAACCAGCCGTCGGCGCCCGGGGTCAGGCCGAACTCGGCATAGTAGGCGGCGGTCTGGACGACGTTCGGCACGCCGATGGTGACCGATAGCAGGCTGTGCAGGCTCATCGGATCCTCCTGTTGGTCAGCTCGGTTTGACCTCGGTTCCGCCGCACCAGACGTGGCGGATCGACCGGGTGGCCGTGATGTCCCGCAGCGGGTCCCCGTCGATCAGCACGAGGTCAGCCCGCCGCCCGGGTTCGATCACGCCGCGGTCGGCCAGCCCGAAGTAGCGAGCGGGCCGCGAGGTGGCGGCGCGCAGCGCGTCCACGGCGGTCAGCCCGGCCTCGACGAGCAGCTCCAGCTCGTGATGCAGGCTGCTGCCGTGGCTGATCATCGCCGGGCCGCCGGCTTCGGTGTTGGCGTCGGTGCCGGCCAGGATCGGCACTCCGGCCTGGTACATGACGGTGACGCTGGTCCGGGCCGCGGCGTAGTCACGCCCCGGCGGGGCTGACTGCCGCACGATGCCTTCCATCATGGCCAGCGTCGGGATGAGGACGCGGCCGGCCGCCACCGCGTCGGCCGCGGCGGCTTTGTCCAGCGCTTTGTCCAGCGGCACGTGGGTCAGGACGCTGACTCCCGCCTGCTGCGCCATCTCCACCGCCTGATATGAGGCGGCGTGCGCCACGCTGAGCTTGCCGTGCTCGCGGGCGGCGGCCACCAGCGCGTCCAGCGTGGCCTGGTCGTGGCTGGGGGCCGGGTTGCCGACGACGATCTTGATATAGTCCGAGCCTTCCGCCACCCGGTCGGCCACGAACTGCCGGGCCTGATCAGCCCCGGTGATCAGGCCGCGCGGGCCGACGATGGGGATGTGCGAGTGCGGGCTGCCCGGCGCGATGGCGGGCGTGCCCGCGCTGCGGATGTCGGTCAGCCCGCGCGCTCCGCGCAGCGAGTTCACCAGCTCGGGCGGCGCGCACGCCATGTCCAGGGCGGTGGTCACGCCGAAGGTGGCCAGCTGCTCGAGCGTGTGCCGGTCGCGCAGGTGGACGTGGGCGTCGATGAGCCCGGGCAGCAGCACGCCGCCCTCGCCGTCGACGACCAGGTCGCCACCAGAGCTTCTTGGGGCAGAACTGATCCGGCCGGCCTCGATGACCACCGTGTCCGGCGGCCGCAACCGCCTGCCGTCGAACACGCGGACGTTCGTCACGGCGGTTCTCGGGGCCACGCTGCCCATAGGCGTCTCCTCC
>Ga0208044_1001562_pt1 | contig 12313 bp, 9 predicted proteins | sample Sb_taG_8_FD_187712 | JGI IMG/M metagenome (GOLD analysis project Ga0208044, IMG submission 187712) | Peat soil microbial communities from Weissenstadt, Germany - Sb_50d_c_BC metaG (SPAdes) (version 2) | ecosystem: Environmental > Terrestrial > Soil > Wetlands > Peat | place: Germany: Weissenstadt... | reverse complement strand
TTGAAATGAAGTATGTGCTCTTTATGGCCGGCAAGTTGAAAGTTAGGACGGTGACCGATGAAGACCTCGAAACACATGAGTTGCATCCGCTCTGGAATATGACACGTAAGGTCATCACGACGGTTGTGCCGGACGAACCCAAAGCCAGTCTGGGCGCGATGGAAGCCATCATTCAAGAGTTCCATTGCATAGATCCATCGGGCCAAGAGCTGCGCTATCACAAGCGCACAGATGGCAAGGAGAGTCTTCAAAAGCTGGGGGATGATTTCAGCTTGGCCGATCTGAGGCTGACGATGGCGAAAGGTGCAGATTTACTTCGAATGCATCAGTGGTTTACTCGATGCGATGTTTGACGGCATCGCCGAACCCGTTGCGCCGTCCGGCTAGTTGCGCTAAGCCGCGTCAGTCACATCGGCCGTGGTGTGTCGGATCGACGCGCGCCTGATTCTGCTGCTGACCTGACCGGGGCTACCTGTGCGTCACTCGCCTGGCAGTCCCATCGCCCTCTTGACATCGTCAACCTCCATCCACACGCTCAAACATTACGGTTTTGGCGCGAGCACCTCTCAACCATCCCACGTAGCGGCCGTGCTGACGAGGACGGAGCCACCGCCGCAAAGTTTCATAGCCAACACAGGATAGGCCTAAAACCCGGAAAGGTTTGCTGGATTCCCTCTCTCACACGAGGCCCGATAAGATAGCTACTATGTCGAATTCTGACGGTCTTTGGGGCCGGATTCTACCCATCGAGGGGATTCACGTATTATGATCCTCGACGAAGATTAGCCTGGCCAACTTCCGCGGCTTCGAGCAGTTGGAGCTGGTGTTTGATGCCAGAATGACCGGGGCGGTAAGAGCGTTGCCCAAGGGGACCTCATGAGAATTGACCGGATTGAGCTGCGCAATTTTAAGAAGTTTGCTCAGGCGACGTTTGAGTTTCCGCGCCCGGTGAATGGGCCGGCGGATGCGGGGTCGTTTCACGTCCTGATCGGTGAGAACGGCACGGGAAAGACGAGCATTCTCGACGCGGTGGCGGTGGCGCTAGGGGTCTGGCTGGAGAAGGTGCCCGATTCGCTGTTGGCCAACAGCCATCGCCGTCTGACGAAGAACGAAAAGCGGCTGACCGCCACGCAGCAAGGGGACCGAATGCAGTTCCAACGGGTGTCCGACACCATGTCGGTGCTGGCCACCGGCGCCATTCTCGATCGAGTCGGGGTTTCCTGGGGGCAATCATTACCGGTCGGGAAAACCAACGTCAGTAACGCCGTCTCGAAAGAGGTCATGGCGTTGATCTGGTCGGCTTACGAGCGCATCGGCCGGGGCGAACAGGTCCTCTTGCCGGTGATTTGTTACTACGGTGCCGGTCGGGCATGGCTGGCTCACAATGAACGCAAGAAGGCCAAGGCGAAGTCGAACGGCCCGGCGAACCGCTGGGAAGCGTTTTACGACTGTTTGAACGAGCGCATCCGAGTGGCGGATTTGGCCCATTGGTTCCAGGGTGAGCATATCGCGATGGGGAGCCGCCAGGGCCGCTATCGACCGGGATTCGACGTGGTCCGCCGCGCGGTTCTGGCGTGCGTGCCAGGGGCCGACGGCATCTCGTACGACAGCGACAGTGAGGAGATCGCACTATCGATTAGCGGCAACCCGCAACCATTCGGCAATCTGAGCGCCGGCCAGCGCGTGATGCTGGCCTTGGTCGCTGATCTGGCAATCCGAATGGTGACGCAAAACAACTTTCTGGTGCCGGCCAACGTGTTGGGTCCGGAGGATGAACCGTTGCCGCGCGTGCTGGCCCAGACGCCGGGAGTCGTGCTGATCGACGAATTGGACGTGCATTTGCATCCGAAGTGGCAACGCGGGGTGACTGGTGATCTCAAGAGGATCTTTCCGAAGATTCAGTTTCTCACCACGACACATTCGCCTCAGGTGATCGGCGGCGTCGAACCTCATGAGATCATCCGACTATTGCCCGATAGCGGTCACGACGTTCCCGCTCAATCGTTCGGAATGGACACGAACTGGATTCTGGAGGTCTTGATGGACGCTGACAAGGAGGAACCAAGCGTCAAACATGGGATCGAAGCAATCTTCAACCTGATTGCCGAGCGAAGATTGGACGACGCCCAAGCACAGGTGCTGGAATTACGGCAACGGATAGGCAACAGCGAAATGCTGCAGAGGGCGGCCTCGACCATTGAACGTGTACGGACGATCAACCGATGAGATATATAGTGAAATCAGCCGATCCGCCCGCCTCGATTCGCGAATGGCTCGTTGTTCAACTGCCGGTCGGTCTCAATCTGGATTATCGGAGTTTCAACGACAAGCCCGCGCTGCGTCGCGAACTGATCGCGGAGCAATACGGATTGTGTGCCTACACGGGCACGCCGATTGATGAGCGGCTAGTCGGGTATCATGACGCCAATCTTGTGTTTCAAGCACACATCGAACACGTCAAGCCGCGAAGTGTCTGCGAGGCAGAGTTGATCGCCCGTGGAGGAAAGTACGGGCGCGAACTGTGCGAAGACATGGACCATCGCAACCTCGTTGCAGCTCTGGAAGTCAAACGCAACCCACCCGCCAGTTCGGAGATATTTGGCGCTGCCGCACACGGGGACGAGGTTCTACCCGTGACCCCGCTGCAACCTGGGTGCGAGGAACGTTTTCAGTTCGATGAGAATGGGGGGATTCGCGGCCTGGACGAGCCGGCACGTACAACCATCGGCCTGTTGAAGCTAGATCACGCCACGCTGATCGCTTGGCGTCGCGGGGCCATTGCCGGCTTTTTTCCTCCCGATCTGGCGTTGACGCGCGCCGAAATTGAGAGGTTGGTCGAACGGCTGGCGCAGGCGACTGTTGGCAGATTGCCCGAATTCAGCTTTTGCATACATAGCTACGCGAGGTCGCTGCTCGCTTGAATCGACTGTTTCGGGGGAGATCATGGGAAACACCAATCGAACCGAAGCCGCGTATGAAACCGTGCTTGTAGACAGCCTGCTCGCCGGCGGATACGAGGAGATTGCCCGCGACAGTGCTCCGTCCTGCCTGATGGGTTGCGTACCAACTGCACTAGAGTCGTGCTTGCGCGCGTCGGTCACATCGACCGCGGTGTGTCGGACCGACGCGCGCAAGCCTAACTTAGCCGCCGGGGATCGCCTCGAGGAGTGAACGGAGATAGGCGGCGGCGACCATGGACGCATAAGGCTTCCAGGTGTCGGTTTGCAGGTGCTTCGTCCTGTCGTCGCAGTAGTCGCAGATCCCGCGAATATCGAAGTAGCCGACCGTCCCGAACTCCCAGGTGGCATCCGCGATGCCGGAGCCTTCCATCTCCACCGCTTTCACCTTGAAGCGGTCCCGCAAGTAATCGCGCTTCCTGAAGTCGCCCTGGACCGCGTTGGAGGATGCGATCGGCCCGAGGAAAACCCTTGGTGATGGCTCCGAGACGATCGGATGATTGATGGGTTCTCCATTTTCGTCGAGGACAACATCGGTCGAGAGATCCGGCCGAGAATACCCTCTCGCGGCTAGTCCTGCCTTGAGATGGCCTTCCCAGGGGCGAACACCGGCCAGCTTGTCCCGTTCCAGGATCTTCACTGCTTCCAGCATCCGCGCACTCGGCGGACGAGGATCATGCCTGTGTTCGAACTCGCCCAGCTTCTGCTTGCCCAAATCGGTCTGGATGACGCCGAATCGGTCGCTGACGACGATGTCTCCAAGTCGAACGTGGTTCTCCGGCAACTTCGGGTGAGGCACGCCACCGCCAATCCCGCACATGATGACGCAATCCAGGCCATCGAAATGCTCCAGCATCTTCCCGGCACGGAGCGCAGCAGCGTTATTTCCCATGGCCATGGTCTGGGCCAGGATAACTTGGTGAATGCCGCCCCGAAGCGACGGAATATCGCCGATCAGGTATTCTCGACTCCCGCCCGAGCCCTCCGCTCGGTACGGTTTCTCGTTGCTCAGCATGAGTCGCACCGCGTCGAATTCGACATCAAGGGCGACAATGACCCCGACGGTCGGAAGCGCCATCTTCTTGCCCCTTCGTCCTGGAGGCGGCGGCAGCAGTTCCGCGGCCACCGCCGCCCCGTCGCCACCATTTGATGATATTTGAAGGTTGAATCTCTCGACGAGCTCGTCCGGGGTGCAGCCAGCCTTCTCCGCCAAGGCGGATAAGAGGCCCAATGACTGCTCCGACAGCCGGAAGCCGGCCGTTCGTTCCGCTTCGAGGGAGGCCTGCTGCAGGGCCTGCAATCCCAAGGATACCCCGTCCTTGCCGTACCTGGCTTCGTAGTTGGCCACGACCTTGGCGAAGCTCTCACGGCTGACTTTTCTGGCGAGCACCGGGCCGAGCCTCGGCTTCAAGATCCGGTCCCCGAACTGGCTGAACGCTTTGACGGACTGCTGGTTGCCCGCATACGCATGCGGGCTGAATCGGACCACGCCGTAACATTGCGCGAGAGTCACAACGGTCAGGTCGAAATTCGTCCAACTCGCTGCCTCCGCAACCTCCTTGGCCGCGTCCTCTAGCGACGATGCTACCGCGATAGAGCGGTCGGAGATCTGAGATGCCGCGGGACTGCGATCCATCTGGAAGATGCTGCCTTCAGGATGCCTGCCCATCTGGCGAAGCTGGACGACCAATCCCCCGATCCGCTCGGCCACGCCCGCACGATCTCCCTCCAGGGCGTCGAATTCGAGGCTAGCTTCGATGAGCAGCTTGAAGAGCCTGGCATCGGGTCTCGACTCTTCGGACGCTTCTGCCGTGCGGAATGCCTCGCAAGCGGCCTCCAGCGAAGCGATGAGCGCCGGATGGTCCTGGGCCAAGAGTGCGTCTGTGAATCTCGAGAGTGCGAACTGATACAACCCCTCGGCTCGAACCGCGGGATCGTGGCTCGTACCAAGCGTAACGAGGAGTCTCCGCAATTCGGGCTTGTTTTCGCGGTCGAGGAGGAGTCCGGCGACTTTCGCGCCGGCGACGAGCAGAGGTCGAGGGTCGTCGAGCGTGAGGCGGAGCAGCAGGCGAAGGGTTACTGCTTTCGCATAGTCGTTGCGAAGCGAGAGCATCCCGAGCGACGAGAGGAGGGCTGGCCCGAGGAATGCGTGGTTTCGCTTCGAACTAAAGGCTTGGTCGAGGGCATCCGGGGCGTCGAGGTCGGTGTCACCGGCTGCGTAAGCCAGGGCGAGCGCCGCAGTGCGGCAGCTCAGATCGGATCGGCCCCTTCGCAGGGCCTCGATCACGACCGGGGTTGCCGACGGATCGGGCGCCGAGCTCAAGATCCGGGCGGCAAGTTCGTCCACCACGTCGTCGGCGTCATTAGCGCCGGACCCCGTCAACTTTCCCATCCAGGATTCCCAGCCCGGCATCGTCTGGCCCCGATCGACCCCTCTTCACTCAGAAGGCGTACTTCTTCCCGTTCTCGACCTTCCCCTGGTGCCCATACACCTTCGAGGGCACGGTGGCCTCCCGGAACTCCGGCTTCGCGGTGAAGCAGATGATCTGGACTCGGTCGGAGAATTCCTGTTCAATTCTCCTCAGAGCGGCGGCCAATGCCTTCAGATCCTCCGGGACCATTTCCGCCCCACCCAACTGGTCGAGCATCAGGAATCCGGGGTGCTTACCGATCCCCGCTTCGCACCCTAGTCTCATCATCGCGAGGAAGAGCGCCAGCTTCGCCCGATACCTCTCCCCCGGGTTCATGATCTTCGAGAAGGAAATGTCGGCACCATTCTTGGTCAGCTTCACGACCCCGGTCGGGTGACACTTGATGCCAGTGATTTGCTCCGCGCCCAAGGCCACGATCACGTCCTTCGCCAGTTCGTTCAGCCGCGTGACAATCTCCTGGTTGCGCTCATCGGCTTCATCCTTGACCACCTCCCAAACTTTCTTGAGTATCTTAATCCTATTCGCGTGGCGGTCCGTGTTGAATTCCAGCGTGAGTTGCTCGAGCGACTTGAGTTCGTAGTTGATCTCTCCGATCTCTTCGTGAAGCTTGCCACGGCGTTCAGACTCTTCTTGCGTCGGCAACTTGGTCGAGACGCTCTCGCGGATGGTCGTCCGAAGCGAATCCACCCGCGATTGGATCGCGACGCCCTTCCGCCAGGCGACTTCCAACTCGTGATTGACCTTCGCCAGTCGGGCGGCAATCCCTTCGGCCTGGCATTCCTGCCTCTTCGCCTCAGCCTCAAGTATCGCAGCTTCGTCCTCGCTTGCGGCAGGCACGGGCTTGACGCAGAGCCGACACTGATGGCTCGCCTTCTCCCGCTCGACCGCCGCCTCATCGATCGGCCGGGCGCAATTGGGGCAGAGGCTGACCTGCAGGCCCGTCAGTTCCCTACTCAGGTCGATCTGCTCCCTTAGCCTCCGCGCGACCGCACGGAATTGCCTTAGCTGCGTTGCCAGGTTCTCGGACTGTTCCTTGATCTCAAGGATCTCCGACGCGTTCTCCGCCATCTCCCCCTGGGCGGCGATCAAGGAGGAACCCAAGGCGCCATCGGTCAAGGGCTTGAGTCGCTCCGACTGCTCCGCGTCCATCGCGGCCAGGTCCTGCCTCAGCTTCGACTGGCGCTCGAGCAGCTCTGACCTCCTCTTATCCTGCTCGGCCTGTCGCTCGCGGTCATAATCCGTGGCCTTGTTCAGCGACGAGACCTCCATGCTCAATCGGTTGATCGGCTCGCCGAGGTGAAGGCCCAAGAAGGCCGAGAAGATGAGCTGCTCCTGATTGGCGGCCTCCGGCTTGCAGATGAAATAGGTGTGGTTGTCGTCGGGAATCCGGAGGGCGAGGAAGTAGGTCTTCCAGCTCGCCCACGCCATGCTGCTCGTGCCGTCCCTTGCAGGACTTGCCATGTTCCAGCCCAGCGACTCCAGGCCGAATTCGTGGACGAAGAACGAGTCGAGCGCCTGTTGGATCTCCTCTTCGCCCCGATGATAGAAGCCTTTCGTCGCGTCTTCCTTGGGGACTTCCTCGATCGGACAACTGTACTGGCCTGGGACGAGTCGTCCGTGGAGCCCGTCCTCACGACGGGCCAGCATCATCGTGTAGCGCCTATCGTCCAAGCTGAACTCAAGCCATATTTCCCGGATCCACTCGCGCACCGACTGGTCATACTCCTCGTCGCTGCCCGTCAGCGCAAATTTGATGGTCTTCAGGATCGATGATTTTCCGACGAGGTTGTCCTCGATCACGACAACATTGACGCCCGTGTCGAACGGCTGATCGTAATCGATCGGCGTGCTCACCTCGTCGATGGTTTTCATGCCCTTGAATCGCAGGCGATTGAGCATCAATCGCGGGACCTTCCTCGCGGGCTTGACCTTCGCAAGGTTGAGCTCGGCTAGGACCTTCCTCACGTCATCGCGGTTGATGGACTCGCGAATCCTGGGTCCGAAGCGACCATGAGCGCGGTCGGTGATCTCGTCAATGTTCAAGGGCGGCTTCGATGCGCCCTCCGATCCATCGCCCTTCTTCCGGCCCTTAGCCACGTGTCACCCCCAGCTTTTCACCGAAGACGTGTTCGAAGTTTTCGGCAATCTCCTCGGCGGTGAGGTCGGGGATGAACTGATTCAGATTGGCATCCCTATACCTCGCGTGGCGGTACTGCCTCGCCTTGATGTCCGTGGCGCTCAAATGCCCCATGAACCCGTGGATTTGGGCGACTCGCCTGGCATACCAGATGGCATGCGGCACGTTCGCCACTAGACGCGCGGCAACATCCTTCCCGAGCTGTGTCAGGAAATAGTGCTTCCAGGGGGCTGCCATGCCGCGGCGAGAGAATTTGGTGATGACCAGCTCCCTCGACCACCACCATGCCTCCACGTCATCCAGTCGTTCATACGCGCCACGCCAGAACTTGCGGAACGGGATTGTCTGAAGCTCCGGTTCATTGTCAGATTCGATTTGCATGATTGTTGATATTATCAAATCTCGATTCGATGCCGCGGGATCATCGGCCTGATACAGCTCCGTGAGTTCATGGATGAAGTAGGCGGGGTAGCGGAGGAGGAAATCGAGCTTCTGGAGGTAATACTCCGAGGCGAAGTGGGCGACGAAGGGTTCCGTCGGAGCGCAGTCCCTGGGGAACGTTTTCTCACTGGCTGGGCGAGCGAAGCGGTCAAGGATCAACAGAAGCCGCGCAGCGTCAACCTCGACGAAGCCCTCAGGCCGAATCCCGTGGATGAACTGCGGGGCTATCATCTTGGATCCCCCGTCGAGGTCGACTTCTGGTCATGCGAGCAGATTCGATCGCCCCACCGCCGGAGCGGTGTCCGGTTTGATTCACTCAAGATCGTTTGGTCACCTAAGTCTAACCGAGATAAGAGGAAAAGTGAAAGACGGGGCTCTAAAATTAGCGAGAGACGCTCCGAGCGAGGCGATCGGCCGACTGACAACTTTGATCTTGGTTAGAGCGGCGAAAAGTCCGTCCGGCTCCAGAAGGTAGGCGGCTGCCAACACGCCAACCCGCGGAACCCTAGATCGCCAATCCGCGATAGGAAATGATTGAGCGGGCAATCGACAGCCACCTCTCCCTGGGAGCAAGCCGGGAGCAGGACTGTCTGATTGCGAGCACGCAATGTCAGTCAAGTTTTGAAAGTCTCGCCACGCAGGTTCAATTCCTCTTGCCTCCAACCCCTGTCACGAGATTCAATCGGCCCGCACGAGCTCCGTGATCGCGGCCCCGCCCCGCCCCATCCGGAAGGCCCGCCAGCAGCTTCAGCACCTCGACCTCGCCGGACAGGGGGGCGTCGAAGTCAGGGAGGAGGCCCGCCGTGACGAGCGTGCCCCGCACCCCGAAGTCGATCAGCTTAACGAGCCAGTCGAGGCCCGGGACGGTGGTGATCAGCTGGAGGAAGTGGGTGTACTCGTGGAAAAAGTACACGGCCGCGCATTGGGCCACAGGGATGGCTGCCAGTTCTTCCCTTGTGCACCGGTGGTGGTCCGTGGGTGGGGAGAGGTCGATCGAGCAGGTACACCAGGCAAAACTTGGCGGCATGAGCACCCGAAAGTAACGAGAGACTGGGGCGCGGGTTAGTTTGGCACCGGCGATCCCGTTCGCCCAACCCCGACGCGGGGCCGGGAGGTCGCAGGCGGGTGTTCACGGCGCCGGCGGCACCCCCCGCGGTCGGACCACGTCGTGCCAGTAGGCGAACGTGTCCAAGGTGGCTTTGAGGTGCGGCAGCCGCTCGGACTCCGGCGCGGCAGCCGCGAGTTGCTCCCACTCGGCTGTGAACCGCCGCCAGATCTCCTCGGCCGGCATCACGCTGTCGCCGCCGACCAAACTGTTCAGCTCCCGCACCACGTTGGCGTTGTAGTCGGCCGGCCAGATGACCTCGCGCACGCGGACCTCGACGTCCCGCTGGGCCGGGTGGAGCGTTTCCAGCTCCCGGGTGACCTCCAGCACTCGGCTGCCCGTGGACGGAACGCACCGCCAGGAGAACAGGCGGAAGCCCTTCAGCTTCGCTTTCATTTCCAGGGCGGCGGCCAGCGTGAAGCCGCTGCCGCACACGGGCGAAGGGCGGAAGTTGGGGGCACGGAAGGTGCGGTCGGTGTGCTGCCGGAGGTCGTAGCCGTAGCCCGGCGTGATGGCGCCCCGGAGCCTCGCCTTGCGCGAGCAGCAGAACTGGTAAAGCGTCGAGCAGAAGAGGACCGCCTCCTCGAACGTCTCGAACACCAAAAAGGCGCAATCGGAAAACCCATAGGCGCGGACGCCGCGGAAGCGGGGCAACTGGCAGAGCAGGTTGATCCCCTGGTTGAGGTCCAGCAGTTGGTGGAACGCCGACGCCGCCTGGGCCGGGTCGAGAGTGACCGCCCCGAACCCCATCAGATCGACGAAGGCCACGTACCGGCCGACCCGCAGCTCGGCGGCGTTAGTGGGTCCGGAAGTGCTCATATCGGCCCCTCAATGGCAGGACCAGCGAGGCAGGAACAGACCTGGCTCGAACCACCGTTCGCTTTCCGGCATTATACAGGCCCGCCCCTACCGCGCCATCGTCACACCGTCGAAGTCGTAGGGCCTCAAGTTTACCCATGCCACAACAGCAGGCCCATACACATTGCGCGCGTCGGTCACATCGACCGAAGCCATTCTCGCCGATTGACCCATGTCACTCTCAAACGCTATTTTGGGGCCCTCAAGACCCAAGCGCTTGTGCTATTGCGATTAACGTCTTCGTCCACTCGCCAAACGAGTCAAAAAAAGTTCAATAGACGTCCTGTCACCCCGACTTGATGAAACAGCAAGCCCTTCGGCCAGCAGGTCGAGCGGCGAGGCCAAAGCGGCTGGCATATGAACGAAGCCGCCTCTCCGAAAGCTGATCTTGGACGGCGATCGTCGGCCTGATGGGCGCTACCTCGAAGCCAGTGCGTCTTCCTGTGCAGACCGCGCACCGCTGAACTGGCGGACTCCCTCGACGGTCATCCGGCTCCGGGCTTCTTTTTCCGAGCCGATGGGGGATATCATAACGGGCAGGAAGGAGGTTGACGACATGTCGAGCTTGTTGACACTTGCGGGCGTATACCGCGATGGCAAAGTAGAGTTCGCGGAGCGGCCCGCTGGGGTGGGCGAGGACGTCCCAGTGCTGGTGACCTTCCTCCCCGCGAACCAGGGGAGCGAGTCCGAGCCATCGGCTCATGCGGCCGAGGAGGCTCGGCGGGCGGCGCGCGAGCGGTTCCTGGCCCGCTTGAAGCAAGGAATGCCTTTCAGCGGACCGCCGTATCCCAAGCGCGAGGAACTTTATGACCGATTCGAACGCCGCGACGAAAATCCTCGTTGATACCAATATCCTGATTTATGCCGCCGACCCCCAGGCCGGAGACAAGAATCTCAGGGCTGTGGAACTGGTTGATGATCTGACGGCATAAACGGTTTCGACTTGAAGGATGAGCGGACCGGCACCCGCGAAAAACCGTTTAGCGGATCTGATTCCCTGGACCGGATCTGACCCCCTGGACGTTGGGAATTGGGGCCAATTGCCTCAACAGACCACGAGCAACTCGCCTTTTAGTCCGTCGTGGACGAACTGGCAGTGCGCAAGCATGTACCGAGCGACCAACGCATGGGCCAGTGCTTGACCAACCAAATTCCGAGGTCGATGACGGGTCCATCGAGTCCGATCGGGACGCGAATGAGTGGCGTCAGATGAGCGCGCTCGGGATGTGGTGGACCGGCTCGCAGGGCGAGAGCTGCTTCACGAAAAGCGGTCCGATCCTGAATCGCGAGTAACCTGCGGTAAGGGCTTCGTCTCGGGACTCGTAAAACCCGTCGACCTTGTCGCCCTTGATGAGGACGCATTCCTCCTCATGATCTGAGAGCCACTCGGACAGGTCTGCCTCATAGACTACCTACTTCCGATTCAAGGACGCTGAACGCGATCCCTGGTCCGGACGAAGTCGAGCCTTCTCGACCATGTCGAGTCCTCCCACCCGAATCTGCTCTCTGGACGCGGAATGTCTCCCTCGCGACGTCCGCCGACGCTCGTCTCAGGCGACCAGTCGGTTTGACGGCAGTACGGCGCACCGATGGCTTTGCGTCCGAACCGGGTCCGGCATCATGGAAGCACGCCCCCACCCCCGAGCGCTGCCCCCGCCAAGAACCACTTGGCCGAAATCGGCCAGCCGCTTTTACTCTGTGCTACAAAGTAAGTGGCCCCTCCGCGCTTTGAGCCAGTGGACCCGAGGGAAAGAGATGAAAATGATTGAGAACCGTCAGAACAAGGCCGACTTCTCGGGTGTTTGTCGTTGTCAAATAACTACTTACGACAAAAAATCGGAAGTCCCACAGGGGCATTGAGCGCTGCCGAAACTTCAGAAACCTCAACGAATCTGAACCGGACGCCCGTCCAGTACCGGTGAAAGTGGATCCTGTACAAGCTGACGTTCCTGCCAAAAAGTGGGTGGCCCCATCCAGTCTTTCCGCTCCGCCGTCTGCCGGACCGCGGGTTTCCCGCCGGGGTCCGGGTTGGAGACCTGTCCTTCGGTCGGCGCGGTGGCAAGGTCAGGAGACGTAGCCACAACTTGGTCCGTGATTGCGAAAACTCCGGGAAGATATTCCCGGCCTGTTCCTTACTTTCCGGCCAGGAAACGAACCGCGTTGGTGATGATGCGCAGTGGGATACCTGGCTGGGCATGCCGTCGTTCCGGTAGGCCGGAAAACAGCAGTAGGGGAGATGAAGCGTCAGGTCGGTGAACCCACGGGGATACTTGCGGGCAGTTGCAAACGGAGTGGGTCGCTCGTCCTTCTTCGGGACGCTGAAGCGCTGGGGAGGGGGAATTTCATGGACCTCGGTCCTTTCCCCCTCGGCGATGGCAAACTG
>Ga0208044_1001560_pt1 | contig 12323 bp, 7 predicted proteins | sample Sb_taG_8_FD_187712 | JGI IMG/M metagenome (GOLD analysis project Ga0208044, IMG submission 187712) | Peat soil microbial communities from Weissenstadt, Germany - Sb_50d_c_BC metaG (SPAdes) (version 2) | ecosystem: Environmental > Terrestrial > Soil > Wetlands > Peat | place: Germany: Weissenstadt... | reverse complement strand
TCGGTCGGTGGGGGAGACGGGGGCTCGGGGCCGACCCGGGAGCATCAGGGTCCAGACCTGAGCCCGGTCGGGTCCGACCGAGAGCCGGCCGAGCGTCGCGCGAATCCGTCGCGCCCGCGCCGGGTCCCCGACCACGAACAGGGCGAACGCGCCGCGGTCCGAGGCCTTGCGATAGCCTCGGCGGATCCGCTCCGCCCGCAGGGCGCCCGAGACCTCTACCTCGATGTGCACGTCCCGTCCCCGGAAGAACCTCCAGGCCCAACCGAGGCGGACCCGGTCGAGGTCCGCGGCGAGCTCCACCGGAGCGGCGCCGTTCCGTCGGGGGAGCTGGTGGAACAGCGCGTCGGGGAGCGTCGTGTCGAACCGGCCTTGTCGGACGATCTCGATGCGGTACCCTTTACGCGCGAACAGACGGAACGTAGCGAGGAGCAGCGCGCGATGTTCCCCGCTCTCTCGCACCGCCCCGGTGGGGACCGTGAGGCCCAGCCGTCGTCGACCCGCGTCGGTCAATCGACACCCTCCGACGGTCTCCTCGACGTACTGCTGACGGACGATGTCCCGCCATCGATCGCCGAGGACCTCGGGAGCCGGCGACGTTCCGGGAAGTGCCGACGCCGCAAGCGGTGCGTGCGACGCTTCGAGCACCACGCCCTCCTCTTCGGCGGCCAGCACGGCGAGCAGGAGCCGGTCCGTGGCGCCGTCCATTCCCGGGAGGTCCCCCGGAGGGCCCGCCCGGACGGCAAATTCCTGTCGGGTCCTCTGTAGAGCGCCGGGCCACGCGAGAGGCTCGTCGACCATGACGGTCTCCCCGGTCGAGATCGGTCGGGCGGATCCGGTCTCGGCATCCAGGCGAACCCCGTGGCCGGTCGGCAGCCCCGGAAGCCAGCGTTCGGCTTCTTCCCGTGGGAGCCCGACCCACGCGCCGACCATTCCGGCGGTGGCCGGGGGGACCCGGAACGTCACAAAGTCGGCCAGCGCCCCGGCCACGGCGCTTCGGACCTCCGGTGCAAGTCGGTCCGGATACTGGGTCGCGATGAGCGCGCGCACGCCGAACTTCCGGCTCTCCGTCAGGACCTCGGCCACGAGCCGGGGCGACAGACCGTGAACCTCGTCCAGCAGGAACAGTACGGGGCGATGGAACTCTCCGGTGCGTCGTCGCGACGCGAGACCGAGGTAGATGCGCCCGAGGACCAGCGAGCCGGCAAAGGTGGCGGCTTCGGGCCCGAGGGTGGCGAACGGCACGCGCACGAGGATTGAGCGGTTCCGCTCGAGCAGGTCCTCCACGGGGAGGCCCCCTTCGGCCGGGGCGAGGAGCTCGGTCAGCCCCGGCACCAGGACCACCTTGGACAGTCGCGTCGCGGCCGACCAGAGAAAATCCGGATGCCGTCGCAGGATCGGAGCGAGCTCGTCCAGAAACCGAGCGAGGTCCGGCCGACGGGTCGTCAGGCGAGCCGTGTCACGCCGCGCCGGGTCCGTTAGGAGGTCGTAGACGTCGAGCAGCGAACCTCCCGATTCCTGGGCGAGCCGGACGAACGAGTCGAACAGACGTTCCAGGCGGAATCCCCAGTAGAGGTCGTTCCCATCCGGACTCAGCCGCTTGAGCGCCGCGACCAGGTGCGCCGAAGCCACTTCGTCCGTCGCGGCGTCTCCGGCCAGGGCGGCGATCCCGGGCACCGGTCGGTCGGACGCATCGACGGCGACCACGCTCGACCGGGAAGCGCCGGGAAGCCGCGCGAGGATGGCCGGTGCGAGGTCTCCATGCAGGTCGATGGCCACGACCACCCGGCCGCTGGCGATCTCCCGCGCCGCATGCCGCGCCAGGAAGGTCGTCTTTCCGGCGCCGGAGGATCCGAAGACCACTCCGTGGCCGTCGCGCGCGACGGCGGGCAGCGCCGCCGAGGGCCAACGGACCTCCGCCGTGACCGCGATGGCATCCACGGTTCGCACCTGCCACGCGTCGTGGGGCACCGCGCGCACCGTGCCGCGTCTCCAGTCCCGTAGCGAGCCCCGCGGCGCCGGGCAGGTGGCCGCCGCCCTTCCGTCACCGACGGCCCATTCCTCGGCCAGGGCCGCCGCCACGCTTTCCATCCGTTGTTCCAGCTCCGCGGTCGTCGCGGTGGCGAGACGGAATCGACGGGCGACCCAGAGCTCCCCCGTATGTCCCCGGAGCCAGTGGGTCTGGATACCGAGCCACGCCGTCGGACCGACCCGCGGTCCCAGTTCGGGGAGGTCCCGACCGACCTCCGAGCGATAGGCGGCCGAAGCGGTCCGAGGCGCCGTCGAGGTGACGTACCGGATCCCGTCCACCCATCCACGTGGGGGTTCGAGCGGAGGCGCGGCGTCCGTTCGCTTGAGGCCGCGCCCCGGACTCGAGGCCGCCGCCTGAAACGTGTCGACCAGCGTCCGAGGTCGCACCGTCACCCAGGGTATGGTGGGCGCGTTCATGGACTCGAACACCACCCCGCTGGGGCCGGGAGTTGCCGCTAGGGCGTAGGCGAGCGAGCGGTACCATCGGGCACGAACCGGACCCGGTCCGAGGCACCGGACCGTGAGCATGCCCCCGGCGGTCACACCCGCCTCCCGCGAGTCGCGCGTTCCAGCAGCGAGTCCACCTCGACGGCGAGCTCCCGCAGTCCGTTCACGCGGGCGAACGTCCGCAGCGTGTCGCCGCCGACACATCGCTCCTCGGCGTGATCGACCTCCCACAGCCGCACGGTCCAGCGGAGTTCTCCGTCGGGACCCGCGTAGAGACGAGCCCGGGGGCGGTACGGTCCGGCGATCGGGAGGCGAACCTCACCAACCAGTCGGGCGCGGGATGCCGTTCGGTCAGAGATCGGTCGGCGTCGAACAGGTTCAGCGGGCTTCGAAACGACCTCGTAGGTCTCCAAGTTTCTTGCACAAATCCTCCCTCCCGCCGCCGAGCCCGCGGTGGGAAGGAATCTGACGGGCGGGCGGACAGAACCGTGTCAGGGTCCTGTCACCGCCGACCGAGGGCTCGCCCCCACGGCTGGATCGCCGGGGGACTCGGACGGTCGGGATTCCAGCTTGCGGGCCGGGAAGACGTCCACCGCGGGCGAGCGCTCGCGCACCAGCGACACGACCGACCGATCCGGCCGGGCGTACGCTCGCGACGAGCGGCCTCCGAGGTCCCCAGACCCAGGGGGGCGACGCTCCGCGTTAGACGGTTGGTGCCGTTACCGACCTACCGGGCCCGGGGCGGACTGGTCGTCCGCAGCGGTGGGGAGGCCGACCGGCGGGGATTGACAGGCGGGCCGCGTTGAGATCCGCACGTGGGGGGGACCGAGGCATTCGCTTCGGGTCCGGGACGCACGGTAGGGAAAACGCGGTGCCGTTCATGCAGTCGAGTCCCCATCCGAGCGGGAGGTAGGTGGGTTCCTCGTCAGTGAAAGATGAACGATGGGAGGGGGTTGGGAAAGGTCCCTCGCACGCCCGGGACACGGTGCTGTCCCCTTGCGGCGATGTGGAAGGACCTTTCCGGGGGTGGTTGCACGAGAACGATCTACTTTCGGAGTATTTGATGCTGGGAGGAGAGGGCGTGGAACACCCCTACGTAGAAGCGTTGCAGATTTCCGACCCGAGCCCAACGGCTCGCCGACCCGCCCGGTCAGTGAGCCCGTCGCGCGTCCGAATCCGCGAGGACGATGCGGGGTAGTTCCCCTTGGATCGCCGGAGGTCGGCGGGCATTCGCGTTCGTTCGACTCGCCGCGCTCGACCGAGGAAGCAGCCACCGTTCCCCCCAGGCTCGGAGTTCGCGGGCGGCCGGGGCCAGGCCCAGTCCCATTTCAGTCAAGGAGTAGACCACGGAGAACGGCCGGGTGCTCACGACCGTCCGCTGCACGACGCCTTGGCCTTCCAGGAACTTCAGGGTCGCGCTGAGGGTCTTCGCGTTGAGGCGCGCGTTCGACTTCAGGATCTCGCTGAACCGCTGCGGACCCTCGAGGAGGCGGTGAACGATCGCAAGTCGCCACTCCGTCCCGATCACGCCGACTGCGGCGAGCACCGGGCACAGCGCTCGGCCGTCCCGGGTATCGCACTCGTCGTCGCCCGGCGCGGAGGAACCCATCGGTCGCCGAGACCGGCCCGTCTCCATCCTCTCGACCTCGGCACCAACACAGCCGCGGACCTTTTTATAGTTACGGTATGAAAGTAGGTGAAAACTGGTAATCGAAGTGCTCCACCGCGCATCGTTCGCGCCGGTTCCGTGGCGCGTGTACTTTTTCTCCGCCCTCGTCCGTCCGACGGCGTGAACGCGCGCCGTCGCGAAGTGGAGCTGTCGGTCGAACGTCCCCTCGGCCCGGAACCGTCGGCGGGCGGCACGGTCCGACTCTCCGCCCGATTTGAAGTGGGCGAGGACGACTCGGGCCCATCCAGTTCCGAATTGGCCCAGGCGCTGGACTCCCTCAAGGCCGACCTCGAGGCGTTGGTCGGTCCGCCGATCGCCGCCGCCCCGGTCGCTCGTGCCGACCGCGAACTGACCGAACTCGTAGAAACGTACCGGCCCCGACAACGCGAGCTGATCGACCTTCTGCGGGGCGAGGGCGAGCTCACCGTCGGCGAGCACGCTCGATTGAGCGAGTACCTCACCCTTCGACAGAAGGAACCTCCCGAGGTATCCACGGTCCGGTCCGGGTCGGTCTCCGACCGCCCGATCGCGGCGATGCCCCTCGCGGCGGACCGACCGCCGGAAGCGGTCCGGCCCGTCTCCGAGCTACTGCAGACGTACCAGATCTCCTCGCTCCGTCAAGCTGGAGCCGTTCGGGCGCGCCGCCAGATCTCGTTCGCCGAGTACATGGCCCTGAGACGCCACTTCGAGTCAACCCCGGAGCTCGCCGAGAAGTCGACGCGATAGCTCGGGCCCAGCTACGCTGCTCACCGAAAGGGCGGGTCGTCGTCTGCGAGGCCCGCTACCGTTCTTTCGTGCCCGTGGGGGTCGGAGTCGTGGGCGTCGGGGAAACGGCGACGGCCAGCAACCCCACGTCCGTGATGCCAAGACGCATCGGTACTGCACGCGCGCGCCCCCGTCGCCACTCGGCGGTCCCGTCGGTCGGAGCGCCGATCACCGCACCCGCCGGGAACTCCGGACTGCCGAGTCCTCCGACCGTCCGGAACAGGCCGATGCTCATCTCCCTACGACGAAGTCCGGCTTGAGCCTGCCACAGGAATCGGCCGAGGGCCGGCCCCTCGTCCACACCCTCCGGCAACCCGAGCGTCATCATCGCAAAGCAAACCACTCCCTTGGTCCGGCTTTCGGGGTCCAGGGCTTCCGCGCGAAGGAGGTCGTCGGTGCGTTGGAGGAATCGGTCGGCGCTGGGCTCCGGCCCCTCCCGGACCTGCAGGAAGGCGAGCCGGCTGGTCCAGCCCTTGTCGAAGAGCGCGTCCGCCGCCGCCCGGAGCGCATCGCCCGGGCTCGCCACGACGACCGGCCGGGCGAGCCGGCCGGGGAGCTCGATGGGTGTGTCCCCCGCCGGCGCGAGCGCGTCCCGGCTCGGCGCCGGGATGGATTCGGAGAGCTGCAACCGGCTTAGGATCGCACGTGCCTCGATGCGTTCGTGGGGGGCGACGGGGAGCAAGGGCCCCCCTCCGACCGTACCCGGGCCGTCGCCCCGGTCCACGACGAACGTGGCGACGTCGGCGCGTGAAACGCTGGCCGCCAGGCGCCCACCGACGCCCCCCGTCCCCAGGACCCGGCCGAGGAGACCGACCTCTCGACCGCTGGCGCCCCGCTCGTGCGCCGTCGCAAGGAGGGTCGAGAACTCCTCGGCCGTCATTCCCGACGGTGGCAACGTGAGGGCCCGAAGCGCACCGGGGGAGACCAGGACGAGCAGTAGGTCCTGCTCGGAGAGTCCGGCCGCGAGCTCCGTCGCCGCACCCACCACGCTCGCGGCCACCGGGTCGCCGCCCCAGCCCGGTGCGGTCGTGACGCTGCGAAACGGGAGCTCGGGCGGGACGGCTTCCGGACCGGCAAGATATCCCTGGGTCAGTCGGTCGCCGACCGCGTGCAACGCGGCCAACGCCATGGAGTTCGCCGCGTGACCGAAGGCGAGGAAGGCGACCTCGCGGTAGCGCCCCTCCGGTACGAACCGGTTGCCGACGCGCAGCGTCCCGCCCTCCCGCCGGAGCGCGAGGCGTACGGAGCGGTAGGCATCGGCTGCCGTGACCGCGGCCCGGTACGCCAGGCTCGGCACCGGATCCGGGCCTTTGGGTTCGGCTTCGCCCGGAGGGAACGGGTCCCACGGGAACGGTCCGATCACGGCGCCGTCAGCGGGCGCCCGGGTCAATACGGTGGCGGCATCGCCTGCGGTCAGCCGAGCTGAAGACGTTCCACGGTCGCAGGAGCGCGGGCGCCGAGGAACCGTCCGGGGGCGAACTCGGTCGGGTCGAGGTCGGTCGCCTCGCCGAGCACGGCACGAGCGACCCGCCGGCTGGCGGACGGGGCGAGCATGAACCCGTGGCCGCCGAAGCCGTTCGCGTGGACGAAGCCGGGAAGGCGCGGGTCCTCTCCGATCACGGGGAATCCATCTGGGGTGTCGTCGTAGAACCCGGACCATGCCCGGAGCACCCGAACCGCTCCCAGTCGTGGTATCAGGCCCACCAGGGCGTGGGCCATGGCCGAGAGGAACCGGGGCGAGCTCGGCATGCCGGCCGCGGTGCCGGGGGCGTGCGGCACCGTCACGCCTCCGACGATCTCACCCCGCATGGTCTGGCTGAAGTACAAGCCGTCCGAGACGCGCACGACCATCGGGTCGAGGAACGGTTTCAGGGATTCCGTGGCAAGGATTTCGTGGCGGGTCGCCACGTTGGGCACCTGCAGGCCAGCGCGTCGAGAGAACTCCCCCGACCAGCCACCCGCCGCGTTCACCACGGTGGTCGCGGCGACCGTCCCCTGCGAGGAGCGCACCGCGCTGACCCGCCCGGCGGCTGCGTCCACGCCGAGCGCCTCGACACCGAGCGCGACGTCGACGCCCAGCGACCGGGCCGCCTCGTAGACTCCCCATATCGCCGGGAACGGGTAGAGGATCCCGTCGGTCCTGAGATAGCTGCCACCGACCACCGCGTCGCGCGCTATCCCCACGACGAGCTGCGCGATGGCATCCACGTCCAAGATCTCCGACGGCAGGCCTTCGGAACGGACCAGGTCGTGCACCGTGCGCAACCGATCGAGCTCGGTCGCGTTTTCCGCCAGGAACAGGTATCCCGATTGGCGGAACCAGAGGTTGAAACCGAATTCGCGGCCGAACCGCCGATATGAGCTCACGGCTTCTCGGGCGAGCCGGATCGTTCCCGGGGTCTCCCACTGCTGACGAACGCCGCCGCCGTTGCGCCCCGAGGCCCCGCTCGACAGGAAGCCGCGTTCGAGCACGAGGATCGGACCGGCGCCGCTGCGCGCCAAGTGGTAGGCCGTGAACAGGCCGATGATCCCTCCCCCGACGATGACGGTCCGGTAGGTTGAACGCGGGAAGCTCATGCCTTGCCCTCGGGGCCGAACTTCCCGATCACGTCGGCGAGCGCGGCGAGCGGAGTGGGGAACACCGGCGGTCGCTGCGTGATGTAACCCACCTCGGGCGGAGGTCGGCCTTCGAGGATCGAGAGCAGCACCAGGGCGTCGGCCAGACAGTATCGGCCCTGGCAGAGGCCGGTGCCGAGGCCCGTGTACCGCTTCGTCACCTCGATGCCGCGGTAGCCGCTGCGCATGGTCCGCTCCAATTCCTCGACCAGCACGTCCTCGCACAGGCAGGCCATCCACTTCCCGCGCCGCGGCTCGTTGAGCAGCTCCCGGTAATATCCGACCATCTCGCCCCGGGCGGTCGGAACCGGGCGGGGCGACGGGTCGGGGGTCGGGCCGTGGCCCACGAGAGCGTTCGCGGTCTGGCCGAAGTCCGAGTGGTCGACCATGCTCGTCGGGCCGGCGGCCGACCCGACCGCGTAGAGACCCGGCACGCTGGTCGTTCCCGCGGCATCGAGTACCGGATAGTACGCGCCCCGCACGTCGACCCACAGCATGGCCGCTCCCGCCTGAAAGAGGACCTGCGTGTTGGGCAGGCGACGATGGGCCAGCACGACCGCATCGCACGCGAGGGAGAAGCGCGGCCCGCCTCCGCGCGCTTTCAGGTGGAGACGTCGAACGCGGGACCTTCCCGACGCATGCAGCAGCAGGGAACGGGGATAGAGCGGGATCTCCAGCTCCGACGCCGAGCGTACCACGTCGGGGCGGATCTCGGACGGGGCCACGACCGCCGCGATGCGGCTTCCGAACCGTCCGAGCAGGTCCGCGGCTCTCGCCCCTCCTCCCACCACCACCGCGCGTTGGAACAGTGGGTTCCGGTCCGATCCGGGCAGTTCGAGGGCGGCCTCGGCGGTCATCACTCCGGGCCGGTCGTTCCCACCGAAGAGGAGCGACGCGTCGTACCCTCCCGTCGCCACGACGACCGACCGGGCCTGTACGAAGAGACCCCGGCCGGGCTCCGAGAATCCGAGGAGCGAGAAAGGTAACGGACCCCCGGATTGTGGCGGGGGAACATACGTGACCGAAGTCACCGAAAGAACGTCGGCGCCCGGCAGGTCGAAGGACGCCAGCCCCCGGTCGATCACCAGGGGTCGCTCTCCGAGGCGGACCAGCTCGGTCGCGATGGTCCGTCCACTCTTCCCTCCGCCAACGACCACCACCGGGGCCGTGCGCCGGGTCGGGGACGCCCGGAGAGCGAGGGCCCCCGCTTCGGTCGGAGGGCGTCCCGTTCCCCAGAGGCGTCGGACGACGCGCTGATAGAGCGGGGTCAAAAAGGCCGGCCGACGGAGTCCGTGCACCGTGTCGATCCCGTGGGGGAACAGAAGATCGATCGCGCCCAGCACGTCGAGCCGAGGCGAGGGCCAACCCCCTTCGCTCTCGACCTTATCGCCTTCGGACGGCAGGTGTCGACATGCCCGGACACCCGGTCGGCCATTCACCCGAACTAGGCAACCGGTGCATTGACCGACGCCGCAGAACGGCGCCCGAGGACGGTGGTAGCGATTGGAACGCACGAGGGTCGGCAGGCCCTCGCGCGAAAGGGCGGCGAGGAGCGTCTCGCCGGGCCCGGCCTCTTCGGTGCGCCCTCGGTACGAAAAGCGACGCCCCGGGGCCCTCACCATGCAAAACGACCGCCCGTCACCGCTGCGGCGAGTATTTAGTGTCCGCGCGGAGCGCCGACCGACGCGTCCCGACCGGCGACTCACCGTTGCCGACGTCCGAAGCTATATAGACAATAGTGGGTCGCCTCACGTACATTCTATGCGTAGCAGCGGGGGATTCCACGGACGCCGGATCCAAAAGACCGGTGGGTCGACGTATATCATTTCACTGCCGAAGAACTGGGTGACCGCCCGGGGACTCGGGCCGGGCGACGTGCTCCTCTTCACGCCCCGGGCCGACGGGTCGCTCACCGTCTTCGCGGAGTCCGCCGGTCCGGCCGAGGCCGAGCGCCGGGTCGTCGAGGTGTCCAACGACATGGAGACCGAGCATCTGTTCCGCCGATTGATCGCGGAGTACATCGCCGGCTATCCCCTGCTCGAGGTCCGCACTCCCGGGCGGATGAGCCCGCGGACCCGCGAGGTGGTCCGGAATTTTGCGCAACGCATGATCGGGCCGGAGATCCTAGAGGAAACCTCGGAATCGGTGATCCTGCAGGACGTCGTGGGGGCGAACCCGCTCCCCATCCCGTCGATCATCCGACGAGAGCATCAGATGGTACGCGCGATGCACGCCGATGCCATGGCCGCGTTCCGAGGCCGGGATGCCTCGATCGCCCGCGATGTCGTCGACCGGGACTGGGAGGTCGACCGCCTCCACTGGTTCCTCGAAAAACAGGTGACGAGCGCGCTGCGCGACGCGCGGATCCTCGCGACGCTCGAGCTCACCCTGCCCGAGTGCTCGACGTACCTGCTCGCCTCGCGGGTCCTGGAGCGGATCGCCGACCACGCGGTGCGGATCGCGAACTCGGTCACGATCCTCGGCAAGGACCCGACCCCCGAGCGGCTCATCACCGAGCTCGACCGGATGGCCGTCACGGCGGCGACCGCGCTCTCCGATGCTCTCGACAGCCTGGAGAGTCGCGACATCGCCAAGGCGAACCACGTGATCGACGTGGCCAAGGAGCTCACCCAGGAGCGAGACCACATTCTTCGCGAGCTCAGTTCGAAGCGCGGCCGCCTCGCCGTCGGGCTCGCCTACGTGCTCGAAAGCCTCGAGCGGAGCGCCTTCTACGCGAGCGACCTTGCCGAGATCGCGATCAACCGCGCGGTCGAGTCGCCTCGGCTCGACTCGTCCATCGACCTCCCGTCGCGAAAGGGCACGCCCGCCTAGGTCGGCCGACCGTTCCGACCGACGGACTACGGCCGCGGTCGAGCGACCCCGAGGACCTGGTCGAGGAGCGGCTCCAGGTCGGCGGTGCTCGGCACTCGGGGATTCGCCAGGGCCCCCGGCGACCGCAACGTGTGGGCCACGATCTCGGACCGGAGGCCTTCCACCCGGGATAGGTCGACGCCGGCCACGGCCAGGGTGGCGGGAAACCGAAAAGTTTCAGAGATCCGAGCCAGCCGCGTGGTCAACGGAACGCGGGACTCGTTCTCCCCCCGCGCCACCGCCCTCGTGAGCGCCTCGATACGGTCCCGAGCGGACGGGCGGTCGAACTCGAGGACGTGCGGCAGGATCACGCCGAGCAGTCGTCCGTAGGATAGGCCGGTCGGTCCGACCAGGGCCCGTGCCAGCGCGTGCGTGAGCCCCCGCTGCGCGTTCGAAGCCGCGAGGCCCGCTGCGGTCGCGGCGAAGTGGAGCGCGGCTCGAGCGTCCGGGTCGTCGCTCCATCGCAGCGCATGCGGGAGCCGCTCCAGCACCGAGGCGAACGCGTCGACGGCGAGCGCATCGGAGAACGGGTTCGCCCAGGCGGACAGATACGCCTCGAGGGCCTGGGCGGCGGTCTCCCACGCTCCCTCCAGCACAAGTTCCGGCGAGAGCGACGCTGCGAACACCGGGTCGACGAATGCCCACTCGGGGGTCAGGGCCCGATGCGCGATCTCTACCGGTGTCCCGTCGACGTTCCACAGGTCCACCGAACCGCTCGCTTCGCTGCCGCTGCCGCTCGTGGTTGGCACGGCCGCGAGTCGAACGTGCGGCGGTTCGGGGAGTTCCAGCACCGAGGTGAGCGCCGTCAGGGGAACGTCCGGTCGCTCGGCGCGGATCCGGGCCGCCTTCACCCCGTCGATCGTTCGCCCTCCTCCGACCGCCACCAGCCAATCCACTCCTTGCTTTCGAACCCGCTCGGCGAGTCGGTCGACGGTATCGATCCGGTCCGGGTGTTCGAGGTCACTCACGATTTCGACCACCGCGTCGGACTTCGCCAACTCCTCCACGACCCGCCGCGGAGCGGGATCGCGCGCGACCAGCGGGTCCATGACCACGAGAGCTCGCCGGCTTCCGAGACCGCTCAGCTGCTCGATCGCCCCGGGCCCCCAGGCAATCCGGGGCGCGGTGAAGAATCCGGTCATCGCGCTCCGCCGGCGGTGGCCGTCATCGCCCGGGGGAAGGGCCTTCGCGGCACCGCTGGCAGGCTCCCGTCAGCGAGAGCGAGACGCCGTCGACGCTCCAACCGTCCGGATGACGGCTGGCTAGCTCGGTCAACAAGTGCTGGTCCAGCTCCGTCAATTCGATCCGCGCGATCCTCCCGCAGACCCGACAGACGACATGGGAGTGGGGGTCTTCGCTCAGGTCGACCCGCACCCGTTTCGGGGGGGGGATCGAGAAAACCACCCGGGGGGTCGACGTGCGTCGCGCACGGATCGGCCCTGGACGCGCCGGGCGACGGGCTCTGGCCATCGGGCGGTCCGACCCATCCGCGCTATTTACGTGGCCGGGAACCCGACGTGGGTTCGGTCGAACGAAACTCGGCGAGCGTTTCGGTCCTCGACCCTCGGCGTCGGACTTGCCGGCGATCTCGGACCCGCCTCGTTCGACGTCGAGGAACCGCCCGCCGGGTCCCGACAACGTATTTGATGACGGTCCAGATTTCCCCCGGGGTGTACCCGGGCCTCCCACCGTTCGCCGAACTGAGGCGCGCCGCGGCCGCGCTCTGGCCCGAGCGCAGGTTCGAGCAGTTTCGAGTCCACGGGGGCGGTTGGGCCAATCTCGTTCTGGAGGCGAATGGAGAGGTCATGTTCCGGATCCCCCGGCGGGTCCAGGTCGCTCGTTCAGTGGGGTTCGAGGTTCGGGTGCTGGGATTCCTCGGCGATCATCTCACGGTTCCGGTCCCCGAGCCACAGCGGTTGGGGGTTCT
>Ga0208044_1001559_pt1 | contig 12329 bp, 8 predicted proteins | sample Sb_taG_8_FD_187712 | JGI IMG/M metagenome (GOLD analysis project Ga0208044, IMG submission 187712) | Peat soil microbial communities from Weissenstadt, Germany - Sb_50d_c_BC metaG (SPAdes) (version 2) | ecosystem: Environmental > Terrestrial > Soil > Wetlands > Peat | place: Germany: Weissenstadt... | reverse complement strand
TCTCAGGGAAGACCATTGGCTGATCTGCCCGGCCGACACCCTTAACTCGAAATCATCCTCCACAGGCAGGAGACTGGCAACCCGTTTCTCGGTCGATCCCGCGAACCTGGCATCATGACAGAATCAGGCCCTTTGCGCCGAAGAAAGAGCGACATCTGTACAGAACGTCGTGTAAAGTCCTGGTCGGTTTGAGCTCGCGGCAGGCAGCAAGGCGAATGCGGGGGAGGGGAGCGAGAAGCAGCTCGCCTGAGATTACCCCCCGCGGCTTGGCGGACGCGAACAATTGATTTCGACTCAAGGCATAACGCGATCGACTCTGGCGTCCGGACGCCGGGGGATCGACCGGGGCCAGGGCGATGCCGTATTCTGCCGGTATGGTCCTGGTTCTTTTCTCGGCAACTTGGACTGGCCGCGAACCGCAATGGCGTCCTGGATGTCTCCAGCGGTTAGGCGGGTGCAAGGGATGCTGCACGGATCGAGGGAATCCGGGCCGAACCGGACGGATTGGCGCGAGATCCGAAGCGATGAATGACACGAGCGTACGAGCCCAAGGAATGGCGAACGAGCGATTCTTCGCGGATCTGGCTCTGGCCCAACGTGTGGAAGGGGCATGGGATTTCCTGAGTGTGGAGAACGCACGGTCACAGAAAAAACGGGCCCCTGAGTCCGGGTCCGAAGTGATCGAGGTCGGGGGCGGGCATGCGGTCTTCCTCGGCGCTGGTTCGCCGCTTTCGCAAGTGCAGAATCTGGGCCTTCATGGGCCCGTTGTGGGAGACGACCTGGGGCGCATCGAGCGATTCTTCCGGGATCGCGGTACCGTCACCCAGATCGAAGTGGCCTCCCTGGCCCATCCCTCGCTGCTGGCGGCACTCAGCGCCCGCGGGTATCTCATTGCCGAACAGACCCACTCGCTGGTCTGCTCGCTAAAGGCCAAGCCCTTACGCGAGCAGCCGATGCATCGGTCCGCGTCAACGGGCACTGTGGAGATCATCCGGGTCGGTCCTGACGGGCTGGAGCACTGGGCCGATGTGGTGCTTCGTTGTTTCTTCGAAGAACCAGAAAGCCCTCCTCCGTCGCTGCGCGAGGGAGCAATCGCCATGAGCATGGTGCCCGGAACCACGTCTTGGCTGGCGCGCATCGACGGTCAACCCGCCGGTGGCGGCTTGCTGATGATCCATGATGGCCTGGCCTTGATCTGCGGGGACGGCACGCTTCCCAGCTACCGGCATCGGGGGGTACAGACTCTCCTGCTCCAGGCGCGGCTGGCCCATGCGGCGGCCTCCGGCTGCAAGCTCGCCGCCATCTGTACTCAGCCCGGCAGCGGCTCGCAGCGCAACGCCGAGCGGCAGGGCTTTCAGGTGGTCTATGCCCGGACGATGCTGATTCATCATTGAGCCGAGCGCGGATCTTTGATCATCAATCCAGAAACCGGCAAGGATCGATTCGGCTCAATGGTTGCAAGGTTTTTCGAAAGGAATTATTCGCACCTTCAGAGATGGTTGAATCACTTTGCTCCCGCGAGCGCCTGGGGATCATCGACGACCAGATAATGGCCGTGGTCCGAGGAGACGATCACGACGGACTCGTCCCAGTTGCTGTGAGTTTCGACCCAGCGGACCACGGAGCGAACGGCCTCCTCGCCGCTGAAGATGGCGCCGATGGCATTATCGAGGTTGTTGGCGTGGAGCGCGAAATCGACGTCGCCAGCCTCGACGAACAGAATGAAAGGCTGACCCGGATGGGCGGAGAGCACGCCGAGCGCGGCGTCGGTCATCTGGGCCAGGGTGGGCTGAGCATTCAGGTCAGCCGCCGAGTAGGTCTCGGCGGGCACCGGATTGCCTTTTCTGTCCAGGCTGGGCGCGGGATCGAAGCGGCCATCGGCAGTGCGGTAGGGGAGGTGATCAAATGTCGCTGCCCCGAAGAAGCCGAACAGGCGCGCACCGGTCCGCGCAGCCTCGGCCGAGGCCCTGAGAAGTGCCTGGCCGCCGTTCGACCCGGTTTCGGTCTGCACGCAGACATACTTGCCGCCGTTCTTGACGTCAATGGCCACCCGGTCGGCATCGGCCAGGTAGAGGTTGCCGGGCACGGCGTTTTGGCCCTGCTTCTTCAGGTCGGAATCCTTTGCCTTGATGCCGTATCCCGTGCCGATCACGACATCCAGTCCCGGGTACAGCCGTGCCTGCCGCGCCTGCTGGATGATTCCGGGCAGTCCGAGCATGGCCCGGGCGATGTCCTGGTAGTCGTCGCGCTCGGCGTTCTGGACGTACACTCCGGCCGGCGAGCCATGGCAAAACGGCACGCTGGTCACCGTGCCGGCCTTCCAGCCCTGGTCCTGAAGCTCGTGGAAAAGGGTCGGGACCAGTCGGCTATCATCGGCGATGTTCAGCCCGCTGTTGTACGACTTCACCCCGCTGACCAGCTCCGCGACGCTCTGCGACGAATCGGTATAGGCGTGCAAGACCCGGCCGGCGGACTGGACGCCCGCCCGATCGACCTCGTCGGCCGATTGCCCCTTCAAGTAGCCGGGGGCCTGGGGCCCCAGTGGGCCGGGTGTCCAGGGATTGGGCCCGGCGATCTGGGCGTCGTAACCCCCTCCCAAACTGCCAGGTGGAATCGTGACGAGTTGCCGGTCCACGTCCTGAATGCTCTTGTCGTGGGTCGGGCTGGTAACGACGAAGCCATACTGGGCCGATCCGTCGGCCGTATAATCCTGGAAGGAGAGGCCCGAGCCCTTGCCCTCGGTGTAAACTTTCCCCGAGCGGACGATGGCCGCGGCCTGGGTCGTGGGCCAATCGAGGCCGTCGAACCAGACGATGAACACATACTTGGCCCCCCGTGCGATCGCGTCTTTCTGCACCCGGTAGAGATCGCTCACGTCGGCGTAGATAGCCCGTGGGTTGACGGTGTTCTCGGGCACGACACCGTACGCGGCCCTGATCTTCTCCGCGTCACGATACCGGCTGTTCTCTCCCATCACGGAGCCAAGGTCGGCCTTGCGCCCGAAGACATACACCCCGACCAGCCGGTTCGTGTGGCAGGTGTGGTTGGAGAAGACGCTCCCCGCCCCTTGCGAGCCGAAATGGAAAACCCGGGGCTCTTTCTCGCTGGCGGATGCGGCATACCGGGTTTGCAGCTTCTTGAGCAGATCGGAGACCTGGACCTGAGGCGGAGCCTGAGCCCAGACCTCTCCCAGCCCGCTCGCCGCGGCGAGCATGGTCCCGAGCGAGAGCGCCCGGGCTCGAGATCTAGCGACGCCGTCGCGGAAATGACGGTGAACCGACCCAACGAGGACAGTCAGGGAAGACATTCCAGAGTAACCCTCCTTACCCGGGCGAGACGAGCTTGCGGGAATACTGACGCCAGAACGACGGCGCAGGGTAGGGTCTCGTGCCGCAGGTCGAGATCCACAGTATGCCGACTCGATGAGTAGAATTCTTCAAGAAACTGCGAAGAATTCGATCAGCCGTACATCGCGTTGGCCTTGCCGTAGGTGATCTTCGGGGCCTTGATCAAGCCCCCTGCGACCTTCTCGCCGAGCGGGTCGATGCAGACCCGCCCAGGGCTCTTCGGGTTACCAGCATCGACATGGCCAGCGGCGGCCCAGGCCACCCGGTTCTTTCAAGCCAGGTGCAATGCCCGATCCCGAGGGCTTGCGTGTGGAGCCCCGAGAAATCGGGTAAGATGATTCTCACCAGGTGAGCCGGTCGAGTTCAAGACGCGACGGTCATCGGGGCAACGAGTGGAGGTAGTCTGGTGTATCGCGACGTGCTGGCGATCGTCCTGGCGGGAGGCCGGGGATCGCGTCTCAAGCCACTCACCCGGGACCGCGCCAAGCCGGCGGTTCCCTTCGGCGGGATCTACCGGATCATCGACTTCACACTCTCCAACTGCATCAACTCCGACATGCGCAAGATCCTGGTGCTGACCCAGTACAAGGCCACCAGCCTGAACCGCCATATCGACCAGGGATGGAATTTCCTCTGCCGCGAGCTGGGCGAGTACATCGAGGTGATCCCTCCCCAGCAGCGAATTGCCGAGATGTGGTACCAGGGAACCGCCGATGCGATCTACCAGAATGTGTACACGATCGAGAAGGCCTCGCCCCGCGACACGATGATTCTTGCAGGTGATCATATTTACAAAATGAATTACGCAAGAATGATCGATTTCCACCGTGACAACCGGGCCGACCTGACGGTCGCCTGCCTGCCGGTACCGCAGACGCTGGCCCGGGAATTCGGCGTGCTGGGCATGGACAGCGCAGGGCGGATTGCCAGCTTCGTGGAGAAGCCCACCAACCCTCCGCCCATGCCCGGTCATCCCGACGTCTCGCTGGCGTCCATGGGCATTTATGTCTTCAACACGGACGTGATGTACGAGCAGCTCTTTCAGGACGCCGCCAAGAAAGAACTGAGCAGCCACGACTTTGGCAAGGATATCATTCCCGCCATGATGGCTGCGGGGATGCGGATCTTCGCCTACCCGTTCCGCGACGAGAACCGCAAGACGGCTGCCTACTGGCGCGATGTGGGCACTCTGGACGCTTATTACCAGACCACGATGGACCTGATCGCAATTGACCCGATCCTGAACCTCTACGACCAGGACTGGCCGATTCACACCTTTCAGCCGCCCTTTCCTCCGCCCAAGTTCGTGCATACTGACCCGGATCGCCGAGGCGCGGCGTTCAATTCGATCGTCTGCCAGGGAGCCATCGTCTCGGGAGGACAGGTCTTCCGCAGCATCATCTCACCGGATGTGCGGGTCAACAGCTACGCCTTGGTGGAGGACTCGATCCTGCTGGACGGCGTGGAGGTCGGCCGTCGTGCTCGAATCCGCCGCGCCATCATCGACAAGGAAGTGAAGATCCCTCCCGGCTTCGAGATCGGCTGGAACCGCAAGCTCGACCTCGCGCGCGGCCTGACCATCACCCCCGACGGCCTCACCGTCGTCGCCAAGGGAGAAGAGCTCGAGCGGTTTCTATGAGCAACCAGTAAGGCAAGCGGTCGCTGCTTTGCCGGATCACGACGGTCCAGCAAGAGGAAGCCGCCGGCACCGCACGCCAATATTCGTATCTTGCGAACGAATCCCCCTGGGTACGGCCCCACCGCTTCAGTCTCCCGTGCATCGTTCTTCCCGGAGATTCCCGATGTCGACCACAAGACCATCCCTCGCCGGCTGGGCACGATTGGCCCTCGCGTTGTCGCTACTTCCCCTGCTGGCAATGGCTGGTTGTGCCGCGGTCATGGCCAATCTGGTCAAAGCCACGGCGACCGAGCAGAGGTCGTTCACCGCCTCGTCTCAGCCGTCCGTGATCGTCGACACCTACAACGGGCCGATCACCGTCAAGGTGGTCTTGGAAGACAAGGTCGAGGCAACCGTCACGAAGACCGGTTCGGGAGCCAACAAGGAGGCCGCCGAGGCGGATCTGAAGAACGTCAGCGTGGACTATAGCCAGGACGGAGAAACCATTCGCATCGTCGCCAGGCGCACCGGCCCCAAGTCCTTCGGGTCGTCGGGCGCGGCGGTGGAACTCACGGTTCCAGCGCGAGCCATTCTTTCCCTGACGACATCGAATGGTGAGATCACCTCCGAAGGGATCCAGGGCCAGATCACCGCCCGCTCCTCCAACGGCAAGGTCGACATTCGTGGAGCCAAGGGAAAACTCGACCTCGAGACCAGCAACGGGGCGATCGTGATCGACGCCACCGAAGCGACTCTGGCCGCGGGGACCTCGAACGGCGACATCCACTTCGCCGGGACGCTCGATAAGGGAAAACACACGCTCGCGACAAGCAACGGCAGCATCGAGCTCGTGTTGCCCGCCGCGGCTCAGTTCCAGTTCGAGGCCAGTACATCGAACGGCACTGTAACCAACCGGTTCCCCGGGCTTCAGCCCAGCAGCGGCAAACCCGGCAGCAACCGTCTGGCCGGTCAGGTCGGCTCGGGCTCGAACGCCGACATCGATCTGAAACTGGAGACGAGCAACGGCGGCATCACACTCGAGCCGGCGCCGTCGGCCGAGGCACCCAGACCCTGAGGCAGCGAGCGAGTTCGGCCCAGCAATTACGTGGAGCGTGCCAGCTCGTGAGGCTGTAATGAGGCTGTAAACGCGAGTTTTGCTTTCGCGACATCCGGGCCTGGTCGCCGGAGATCTCTGGCGGAGCGATCTTCGTCTGATGTCCGAGCGCAGATTCCTTGCGTTTCCGCGACGGGAGACTGGTTTCCAGTTCAGGGCGACTTCATAATAGGGATCGTCTCGCATCCCTCTGGGCAGGGACGCGATCGAGCCGTGTAGCGCTTCAGTCCGTACGATGAAAGACAACGTGACCGGCAAGCTCTTGCTGGAAGCCTGCGACCAGAAACTCGTCGATGGCGTGCTCGCGCGTCAGACCCGGGCGATGGCCAAGGCGATCACGCTCCTCGAGTCTTCGCGGCGTGATCACCAGGCCCGCGCCGAGGCCGTGGTGGAGGTGATCTTGCCCTCGACGGGCCGGTCGATCCGCCTGGGGATCAGCGGTTCTCCGGGGTCGGGAAAGTCCACGTTCATCGAGGCCTTGGGTCTCTACCTCATCGGCCAGGGACACCGGGTCGCGGTTCTGGCGGTGGACCCCTCCAGCTCGCTCTCCGGGGGCTCGATTCTCGGCGACAAGACCCGGATGGAGCGGCTCTGCCAGGAGCCAAACTCGTTCATCCGCCCGTCGCCCTCCCGCGGTTCGCTCGGCGGAGTGGGAGAGAAGACCCGCGAGGCGATGCTGGTGTGCGAGGCGGCCGGATTCGACGTGATCCTGGTCGAGACCGTGGGGGTCGGCCAGTCGGAAACGACCGTCGCCGGCATGGTCGACGCGTTCGTGCTGCTCCAGCTTCCCAACGCCGGCGACGACTTGCAGGCAATCAAGAAAGGGATCGTCGAGCTGGCGGATATCATCGTCGTCACCAAGGCCGACATCGATCCCAAGGCGGCGGCCCTGGCGAAGCACCAGTTCGTGGGGGCCCTCTCCATGCTGCGCAGTGCGTCAGCCCACTGGCGGCCGCCGGTGGTTACACTGAGCGCGGTGGCGGGAACTGGCATCGATGCTTTCTGGGGAGAGATCAAACGCTTCCGAAAAGTGATGACCGAGAGCGGCGAGCTGGAGACGAAACGCCAGCGCCAGGCCGTGGACTGGATGTGGACGCTGATTGACAGCGGCCTTCGCGCCCGGTTCCGGCAACACCCCCAAGTCAGGCATAGCCTGGAGACGATCAGCCGTGCCGTGGCCGGAGGAGGCCAGACCCCGGCCACCGCCGCTCACCGGCTTCTGGGATACCTGGACGGCACCAAGAAGGGAGACTGAACTGTGGCACGCAGTCATGCAGTTGGTTAGAAATCGTTCCGGTCGGCACGCCTCCATGGCCCAGGATTAGAAGAACTCCCGAATCGCCGAGGTGCCTCATGTACAGTATCATCCGCCAGCTTGATGAGAAGCGAGCGGCCGCCCGCATGGGCGGCGGCCAGAAGCGCATCGACGCGCAGCACGCCAAGGGCAAGCTCACCGCCCGAGAGCGTATCGAGCTCTTGCTCGACCCCGATTCCTTCGAGGAATGGGACATGTTCAAGGGGCACCGCTGCTACGACTTCGGCATGGCCAATCAGTCCGTGCCGGGGGACGGGGTGGTCACCGGCTATGGCACCATTAACGGCCGGATGGTGTTCGTCTTCAGCCAGGACTTCACGGTCTTCGGAGGCTCTTTGTCCGAGGCGCACGCCGAGAAGATCGGCAAGATCATGGACCACGCCCTGAAAGTCGGCGCGCCGGTGATTGGACTGAACGACTCGGGCGGCGCGAGGATTCAAGAGGGAGTCGCCTCGCTGGCCGGTTACGCCGACGTGTTCGAGCGGAACGTCCTGGCCTCGGGCGTCATCCCCCAGATCTCCCTGATCATGGGCCCTTGCGCCGGCGGCGCGGTTTACTCGCCGGCGATGACCGATTTCATCTTCATGGTGAAAGACTCCTCGTACATGTTCGTGACCGGGCCCGAGGTGGTAAAGACCGTCACCCACGAGGAAGTGACCGCCGAGGAGCTGGGCGGCGCGATCTCTCATACCACCAGGTCGGGAGTCGCCGACCTTGCCTTCGAGAACGATGTCGAGGCACTGATGATGACCCGCCGCCTTTTTAGTTTCATCCCATCCAGCAACAAGGAAAAACCGCCGATCGTGCCCACCGAGGACACGGTCGACCGGATGGAGATGTCGCTGGACACCCTGGTCCCCGACAGTCCCAACAAGCCGTACGACATCAAGGAGCTGATCGTCAAGGTCGTCGATGAGTCCGACTTCTTCGAGCTCATGCCCGACCACGCCAAGAACATCGTGATCGGCTTCGGGCGGATGAACGGGCAGACCGTGGGCCTGGTGGCCAACCAGCCGCTGGTCCTGGCGGGCTGCCTCGACATCCGCAGCGCCATCAAGGCAGCGCGGTTCGTTCGCTTCTGCGACGCCTTCAACATCCCTATCGTGACGTTCGTGGACGTGCCCGGCTTCATGCCGGGGACTGCCCAGGAGTACGGCGGCATCATCAAGCACGGCGCCAAACTGCTTTACGCGTATGCCGAGTGCACCGTGCCCAAGGTCACGCTCATCACCCGCAAGGCCTACGGCGGGGCCTATGACGTGATGTCATCCAAGCACCTGAGGGGCGACGTGAACTTCGCCTGGCCCTCCGCCGAGATCGCGGTCATGGGACCAAAGGGGGCGGTCGAGATCATCTTTCGCGAGGAAAAGAGCGACCCGGCGAAGATCACCGCCCGGGAGAAGGAATACAAGGAGAAATTCGCCAACCCCTTCATCGCGGGCCATCGAGGCTTCATCGACGACGTGATCCTGCCCCACGAGACCAGAAAGCGCATCTGCCGTTCGCTGGCAATGCTCAGAGAGAAGAAACTGGAAAACCCGTGGCGCAAGCACGACAACATTCCCCTTTGAAACAGCCGGACCGCGGCGGACGCGCGCGACACAGAGTTGTGTCATCGCAGATTGCCGGCCGCCGCTCGGTGATCTTGGCGCATCCGTGGTGAATGACTTCCGAGGCAGCCATGTTCCAAAAAATCTTGATCGCCAACCGGGGTGAGATCGCCTGCCGAGTCATCAGGACGGCACGCACGATGGGTATCCGCGCCGTAGCCGTGTATTCGGAGGCCGACAAGAACGCGCGGCATGTCGAGCTGGCCGACGAGGCAGTTTGCATTGGCCCGCCTCCGTCCAAGGAATCGTACCTGGCGATGGACAGGATCATCGCCGCGTGCAAGCAGACCGGGGCCGAGGCGGTGCACCCGGGCTACGGCTTCCTCTCCGAGAACGAGGAATTCTCCAGGCGGCTGGAGCAAGAAGGAATCGTCTTCATCGGGCCCAAACACGAATCGATCGCCGCGATGGGCGACAAGATCGCCTCCAAGAAGCTCGCCCGCGATGCCCGCGTGAACACGATCCCTGGCTACAACGAGCCGATCGAGATGCCCGCGCATGCCGTGGAGATCGCCCGCAAGATCGGCTATCCGGTGATGATCAAGGCCTCTGCCGGCGGCGGCGGTCGCGGCTTGCGCGTCGCCTGGAACGACAAGGAAGCGGCCGAGGGCTTCGCATCTTGCCGGACCGAGGCCAAGAACGCCTTCGGCGACGACCGGGTCTTCATCGAGAAGTTTGTCGAGGAGCCCAGGCACATCGAGATCCAGGTGCTCGGCGATGCGCACGGCAACGTGGTTTATCTCTGGGAACGCGAGTGCTCGATCCAGCGGCGGCACCAGAAGATCATCGAAGAGGCCCCCAGCCCATTTCTCGACGAGGCGACCCGCAGAGCCATGGGCGAGCAGGCCGTCACCCTCGCCAAGGCCGTGCGCTACCAGTCCGCCGGCACCGTCGAGTTCGTCGTCGGCAAGGACAAGAGCTTCTTCTTCCTGGAGATGAACACGCGACTCCAGGTCGAGCACCCGGTCACCGAGCTGATCACCGGGCTCGACCTTGTCGAGCTCATGATCCGCGTCGCCGCCGGCGAAGCGCTTCCGTTCACTCAGGAGCAAGTCCGCCGCGAGGGCTGGGCGATCGAGTGCCGGATCAACGCCGAGGACCCGTTCCGCAACTTTTTGCCCTCCACCGGCCGTCTCGTCCGCTTCATGCCGCCCGACCAAGACCTTGGCGCTGTCCGGGTCGATACGGGCGTTTACGAGGGGGACGAGATCTCCATCCACTATGACTCGATGATCGCCAAGCTCATCACCCACGGCGGGACCCGCGACCAGGCCATCACCCGGATGCACGACGCACTGAACGGCTTCGTCATTCGCGGCATCTCGTCGAACCTCGCCTTCCAGGCTGCCCTCAGCCGGCATCCGCGGTTCATTGCCGGCGACTTCAACACGGGCTTCATCGGCGAAGAGTTCCCCAAGGGCTTTCATCCCTCGACGCTGCTGCATGAGGATCCGCTCCTGCTGGCGTCGGTGGCCGCCTACGCACGCCGCCGTTACATCTACCGCGCGGTGCGAACCACGGGCCAGCTCAAGGGCCACGAGCGCCGGGTCGGTAACGAGTGGGTCGTCCTGATGCAGGGCCAGAGGTTCCACCTGACTGTGAGCCTCGTTCATGGCGGATGCGATATCACCTATCAAGGTCAATCGAGTTGCCTGCGAACCAACTGGAAGCTCGGCGAGATTCTGCTTCGCGGTACCTGGAACGGCACCAACATCTGCGTTCAAGTGGAGCGTATGGGCCTGAAATACCGCGTCATGCACTGGGGCACCCAGGCCGACGCCATCGTCATGACCAGCCGCGCCGCCGAACTGCTGGCGCTCATGCCCGACAAGCCGCCGCCGGATCTCTCCAAGTTCCTGCTCTCGCCCATGCCCGGACTGCTTACCGAGATCCTCGTCAAGCCGGGCCAGGAGGTGCGCGCCGGTGAGAACCTGGTGGTGATCGAGGCCATGAAGATGCAGAACATCCTGAAGGCCGAAAACGACTGCGTCGTCGCCGAAGTCATGGCGAAACCGGGCGATAGCGTGGCAGTCGATCAGCCGATCCTGAAGTTCCGTTGAGCTCTCGCCGGCCGCGCAAGCCAGGCAAGGAATCTGAACAAGGAGAGATCCCTGGCGTCGTGCCAGCATTCAATGTTTCGTGCACAAACTTCAGCTTCTCGACAGCCGGAGGCGAGAGCACGAACGGGTAGCCGTCGGGAAGTCCCATGCCACGGTTGAGATTGTCGAGCACGTAGGTGAGCGGGAACCAGTCGTCAGCGCCTGGGCGTAGTCCTGCCGGTCGTCGCCGAACCGCTCGCGGAAGTCGTCGATGAGCGGGCTGTTCTTGATCAATCGCTCCCAGTAGTAGTGGCCGATCTCGTGACGAAGATGGCCCAAGAGGGTGCGGTGCGGTACGGCTCGTGGAGCCGGAGCCGCCGGCGCTCCCGTTCCACCTCATCCGCCTCGGCCACATTCAGTGTAATCACCCCGTCCGCATGCCCGGTGAGCACAGGCGGCGCTCCGTCCGCCTCGGGATCTGCCAGCCGACAGCAACCCGGCTGCTGGTCGAACTTCAGCCACCATGCCCATGGAACAAAGGGTTTTGTCAGCTTCGACGGCGTAGACGCGGTCGTGATCCAGCTCAAGGGTTCGCAGCCGAAGCGACTCAAGCCAGGCCGGGACGGCCACCAGACCGAGTGGGACGACCTGCTTGCCGCGGTCGTCGCCAATCGACCCTACAACGAACTCGACTGGGCCGCTGACAGCACGATGACGGCGATCCTCGATGCCACTCCGCGCCTCCAAGGCGAAAGCGGACAGCATTTATCAGTGTGCCATGCCGGACATCACCAAGGCCGTCTGACCGCGGGCAATTGCAGCTCGAGCGCGCACTCGCGCAGATAGGACACGGACAAAACAACCGGGGAGGGCAAGGCTCCGCCAAGCCATGATCGATGGCTGGGCGGGAGCCTGATCCTCCCCTCGGGAATTGCCGGAGTTCAGATCCCCTCAGTAGCTCACGCGTGTCGATCGGTCGCCGAGCCACTGGGTGACCTCGGGCCAGAACACCTTGTGGGCCTTGGAGCTGACCGAGAGCCCGATGTGGCCGGCGTCGAGGGTCCGGCACTTGACGTCCTTCGATCCGACCTTGGACTTGAGGGGCTCGCTCTGGCTCGGCGGCACCAGATGGTCGGCGCTGGCCATGAGGATCTGCAATGGGCAGGTGATCTTGCTCAGGTCAACCAGCTCGTCGCCCAGCTTGTACTCGCCCTTGATCAGTTCGTTGCGCTGGTAGAACTTCTTGACGAACTCGCGGAAGGTTTCGCCAGCGACCGGGATATTGT
>Ga0208044_1001558_pt1 | contig 12335 bp, 5 predicted proteins | sample Sb_taG_8_FD_187712 | JGI IMG/M metagenome (GOLD analysis project Ga0208044, IMG submission 187712) | Peat soil microbial communities from Weissenstadt, Germany - Sb_50d_c_BC metaG (SPAdes) (version 2) | ecosystem: Environmental > Terrestrial > Soil > Wetlands > Peat | place: Germany: Weissenstadt... | reverse complement strand
TGTTCCGGTTTACGCCATCAAGCGATAACCAATAGCGGTCCAGGACCATCTTGGTCCCAAACATCAAACCCACCGCACGCAGGCAACCAGGAACGGAAACCGGCCGCAAGGTACCCCCTTCACTTAATGGGGAGGGGGAGTTTATGTGTTCAATCGTATGTTGACCCAAAAACTTGACTCAACTGTAACGAGTTTTGGCTTATAAGGGATCTAAGAATGAATGATGCAGTCCTTCACGTCGCTGGGTAAACTGATGAAACAAATGACTTGTCCCATACAGGCAACCACGCGTGACTCCAACTTCTGTAAGTCTTCTGGACCGTCTCAAGGACGCCCCGCCGGACGCTTCCGGCTGGGGCAGGCTGCATGACATTTACCTGCCGCTGATCACGCGGTGGCTGCGGCGGATTCCGGGGTTGGGTGATGAATCGGACGACCTGGCACAGGAGGTGTTCGTGGTGATGGTGCGAGAGCTTCCCCGGTTCGAGCGGCAGCGTGAAGGATCCTTCCGCGCCTGGCTCAGGCAAGTGGCCGTCAACAAGGTCCGCACGTTCCGGAAGCAACTCGGTCGCAAGCCCGTGGCGGGGATGGACCTGACGGACGGCTTTCTCGATCGCCTCGCCGAGCCCAACAGCGAGCTCGCACGAGAGTGGGACCTCGACCACGACCGGCACGTCTTCCAGAAGCTCCTGGCAATCGTGCAGCCGGATTTCCAACCGAATACCTGGGAAGCCTTCCGACGGTTCGCCATCGATGGCCACCCGGCGGCCGAAGTCGCCGCCCAACTGGGGCTCAACGTCAATTCTGTCCTTCAAGCCAAGTCGCGTGTTCTCAAGAGGCTACGGGAGGAAGCCGGGGAGCTTCTGGGCTAATCTCTTTTTTTTCCTGTCAGGTCGCTCTGTTTTTCGGCCTTTCTCTATTAGTCGGGTTATCCTGTACGATCCAGAGGGGCTGAACCAATGATCTTATCACGTACGAGACGGTTGGCTGGTTTGCTGGCTGTCGTGAGCTTCATCGCATCCGCGGATGCACTCCGCAGGGAAAAGAACGAGGCCGTTACCGAGGTTCGTCGGATCCGCAGCCAGGCCCCTGGCCCGAGGGTCATGCAGGAGCTCGACGGCGAGATCAAGACTCGCCGCGTGGCTTGTCTCTCAGAGATCCAGGATTTCCGCCAGCTCATCGATTCGATCGATGCAGAGTATTCCGATCTGGCGAAGAACAAGCGGGTTGAGCATGCTCTCACGGAGCTGAATCGAGGATCCTCCGCCAAGCTCAAGCTCGGCCCGTCACAAGAGTACAAGAACGCGCGGAAGCAACTGGTTCAGCTCGAGAACCAGGTGCAATCAAATCCCATGTCGAGCCAGTCCCGGAAGAAGGCTCAAACGCCGAAGCCGAAGCGCTTGGCGATCCGGGAGCGTTGAGGTCGCATTACAGCCATCCGGTTTTCGGCAGCGGTCGTCTCATCTCTGACAGGACTTCACCCCCATGTCTCAACCATCGCGACCCGGGCAGCCGAACCCTCACGTGGAAGGTTCCGGCACCTTGATCGAGACCGACGAGGAGATTCGCCAGGCGATCTCCGGCCTCAAGGGGCAGGGCCAGCCGGAGAGCCCGCCCACTGCTACAATCCCTGTCGCCACGCCGACGCCCAACAAGGGACCCTCGGCGACCCTTTATCGACCCACGATCCGCCCGCCGGTGGCCGTGCTGACCGTGTGCGACGACGGAAAGCTGGACGGCGAGGTGATTCGCATCCGCGACCAGCGGTTCGTGGTTGGCCGCACTGAGGGAGACCTCAAGATTCCGATCGATGGGCGGATCTCATCGCGGCACGTCGAGATCACGCTCCAGACCGTCGGCGGACTGCACCGGTGGGTCGTGACCGACCTCCAGAGCACGCACGGCATGTTCGTCCGGGTCAGCCGGACCGTCCTGGCCGAACGCGCCGAGTTCCTGGTCGGCAATGGGCGATACCGCTTCGATTCTCCTCAGGCACTCGCCGACGCAACGGTCGCCCATGTCGCCGACCCCGCGGTCTCCGGCGCAACTCAGGGCTGGGACGGCAGCCCCAGCCCGTTCCGCCCCCCGGCTGTCACCGAGCTGATCGGTAACGAGATCGGCAACAGGATTCTCCTGGTCAAGCCCGAGTACTGGATCGGCACCGACCCGACCTGCTCGATCTACCGCCCTGATGACCCTTTCTGCGAACCGCGGCACGTTCGCCTGTTTCGGACACCTAACGGCTCGTGGTACGCCGAGCACAATCGGACCCAGAACGGCCTCTGGCTGCGAATGTCCCAGATCGTGGTGGACTCCGTCGTCCGGTTCCAGATCGGCGAGCAGCGTTTTTTGCTCAAGGTGTAACGACGAATGGGCCTCCGAACAGTGGGCCCAGCTCACAAACAGCTTAATGATTCAGGCCACTGAAGTTGGTTCCGATTTAGTTTCCATCCGTGTTTCATCCGTGGCCGAAAACGAATTTGAAGATGATCTAGCCACGGATGAAACACGGATAAAGGCAAGATTCATTGGGCGATGCCCAAGCCCGCAGGGCCCGCATCTCAAGTTTGATGGTCCCCAGGTTGATGAAGGAGTCCGCGATGGCCGCCCCCGCCGCTGGGCACCCGTCTGACAAGACCTTGCAGTCCTATGGCCTGGGCAAGCTCGATGACGATTCTGCGGACGCGGTCCACAAGCACCTGGAGCAGTGCCCGGATTGTCGGAACCGCGTCGCCGCGATCTCCCCGGACACCTTCCTCGGCCGGCTCCGCGACGCCCAGGCCCGGCCCGACTCGCCTGTACGGATCGTCTCCTCGCTCGCCGGCCTGTCGATGCTGGCTGGCGGCTCACCTTCCGCGGCACCGCCTCCGGCCAGCACGCTGCCCCCGGGCCTGGCCGACCACCCTGACTACGAGATCCTCCGCGAGCTCGGCCAGGGCGGCATGGGCGTCGTCTACCTGGCGGAGAACAGGCTCATGGGCCGCAAGGAAGTCCTCAAGGTCGTCAGCGGCCACCTCATCAACCGCCGCGGCGTCCTCGACCGCTTCCTCGGCGAGATCCGCAACGCGGCCCAGCTCCACCACCCCAACATCGTCACCGCCTACGCGGCCCTCCGCATGGGTGAGAGCCTCGTGCTGGCCATGGAGTACGTCGAGGGCCTCGACCTGGCCCGGTTGGTCAAGGCCCGCGGGCCGCTGCCGGTGGCCAATGCTTGCTACTACGTGCACCAGGCGGCCCTGGGCTTGCAGCACGCGCACGAGCACGGCATGGTCCACCGCGATATCAAGCCCGGCAACCTCATGCTCGCCCCCCAGGGGTACAGGGCGGTGGTCAAGGTGCTCGACTTCGGATTGGCCAAGGTGAGCCGGGAGGTTCCGGCGGACGGGACGCTGACGTACGAAGGCCAGATGCTCGGCACGCCCGATTTCATCGCGCCGGAGCAGAGCATCGATGCCCGCAACGCCGACATCCGCGCCGACATCTACAGCCTGGGCTGCACGCTCTACTACCTCTTGACCGGCGGGCCGCCGTTCCAGGGGACGAGCCTGTATGACATCCTCCAGGCGCATCACTCGAGGGACGCCCTGCCGCTGAACCTGGCGCGACCGGAGGTGCCGGTGGAGCTGGCGGCGCTGGTGGCCAAGATGATGGCCAAGGAGCCGGAGCGGCGGTTCCAGGAGCCCAAGGAGGTGGCGCAGGCGCTGACACCGTTCTTCAAGAAGGGGACTGTGGCATCGGTGGGATCGAAGCCGGACCTCTCCCAGGTGGGACAACCGGAGGCGAAACAGGGTAGGGCCAGTGCGGTCTCGGCGCCGACGCGGCCAGCCACGGAGATCGCGCCGGCACCGGCGCCCGCGGCCAGGAAGCCGTCGGAGCCGACGCGACCGGGATCGATCTTGGAGGGCCTCATCGATCTCCACGAGACGGAACCTCTATTCGACCCGGTTTTGGATACGCCCCTTCCCACTGTTCACACTCCTTCGCCCTCCTCATCCCCTGTCACTCCGGCCCCTGCGGAGGCGCCGGCGTCGGACGTTGAGCCGGGACTGGCCGATTTGTTCGCCGAGGTCCGGCAGAGCGCGCGGCATGCAGGACCGAAAGCGAAGAAGCAGGCTACGTCTCGCCCGCTCGCGGCGCAGGGTCAGTCGCCGGCCTCCTCTCGTCCGCTTGTCGCACTTTGGCGTCGCTGCCAATCGGCCCTTCCGCCCCGTTTCCGCACCCGCGGTTGGCTTGCCGCCGCTGGGGGCGCAGCCTTGGCGGGCATAGTGTTGTTGGGCGTGTTGTTCACCCTGCGGACGTCGGAAGGGACGCTCGTCGTCGAAGTCGATCCGCCCGCAACCATCCAGGTGCTTGATGCTGAGGGCAAGTTGCTCATCGAGCAGAAGGCGGGCGCGGAGAAGGTCGAAATCAGCGTTGTGCCGGGCAAAGGCAAACTCCGCGTTGTGAAAAACGGCGTGGAACTGCTCACCAAAGAATTCTCCTTGCTCTCTGGCGGGCGGGAAATCATCAACGCGAGGTTGGAACCGCCGCCGATACCCGGCATCCGCTACGTCCGCAGCAGCGCCAAACCTAACGGGGATGGGCGGACATGGGCAACCGCCTGGAGCGACCTCTCCGCAGCGATTTCCGACGCTGAAGCGATCGCCGGCCATTGCCCGATCTGGGTGGCGGCGGGAACGTACCGGCCGGGGTCCGCGGGTGCTCCTCGAGAGGCAACGTTCCACCTTCGCGGACGCGTGGAGCTTTTCGGCGGGTTCGCCGGCGACGAAACCCAACTCTCACAGCGGAAGCCGGAACAGAATCGGACCATCCTCAACGGCGACCTTAAGGGCGACGATCAGCTAGGGTTCCTTGCCAACGAGGAGAACGCATTCCACGTTGTCACGATCGATCAGAGCGACGCCAGGCCGACTCTCGACGGCCTCACAATCACCGGCGGCAATGCGAACGGTGGTGGCGACAAAGCAATGGGTGGCGGCCTGTTCTGCGCCAACGGGGATCCGTTCGTGAGAAACTGTCGCTTCGAGGGAAACTCCGCTGCCGGCCACGGCGGCGGCGCCTACAACTATCGCAGCGGCGCGATCTACTCTCATTGTGAATTCCGTCACAACCGCGCCGGCCGCGGCGGCGGCATGCACAACCACGGCGACGTCAACAATCATGGACAGCCCAACAAGCCGCCCGTCCGGCTTGTCCATTGCACATTTGAGCGGAACACGGCTGCCGCCGGCGGCGCGCTCTTTTCCTGGTGGGCCGATCCGACGGAGGTGTTCAACTGCCGCTTTCTGCGCAATGAAGCCTCCGGCACAAACGAATTCTTCGGCGGCGGCGGCCTTTACAACGACGCCACCGCCATGTTGCTCGTCAACTGCGTCTTTGTGGAGAACCGCAGCGCCGGTTTTGGCGCGGCCATTAGCGCAAAGTTCGTACCCCATGCCAGGCTGGTCAACTGCACTCTGGCGGAGAATGCGACTCAACTGCCAAACGGGCACGTTATCCATGCTTGGAACGCGGCGATCGTGAACCTTGGCAACTCGATCGTTTGGAACTACAGCGGGCCGTCCACGGGCGCCAGCCTGCTCCAGGGGGTGGAGGCGAAGAACAGTTGCGTTCGCGGCGGCGCCCAGGGCGAAGGGAACGCCGACGCCGATCCGCGGTTCATCGACTTGGCGGGGGGCGATCTGCGGCTGCAACCCGGCTCGCCGTGCATCAATTCCGGCGACGATCAACTGGCGCCCTCCGACACGGTCGACCTCAATCAGAACGGCGATTGCCGCGAAAGAATTCCCTTGGATCTTGACGGCCAGCCGCGGTTTCGCGGAACCGTGGACATGGGGGCGTACGAGGCGCAGCATGATGCGGAAAAGGGTACGGGAACCGTTGTTCCGCCAAAGTTGCCTGAGAAACAGTTCGATCAGATTACCCCCAGCCAAATCGCCGAGATTCTCGAAAAGACAAATGGCAATGCGGAAAAGATCAACGGCAGCGACAACGGAATGAACCAGCTCCTTCCCGGGAGCATTGTGGTTTACAGGACGAAAGAAGGGCGATACGGGAAATTGGAAGTCTTGGAATACGGCTACAACTTGGTGGTCAGACTGGTGACGTACAAGGCCGACGGTTCTGTAATCGCAGAAAAGGACCGAATGGTGTTTAGCGGGACATGGCTGTACGATTTGGACCAGGGCACAGAGTGTGATCTCCCGCTAGAACCCAAGAGCGACATCTTTTGGGAGCAAGTCGACCGGGTGAGACGGTACTTGGCTCCCAGGAACGGCGCGCTGATCGCGTTGTTCAAGGCAGATAAAGCTGCGGGAACCGTTGTTCCTCCAGACGGGTTTTTGGTCAACACTCGCGACGGCCTCCGATTCCTCACCGCGGAAGGGAAGGTCAGGCAGCTTGCTGAAACGGAACGCCTTTGGGGCCACCTGAGTCGCTTCCAGAACAAAATAGCTGTCTACAACGGCCACCAAATTCGTGAAATCGACTGTCGGGGCAAGGTCCTGAACGTGATCGCCGTGCCAAACGGCGCGCGTGGCCACGGATTTGCCGTCCTGCCAAATTCGCGATTCGTCATCTTGGACAACGCCCAGGACAAAATGTATTTTCTCGATTCAGAGGGAAGTCTTCTGAAAACGGTCAAAATGCGCGACAAGCCTGACAACCATTTGCAGAACATCTATGGCATCGTTGTCGGCAATGACCTGGTGATGTCGGAGGATGGCGACGGGCAACTCTTGAAAGTTGACCTAACGACTTACGAATGCTCTGTCCTTCGTAAACTGAGAATACCCGGCCGTAATTTGGGTGCGGTTGCGTATGACCACGGCACATTCTACGTATGCGGCGCCCAAGAGATCCATGCCTTTGCTCAAGGCCAAGAGCCGCGACTGGTTGCCCGCCTGGACAAATGGAACATCACGGGAATCGTGGTGAAAGGCAAGTCGGCGTATGTGTCCGTGAATTTTACGGGCCAGATTCAGAAGGTCGATCTCTCAACCGGGGCTGTTACGGTGTTTGCGGAGGGGCTTAATTATCCGGAAAAGATTATTGACGTCGGAGCAGAAAAAGCTCTTGGAACCGCCGTTGTTCCGCCGGACCAGGTTCCGACGGCCGATGCCGTGAACTGCAAACTCCGGCCGCGGCAAGGGATGTCCGGTTTATCAGTGAACTATTACCGGCCCATGAGAATCACTTTGTCTGCGGAACCGACGAACAAACCCTTGGCGGAACCGCGGTACCGTTCGAAGAAGCCGCTCTACGGCACGATCGTCGTGGGGACCGGTCCGAATAATCGCATTACGGTGGTCTTGGACGAGCCTGACGACGGGCCGCCGCGACTCTTCGTCGATCGCAATAACGACAAGGATCTCAGCAACGATGGGCCGGGCGAGTCCACCCGCCAGTCCGCCGAGGCCGCGACCTTCTCGAACGTCGTGATCGACGTGCCCTATGAAACAGGGCCGGTTCCCTCCACCTACAGCTTCTATCGGTTCAAGACCCGATTACGCGACTCTTTGTTCTACTATCGCGACTCCTGCCGTGAGGGCGAAGTTGTTTTAGACGGCAACCGATACAAACTCGCCGTCCTGAATGAGAACGGCGACGGCCGTTTCGACGATCTTCGCAATGGTACACTGATCATCGACCTGAATCAGGACGGCAAGCTTGAAGGCAATACGGACTCGGCGGAGTCTTATAGACTCGACGAGCCTTTCAACGTGTACGGACAGGTCTGGGAAGTCGCCTCCTTGTCGCCCAACGGAATGGATCTTTCGTTCCGGCGATCTACGGCCAGAGTGCCAAGCAAACCATACTTCGATCCGGGCTCCACGGCTCCGACGTTCAGCGGAAAAGGATTGGAAGGCGAAACGGTCGATCTAAAGGTCGCCGCAGCCGAGTCGCAATACGTTCTCCTGGACTTCTGGGCGTCTTGGTGTCCACCTTGCCGGGACGAGTTCCCATGTATGCGGCGACTCCACGCCCGGTACAAGGACCATGGCCTGCGCATCATCGGGATCACGATCGATAACGATCGCCAGCAAGCAATCCGCGCGGTCGCGCAGAACGAATTGAGCTATTCTCATCTGTTTGACGGACAAGGTTGGAAGAATGCAGTCGCTCAACTCTATCGCGTGCATGGGGTTCCTAAGACATATTTGCTCGACAAGGACCTGAAGATTGTTGCTGTTGATCTCCGCGGAAACGCCCTGGAGCAGCGAATGCGGGAATTGCTCGGAGAGGGCGAAAAGGACGTAGGGGCCGGCCGACGGCAGCCCCCGCCTGTGCCTCTGGCGCCTCCAAAGCCGAAGCCGAAGGAAGCGGCCAATCCCTTGATTCAAATCCTGCCAATTCCCGAAATCGCCGCGTATGCCGGCGAAGACCATGTCGTCCCCATCCGCATCGAGCGGAGCGGCTACGACGGGCCGGTCAATCTGCGACTGGAAGGACTTCAAAGGAGCCTCACTGCGGCGGCCAGCACGATTCCGGCCGGCCAATCGCGGGTCCTCGTCGACCTGGCGATAGCCAAGAATGCCGAACGGACGGAGAAGGAAGTCCGCACGGTCGCGTCCTTCAACGGCGTCACATTGGAAGCGCCGCTGCGACTGGCCGTCGCCAAACGCCCCGTCGTGCGGCCGTTCACCGTGCCGCTCAATGGCCTGTGCGGACGCCAGCAGATGCTGCCCGTCAGTTTCGGGCCGGATTGGCTGGGGAACAACAAGCCGGCCTCGCCGGCCGCATGGCTGGCGCCGGGCACCTTCGCCGGACTGGCGACCAAGGCGGCGCTGCGATATCCGCGAATTCCCGTCGCCCACTACGTCATGGAGATGGAACTGGAGATGATGACTCCCGAGACCGGCTTGCGGATTTGCCTCGGCGACCATTTTACCGGCGTCCATCTGAGCATCTATTGGAAGAAGGAGCGGCAGAAGTTCGAATGCTGCCTGATGGAATGGCGATACGGCGGCTGGGGGTGGTGCGGCGGCCGCGACTTCGAACTGCACGAGCGCCTGCCGCTGAAATGGATCGTGTTGGACGGCCGGCAAGTGCTGTGCCTGAAGAACAAGCCGATTCTCAGCGTCGAGTTCCCCTGGCCCGCCGATCTGACGCTCACCATCTGGTCGGAGAATCCGGGTTCCGCGTTGATTCATCGCTGCTCTTTCCGGCCCGCGCGGGAGGAAGAGATGCAAGTGCTCGACTGGCCCATGCCGCAAGACGACCTGTCGTTGGACAAGGAGGCGGGCAAGGCGCGTTTTGACGAGCTCAAACACGGGCTGCCGCGCCGCCCGATCAAGGGCAAGAACTTCGCCGTGCTGAAGACCGACACGCCGATGGTCTGGATCGCGCCGGGGCAATACGACATGGGCTCCACCGATCCGAAGGGACCGGGAAAACGCCCGGTGCGGGTCTCGCAGGGCTTCTGGATGGGGAAATTGGAGCTTACCCAGGGCGAATGGAATGCGATCATGCCGACGAACCCGAGCCATTTCCATGGTTCGCCCTACCTGCCCGTGGATTCGGTCACGTGGCAGGACGCCATGCTCTTCTGTGCGGCGCTGAACAAATTGGAGTTCAAGCGGCATCATCTTCCCACAAATTATTTGTATCGATTGCCGACCGAGGCGGAGTGGGAGTACGCCTGCCGCGCGGGGTCGAACGACGAGTTCAGCGTGAAACGCGAGGACATCGCCTCCCGGGAAACCAGCAACCGGCTGCCGCGTCAAGTCGGCGAGAAGGCGGCCAACGCCTGGGGGCTGTTCGACATGCACGGCAACGTCATGGAGTGGTGCATCGATGCCTGGCACGATTATCCGAAGGATGACGCCGGAGTCGTTGTCGATCCGTTTCATCCGGGCAAGGCCGATAGCGATGCGTTCGTAGTGCGTGGCGGGGCATTTTGGATGACGCCTGACGCCTGCAACAGTTCCTGGCGAGACCGGAGCCAATCTGAGCCTGCGAACGGATACCGCGGGTTCCGGCTGGCGCTGGGCCCGGCGTTGAATGCGTCAGCGCAGTGAGGAACGATGCACGTTCATTAAGTGCGTGCGACGAGGAAACCTCCCGTGAGACGCCAAAATCCTTGGAGTGCATAGGGTCAGACTTTGTTCTTGGTTTCGAAGACTACATGGAAGAACCAAAAACAAAGTCTGACCCAGCGCGCTTGGAAGAACCAAAAACAAAGTCTGACCCTGCGCGCTCGGGATCGGGCCGCGCGGGCCGGTCGAGGTGATCGACTCGGACATCACTACCCTAACGGCAGCCGCTGACAAAGTGATCCACGTCGGCGGGCCGCAGCCCTACTTGGTCAATTTCGAGGTCCAGTCGAGCCACCAGACGGACCTGGTCGAGACCACCTGGTTCCGCCAGGCGGCCCTCTTTCACCGCCACCGGCTGGCGGTACTCACCGTCCTGGTCCTGCTGCGCCCGGATGCCAACTCTCCCAGCCTGACCGGAACCTTTGAGCTCTCGATGCCAGACGGCTGGCAGACGAACCGGTACAATTACCGGGTGGTGCGGCTGTGGCAGGAAGATCCCGAGTCATACCTGACCGGCGGGGTCAACCTGGTGCCGCTGGCCCCGCTGACCAACGTCCCGGATGCGGAGGAGGAACTGCGCGGCCTGGTGCGGCACATGGCCGAGCGGATCAACGCTGAGCCGGAGCCGCGGGCGGCGAAACTCTGGACGGCGACGTATCTACTCATGGGATTGTGCTTCTCGAAAGAGTTCGCGTCTCGGTTGTTGGAGGGAGTGCAGAACATGCGAGAATCGACGACCTACCAGGCGATCTTGACAGAGGGCCGCAACGAGGGACGCGTCGGTGAGGCGCAGCGGATGCTGTTGATGCTTGGTGAGACTCGCTTCGGAGAACCGGACGAAGCGACCCGTGGCGCCGTCGAAGCAATTCTCGATGTCGAGCGCCTGGAGAGGATGACCAAGCGGGTACTTGACACGAACATCCAGGACTGGAACGGCCTGCTAGGCACGCCGTGAAGAACCAGCGTGCTACCTGAGTTCTGCCACGACACGATGAGGCCGCTCGATTTTATTGAGATTCGTCATCTCAGGATTGATGTAATTCACGCCGGACCCATTTATTGTCTGGGCTCGAATTCGAGGAGTCCAGGTCGGTCAGAAACTCAGAATTCGCGTTAAAGCTGAAATTCTCAACGAGTTACGCGCGGAAACCGGGCAGTTCCCAAGAATTTTGCATTTTTCGCGTCAGGTCGGGCGCGATAGCCGCCTTTCTTTCTGTAGACTGAGCCATTGACCCAACGACGGAGACTCGGACTCGAAGCGGGAGACCGATCCTTTGGACGCCCCTCCAGCTAACCACCCCACCGACCAGACCCTGAGTTCCTATGGCCTGGGCAAGCTCGACGACGGTCCGGCGAAGGCGGTCCACAAGCATCTGGAGCAGTGCCCGACCTGCCGGAACCGCGTTGCCGAGCTGTCCCCGGACACCTTCCTCGGCCGGCTCCGGGACGCCCAGGGCCGACCCGATTCCCCTGCGCCGATCGTCGCCTCACTCGCCGGCATGTCGATGCTGGCTGCCGGCTCGCCTTCCCCGGCACCACCTGCGACCAGCTCGCTGCCCCCGGGACTGGCTGACCAGCCTGATTACGAGATCCTCCGCGAGCTCGGCCAGGGCGGCATGGGCGTCGTCTACCTGGCGGAGAACAAGCTCATGGGGCGCAAGGAGGTCCTCAAGGTCGTCGGCAGCCACCTCGTCAACCGCCGCGGCGTGCTGGACCGGTTCCTCGCCGAGATCCGCAACGCGGCCAAGCTCCACCACGCCAACATTGTCACCGCCTATGCGGCGCTCCGCATGGGTGAGAGCCTCGTGCTGACCATGGAGTACGTCGACGTCCTCGACCTGGCGAAGCTGGTCAAGGCCCGCGGGCCGCTGCCGGTGGCCAATGCCTGCTACTACGTGCACCAGGCGGCCCTGGGCTTGCAGCACGCGCACGAGCACGGCATGGTCCACCGTGACATCAAGCCCGGCAACCTCATGCTCGCCCCCCAGGGGAACCGGGCGGTGGTCAAGGTGCTCGACTTCGGCCTGGCGAAGGTGAGCCGGGAGGTCCCGGCGGACGGGGCGTTGACGTACGAAGGCCAGATGCTCGGCACGCCCGATTTCATCGCGCCGGAGCAGAGCGTCGACGCCCGCAAAGCCGACATCCGCGCCGACATCTACAGCCTGGGCTGCACGCTCTACTACCTCTTGACCGGCGGGCCGCCGTTCCAGGGGACAAGCCTCTACGACGTCCTGCAGGCGCATCACTCGCGGGAAGCCCTGCCGCTAAACCTGGCGCGTCCGGAGGTGCCGGTGGAAC
>Ga0208044_1001556_pt1 | contig 12341 bp, 11 predicted proteins | sample Sb_taG_8_FD_187712 | JGI IMG/M metagenome (GOLD analysis project Ga0208044, IMG submission 187712) | Peat soil microbial communities from Weissenstadt, Germany - Sb_50d_c_BC metaG (SPAdes) (version 2) | ecosystem: Environmental > Terrestrial > Soil > Wetlands > Peat | place: Germany... | reverse complement strand
TTCGCGGAGGGCCTCGCGGGAGCCGTGACTGAACGTAGCTGACTCGCTGTGGCTGTCGGAGAAGAGCGAGTTCGGGGAGTCGGCTCAGGCGCGGGATCTCCGGACGGGCAGACTGCGGGAATGCCCGGGCGTCCGCGGGCCGCCGACTTGCGGCCGGTCCATGCCAGGGGCTCCCCGGAGGACCGATCTTGGGTCCGGGCATCGCCTGCCCGGTGCGGCTCACCCGGAGTCGGACGCGGCGCGGTGCCGGGCTCCGTTGTCGCCGCGGCTATAGACGGGATCCGCCAGGTCGTGATGGTCGCAACGGGGATGGACACCCGCGCCTTCCGGCTGCCGATCCCGGCGAATGCCACGGTCTTCGAGCTCGACGAAGCGCCGGTGCTCGCGGAGAAACAGACCGTGTTGGACCGACAGCACGCGACGCCCCGTTGCCGACGCATCGCCGTTCCGGTCGACCTTGCTACGGACAGCTGGCCTGAGGTGCTCATCTCCCAGGGATTCGACCGCGCGTCGCGGGCAGTCTTCGTCGCCGAGGGCCTATCCATGTACCTGGACGAGGACGAGAACGCGCGCCTGCTCGATCATCTTGGTGCGCTCGCTGCGCCGGCGAGTTGTCTCGGGATCGACATGGTGAGCCACGACTACCTCGAAAGCCCCGCCGTCGCGCCGTTCTTCGAGCTGGCCCGGTCGCGTGGTGTCTACTGGCGCTTTGGCACCAACGACCCCGAGACTTTCCTCGCGGCCCACGGCTGGAGGGCCGCAGTCACCGACATCTTCGTGGTGGGTCGCCGTTTTGGGCGATGGCCGCCTCCGGCGTCTCCGAGGAGGTCGCGGCGCGGGCCGAACGCGTGAGCAGCGCGTATTTCGTCACTGCCGGGCGCGTCGCGTAGCAAGTCATCCGTCAAACCCGAGGCGTTGGAGCCTCGGGCGGCACAGTACGCGGTGCCTATGAAAGCTCCTCTATCACGCGACGAGCCAATGGCTCAGCGCACTGCCCACAGGTAGGCGAGGGCAATCCGGCGCTGACCTTCACCCTTTCTCGACAAGGGGGCGAAGATGGGCACTGAGCCGTTGCGCCTTGGCGGGCCGGGCGCGTCATCCGCAACATCGTCTTGGCGACCGTCGCACGGGACCAGAGGGACCCGCCGGCGGCCATCGCGTCGTAGCCCCGCCTCCACCACCTCGTCCCGGCAGGCGGGAACGGTCGGCTGACGTTCTCCCAGGTAGAACGGCTGTCCGGGTATCGGCAGCGGTTGGCTTGGGGAGGCACCACCAGGTGACGAGACCCGAGCCCGCGTCCTCGCGCTGCCGGCCGACGCGTGCGATCGACAGGCCTCCAGGGCCGTCTCCGCCGTGAGCAGGGCAACTGCATAGGGCAGGTCCAGTGCAACGCTACAATACAGTGGTATGGGATCCGATTCACATGCATGGTAGCCTCCCACGACTTGCGACGTCACCGACGCATGCGCTCGCGGCGGATCTGACGGCCCGAGCTCGCATCCGCAACGCTGCGTTGGATCTGTTCACCGAACACGGAGCAGATCGAGTCGGCCTCCGCGACGTCGCTAGACTCGCCCGGGTCTCAGCCGGCCTCGTCCAGCACCATTTCGGCACCAAGGACGGGCTGCGCGCCGCTTGCGACGACTACGCGCTGGGCGAGATCACCCGCATCAAAGAACAGGTGCTCGAAGGAGAAGTTGACAACCCTGCGTTCCTTGCCGACATTCAGCCCGAGCTCCTGCGTCTCTACCGCTACGTGGCACGGTCGATGATCGACGGTAGCCCTGGGGCCACCGCCCTGTTCGACCAGGCAGTGGCGGGCACCCAGCAGTGGCTGATCGAGAATGTTCCAGACATCAGCGATTTCCACGCATTCGCTGCGCTGATGGTGGCCATGGAGATCGGCCTGCTGGCGATGCACCGCCAACTCTCGCAGGCATTGGGTGCCGACGTGCGCAGCCCCGAGGGCAACCTGCTACTGACCAGAGTGAAATCAGAGTTCTATTCGACGCCTCTCCTCAGCAAGAAGTTCGCGCGGCAGGCACGCTCGTCCATTGACGCTGTCCTGGACGGATATCACGTTGCAGAACGAAGCAAGAATCAGCGGAACAGAACTCGCAGACAACGTAGGGAACGAGTTCACGATGAGCGTTGACGCCATCGTCAAGCGGGCCCTCCAAAGCAACGCGGTGAGGTGAGCGTCCTCGATGACCTCGACCTCGAGATACGCCGGGGGCTCGGCTATCTGGTGCCCAACCGTGCCGGCAAGACCACCACCATCTGTCTCTGCTCGGGTTGCCGGAGCCGACATCGGGGAGTTGGCTGCCAGGTGTTCGAGAGCGCAACACGCGCGACCCGGTCGAGGTACATCGCCGGGTGGCGTTCGGCCCAGGCGAGGCGAACCTCTGGCCGAAGTTGACCGCTTTTTTGCCCTTTCGGCGCTCGAACCGCCGTGATCAAGTCACGTGAGTGACGGACCGCAGGGAGGATTGTCATGTCGGTGATGACCAGGCTTGTGTCACGAATCTTCGACCTGCCCCCAGCAGTCGCGACAAAGATCGAATGCCAGACCGACATTCGCGTTCCTATGGCCGACGGTGCCGTTCTATATGCCAGTCGTTTCTTCCCGCAAGGAAGCACCGGGCTCCCCATCGTCGTGGTGCGCACACCGTATGCCCCGCGGGGGAACAAACCGGATCTGATGAGCCGGCTTATCGTCGAACGAGGTTACCAAGTGGTCGTTCAGAACTGCCGGGGCCGCTTCGGCTCCCAGGGAGAATGGGAGCCATTCCGGGCTGACCGGCAGGATGGCCTGGCCACCCTGCGATGGCTGGAGACGCAGCCGTGGTTCGGGGGAGCCGTCGCCATGTTCGGCCTTAGCTATTACGGGTACGTACAACTCGCCGCCGGCGCCGGCGCTCCGTCGTCCCTGAAAGCGCTCGTCCCTCAGATGGCTGCGTCACGCATATACGGAGTCGTTCGACCGGCCGGCACTGTCGCCCTTGACACGGTGCTCGCCTGGCACTACTCCGTCTACGTCGTCTACCCGGCGACTCGCCTGGGCATGGTCCGTACCATCCTGGCCCGCCGGAGCGCCCTACGACGGGCTTTGGCGACGTTGCCCGTGGGCGACGCAGACAGGGTGGCGCTGGGCCGAACGGAGCAGTTCTTTCAGGACATCATTCGAAGCGCTTGCCCCGAAGACGAAGTGTGGGCCGCAATGGACCACTCCAAGCTCGTTCAGGACATCGAGGCCCCGGTTCACTTGGTCGGCGGATGGTATGACTTCTTCCTCGTCGACCTGCTCGTCGACTACCGATCGCTCTATGACGCCGGCAAGAATCCCTACCTGACCATCGGTCCCTGGACGCATGGGTCCTTCGCTGGGGTAAAGGCGGGCCTGCGAGAAAGCCTCACCTGGTATGAGGCTCACCTGCGAGGAAAAACGGAGGCACTACGGGCCTCGCCCGTCCGGGTATGGATTATGGGTAGTAACCGGTGGGTCGACCTGCCTTCTTGGCCGCCAAGAGCGACACCTACGAGCTGGTATCTCAATAACAACGGGCAGCTCTCTTCAACCTCGTCGGGCGCGGGTGCTAGCCGGTCCCGCTACAGGTACGACCCAGCCGACCCGACGCCGAACCTAGGTGGCGCGCTGGTCCTCGGCGGAGGACCGAAGGACAACCGCAAACTCGAACGCCGATCTGACGTCCTGACGTTCACCAGCCCTCCCGTGGGGACCGACACAACCATCATGGGAACGGTTGAAGCCATCCTGCACGTCCGATCCTCCCTCGAGAACACGGACTTCCATGTCCGACTCTGCGACGTATCACCACGAGGCAAATCGATCAATCTCTGCGACGGGATCATACGGCTGACGCCATCGGACCGGCCGGGCCCCAATGGCGTTTACCAGCTCAGTATTCAGCTGAGCCCCACTGCCCATTGTTTCCAGTCAGGACACCGCATCCGTCTCCAGATTTCAAGCGGTGCACACCCAAGATACAACCGCAATCTCGGAACCGACGATCCAATTGCCTCCGGCATCAGGATGTGTGTCGCCGACCAAGAGGTCCTGCACGACAGCGAACATCCTTCGGCAATCGTGCTTCCGGCCACGTCTTGACATCGGCTGAAGGAACCTGAGTTCGCCTCTAGCCTGATCCTCGAGGGTCGGAATGACCCGCACCAGCGGCCACAACTCCGCCCAGTCAATCCGCGGTACTGTCGGGACGACCCATCAGGGATCGCCGGGACTCATCCGCTCATGCCGTTGGGAGGACTCGCGTGCGAAGCCCTGGCGGCGGTAAGTGGTTTGCCGTTAGGTCCTAGCTGAGCTGGCGCCGGAGCCCGTCAAGGTCGCCAAGAACCCAGGCGCTGGTAAGAAGGCGGGAATCTGCGGCGAAGAAAGCGGCACCAGCGTACTCGAAGCGTCGCTGCGTGGCTGGCAGCCCCAGCAGCACGCCGGTGTGCGTGCCGGTGTACCGCAGCCGCGCCGCCCGCTGCCCGTCGCACACCAGCTCGACGATCTCGTTGCGGAAGTCCGCCGAGCCAGCATGCACCAGATCCCGGTATCGGCGCCACTCATCCCGCCCCAAGGTTTCCTGCCCTAGCGAGCCGCGAAAGGCAAACGCAGGATCGAGCGTGTGGTGTCCGTGCGTGCGTGGCCCAGCAGTTCGCGGGCCTCGATCAGTGTTCCGCCGGCGGCCAAACTGGACCGCGGACGCGGCCGTGTGGCGCAATCGGTGAGCATGGACGAGACCCAGCCCGGCGCGTCGTGCCAGAGAAGCCACGGCGCTGGAGACCCCCTTGGCTGAGAGCCCCCGCAGCGACGGGCGCTCACGCACGAACACGGCGCGATCGAGCCCCGCGTGCGGGCGGCCGTTGTGCAGGTAGGCCACCAGAGCCTCACCGACGTCCACCGGTAGCGGCAAGGCGAGTGCCCGTGATGGCGCCCTTGCCGTGCACGCACACCTGCCCGTGGTGCCAGTCGATGCCGTCAAGGCTCAGACCGGCGACTTCCCCGGCTCTGAGCCCGAGCCTGGAGATCATCACGACCAGCGCGTAGTCACGCAGCCCGATCGCCGTCGTGACGTCGGCAGCGGCCTTGATCGCTTCGACCTGTCCAGGGGTCAGCGACTGCGGCGGGCCCGCCAGCGCCCGCCCGGGCGGCCCGAGCACACCGGGTGCCATCTGCCGTTCGACCAGGCCGGTCGCGAACGCCCACCTCAGCAGCGATCTCATCGCCGAGACCAGATGTCGCCGTGACGCCAGCGAGTACCCCCGTCCGCGGTCGGCGATGTACTCGTTGACCACGTGGACCTCGACATCCTGCCAGCGGATCTGCCCGTGCCCTCCACTGATCCGTTCCAGGAATCCGCGGGCCCAGCCGTGCTGCTCGCGCACCCAGCTCGGGCCGGCGCCGTGCCCGTCGCGCACATACCGGCCCCACCGCTCCAGGGACTCGGTCACGGGCGTGACCACCGGCGGGCTGACCTGCGCGACGGCAAACAGGCCGGCAGCGACCAGGAACTTGCGCACCGTCACGATCCGCCGCGCCGAGGATGGATGCGGGGACGAGCCGTGCAACTCAGATGCCACGAACCTGGTCAGCACGCCGTCGTCCAGCTCCCGCACGCCCAGCCGTGCCTGGCCCATCCACACGCCGAGCCGCGCCGCAGTGCACGCGACCGACTGCGACGTGCCGCGGGCGTAACCCTGGGCCCGCAGCCAGGCCACCAGATCCACGATCACCGCGGTCAGCGGGCCGCCGGCCGAGCGCGGCAGCCCGCCGCGATCACGTCCGGCCGGGCCGCGCAGCACTAGGACTCCCTGCTGCGCCAAGAACCGTCTGGCCAGCGGCAGATACTGAAAAGCAGCCGGGGACCTGCTACCCGAGCGCTGCTGCTCCGCACGGATGTACTTATCGACGACGTCCTCGTCCAGGTCGGCCGCGCTCAGCCCGCACCCCGCCATCCACGCCGAGAATCGCGCGAACGCCCGCAACACCCGCACGGCGCGCCCCGGTGCACACCCAGACTCCGGCAGCCAACTCGACAGCCCAGCCCGACAACGGGCCCTCGCACTCCACCCGAACACTGACCATGAGCCTCTCCTCTCAGATAGAGAAGAGAGCATCCCGCGACGCGACTATGCCGACCTTTCCAGGGCCCACCCGGCCCTAACCAGCATCAACGCCACCCCAGTCGGCATAACCCGAACCTCGGCATAGCCCATTTACCACCGCAAGCGCGACTCCATCGAAGCCCACCTCACGATCGTGTTCGCCGCTCTCGCCGTCAGCCGCTTCATCGAAGACCGCACCGGATGGTCAATCCGCAAATTCGTCCGCACCACCCGCCGCTACCGCACGATCGAAATCCAGGCCGACCCCCACGTCATCACCGCCGCCGACCCAATCCCCGAGGCCGCCGCGAAGCCCTCACCAAGATCAACAACACCGGGCTTGGTGCGCACTAGCCTAGTAAAAGTCGGGTTACAACCACGCCTGGGTGCGCCGCAGGCTGCTGATCGCAGGCAAGATCCCCATCTGCATGCGCCCCGCGTGGAACTGCCTGCAGGATAACCCGGCGACCCGCTGTGGCGACAGGCCAAGCATCGGCCTGCTCATGACCCGATGATCCGCTAATCATCCGGGTACTTCAGCGGCCAGTTATCCGGGCACTGCTTGCCGACGAACAGCACGAATCTGTAGTCGGTTTGCATGTGGTACCGCGTACCGGCTTCCTGGTAGAAGACGTCGATGCCCTCCGCTCTGGCCAATGGCCCGGTCGGCTTCAGCACGGTGAGCAAGTCATAATGACGCACCCCATGGGCAGGCGGCGGAATGGCTGCTCCGACCGCTATGGCGCGTTGCGACCACTCGATCCCTGGCTCCGGGGGTAGCGGGAACCCGCCCCCGGCCCCCATATCCCAGTTGGCCTTGATCGGGACGACATACGAGGCGAGCAGCCGCAAGTTGCGCACATGAACGAGGTCAACCTTGGTGATCACCGCATCGGAGCCGCCCGTGTTCTGCAAGAACGTCTCACCGTACGAGAACACTTCCCCAGGGTGCAGGAACCCGCAGATACCGCCCGGGTCGCTGCCCTTGCCGAGTGGCCCCGTATCGACGGCCGGGCTTGCCGAGCACGAGACCGCCAGCAGGGCCACTGCCCCGAGCAGGGCACCGGCCCTCCAGGCGGTACGCACTGCGGCGTCAGTGGCCGCCGACAACGAGCCGTCCAGGGTTGTCGCCGGGCGGACCCGAAACGCCGCAGATATCGTGTTGTTGGGAACCCATTGAGTAGGTGATGGTGGCATTGCTATCCCATCCTGTCTGCGCGCTAAGCGAGAGGGAGGTGGGTGCGCCAGCAACTAGGCTGCTGATGTCGATGGTAATCCCCGAGTTGAACGTGGCCGCGTAGTAGGTGCTGAACGTCGGACTGGCGTGAGGCAGGTAAGGCGCGCATTTCTTCCCAATGATCGGGTCCGCCGAATCGATCCGCATGCCGCCCTGGCGGCTGCTCCGCGGGAGCGGCTCGTTTCGATGTGGCGTGCGCTCCAGCCGCCGGCGGTGCTCCTGCGGCGGGCGGTCATGACGGGCCGGTAGGTGATCTGTAGCAGGTACTCGATGCCCAGGCCGCAGCTGTCCGGGCCCAGCTGCTCGGCTCGTCGTGCTTCCTGCGCCGGGATGCGGGTGATCAGGGCGGGCCACTGGATGACGAGGACGCGTTCCCAGGTCTCGGGCGGGACGGTCGTGGCCAGGTGGTGGCTCTCGCCGACCGGCAGGTCGCGCAGCCTGCGCCTGGCATCCCTGGTCTGCCCGACGTACAGCAGCCCTCCGCCCGAAACGTAGACGCCGTAGACGGCATGGTCACTGACCGGCGGGATGCCGGGACCGCCGGAATCGACCAGGAACTGTCCGACCTGATAGGCGAACTGGTACTGGCGGTCCTGCCAGGCCATGACATTGCCGGGAGTTGAAAGCGCGTCCAGCAGCGCGTTCCGCCATCGGTCGAAAGCGTCGTCCGGATGACTTGCGGTCATGATCGCCCATTGTGGCGCGACCGTGATCGGAATCCCGCGTGGTGCGGCCGGATGCCGTCGACCTTGCGCCTGACCTCTTCAGCCGACCGCGCCGTGTGCGGCGCTGCGGGCGGTGACTCTGTGTATACGCAGGTAGTGCGCTGTGTGCATTGTGTGCGCCGAAGCAGCGGATCGAGTCGTTCCACGCCAAGCCCATGACACCGACCAGGCAGCAGGACTTTCCGCAGGTCAGATAGCGTGGGGCGTCCGGGGCTCGAACCCGGAACCCACGGGATTAAAAGAGGACCGCTGCATCGCCCTGAGCGCACTGCCTGCACTGATGTCCCGCTAATGTGCCCGGAAAGCACACAGTGCACACAGTCGCCGCCAGCTCTCGTTCCACGAGCCGTTCCACGGAATCTGCGGCAAGCCTGGCGAATTCTGTCACCGAGCGTAGCTGAGCGCCGATCTCGTGGGTCGGAAGCAGGTGAGAAAGGATCGGCGGGACGTGTACGGAGGGGTGGTCCCCGGTGCCCGCAGGGTGGTGGGCCGGCGGACGCGGCTTGAGGGGCGGCCGCAGGGTTCAGGCGACCAGGCGGGCGATCAGCGGCCGGTCCTGCTGGGGCAGCTCGCGCAGTCCCGAGCGGACCGTCAGGGCCGCGCCGATAAGCGCGCAGGCCCGCGCCGCCTCCGCGGCAAGGTGATCGACCTCGCCGAGCTTCGCGCTGGCCAGCCATGCGGACACTTCCGCCCAGGAGTACAGGCTGCCGCGCTGGCGCCTGACCCTCGGCTCGGGAAAGCCGCCCGGGCCGCGCTCGCCCGTCACCCAGTAGCGCACCGAGGAACTCGTCACCTTCGCCCGTTCGGCGATCTCGCCGACGCTGACCTGATCCTCCGCCACCCCGGTAACCGTCATCCTGGCAGCCTCGGCGTCCTCGATCGCGGAGATGATGGCCTGCACCGCGTCGTCGGCCTCCCGCGAGAACATCACCCGCCCGCCGCGGTGATCACCCTGGACCGCCGCATCTATGCCGCGGGCCGCGGACAGCACATCGCCCAGGGCCTCGACGTGGTCCCCGGTGACCGGGCCCGCCACCTCCAGGTCGAACCAGTACACGTTCATGCCGTGTCCCTCCCCGAGTGCGCGCATCGTTCCAGTGCCCGCCGGATCTTCGCCGCCTCGTGCTACGGCACCCGGGGCGTGCCGTAGATGAACAGCGGCGCGCACCCGTCCGGGCCTCCCGGGCAGTACGCGCTGGCGTAGGCATGTGCCCTGCCGCCGGTGATCTGAACCCGCCACCCGGCGGCCTCCAGCTCCCGGATCGCCGCGAGGATCTCCTTGGCCGGCACGTTGCCTAAACTACAACATCAGTTGCGCTGGGCACAACTCTGATCGGCCAGATTCGTAGGATCCAGGTCGCGGCGGGAAAATGATCACCTGAGTTCAGGCGGCGGACCCAGGCTTACCGAGTCCGGCGATGGCAAGTGGGTCCAGGTCTGGCCAGCTATCGGTACGAGCCAGTGGCCTCCTCCGGAGCGCCTGGTCACAGGACGGCTGACCCCGATCGCGGTGGCCATAAGGCGGGGCCAGTCCCTGCGATCAGCTAGCCCCTAATCCTTCTCACCATTGACCTGCAGGCGACGCGGCTCACATCACAGGGGCGTGTTCGATAGCTGGGAAGATCTCTTCAAGGTCGGCATCCGCTTGGCAGGTGCCTCAGTCAGTGACCTTCGTACTGGCGATGGACTGGTCGTGCAGCGGCACAACCGTGACCCGAAGGTTCTGCAACATGATCGTCGCGCTCCAGGCTGACTCCCTCCGCTCTACTCGGTCACTGTGACAGGCCGCACTGGGTTCCGGCTGACACCGGGACTCGGAGCGCTCATGCTCCCCGGCTCGTCAGGTGCAGGACCGCGATCGGAGATTTCGCGCGCTGAAGCCTATTCAGCGCTCCTGGGAACGCTCCTTGGACCATTGCCACATCGCGCGGTCGATGGTCCGCATGCCGGAGTCAGTCTGGTCATCGATCTTGCGGCACACGGTGACGTACGCAATCCAGAAAGGCACCGTGTAGTTCACGGACTCGGTAACCCCGAGTGCCTCCAGAGCTCGATAGTCGAGGATCGGATAGCGATCCCGGTGCCCGAGATGCAGCAACACGGAGGCCGTGGGCCACCGAACCCCGGACAGGGCCATCGGGATCCAGATGCGCAGTGCCTCGGCCGTCGCTCTGAGCGCGAGCCTCGTAGTCTTCCGCACCTCCTCGCCGGTGTTGGCCGCGACTCGCGACCTGGACCGCGCCGTCTTCCACGCGCAGAGCTCGACGAGCTCGGAGCGAGTGAAGTACCCGCGTTCACGGGCCGCAGGCCCGATCTCATCCACTACCCGCCTTTCAGGCGGATACGAATACCGGCTTTGCGAGAGCCGGGATCAGGCTCGCGTCGAACTGGAGCGCGAACACAGGGAATCCATTTCGCTCAGCGATCATGCGTCGGCCGACCTGACGGCGGCAGCGGGATGCACGCGAGCCAGCAACGGTTTCACGCACCGAAACGCCGTGAACGTTACCCGCCCAAAGCAGGGAGGATGGCATTCAACCATCCATCACCTACAAGAAGATCCTTCACGTTCGGGTCGCGAGCGGGTAGCACGTATGCAATGAAGCACGCAGCGACCCAGCGCACGAGCGCCCTGGTGCCACCTGGTCGCCAGTGAGTCGATCCGTGAAGCCTGTAACGCCCAGTTACTACGGCCCAGCATGTCTGCTGCACCCTACCCGCCGATCGGCGGTGTGTCCTGAAAGGGGAGTGAGGCGATGTAGAAGGTCGCCGGCACGAACCGTGCTGTGCCAGTGATGGAGGTCTGGCCCTCCGGGTTCGGCGCGCCGTGGTGGTGTGCCCTCAGCCAGGGGGTGGCCTGCGTGCTGCCCTGGCGGTGCCCGGTGTAGAGGTGGCGTGAGCTCGCTGCAGGCGCTGGCGTGGAACAGGAGAACCTGTCGCCCCGATAACGACGGCCAGGGGATGTTTCGCTGGCCGCGAGAGGGAGGACCGCAAGCGGCGGACACCGTGAGCGGCAGAGTACCGGTGCGGGGCACAGGGGCGGGACGGCTCGTAGTAGTGAGGAAGGTCCTGTAATGGGGCTGGAGCGAAGGAGCCGTGCAGACCAGGGTCAGCCCGCGGCCAACCCGCCAGGGGAGGAGCCGAGGGCCAGGCCCAGGCTGGAAGTGAAGCCGTTTGAGATCGGCAAGCGCCTCGTCTATGAGGCGTGGGAGAAGGTCCGGGCCAATAACGGGGCGCCGGGCGTGGACGCGGTCAGCATCGGGGTGTTCGAGCAGCAGTGGAGGGGCAACCTCTACAAGCTGTGGAACAGGATGTCCTCGGGCAGTTACTTCCCGGGGCCGGTGCGGGGCGTGGAGATACCGAAGGATCACGGGGAGGGTGTGCGCTTGCTCGGGGTGCCGGCCACGAACCCCTGCACGGTGTCAGTGGGAACGGCGTAATACCCGCCGGCCGCGTAGTTGCCCGCCGAGGCGCACGACACCGACAACACCTCGGCGATCATGCCCTTGTTCAGGGCCCCCAGGCCGGGCACCTCGATCGCCGTGCCCCAGCGGCCGTGCCGCTGGCTGACCACGAACCCCTGCAGGAGACCGCGGCGGTCAAAGTAATACCCGCCGGCCGCGCAGTTGCCCGCCGAGCCGCACGACACCGGGGTGATCCCGGCGTACCCGCCCTTGTTCAGGGCCGCCAGGCCGGGCACCTCGATCGCCGTGCCCCAGCGGCCGTGCCGCTGGCTGACCACGAAAAACTGCGAGTGACCGTAGCTGTCCTCGTAGGACCCGTCGGCCGCGCAGCTGCCCGCCGAGGCGCACGACACCGACAACAGCCCGGCGCTCCCGACCTTGTTCAACGCCCCCAGGCCGGGCACCTCGATCGCCCGGCCCCAGACGCCGTGCCGCTGGCTGACCACGAACCCCTGGCCATGACCGTGGCTGTCCTGGTAGGACCCGCCGGCCGCGCAGTTGCCCGCCGAGCCGCACGACACCGACGACACCCCGGCGCCCCCGCCCTTGTTCAGGGCACCCAGGCCGGGCACCTCGATCGCCGTGCCCCAGCGGCCGTTCCGCTCGCTGACCACGAACCCCTGCGAGTGACCGCGGCGGTCCTCGAAGGACCCGCCGGCCGCGCAGTTGCCCGCCGAGCCGCACGACACCGACGACACCCCGGCGATCCTGCCCTTGTTCAACGCCCCCAGGCCGGGCACCTCGATCGCCCGGCCCCACGAGCCAGCCAGCCGGGCCACCCCGATG
>Ga0208044_1001552_pt1 | contig 12354 bp, 6 predicted proteins | sample Sb_taG_8_FD_187712 | JGI IMG/M metagenome (GOLD analysis project Ga0208044, IMG submission 187712) | Peat soil microbial communities from Weissenstadt, Germany - Sb_50d_c_BC metaG (SPAdes) (version 2) | ecosystem: Environmental > Terrestrial > Soil > Wetlands > Peat | place: Germany: Weissenstadt... | reverse complement strand
TCGGTGATTTTCGTGTCCTTGGTTACTGAAAAATCCGCGTTCCAATAGCCCGGGCCGTAGATCTGATTTCGCCCGAGAGTTCCGAATTCTCCGACCGGCTCGGCGAACGCCGCGGGATTGAGATATCCGGTGGCTGGATTCCAATGCGGAAGAACTGGATTCACGCCGGGGACAACGTCGGGGCGCAAGTGGCCGTTGATTCCAAAATTGTCGTCGATGATTGGAATCGGCCTGCCGGATTGAATCGTGAAAATCGTGTTGAGCGCCCAGCCCTCGGCGAGCCGTTTTGGGAGGCCGCCCCAAACGGGCACGGAATAATTCAGCGCGCCCGTAAAGCGGTGCTTCGTGTCGAAAGTCGAAGGGCCCTTTTCTGCGGCTAGATTGTCGGAGTTCTGCGGAAATGCCGCCGTAGCGAAATTAAAATCGATTCCGTCCGAGGCGCCATCGAGCGACTTCGAGAAGACATAGCCGTAAAATCCGGAGAAGCCGTGGAAATTGCGCAACCGTCCGTTGAGTTGCAGAGCGTGATACGTCGAGTTCGCGCTGGTGCTGAAATCATCGATCTCGCCGTAGATCGCATTTGTCCCGTCTTGATTGATGTCGTAAAGCCGCGTCAGGCGCGTTCCTTTGCTTCCGACGTAACCAATCTGAAACGACGCGTGCTCGCCCGCTTGTTGCTCGATGTTGAGATTCCAGCTGTTTACGTAGGGCGTGCGCAGGTTGTGATCCGTAACGAAAATACTGAATCCAGGGGTCCCGACGGGATTGGCGGTGAAGACGGGTCCGGGCGTCGCGCCCGTAAATGCGTCCTGATTAAAGTTCATGGAAAGCACGGGAACGGAACCGACGGGGTTCGTTGCTATGCCCGCAGAAGTCGTGAAATTCGCGATCATCAAGTGTTGAGGGATGTAGTCGTAGTAGAGACCGTAGCCGACGCGAACCGTGGTGTATTGCCAGGGACTCCAAGCCACGCCGACGCGCGGGCCGAAATTATTTAGATCGCGATTGTAGGCACTCGAGAGACCGCCGGAACCGACATGCTCAAGCTGCGCGTTCGGGCCGCGATCGGCGCCGAAATTGTAGAGCAGGCCGTTTTTCTCGCTGATCGGGCCGAAATATTCCCAGCGCAATCCGAGATTCAGAGTGAGATTCGACCGCAGACGATAGTCGTCTTGCGCGAAGAAGGCGAAGCCATTGTTGTACGTCGTACGCTGCGTGTTGCCGGTGTTTGCGGTGGTGAAGCAGAAATCACATTCTGCATTTCCGAGATAATAGTTGGTCAAGACGTCGATGATGGTCTGGTCGAGCGTGGTGTCATTGTTGCTGGTTGAAAATCCGATCAGGCCGCGCTCGAGATTGTCGTTAAACGCATCGACGGCGACGCGCCGGTATTCCCCTCCAAATTTGAAGGTGTGCACCCCACGAATCCAAGTGAAATTGTCAAGAATCTGGTAACTCTGGCTGGTCCTGGCGCGCGGAACGCTGAAGGCCGTCGCTCCGATATTTTCAATGGCACCGCCGAAATCGATTTCCGGGAGGCCGGTGTGATTCGTGCCGAAATCGAGGCCGGGAATGGTTATGTTCGCCTTGGCGTCCGCCGAGGTGAAGGAATTCGAGAAGCGGCTGTAGCCGAATCGCAGCTCGTTGAGATGCGACGGTCCCAGGGTGGAAAGCAAGCTCGCTGAGAGCACATTCACGCGTGTGGGAGAAATTTGCGCAAAGGGAGCGAGGCGCGAGCCGCTGCCTTGTCCGCCGAGCGAGCCGAACGGAAATCTTTGATTGTCGTTTCCGAAGGCGTAGCGCGCCGCGAAACTTTCGTTGTTGGTGAACTTGTGGTCCACCTTGACGATCATGTTGTCGTTGTTGTTGAGGTCGTTCACTACGCCCGGAAGTTCGTTCGTCGTACTCTGCGGAAATAAGTTGAGGATGGCGTCGAGAGGCGCGGTGTTAATCGCGGGATCGATTAGGAGCGCGGCGCTGCGCGCGGAGGCGATTTCCGTCTGCGTGGGCACCTGGAAAACGAAATCCGAGCCTACGCGCTCGCGTTGCCCTTCGTATGCGCCGAAGAAAAATGTGCGGTCCTTGATGATCGGGCCGCCGATCGAGCCGCCAAATTGATTATTGATGAAGAGCGTCTGCGGATCGGGAGTCACGTTGAAGAAGTTGCGCGCATCGAAATAGGAATCGCGATTGTATTCGTACGCTGTGCCGTGAAATTGGTTTGTTCCCGACTTTGTAAGGATGTTGACCACTGAACCGCTGTTGCGGCCGTATTCGGCCGGGAATTGCGACTGCACGTTGAATTCTTGAATGGCGTCAATCGGAAGCAGCGTTGCAGGCGCGCCGCTGATTCCTACCTGATTCAACGCGGAGTTGTTGAACCACGGATCGTTATTGTCGGTACCGTCGAGCGTGTAATTGTTCGAGCGGTCGCGATTGCCGTTGATATTGAATTGACCAAATCCCTTCTCCGTGCCGGCGACGCCCGAGCCTTCCACGGTCACGCCAGGCACGAGTGCGACGAGTTTTCCGAAATCGCGGCCATTCAACGGCAACTCTTCGACCATGCGGTTGTCGACGACTTCGCCGAGAACATCGCGCTCGGTATCCACAAGCGGCGCCGCCGCAGTTACTGTCACGTGTTCGCTGCGCGCGCCCACTTTCAAAAGTGAGAAATCGAGCGAGGTGTCCAACCCGACCTCTACGACGGCGCGCTCGATTAACGGCTCAAGATCCTTGGCGTTAGCCGTCACGTCATATTCGCCTGCCGCAAGTTCTGGAATCACGTAGCCGCCATCGTCGGCCGTCGTGGTACTGCGCGATTCGCCATTGGCAACATTTCGAGCAGTGACGGTGGCGCCGATGAGCACGCCGCCCGCGGAATCCTTCACCACTCCGTGAATCGACCCGCGATAGGTCTGCGCGCCTGCGCCGGCCGCGCAGACTGCAAGAACAAACAGCGCCGACAAGAGCTTGAGCAAGGATCGTTGAACCATCGTGACTTCGAGCTTGCGCGTTCGCATACCCAGCACCCTTATTTTCCCTTTCGCGGAATGATCACTGCCACCGGCGGATCGATGTCGTAGACTTTCGAAAAATTCCGTTCGTTGATCGCGAATCCGATCCGCCCTCTCGAATCCACGTAAAGCAGCGGTTGTCCGACCGGCACGTCCATGAAAGTCTTCACATACGGCATCGTAAACGGCTTGCCAGCAATTTTTACGGTGACTTTGTCACCCATCTCGTAGCCCAGCTGCTTGAAGTCCTCGCCGCGAACATCGGTGATCAGGCTGCCGAAAGGATCGTCGAGTCCGATCACATCGCCGGAGATGCCGTTGTCGGTGACGGTCGCCTGGACGAGCTTCAGACGCACGAGCTCCGCAACGTCGGGCCCGGCCAGCTTCCAGTCGTCACCCGCGGCGAGATGCGCCGCGGCCGGTGAAAAAATATCGCGGCCATGAAACGTGGAAGAAATTCCTTCGCCGATCATCCAGGAGCGATTGGTGATTTCGCGCGCGCCGATGATGCCGTCGCGCTCGATCACGGGCGTGATCAATCCATTGTCCGGCAGCACAAAATATTGCTTCTTCTTTGATTTCACGATCACCGCTTTTCGCGAAGTGCCCACGCCTGGATCGACGACGACAAGGAAAACCGTATTCGGCGGATAATATGGCGTCACTCCGGCCAGAAATCGCGCGCCTTCTTCGATCGAAAAAGGCGTCACTTGGTGGGTGATATCCATGATGCGCGCATCCGGAACGATTTGAATGATGACGGCCTTGCAGATCGCCACCGCGTCATTCGCCGTGCCGAAATCGGTCATAAACACAATCGTCGGATGCTCCGCAGCAGGCTGCGCCGGCGCCTCTTTGGCCGGCCGCGTTCCACAACTCGCCGCCAACAAGACGAGTGCACACACAGCCGCGCCTGCCGCGGCGCGGAATCGAGAACGCGCCGCGGGCGCTCCATTCAGCGCTCGCCCAGCCCTATCGGTGCAAAGATGCACTTCAACCTTTTCAGGAATCACGATTAAGATGCCCTCGCGCGGATTTGGATTCGAGTTCCTGCCCCAAGAACTTGGCGAAAGTATAGCGAATCGGACTCGCGCGCGGAAGAAATCTCTAGCCTCGCGTCACGGCCGTTTGCGGTATTGCTCGTAGAGCTCCAGGTGACGGTTGTCGAGACTCGTCAGGCGTCCTTTGATGAAGAGGTAGCGCACCTGCGTGCGAATTTCTAGCGGGTCACCATCCGTTACGAAGATGTTTGCGAGCTTGCCGGATTCGATCGTGCCGAATTGATCGTCGAGGCCGAGCATTTTCGCGGCGTTGAGCGTGACGGCGCGCAAAGCCTCGTCGTGAGGCAAGCCATAGGCGACGGCGTTACCCGCTTGCTGCGAGAGGCGGCGCGAGAACGACGTATCGAAGCTGGCGAAGGCGATCGGAATTCCGGCGGCGGCGAGTTCCGAGGGCTGCGTCATGGGCTTGTCGTAGGGATAGTCCTCTTCGTTCGGAAGCCGCATCGTCGGACCGAGAATCACCGGGATATTTTTCTGCTTGAGTAGATCCTTTTCCCGCCAGGCTTCGGTGCCGCCCGCGAGAATCATCTTCAAATTCTGCTTGGTGCAGAATTCGACGGAATTGCGAATGTCGCGCGCCGATTCCGCAACCACCAGCACCGGCAGCTTGCGTTCCACGACGGGGATGAGCGCTTCGAGTTTGAGATCACGCTCGAAATTCTGCGTCGAGCCTTTCTCGACGGCCAGCGCATAGTGGCGGGCGCGATCGATAAGGTCGCTGAGGGCGTAGACCTTTTTTTCGTATTCGGCTTTCACTTCGGAATACGGCCGTTCGACGACTGTGAAAGATTCAAAGTCGAAAGTGCTGCTTTCGACCGACGGCCAATTGAGCACCATCGCCGCCGACGCTCGCAGGGTCATCTGCTCATTCGTCCAGCCCGCTAGATTCAGCGCGGAGGCCTGCCCGGCGATCACCGAATTGTCTCCGAAGGAGTCGAAGCCGCGCACGCCGGGCGTGACTAGCACTTCGGTGATGCCGCTGGCGCGCGTGACGCCGATGTGCGCGCTGGCGGGATTCACGGCGGTCATGGCCACGAGTTCGGGATCGAATTCGCCCAGCTCTGATACGTCATTCGTTGCGCGCACGGCGCTGATTTCGCTCAAGCCAAGCTGCGTGACGGGATCGAAGAAGCCGGGATAGACCTCGAGTCCTTTCGCATCAATCACTTTGGCATCCGCTGGCACACTGACGTTTGTCCCGGCGGCGGCAATTTTTCCATCACGAATTAGGACTGTGCCGTTTTCAATCGGCGCGCCCGCGAGCGTGAAGATCTTCGCACCCTGGATTGCATATACGCTTGGCTCGTTATCAGCGCTCGTGCGGCCATTCGCACCCGGAGACGAGTTCTGCGGAGTGGCGATCGCTGCGACAGTCCAAAGCATGGCCGCGAGAATCGCTGCACTAACTCTAGCAAGCCGTGTGGCAACAGCCGACCGCTGCTGCGCAGGCTGAACGAATTTGCTCCGGCTCATCGCGCACCTCCCGTATCCCCGCTCGCGTCTTTGGGAGGTTTCGCCTTTTCTTGCTCCGTCTTTTTGGCTTCGTCCGCTTTTCTCTTTTCTTCCGCTTTTTTCTTTTCTTCCTCGAGCGCCTTTTTTTCCTTTTCGAGCAGTGCCTTCTTTTCGCTTTCGAGCGCTGCGCGCCCCGCGATGTCACGATCGCGATCGAAATAAACAGTGCCGTCAATCAGAGTCTTTTGCGCCACAGCATAGACACTTAGCGGATTGTGATTGAAGATGACCAAATCGGCGTCCTTCCCGATATCGATTGAACCTACGCGATTTTCAATTCCGAGCTGGATTGCGGGATTCAGCGTGACGAGCTTCAACGCATCATTTTCGGAAAGACCGCCGTACTTAATTGCTTTTGCCGCCTCTTGATTGAGGTGCCGGGCTTCTTCGCCGTCGTCCGAATTCACGGAGACAACTACGCCGCGCTCGGTCATGAGCGCCGAGTTATAGGGGATCGCGTCGTAAGCCTCCATCTTGTAAGCCCACCAATCGGAGAACGTAGATGCGCCTACGCCGTAGGCCGCGAGTTCGTCGGCAACTTTGTAGCCCTCAAGCACGTGCTGGAACGTCCGCACCTTGAAGCCGAATTCCTTCGCCACCCGCATCAACATGAGAATTTCATCGGCGCGGTAGGAATGGCAGTGCACGTAACGCTTGCCTTCGAGCACTTCGACGAGCGGATCGAGTTTGAGATCGCGCCGCGGCGGAATCAGATTCGCCTCGCCCGCAGCTTTGCGGCGATCGTATTCGTCCCATTGCTTTTTGTATTCCTTGGCCTCGGTGAATGCCTGACGAATTGTCTCTTCGACGCCCATGCGCGTCGCGGGATATCGTTGTTGAACTCCGGATGGCGGGCGGTAGTTCGACCACTTAGGATTTTCGCCGAGCGCAAATTTGATTCCTGGGAGCGCGCCCTCGAAGGGCAGTTCGCTCGATGGCTTGCCCCAGCGCAGCTTGATCACGATCGTCTGGCCGCCAATCGGATTCGCGCTCCCGTGAAGGACGTTCGCCACCGTAACGCCGCCTGCGAGATCGTAGTAGATCGTCGGGTCTTCGGAATCGAGAACGTCGGCAATGTTGACCATCGAACTGACCGCGACGCTTCCTTCGTTCACGTTGCCGCTCACAGCGATGTGCGAATGGCAATCGATAATGCCGGGCAGAACATATTGGCCGCTGGCATCAATCACAGTTGCGCCGTCCGGCGTCTTGATGTCAGTTCCGACTTCGGCGATTTTGCCGTCGCGAATCAGGATGGAGCCGTGCTCGATATTGCCGTGCGTGATGGTGAGGATTGTCGCGTTCTTGATCAGCGTGACATTCGAATCCGCACCGGCGCCGCGCGCGACGCCGGAACTGAGGAAAATCACAAGCGCTGCGAGTGCGATGATATTCCGAATCATCGGCCCCCCTCACCATCAGCATCCAAAGATTGCGGAGATGCGTCGTCGGGCTTCTCGCCGCCAGCGTCGCCCGGCTTGTGGGGTTTCGCGATCTCGTGAATCTCGAAGTGCCGGCCATCTACGAAGACATGCTTCACTTTTGTCTTTTCGCCAAGCAGGTCACCGTCGGCAACGACCAAATTTGCAATCTTGCCAGGCTCGATGCTGCCGAGACGGTCCGCGACGCCGAGGATTTCTGCGGCGTCCAACGTGAAGGCACGTAGCGCGGCATCCGAGGATAGGCCGGCTGCGGTGGCCCTCCGCACACTCTTGAGAATGTCTTTCGGCTCGGCGATGCCGCCCGATGAAAACGCAAATTTCACGCCAGCTTTCGCCAGAGCGGCAGGAGATCCGGGAGCGCGATCGCGGAAACGCAGCTCGCGCAACGACGCGATGTTCTCCGGGTCGGGGTCTTTCGCCGCTTCCGGCCATTTCAAATTCACAATCACATGGTACTTCTTCGCGGCAATCTGATCGGCTAGCGCGTAGCCCTGCTGGCCGCCGTAAAGCGCCGCGTGCAGATTCCACTCCTGCGCGAGCCGCATGGCGCGCGGAATCTCGACAATGTCGTTTGCCGGGAAGAGGACTATTTCCTGGCGATGAAGGATCAGGCTCATGATTTCTTCGGTGCGGTCAATGTTCGGGCGCTCAATTCCGTTGGGATGCGCGGCGTAGGCTGGCGCGGCTGCGTCGTACCACGCCGTGTCGTCCGTCACCTGGCGCAAATAGGAAATCACGCCCATGAGCGAGTCCGGGAAACCGAATGTTGTGGGGTGCATGCCAATTCGCAGCGCTGCGTGCGAGCGGACTACCATTTGGCTTGGCCGCTCGCTGCTGAGATCGATGAGCGATCCTTGGCCGGCAATGATGGCTTCCTCGGGAAGAACGAGCGCGGTGGTGAATCCGGCATCGCGCCAGGATTCGATGCGCTTGTCTTCGGGATTGAAATCGTCGGCTGCGACTCGCCACGGAGATGTGCCCGGACGATCTTCGGGTCCCATCGAAATGTGTTCCGGGACAGGAGCTGCGCCACGGCGCCCGCGGCCGCGCGCTGCGACGGGCGCGGGCTCCGGCTTGGGCATGCCGAGGTCGTCGCCTGCATCGATCAGTCCGGGATAGACGGTCAGGCCTTTGCCGTCGATCACCCAAGCTTCCGGTGGGACGGCGACATTCGCGCCGACTGCTTGAATCAAGCCATTCGCAATCACCACGGTGCCATTTTCCAGCGCTGGGCCGGAGACGGGAACGATGCGCGCGTTCGTGATCGCGAAGTAACGCGGCTCGCCACCCTCCGCTCGAAGCCGCGGCGGATGATAAAGCAGGAGCGCGGCCAGCGCAAAAATTGCGGCGAACGTGCACGACGCCGCGCCGGACAATTTCAATTTCATTCCACACCTCTATCGGGTTTTGCCGGATCGATCCTTCGCGACCAAACCGAGATGAATCGTGAGCCCCGCGATGCTAGAAGGAGGCCTTAGGACTGTCAAGGAGCGTCGCCGATGTATCGCGGAAATAGACTGCGGCCGCGCGGGATCGTGAGCAGGATGTCGCAGTGCCGAACGGCGGCTGCGCTAGTTGCGCAGGGGCTTTCCTGTCTTTAGCGTGTGGGCGATGCGTTCTTGGGTTTTGCGCTCGCCGCAGAGACTTACGAAGGCTTCGCGCTCGAGATCCAGGATGTATTGCTCCGACACAGTCTGAGGCGAAGAAAGCGGACCGCCGGCAAGCACATTCGCTAGCTTGCGCGCAACGTGTGCATCGTATTCGCTGATGTATTCGCCGCGCAGCATCATGTGCAGCGCCAGCTTCGCGCCGGCAATGAATTGCTCGCCGAGCACGCGAATCTGTGCCGGGGCTGGCGGATGGTACTCGGCGCGAACGAGCGCGAGCGCGGTCTCTTTGGCGTCGGCGACGAGGCGATCGCGATTCATGGCGATCAAATCGGAGCGGCGCAGGAAGCCATACGAGCGCGCTTCTTCGGCGCTGGTCGAAACTTTGGCCATGGCGATGGCTTCGAAGACAGGCTTGAGCGCGTGCATCAGATCGAGCGATTCGCCGCCCGCGGCATTCTCGTTTGCGCGGATCAACATCTCTTTCGTTCCGCCGCCGCCGGGAATCAAGCCCACGCCGGTTTCCACTAGCCCGATATACGACTCGGCCGCAGCGTGAATCCGCGCGCCGTGCATCGGGATCTCGCAGCCGCCGCCTAGAGACATTCCCTGCGGCGCCACAACTACCGGCCGCGGCGAATATTTGATGGCCATATTGCAGCGCTGGAATTGGCGCACGGCGAGATGCAAATCGTCCCATTCCTCTTCCTGCGCGCTCACCAGCAGCAACATCACATTCGCGCCGACCGAGAAATTCGTGGCCTGGTTAGCGATCACCATGGCTTCGAAATCGTTCTCGAGGCGCTTTAGCCCGGCGTAGAGCATCGAGACGATGTCGCCGCCGATGGCGTTCATCTTGGCGTGAAATTCGCAGCAAAGGACGCCGTCGCCGAGATCGATGAGACTCGCGCCCGAGTTTGTCTGCACGGTCTTCGAGCGATCCTTCAGCGACTTCAAAATAATTACGCCGGGCGGCTCGGGCGCAGGCTGCATGGCGGCGGTCGAGAGATCGAAGTAGCGCAGTTCGCCCTGCGACGATTCGTAGAACGATTTCTTGCCGGATGAGAGCAGGCGATCCACGAGCAGCGGAACTGGCCTCTTCTCACGCTCGAGCGCCTTAGCCACGCGCTCGACGCCGACGGCATCCCAAATCTCGAACGGGCCGAGTTCCCAAGCAAATCCCCAACGCATGGCACGATCCACATCCACGACGCGATCCGCAATTTCCGGGACGCGCCGAGCCGCGTAAGAGCACATCTCGCTCAAGCTGCCCCAAAGAAATTGCGCGCCCTTGTCTCCGCTTTTGCCCTCGAGAATTGGGCCGATGAGCGCCTGTAGCCGCTGGCGCGTTCCCTCAATCTGCTTGCCGCCCTCGATCGAAGCGAAGCGCGCCTTCTGGCGCGGCCGGTATTCCATCTTTTGCCAGTCGAGCGTCTCAATTTCCTTGCCGCCGCCTTTGCGCACCTGGCGATAGAAACCCGAGCCGGTCTTCTCGCCGATCCAGCCGCGCATCATCAAGTCTTCGACGAGTGGCGGAACTTTGTAAGCTTCGCGCGATTCGTCATTCGTCGCGTTCTCGTAAATGTTGCGCACCACGTTGACCAAGATATCGAGGCCGACGATGTCCGCCGTACGGAACGTCGCTGATTTCGGCCATCCAACCGCCGGGCCAGTACAAGCGTCGACTTCTTCGATGGTCATGCCAAGCTCAGTCATCAGCCGCAGCACATTCAGCATCGAGTAAGTGCCGATGCGATTGGCGATGAAATTCGGGGTGTCCTTCGCCACCACCACGCCTTTGCCGAGCCGCCGGTCGCAGATTTCATCGAGCGCCGCGATGACGTCCGGACGCGTCTTCGGCCCGGGAATCAACTCGACAAGCTTCATGTAACGCGGCGGATTGAAAAAATGCGTCCCCGCCCAATGCGCCTCGAAATCCGCCGAGCGGCCCTCGGAAACGAGATGAATCGGCAGTCCGGATGTATTCGTGGTGACGATAGTCCCGGGCTTGCGATGCTGTTCGACGCGCGCCAAAAGTCCGCGCTTGATCTCCAAATTCTCCGCGACAGCTTCGATAATCCAATCCACTTCGCCGCACCAGGCAAGATTGTCCTCAAAATTGCCGATAGTTATGAGCTGCGGTGTCTCGGCGGTGAAAAACGCCGCGGGCCGCGATTTCTTCGCGCCTTCCAGTCCGCCGCGAACGATGCGATTCCTCACCGCGGGGTTCTCGAGCGACAAGCCCTTCGCGTTCTCTTCGGCATTCAACTCGCGCGGTGCGATATCCAACAAGAAACAAGGAATGCCCGCATTGGCAAAATGCGCCGCGATGCGCGAGCCCATGGTGCCCGCGCCGAGAACTGCTGCTTTTTCGATTCGTCGTGTCACTTTGTGTGCTCCGAAAACGGCAGGACGTTACAAGTCCTGTACTGGCAGGTGAACGCCGCGCACCAAGCATCGCCGCTTTAGGGTACTCTGTCAAATAGAGACGCTTGGGAAGATGGGAAACACCATGAAATGGATCGGCAGCGCCGTCCGCGGCCTTCGATCTTTCGCGTACGGACCGGGCGACGGTCGCCCGCGCGTGGGCCTGGCCCTCGGCGGCGGATTCGCGCGCGGAATCTCGCATATCGGCGTACTGCGCGTGCTCGAAGAGGAAGGCATCCCCGTCGATTACATCGCGGGGACAAGTGTCGGTGCGCTGATCGCCGCGGGCTACGCCAGCGGCGCGACGCTCGATCAGATGGAGGCCCAGGGATCCGGCACGCATTTTCGCGATTTCGGACGCTGGACGCTTTCGCGCATGGGCATGGCGTCGAACGAGCGGCTCGAGAATTTTCTGCACAAATTCACCACCGCCCGCTTTTTCGAAGAGCTGAAGATTTCTCTGAGCATCGTGGCGACGGATCTGATCAAGGGCGAGTCCGTCTACTTCACCGAGGGCGAGATCGGCCCCGCTCTGCGCGCTTCCTGCGCCTATCCGGGGCTATTCTTGCCGGTCGAATATCGCGGGCGAATCCTCGTTGACGGATTCCTCACCGAGGCGGTTCCGACTGAGGCTGCACGGAGATTGGGCTCTTCGGTCATCATCGCCGTATATCTCGAACCGGGCGAGCTGAAGGAAAAGCCGAGGAATACAATTGAAGTAATCGGGCGTTCGTTTTCGATCATTCAGGGCACTTACGAGCAGCCGTGGCGGAATATCGCTGACGTGGTGATTGAACCCAACGTTCACGACGTGCTCTGGGATGGATTCGCCCTGACTCCCCGCCTGGTCGCTGCAGGAGCCGCGGCCGCGCGGGCGGCTCTCCCAAGCATTAAGGCCGTCATTGAACGACGCACCGCTCCACGCCACGTTACCTCAACAGAAGAAGAGTCGCGCTGATCTAACTCCCAGGCAGGGAGAGACAATTTCGGAAGAATCGTGCGTCTGTAGATGATCTTGCTTGCTAACCGCTGTGCCTGGCCGCGCGTCAAAAGGAAGGGGGAATCGAACTCCCAGGGCGATGACCGCTGCTACGCCCCAGTCATCAGCCTTATCGGTTCGGATCCCCCCTTCTCTACTGTTTCTCATACTCCTTCCAGGCTTAAGATGCAATGAGCTTGAGAGAATAAATTGTGCCTCGGGAGTGTGAGCGCCAAATCCAGAGTTAGTCTTCGCGGATCTTGACCTGCAGGTTTTTCCCGATTCCCTTCCCCCGTTTATTGAGGAACT
>Ga0208044_1001546_pt1 | contig 12366 bp, 8 predicted proteins | sample Sb_taG_8_FD_187712 | JGI IMG/M metagenome (GOLD analysis project Ga0208044, IMG submission 187712) | Peat soil microbial communities from Weissenstadt, Germany - Sb_50d_c_BC metaG (SPAdes) (version 2) | ecosystem: Environmental > Terrestrial > Soil > Wetlands > Peat | place: Germany: Weissenstadt... | reverse complement strand
CGCCGGGGTTGCCGTTCAGCACGTAATTGTGATCGTAGCCGCCGGGATCGGGTTTGAGCGCATCAATGCGCGCGCCAATCACCGCCGGATGCGTGAAATCGAGCGGGGTATCTTTGACCGGCTTGATTTCGCCCGTGGGAATCAGCGTCGAATCCGACGGCGTGAAGGAATCGGCATTGATGGTGAGGACGTCGTTCAGAATCGTGCCACTGCCCGCGAAATTGAAATAGCTGTGGTTCGTCAAGTTGACGATCGTGGGCTTGTCGGTCGTGGCGCGATATTCGATCTTCAAGGCGTTGCCGTCGATGAGCGAGTAGGTGACCGTAACTGAAAGATTGCCCGGAAATCCTTCTTCTCCGTCGGGGCTGAGATAAGTGAGCCGCACAGATGCAGCGTGCGCTTCGGTGAGCGACTCGGCTTTCCAAACGCGGCGATCGAAGCCCACCTTGCCTCCGTGCAAAGTGAGAGTCCCGCTGTTGGCCGGAAGCGCGTAGGTCTTGCCGTCGAGAGTGAATTTTGCATTTGCGATGCGATTGACCACGCGCCCAACGACGCCGCCGAAGTATGGATGCGGCCCGAGATAGCCCTTTAGATCGTCGAAACCGAGGACCACATCGCTGGGTTTGCCGCTGCGATCGGGCACCCAAAGCTCGGTCACAATTGCGCCGTAAGTGATGATCTTCGCCGTGGCGCCGGTCGCATTCTTCAGCGTGTACATGTCGATGACCGTGCCGTCATCGAGCTTGCCGAACGTGCTCTTCTCGACGCTGGGTTTCAAGGGCACCTCGCTTTGCGGCTGTGCCTGTGCGGCGAGGACGGCCAGCCCCGCGAATATCATTCCCATCCATGGAAATCTCTTCGCGCGCATCTCGATCCTCACCGCTTGCTCCCGCTGCGCGCGCGACTCGCCGATTGCCGCATCGGCCCGCGCACCGCGGCGACGCGCGTTATATCATAGACTCGCTTTACGCGGCGTGTGCGTCAAATCTGTTCCGGCGCGGGAGGCAGTGGAATCATGCTCGAGAAGGATACGCTGAAGGAATTTCTCGCCGCGGTTGAGCGGCTTGACGCGGGCTTCGCGAACCTGCCGGCGTACGAGCAAGCCATTCCGGGCCGCGAGCGCATCGCCGAAGTTCTTTCGCAGGCCGCCGCGAGGCTGCACGATAACTATCCTTACTTTCATCCTCTCTACGCCGGGCAGATGCTGAAACCGCCGCATCCGATGGCGCGGCTCGCGTATGCGCTGGCGATGTGGATCAATCCGAATAATCACGCGCTCGACGGAGGCCGCGCCAGCTCGGCGCTGGAGAAAGAGGCCGTCGGCGAATTGGCGGCAATGTTTGGCTGGAAGAATCATCTCGGGCATCTCTGCAGCGGCGGCACAGTCGCAAATCTTGAAGCGCTGTGGGTAGCAGGACGGATGCATCCAGGCAAGAAAATCGTGGCTTCCGAGCAAGGACACTACACGCACGCGCGAATCAGCGGCGTGCTGCAACTCGAATTCGAGGCGATCGCAAGTGACCGCCACGGCCGAATGGATCTCGACGCGCTCGAACGGAGAGTCAAGCGCGGCGACATTGGCACGGTTGTCGCTTCAATCGGAACCACTGCAACCGGCTCGATTGATCGGCTTCCGGAAATCCTAGCGATGCGCGAGAAGCACGGCTTTCGCATTCACGCGGACGCGGCCTACGGCGGATATTTCACGCTGGCGGAAAACCTCAGCGCAACGGCGCGAAAGGCATACGACCGACTGCGCGAAGTCGATTCCATCGTAGTAGATCCGCACAAACACGGCCTGCAGCCCTACGGATGCGGCTGCGTGATCTTCCGCGATCCAGCCGCCGGCCAATATTACAAGCACGACTCGCCTTACACCTACTTCAGCTCGGGCGATCTTCATCTCGGCGAAATCAGCCTGGAATGTTCGCGGCCCGGCGCGGCGGCCGTAGCCCTCTGGGCGACTCAAAAGCTGTTGCCGCTCGTACGAGGCGGAGAATTCGCGCAAGGGCTCGCGCAAAGCCGCGAAGCCGCTCTCGCGCTCTATCGCTCACTGAAGAATGATCCGCGCTGGATCGTGGCATTCGAACCGGAACTCGATATCGTTATCTATGCGCCGCTTGCCGCGGACGCCCGTAGCATTTCTCAGCTATCTCAGAAAGTATTCACGGAGGCTGCAGCGCGCGGCTTGCATCTCGCGCTCGCGGAACTGCCGTCGAAATTCTCCTCTGAAGCCGCCCCGAAAGTAGAGTGGAACGCCGAGAGAATCACATGCCTGCGTTCCGTGCTGATGAAACCGGAGCACCTGGACTGGGTGCCGCGGATATTCGCGATGCTCGGACAGGCGCTCGAAGCGTCTCGCGCAAGCGCCGCGGGCACGACCTAATTAACAGCGCCTCACACGTGCACGGCGACCGATTCGAGTTCCTCAGCAGCGTGCTGCGCTTCCACAGGCCTCGCTCCGCGCGGGCCGGTACTTTCCCGCGCTGAGACGCCGTCATTGCACTTGAAGCGTTCGACGATCTCCCGCAGATCGCTCGACATCTTCGCCAGTTGCTCGGCAGCGCGCTTGGATTCGAACGCTCCGGTCGAAGTGCTCTGCGCCGCTTGGGCCACGCCTTCGATATTGGTCGAGATTTCATCCGAAAGCTGCGCCGCATCTCCGATGTTCCGCGTAATCTCGTTGGTCGTGGCGTGCTGCTCTTCAACCGCAGTGGCGATGGTGCTGGAGATGCCCTGAATCTGATTGATGATCGCGCTCACCCGCGCGATGGCGTCAACCGCGCGCGTCGTGTCGCCTTGGATCGCCTCGATTTTCCCGCTGATGTCTTCGGTGGCTTTCGCCGTTGCCTTGGCAAGCTCTTTGACCTCGTTCGCCACGACGGCGAAACCTCTTCCCGCTTCTCCGGCACGTGCCGCTTCGATGGTGGCATTCAGCGCCAGAAGATTCGTCTGTTGCGCGATTGTGGTGATGACCTTTACGACTTCGCCGATCTCCGCGCTGGACGCGCCGAGCTGCGTGATCGTAACGTTGGTCGTCTCGGCGACACCCACCGCCTCGGTAGCGACTTTCGCGGCTTCCGTGGCGCTCTTGGCGATATCCCGAATCGAAATGCTCATCTGCTCCGTACCCGATGCAACCGTGCGCAGGCTTCCGGTCACACGCGCGACGGCAGCCGAGACCAGGTTGGCTTGCGCCGAGGTTTCTTCCGCGTTGGCGCTCATTTGATGGCTCACGGTGGAAAGCGCCTCGCTCGATCGCGCCACGCCGTGAGTATTGGCCGCCACAGTCTGAATCGTATTTTCCAAGCTGTTCTTCATTCTGTTCAGGGCTTCGACCGCTTGGCCGATTTCATCCCGGCTGCTGATCTTGAGATCGTTCACCGTTAAATCGTTATTCGCGACGTGCTCGATCAATTCCAGCATGTCCTGGAGCGGCCTCAAAGTCGCGCGGGTGATCAGAACGGCGGTCACGATGCCAGAAATAATTCCGCCCAGCACGAGAATGCCGACCAGCAATTGCACCCGCGCGAATAAGTCCTTTTCCTCGGCGACGCCCGCTGCCGCAATTTGCTGCTCGTGTTCAATGAGTTCGCCGAGCCACTGCAGTACGGCGTCTCTCGAATCGGCGCCCTCCTGGCTGAAGGCCAGCGTTTCGGCTTCCTGCTTCTTTCCGGCCTTCCGAAGCTCGATTTCCCGCTCGACGATGTTCGTATATTCGGCGAGATGTTCTTTAACCTTGTTCAAAGTCGCCCGCTCATCCTCGGTGTCCACAATTTGCTCGAGCTGCACCATGTGGTCTGCGGAATCCTGCGTCGCGTCTTGATACTCCTTGAGCATATCGGCGTTGCCCTGCAGCAAATATCCTCGCAGCGCGGCCACTCGCTGGTACGTATCGGTTCGCAGGACGTTCGAGAGCCGGCGCGTTTCCACTGCACTGGCGGATTCATCCGCCGCTTTTCGAATGGTGCGCACTTGCGTGAAGCTGACCAAACCCAGCGCGACGAGGATCAACAAAATGAAACCGAAGCTGGCCCGGATTTTGTCCCGCACGCCCCACCAGGTCTTGGATTCCTTATCCCTGCCGGGTTCCATTCTTGAGCGCATACGCCCGACCTCCCATCGACTCATCGCCGTTCACACTTCGCTCGTGGCGTTCACCGGCTGGCGCGAGCCCGCGGCCTCATGCAATCCGTGCTGCGCGATAAACTCCAAATCAATCAGCTCTGTGACCTTCAATTGAATCACCGCGCAGCCGCGCACGCCCTCGCGGCCGGCCGCGCTTAACGCGCCCACGTCTTGCATGACGATGTCCAGCACCTTGCCGATCACGAGACCCAAATTCCGGCCATCCGATGCGAAGACCACAACCTGCAAGAAATCCCGCTGCGTGATCGACACGCCGTCGGCGCCGCGCGGGTTCTTTCTCCGGTCCTGAATTACATCTCCTATATGGATCAGCGGCATGATCTCGCCGCGGTATTGCACTACTTCCTTGCCGCCGACTTCTTCGACCGCGGCACGCGGAAATTCCTCAAGCCGCGATGCACGGGCGAGCGGAATCGCCATCCGCGAAGCGCTTTCATCGGCGAATAAAAGCAGCGTCTCTGTCTGAACCGGCTGCTTGTCCGTCTCTTCCGTCGCGTCTTTCATGATCCGATCGTGAGATTTCGAGAGGACGCGCGATCTGTGAGCCAGCCCAAGGACGTCGAGGATCAACGCCACTCGCCCGTCGCCCATAATGGTCGCCCCGGAATATGCCGAGACGCTCTTCAGGTTGCGGCTCAAGGGCTTGACCACAATTTCTTCCGCGTCATTTACCTCGTCCACCACCAAGCCAAACTGCTGCTCGTCGGCTCGCAATACGACGATGCTCACGCCGGCGGATGCCTCCGTGGTCGCGCTCTTCGCCGCGCTTCCAGTTGCGCCATTCCGCGGCGAGTCCACTTCCAGTTCTTTGTCCAGATACACCAGCGGCAATAAATTCCCGCGCAGCCTGTACACCGGCGCGCCGTGAACGTTCTCGATCGCGTTCTTTACCTGCTCCGGCTCGATTCTCACCAGCTCGAGCAGGTTGACTTGCGGAATCGCATATCGATCGCCCGCACAGGTCACAATCAACGCGGGAACAATTGCCAATGTCAGCGGTATTTTCATTCGAACCGTCGTTCCGGCGCCCGGCCGCGACTGCATGTCCACCGCGCCGCCGATCTTTTCGACGTTCGTCTTCACCACGTCCATCCCCACGCCGCGGCCCGATACATTCGTGACTTTCTCCGCGGTCGAAAAACCGGGAAGAAATATCAGATTGAAAATCTCCCGCTCACTGAGCAGTGCGCCCCGTTCCGGTGTAACAACGCCCTTCTGGACTGCCTTCTGGCGGAGTTTCTCCACGTTCAATCCACCGCCATCATCTGAAATCTCGATGATGACCTGCCCACCCTCGTGAAATGCGTGAAGATAGATCCGCCCTTCCGGATTCTTCCCCGCAGCCTGGCGCGCTTCGGGAGTCTCGATGCCGTGATCGACGGCGTTGCGCAGCAGGTGCGTGAGCGGATCCTTGATGGCCTCGAGAATCGTCTTGTCCAGTTCGATTTCTTTCCCTTCCATCTCGATGCGCACTTGCTTTCCGCAATTCACCGCCACGTCTCGCGCCGTACGCGGAAATTTGCTCCAGACGTTGCCGATGGGCTGCATCCGCGTCTTCATCACGCCTTCCTGCAATTCTCCGGTGAGAAGATTCAGTCGTTGCGCCGCGGGCAGTAACCCGCAGCTTTCGATCGCGTCGAAGCGCTGCAGGATCTGATTTCGCGTGAGCACGAGTTCGCCCACGAGATTCATCAGCTTGTCGAGAATGTGGACGTCTACGCGAATGGTCGCGTCGCCCGCGCCGACGGTCTTTGCAGTTTGTTGGACTTGCAGCACTTCAAGAATTTCGTGCGGCTTGACGACATTCTGCTCGATCAGGATTTCGCCGAGATGCCGTGGATCGCCTTGCTCCTGTTTCTCCAGCGCGTCCGCAATCTCGTTGGGCCGCGCCATTCCCTTTTGGATTAAGAGATCCCCCAGGCGCGGAGGCGGACTCGGGGCTTCGTCTTCGTCCTCCTCAATCGGCGGTGGATTCGCAGCGGCGAGTGATCCCACCGGCGCCGGCGTCGGAGTCGTGTAGAGACGCATCAGGCGGGCGATCAGTTCGCGATCGTCCCGCGTTCCCTCAGCACCGCTGGTCTCAATGCTCGCCAGGATCTCGCGGACCGCATCCACCATAGCCAGTAGTTCGCTTGTAATTTCCGGGTTGAGAGAAAGCTGGCCGTCACGCAGCCGGCTAAGCAGGTTTTCGCCCACGTGCGCCAGCGACTCGAGCGCCGTGAATTGCAAGAATCCCGAAGTCCCTTTTAGCGTATGGATCGTGCGGAAGATGCTGGCCAGTATTTCGCCATCGCCCGGAGTCTGCTCGAGGATGACCAGTTCCCGGTCCAGCCGGTCGAGATTCTCGCCGCTCTCGACAAGAAACTCCCTGACGATTTCCGCGTCGTCCACTAGTGAGGCCTTCCTTGATGACTCGGGGCCGAGTTGGCACACGAGTTCTCTGCCAGATTAATCGGCTCAGCGATGTGGGACTTTACGCAGCACGCGAAGCGTCGCGACGAGGTGACTTTTCCTTCAAAAGCGAGCGGGAACTAGCGGATTAAAGGATCCTCATCTTGGGCAGCAGCCAGTGGCTCAAATCGGGGGGATCACTGCGCCGCAATCGCCGATTCTGGGAGCGATTTCGCCTGTGCCAACGTCGCCTCGAGGTTCTTGCGCACGCCAGCCGCTTCCCCATCAAGCCGCGTCTCAGCCTCTCGCCGCGTCTTCGTCACGGTATCGAGCTGCGGCCCGGGCGATGACGAAAGCAATTGCTCCGCGCGCACGAAGCACGCGAAGGCGAATCGCACCGGCAATTTCGTCTTCGATAGAACTTGCCCGTAATTGAACCAGTCCACGGCCTCCGCGTTCGTATCGCCGGAATGCTCATCGAGCGCGATGGCCTGTTGATACGCTGCCGCGGCATCCGCCAGCAGCTTTGCCGCGTCGAGCGCGTCGGCTAGATGCGATTCCGCCAGGCTCTCCTCGCGTACATTGGCGGCCTGCTGCGCGAGACGCACGGCATCCCGATACCTCGGTATCGCCGAGTTCGCTTGATGGCTATGAACCAAAGCGTCGGCCAATTCGAGCGTCACGGCTGCGCGCTGAATCACCGGCGCGGATTCTTCCGCCGTTTGCCTCGATGTCAGATCCAGATACGCCTGATAATGCCGCGCGGCCGCGCCGTGCTCGCCGTTGTGATCGAGCGCCTCAGCAAGGTAAAGCTGCGCGTTGGCTTGCGCCGGATCCAAATCGATCACTTTCTCCCAATTTTCGATGGCCTCATCCGAATGCCCGAGCCGCATGGCCAGCAGCCCATAATTCACGAGCGCATCGGTATCGCGCGGAAATCGAACTAGCATCTTCCGGTAGTGCTCGTAGGCTTCGTCAAATCGCCCAGCCACCAGAAGCGCCCGCGCTCGAGCTTCCTGCGGTACTGGATTCGATGGATTGACCTCCACGGCGCGCGTGAACGCCGCAAGCGCATTCTCCGTCTGCCCGGCTTGCGATTCGGCGCGCGCGATGCGCATCTCGAGCGAGCTGTCGTAGGGATTCAGGCTCGCCGCGCCGAGCAGATGCGGCAGATTGCCTTCATCGGTGCCGGTAAAGTAGCGAATCTGGTCCATGCCGCCGAGCAAAAACAGAATGGACGCTACCGCCACGCGAAAAGCATGAGCACCCGCTGATCGGCCGCCAAGCCAGCCCGTCGCTTTGGCTCCAGTCTCCGCTTCGCTTCGTTCACCGCGGCCCACGAGCACCGACGCGATTCGCGAATCGCGCAGCTTCCAGATCGCTCCGTCCAAAATGAAATGGTGAATGTTCACCAACGCGGTGAAAATCAGGAAGCTCACCGCGAAGTCGTAATGAAACGCATAGCTCACCAGCCACGGCCCGGGAATGAAAAGCGCGATTCCGCCGGCGATCAAAGTCACAAAATAAGTGCTCATCCTCCACGATGAATTTCCGGCCGCCCGCGCCTCTCGCCGCGCGTAGTAGCTGGTGATCCACAGATATTGCGCCGAATGTAGAACGGCCAGAATCCCGCTGCTGTATCGCGTTTGCGGAATCGCAGCGCCGGCAACGAGCCCGAGCGCCGTCGGCAGCACGAACCACAGCGCCTGCGTCACAAGCAAAGTCAGCGGCGCCGCCATTCCCTTCCAACCGCCGCGCTTCACCCACGCTGCGATCACCCAGCCCGAGAAGAAAACGTAAAGGACGCCCCCGGCAACGCGTGCCGGAATGGAAATCTTCGCCGGCAAATTCAGCGAAAGCACGAACGGATCATTCGATACGCCGGTATGAAAGCTCACCAGCAGCATCACGTACGAGGCGATGAACGCCCAATAAAGCAGCCGCCGCTCGGATTGCGTCACAGAAGTTCCGCCGCGCCGCGCGAACATTATCAGCAAGCCGTAATTCTGGCCGCTGTAATGCCACGGGCTCCAATTGATATAGAGCGTGAATACCCACGGCACGAGCCGGAAATCCGCATGCGCCAGAATCGCCGTGAGCGCCAGCAAGACGGTGATGTGCAGCGTGAAGATGCGATATTTCTGGAATTCCTCGCGCGTGCGATAGGCGCGGTAGATCGTGGCCATGAAATGCGGATAGTTGAAAATCAGCGCGAGAAAATAAAACGCAAACGCCCACTCGCGCGCCCGCGAAGCGGCAATCCAAGCCGTAAGCAAAAGCGGCGCCGACCACCCTCCGCAACCGACGAGCAGATCGACCCACGGCCGGTAAATCCACGGCGATCCACCGGGCGCGGGTCCCGACGGCGCGGCAGCAGAACTCGCAGCCTCGACGGGATCAACTTCCGAAGTGACATCGACACTAGCCATCGCAAATCGATGCTAGACACCACCCGCACAAGGGTCAACGCAGCGATGCACCAAGATGCGCTAGGGGTAAACCGGGAAGTCCGCGTAGGGGAGGGTCTTCAGAGCCTGTGTGAGAACCGGGATGATTTGTCAGGGCACGGCTTCAGCCGTGCCGCAAACGCCGCAAAATCTGCGCGGCTTTAGCCGCTGAGGTACGTCTTATCGAGTTCTCACACTGACTCTTTAGCCCTCCCGCAGTTCGGCGCTCTTCAATTTGTGGGAGCCCCTAAAATGGCGCGGATATCGGTGACGGCACGACTGTTATCGCCGCAAAGAAGCAGCAATCTCCTCAGCAATTTTTCGCGCCCGCGCCAAGTCTTCTGGATTAAGGCTGATAGCGGCGACGCGCGCATGCCCGCCGCCGCCGTACTTCTCCGCAATCGTCGCGAGATTCACGTCGGCATCCGCCTCGCGCCACGGATTCGTGCCAATCGAAATCTTCGAGCGAGTCGGCGATGCACTGACGCCCACGGAGTACAGCGCCTCTGGATGCAAAAAATAAGGCACGAATTTGTTATAGCCTTCGAGATCCAGATCGCTCACGTCAAAATAAATCACTCCGCCGCGCGATTCCGCCCTCTCGCGCATGATGTCGATCGACCGCTTGTGCCGCTCGAGCAGCGGCCCCAGATACCGCTCCACGATCGGCAATCGCACCATTTCCGCCAGCGGAATCGTCGCGAGATATGGAATCAGCTTCGGCACCAGATCCATGTCCGGCGCTGCTTCGATCACCAACGCGAGCTGCATCGCAGGTTCCGCGAGCCCCACGGCCGCTTCCGGCGATTCGAATTGCGCCCCATCGATGATGTCGCCCCAATGAATCAGCTCCGCCAGCGGCTTCGCATCGAATCCAAATTTCTCCGACGCAATCGTAGCCAGGAATTTCGTGCAAGATTTAAACGTCGGATCGTAAAACTTCTTCCCCGAGCGATCCTGGCGAAAATTGGCCGCATCCGCGGGCGTGAGAAACGCGCTCTGGTGATGATCGAACCACCAGGTCAATTTCGGCGAGCTCGAGTACTTGAAATCCACGATGGCATTCTCATCGCCGTCGAAAACATCATCTTCAAACGGCTTCGAAGCCTTATGCGTCATTCCCACATAGCGAAATTCCGCCTCCGGATTGATCCTCTCGCGGTAAAACCGCGAAAAAATCGCCGCCGACGAAGCCCCGTCGAAGCACTTATCGTGGAAGAAGATTTTTACGTTCACTTTCACTCCGTAGAATCACACGAACACAGAGAAGCTCATGCCAATGCGGAAAACCAAAAAGAATGGACGCACACGTTTCGCTTGTCAAGAAGATTAGGAATGCAACGAAGCTTCGAAACCGCCCGTCGGCGTGCGCCGGAGATGGTACCGAAGTGTGCTGAAGGGCGCTAATGCCGCCAACTCGCGTCCCACAGGCCGGGCCGAATCCTTACGCGTTGCCCGCGAACTTCTCAGCGATATCGCCCACAATCGGCAGCTTGAATCGTTGTCCCTGGTAAGCCTTGATCATGCAGAGAATCCACAAAATGAAGCTGCCAAGCCCCAGCACTCCATAGATCAAGAAGCTGATCAGCCCAACGATCCATCCGGCGAAGATCGAGCCCGCGGCCAGCATTCCCAAGATAATGTACGCAACTATGATCCCGCCGAATAGAACCAGCGACTGCATCGCGTGAAACCGCACAAACGGCCGCTTGTCGATCAGAAAGAAAATCAGGCCGGTGACCCAGCCCGCGATGTAGCACAACAATCCTGCCACGTTCTCTGCCAAGCCTGTCCCGCCGCTTGCCGTGCTCACAGGTGTGCCTCCCGATACTGGAGCTCCTGCCGCGCTTGGCGCTCCGCACTTCGGACAGAACGCCGCTCCTCCCGCCACTTCCGCGCCACACTTCGCACAAAATGCCATGGACACCTCCGCCGGGAAATACTGCTAATGGCCGCGTAGCGTAGCAGAAGCCCCGCAGCCCAGCAAGCCGAATTGGCACACTCCCAAGATAACGGTAGATTGGCGGGAATCTGTTTCGTTCAGCCTGCCGGCGCGCCTGGCAGCTCGGATTGAGGCGCCCAGCCCAGCTCGCAGCTTCCTCGGACTCGAATGGCCGCGCAAAGTCATTCTCGCCCCGCGCAGCTCTCTCATCGCCGGCGGCCTCGGCCCGATACTCGACGCCTTCACTGAGCGTTCACCAATCCATCAGCACGATGTGCAAACCTCGGTTAGAATGAGGTATGAGAAAAGTCCCAAAATCGGGCGGCGTCAAACCACAGAGCGGCGACCCGCAGACAAAGCGAGCCAAGGCGGAGGCTGCAAACGAGCACAGGCCCCCTGAGAACGATTCCCTGCTTGCCCTCCGCGGCACCGGGAAAGCACTTTGGGCTGATGAACACGCGGATGAGTATGTCCGAAGACTGCGCGACGATTGCGATTAAACCGGACATTCTCCGACGCCGATCCTTACAACTCGCCAGTGCCGCCAGCGCGCGCGTCGATCTTTTCATTACGAATGACGCGCGCCTCTCAGGCAAAATCATCGATGGCATTCAATTTATCGTTTCGCTCGATCGCGCGCCGCTCTAGCGCGCCCGGAGGCAAACATTGGGCACTCCCTCGAAAACCGCTGGCTCAGAGAAACCATCAGCCCAAAAAGCCGCGAATCACCACAAAAAAAGCTTCCTGCAACGCCATTCGCTGAGCATCGCGGCGTGCGCCATTCTGCTCTGCTGGATAGTCTTCTACATCAAGTCCGACCCCAACACGCATCTCGGCTCTTTCTTCGGCAACGCCATCGCCGATTGGTCCGGCGTAGTCGTCACAGTCATAGCCACAAAATATCTGTACGAAAAACACTCCGCCGAAAGCCGCCGCCCGCCAAATTACGAGTGCTCGCCCACCCGCGCCTTCTTCCGCGATCACGGTCTCAGCATCTTCCTACTCATCACCGGCATAGCCTGGCTCATCGCCTTCATCAAAATGGATCCCAACGCCAAATGGGGCTCGGTAGTAGGCAACATAGTCTCCGAGTGGACGCAAATCTTCGGCCTAGTAATCCTAACCAAGCGCCTAATCGAGCCAAAATCCAAAGAAAGCTCCCATTAGCAATTAAATCCGAACGCGTGCAGCGCCAGCCCTCAGCTTAGGATCCGAGGGAAACAAATCCCCCACCCCGCTACGTCCGAGCTCACTCAGCGCTGAGATGATTCCAGTTCCGCGCGCGTACCCGGCGTAAGCATTATTAATTTGCCGTGGGCTTTTCGGACCAGGTCCATTGCCCGCGCCACTTGTTGGTAATCTGCAGCACTCTCGGCCTCGATATATACCGACCAGTCGGCGCGACGCTCAAATTCTTCTTCGAGGGCTTGCGGCAAT
>Ga0208044_1001542_pt1 | contig 12385 bp, 9 predicted proteins | sample Sb_taG_8_FD_187712 | JGI IMG/M metagenome (GOLD analysis project Ga0208044, IMG submission 187712) | Peat soil microbial communities from Weissenstadt, Germany - Sb_50d_c_BC metaG (SPAdes) (version 2) | ecosystem: Environmental > Terrestrial > Soil > Wetlands > Peat | place: Germany: Weissenstadt... | reverse complement strand
TAGAGTGAGGTTTTCCCGGAAAAACCGGGAAATAGTCGCCATTGCGACGTTGGTAGAAGTTCATCTTATGAACAAGAAACTTCTCCGCAAGTTGCATAGAAGTTCAGAGGGAAGACACTAATTGATCGTGATATAGGTCAACCTTGTCAACTGCCAGCAGCAGCCATGAAGGTGTATGCCTCTTTCTATGGGAATCCACAATTGCTCTACATGTCTCCTGGAGTTCTCTTATTTCTTGTTCAAGGTGATAGGCGCGGTACTTCTCAATATCATCGATCTCTAGATCCTCAAGCAGGATTCTACGGCTGGATTCCCCGCGAACGCTTGCATAGCCATAGGCAGCGACGTGGATTATCCCATGTACACATTTCTTGTTCCTGAAGACTTTATCGAGAGCTTCTCCCCGTGGGCCTGCGTCAAGCTGACCCGGAACGATAAGGAACGACAGTCGCTTACCAGAGTTTCTGAGCTTAGGACGTTCAAGCTTCTGAGACTGCGGGGGTACTTTGTACTGGGCATGGTAGCCCTTTCCGCAAAGGTAGTCGAGCAATACGGTCTTCCCAACGCCTGCCACGCCAGTGATGGCGATGGCTGTTCTTTGACCCAAGAACAAATTCAGCCCCGCGCTCAGGAATTCACTGATCGTGGTTCGATTCTCATAGGCGGTAAAGACGGGGGCGATCCATTCAACCATGGTGGTTTAACCCTTAACTGGTTTTTTGACGAGGTCCCCAGGCCGCATAATAAATTACCAGAATTATTGGCCTCGCACCACTTGCCTCTGCGACTAACTAGAGCCTAGATACGTTACGTTCATATACCTTGGTGAGCGCCAGGAAAGCAAGAGACCCATCGCACTTTGCGCTCGTTTTCACAGTGCCCGCGGTAGAAATTGGTACACCATCTCAGCCGAGAGCGACAGTGCGGATTTCGAGCCAGCTGGATGCCAATCGCGAGCCCTGCCATTTCGGAGGCAAGGCGCAATCACCGACAAGAACCACACCGGCCAGTGGAGCAAGGCTTCTGGAAGGTTCGAGAACGGCAGGAGACTTCCAGGCCCACTGGGTTCAAGGCTCTGCCTCGAAACGAGAATGGCTGGCATACCGAGCTACTTGGTCTCGGACGCAGACTGATGGACCCGTTGACCATCTGCCACGCCGGATGGGTTCAAGATCACATCTTCCTTGCCGGTGAAGTCTTCCCACTTCTCACCGGCACCTGGTGCGGTTGCCTTCGTTTGCATTCTCAATAGTTCGACTCGCTGACTGTCACGCACACCCGTTTCGATCAACGTGCGCACTGCTTTGCCGCCATCGACGATGAAACAATAAGTGCGATAGCCAACGGTGACGTCCCCTTCAGTAACGACAGCCGAGAGAGGCAGCGTCCGCGCGCCGATCCGTTCCGCGGTGATCGTGGCAGTAACGTACATGCCGGGCCGAAGCTTGCCCTGGGGATCGGGCACGTCAATCTCGGCCTGGGGATCGGGCACGTCGATCTCGGCCAGGAGCGTTCGCGCGGTACGGTCCAACGACCAGGAAGTTCGCGTCAACTTGCCGGTCATTTCGTAGGTCTTTAGTGCCGGGATGCGGATGTGGGCGGTAGACTCCTGGTTCACCCAGTCTGCGTCGGCCTCCGGCACCTGAACTCGAATACGCATCATATCCCTGCGCATCACGGTGAATAATGCCTGCCCGTTGGGGCCGGTTGCCGGCTGAACAAAATGGCCCGTATCCACACTGCGTTGTGTCACGACACCGTCAAAAGGCGCGCTGAGCTGTCGATAACCCAACATGGTCTGGGCCATGTCGCGATTCTTCTTGGCCACTTCCCAGTGCGCCTCGGAGACCAGCACGTCGACCTTGGTCTTGTCCCATTTCGACCGGCTTGCGTCGCGTTCCGCCTTTGCAGAGCGCACTTGGGCCTTCACCTCTTCCAACCCCGCCTTGGCAGCTTCGAACCCGAGGCGCGTCTCTTCGACATCTTCTTGACCGATCGCGCCGCCGCGGCCGGCCTTTGCCAGGCGTTCGTATTGCGATTGGGCGCGCTGGAGCTGGGCGTCGGCACGCAGGCGCGTCGCCTCCGTGGCTTGCACTTTGGCATCGGCACTCTTGTAATCCGCCTCCGCGACGGCAACCGCTTCCCGCGCTTGCTTGACTTCCGCTTCCGCCTGCCCCACAAGCGCGTTTTTCTGCGCGACTTCGACCTCCATCTCCGGTACCCACAATTCCGCGAGCGCATCTCCCTTGGCCACACGATCGCCGATATCGACCTTCACCTTTTGAACGTAGCCGGCAATCTTGCTGAAGACGGGCGTTTGCTCGAATGCCTGGATGGTACCCGGCTGGCTGATCGAACGGCGGATGACGCCGCGCTCGGGTTTCACCGTGGTCACGGAGGCAACAGCTTGGTCGGTTGACGTCGTTTGCGGTGAGTTGGATAGAGGGCGGTCGCAGCCAATGGCCAGGAATGGCAGAAATATCGCGATTGTAATTGCGCTTGCTGAATGGGCTAGGGCTCTTATTGGGTTCGCCCCCTCACCCCCGACCCCTCTCCCCCGAGTACGGGGGCGAGGGGAGAGATTGCCCCTGACTTTCAAGCTGGTCAGAAGGGTGAGCCTGCTTGTTCCCCTCTCCCCTGTACTCGGGGGAGAGGGGCAGGGGTGAGGGGGAGGAGCCACTGTGCCCAGTGGCTGAGCGCCATCCTCCAGGAAAACCCCAGTATCTCGACACACTCGATTCCAACCCAGTTGCCTTGGTTTCATCGTTTGCCTCATACTCTGTCGACCACAGATGCTGCGGTCCCATCGAAATACGTGCTTCCCGAATCGTCCGGGTCCAGCGACGCGGAGCGCGTGGCGCTCCGGCCTTGCACGACGGCGAACACGGCCGGCAGCACCAGGAGTGTTGCGCAAGTCGCGGCGGCCAACCCGCCGATCACGGCCCGGCCAAGCGGGGCCGTTTGTTCACCCCCCTCGCCAAGGCCCAGGGCCAGCGGCACCATGCCTGCGATCATGGCGCAGGCCGTCATCAAAATGGGTCGAAGCCGGCTCTGGGCTCCTTCTACCGCGGCTTCACGCGCAGCAACGCCAGACAGCCGGCTGCGCTCGGCAAAGGTTACCAGCAGAATGGCATTGGCCACGGCCACGCCGATGGCCATGATCGCCCCCATGAACGACTGGATATTCAGCGTCGTGCCGGTCAGCAACAGCGCCAGCGCTACCCCGGCAACGACGGCCGGCACCGCCGCAACGGAAATGAGCGCGAGCCGCACCGACTGGAAGTAGGCGGTCAACAAAAGGAAGATGGCGACCACAGCGAGACTCAGACCCAAGGTGAGACCTTCGTAAATCTTGCCGCCGGCCAGCCAGCCGAACATCTGCTGCATGGGCACTACCTGACCGCGGACATCCACTTGCACGCCTCGGGGCCGTTCGCCGGCGGCCGTCAGGGCCTGGCCGACCTGGACGGCTACGCGGCTCAGGTCTTCACCTTCAATGTTCGCGGTCATGCTCAGAAGTCGCCGCATGTTATAGCGGTCGTATTCCCCGGGCACCGTGCCTTCGCGAATTTGGGCCACGTCTCGAAGAAGAAGCTGCGTCTTGCCGTCTCCCTTGACTGGAACCATGCCGATTTCTGCGGCCGAGTTCATGCGAAACGGTGGGATCTCCACCTGCACCTGGTAGCCGATCCCCGTGTCCGGGGCGGCCCAGAAGTTGGGCACGACGAAGCGGCTCGATGACGTGGCCGACACCAGGGAACGGGCCACTTCGCTCGTGGTCGCCCCGCTCAGGCCGGCGCGCTCGCGGTCCACATCGATGGAGACGGCCGGGTAGTCGAGCGACTGCGCAAATTGTAAATCGCGCAGCGAGGGAATCTTCGCCAATTCTGCCCGGACCTTGTCCACATAGGCCCGATGCTCCGCCGCCTTGGGACCGGTGAAGGCAAGCCCGCTGACGGCCACCTCGACCGGCGTCGGTGAGCCGAAGCTCATGACTTCATTGACAATATCCGCCGGCTCGAAGGAAAACTTCAGCCCGCGCACGCGCTGGGCGATCTCGTCCTCGGACAGATTATCCGAGCGGAGTCGCTGGGCCAGCCAATCACCCAGGCGGCGCGGTAGCTCTTCACGAAGCCGGTGTTTCAGGTCCTCCACGCGAACGCCGCTGTGATTCTTCAGCCCAAAACGCAGGACCGCCTCTTCCGGACCGCGCGTCCAGAGGTAGATATTGTTGATGGGGTAGCTCGAGCCGATGAGGCCGACATATCCCAGCGAAATGGCCAGATTGTCTTCGCCCTGCTTGTTCTTGCCCGCAGCTTCCTTGATGATGCCCAGCGCCTGCTTGGCGATCTCCTCGGTGCGCTCGATGCGCGTGCCGTCTGGAGCGCGCAGCCGAAGCTGGAATTGCCCTGTGTCAACCTGGGGGAAAATCTCGGTGCCAAGACGGCCGCCAATCAGCCAGATCACAAGCCCGGCACCAACGACATACGCGCCGACCAGTGCCCAACGCAGCGGCATAGCCGCCCGCAAGAATCGCGCAAATCCAGCTCGCATCCGGTCGAATGAGAATCGCCCGGCGCTACCGTGGGCGTCCGGGTGGTAGTGTCGCAGCACCCAGACCGACATTACCGGCACGAACGTACTGGACAGAAGATAAGAGGTGACCATGGAAAAGCCGACCGCCAGCGCCAGCGGTACGAACAGAGCCTGGGCTGCGCCTTGCATGAAGAAGGACGGGATGAAGACGGCGAGCACGCACAGCATGGCCAAAAGCCGAGGCACGGCGGTCTCGGCATTGCCCAGCCGCGTCGCCCGCGCGATGTTGCTCGATTTGTCCATCTGAGTATGGATGTTCTCCACCTCCACCGTCGATTCGTCCACCAGGATGCCGACGGCAAGTGCCAGCCCGCCCAGCGTCATCAGGTTGATCGACTGCCCCGTGAGCGACAAGGCAATCACGGAACCCAGCAACGCGAAAGGGATGTTCAGGACGACGACGATGACGCTGCGCCAGTCACGCAGGAACAGCAGCACCATGAGCCCAGTGAGGAACGCCCCCAGCAAACCCTCGGTGACGACGCCCCACATTGCACCTGTCACATAAGGCGACTGGTCGAATTCGAGGTGGACCTCAATGTCCTCGGGAATGGCTTTGCGCATCTCGTCGAGGTTGTCTTTCACGGCCTTGATCACGGAAAGAGTCGAGGCGTCGGCACGTTTGTTCACGAGAAGATAGACGGCCCTGCGGCCGTCCACGAGGGCGTAGCCGGTGGGGATATCGGTGCTGTCTTCAATGCGGGCAATGTCGCGCAGATAGACGTTCTCGCCCGGCCGGAGCGGAATATTGCCCAGTTCCTTGGGGTCCTTGACCATCGCGTTGGTCGGGACAATGGGCATCTGATCCTTGATGCGTGCGTTGCCTGAAGGACTGATCGTGTTGCCGGCGGTCAGGGCCGCGACCACGTCCTCCGGGGAAGCGTTGTGGGCACGCAGACCGTTCGGGTCCACCTGCACGACGATCGTGCGCTGGTTGCCGCCGAAGGGCGGCGGCGCCGACACGCCGGGCAAGCTGGAGAACTTCGGGCGGACGCTGAACAGGGCCAGGTTTTGGATCTCGCCGATCGACCTCGTCTTGCTCGACAGCACCAGGTAGCCAACCGGCACGCTGCCGGTGTCGAAGCGCATGACGAATGGCCCAACCGTTCCCGGCGGCATGAACGCCCGCGCGCGGTTGACATATTGAACCGTCTCGGCCATCGCCTGGGACATGTTGGTGTCGGTATGGAAGAAGAGCTTCATCAGGGCGACGCCCTGGACGTTCTTCGACTCGACGTGCTCAATGCCCGAGATGTAGAGGAAGTGGTACTCGTAGTAATTGGTGATGAGTCCTTCCATCTGGGCGGGGTCGAGGCCGCCATAGGGCTGGGCCACGTAAATCACCGGCAAATTGAGGCTGGGAAAGATGTCGATTTTCATCCGGGAAACGGCCAGCACGCTGCCGAGAAGGATGGCGAGGATCGCCACCATGACGGTGACGGGATGGCGAAGGGCAAAAACGATCGGGTTGAAGGTCATCGGACAGACACCGTGTTAGCGATGGCGGCGTTTTTCCCGCATGGTCTGAAAGGGCTGGTCCTGGTCCTCGACTACCTCGGCCACAAGCTCGAGGAGTTTTTCGCGTGCCTTGGTTACGACCTTCCGACCGGGGGCCGTAGCTCGATAATACTTCCGACGGCGTCCCTCGACGGTTTCGGGGTAAGAGCGCAGATAACCGAGCTTTTCCAGGAGATGAAGGGTGGGATAAAGAGTACCAGGTCCGATCCGGTAGCCGTGCCGGACCAGTTCCTCGGCAATCTCCGCTCCATAGATGGCGTCCTTAGCTGCGTGATAGAGAATGTGCAGCCGGATGAAACCGTGAAAGAAATGCCGGCTGATGGGGTCGTCGGCCATGGCAAGGAAACTCAATGTTGAATGACGATATCGGCTTTCGATAGAGTAGCGGCTAAAAATGATTGCAGCAAGACGATTAGTTATTGATTGCTGCGCACCCAATGGCTCATGCTTCGTAAGCCCCTCGCCCCCGTACTCGGGGGAGAGGGGTTTGGGGTGAGGGGGATGAGCAAACCTTCAAGAGTCTAAAACCCTCACCCCCTGCCCCTCTCCCTTGAGTACAAGGGAGAGGGGAGAAAGCAGGCTCGTTACATTGGTTGCGCAGTCCTCAATAGGGGGCGCTCGCGATAGGATCCGTGAGCGCCCCGATAAGATCGTTACTTCAGGGTCTTGCGAAATTCCTCAATGCTGTGCGGCAACACATCAGGAACGATTTGCACCTGCGTCGTGAACTTGTACGGGACCTTGTCGCCGCTATCGAAAACCAGCTCGACAAAGAACGCTGTCCAGCCCTTGAATGGCCTGACGACCTTCGCCAGGTAGACCCCTTTTTCCTGGGGAGACAATGCGGATTTCGTGTAAACAGGTCCAATAGAATCCAGTCGAAAATCGCGTGCCGTGGGGTTGCGCGCTTGCCAGAGGTTGACCTCCAGCGGCGTCTCCTTGGTCTCGACGCGGATCGAGCCGTCGTCTGGCATCTTCCAGGAAAACTGCGGCAGCGAAGCTCCCTCCAAGATTGCCTGGTAGAAGGCCAAAACGCTCTGGAGGGCGTCCGATTTCTTGAGCGAGTGGTTGGTATTGGGGACGTAACGTAGATATTTCACCCCCAGCAGATCGCCGAAATAGAACTTCGACGAATCCGGCGGAAAATACTGATCGCCGGCAGAATTGACGATGAACTTGGGCATGGTGAGCCGATCGCGGTAAGAGTAGGGATCGACGATGCGCAGGATCTCGGCATACTGCGGCGTGTCCATCTTCTCGTGGATCCTGTGCCGGGTATAATCGCCGACCGCTGGGGCCCAGAAGCCGTAGGCGGCAAAGTGGTTCGTCTTGCACGCCCGGATATTCAACACGTCAATGACGATTGGAATAATCGCGGACACCCTCTTGTCCACGACCCCCGTAAGCCAGGTTGTCCAGCCGCGCTTGGAGCCGCCGGCCACGACGAAATGACTTACCGGCACCTTGCCGCCGGCAACGCTGGCGAGGAACTCCGTGACGGCATCCATGGCACGGACGGCGCTCTTGACCATCGGCAGCCGCGGCAGCCAGGTCGCGTCGCCGGTTGCCATGAACCGGTTCCAGCAGTAGGCGATGAGGTCGTCCTCGCTGCGCTGCTTGCCGTCCTTATCGAAGATGAGCGGCTGGTTCGGGATCATCCGAAGATCCGCGACGACGGTATTGCTGTTCTTGGCGAGATATAGTGTTTCCGCACTGGGTTTCGCCGGCGGTTCCGAGCCGTTCTTGCCGCCGTCGATCCACAAAAGCGCGGTGTCGTGCTTGACCACGTCCGGCTTCACGATGACCAGCCAGTGCTGCCACACCGGACGATCGACTTCCGGAACAGATCGCCACGTCTGCGACTTCAGATCAAGGACGAAGGTTGTGTAGCCGTCGCCCGGAATCTTCTTGACCAGCTTCCAGGAATAGGTCGCATCGGGACGGGCGATATAGTCGTCCAGCTCCGTTTTCTTGGGCATGGCAGAATCTCGAGCCAGGGCTGGCAACACAGATCCCGTCGCCAGCACAGCTACGGCAAGCGCGGCAATCAGCCATCGTGTTTTCATATCACTAGTCCTCAACGGCGGAAAACGGACTAACGCATTCCCTGGTTGAACGAGTCGTCCTAACTCGACTTCGACGCAGCGAGCATCAGCTCCACCGCATCTCGGCCGGCCATGCCAATGTGAATGCCGAACTTCTTGGCCTGCGGCGTGGCATCGACGATCTTGGCATCGAAGAGATCCTCAGGATTGACGAGCGGGTTCTGCGGCGTACCGCGTGCAATAGCTATGGCCTGCCCAAACTCGGCCGCGGTCTTCACGTCGTAGATGCCGCAGCCGACCAGCCCCGCTTCCGTCAGGATCACGCAGTATTGCCCTTTCTGCCAGCGGTTGCTGATACCTATCGCACATCCGTTCTTGAACTGGATCGGCCGCGAGATCGTGCGTGGCAATGGATCGCTCATCGGCAAGCTCCTTGGGTTGATGTCCTATTATGCGGCATCCGACGCCAGTCGCCTAGTTCTTCTCGTTCGCGTGCAATCCTGTTAAGCTACTCTCGTTCGGAGCCCTGCTGAATAAGGAAAACCGATGCGCAAACATTTCTTTCGGGCCGGCCTGGCAATCATCGTATGTCTGGCGACGAACCTTGCCTCCGCCCATGCCGCAGATTCCGCCGACGACGGCTGGATCAACCTCTGCAACGGCAAAAACCTGGATGGTTGGGTGCAGCGCGGCGGCAAGGCAACTTACCGCGTCGACAGCGGTGACATCGTCGGCGCCTCCGTGCCCAACACCTCGAATTCTTTCCTGTGCACGCGGCGCAATTTCGCCGACTTCATCCTGGAACTCGATTTCAAGGTCGACCCCCGCCTGAACTCCGGCGTCCAGATCCGCAGCGAGTGTTTTGACCATGCCAAGCAGCTCGAGCTGCCCGGCAAGAAGATTACCATCCCGGCCGGCCGCGTCCATGGCTACCAGGTGGAGATCGACCCCTCGGCCCGCGCCTGGACCGCCGGCATCTACGACGAGGGCCGCCGCGGCTGGCTCGTCGATCTCACGCACAACGAACCCGCCCGCAAGGCCTTCAAACAGAACGACTGGAACCATTTTCGCATCGAGTGCCGAGGCCCTTCGATCAAGACCTGGCTCAACGGCGTTCCCGCCGCCGACCTGACGGACGCGCTGACCCCTGCCGGCTTCATCGGCCTCCAGGTCCACGGCGTAGGCAAGAGAACTGAGCCACTGGAGGTCCGCTTCCGCAATCTTCGTCTCAAAGAATTGAAGTGACCGGATTTGCCCTGCCGGAATCAGCAGCATACAAGCCCGAAGCGTTAGCGAGGATCTCGCCAAAATCCTCGCTAACGCTTCGGGCTTGTATGACATTATGCAAATTCGTTGGTGCACATTTGTGTTCGTCCTTGGCAAGCTTCCTCCGTCGCCGACCTACGGCGTCCCCGCTGCGGGATCCATTGCACTCTTCGCGCCATCCCCCGCGCGAATCCATTCCTCGTCGAAGTGCACGTGCTTGATGCATTCGCTCTGGGGCTGCCCCTTGGCGTCCTTGTGCACATTCTTGCCGTGCAGCGTATACGTGTAGCTGGCGTGCAGGCTGCCGTCGCGTGCCTGGATGATCGAAGGATAGCTCGCGTGGGTCGCGTCGGGCCCCGGCTCGCTAACTTCGAGATGGCGCGTCCATCCCCAAGTCCGGCCTTCGTCCTCCGAGAGCGACACCGCCAGGCTATGTCGGCCGCGCTCCGTGTCGTTGTAGATCAGCACCCAGTGCCCGTCGCGTAGCCCGAGAACCTCCACTCCGGAACCCGGGTTCGGCAATGCGGTCGTGGTCACGGCGCTCCATGTCTTTCCCTGGTCGTGCGATTCGCTTTGAAACATACGCTTGGGCGGCGGCCCGTTGTTGCGCATGTAGGCGACGAGCGCGCCGTCGCGCTTGCGCACCAGGCTCGGCTGCACGTTGGCCAGGCCGACGAGCGGCTGACTCGTGGTCCAGGTCGCGCCCCAGTCGTCGCTCAGGGCCATGAGGGAACAGTTATACCCGTCGGAATAAAGCGGCAGGATGAGCCGTTTGCCGTCGAGAACGAACGGGTGCACGCGTGTCATCCAGCCCAGCCGGCTAAAGTACTTGTCGCCGGCGCGCCGACGCCGTTCCGCCAACCAGATGCGAGCCCGAGCGCGCTGCTCCGCAGGAAGGCCCTCCACCTTCACGTCGTCGATGTCGCACTGCCGCCTGACGATGTCCGCGAACTCCGGCCCCGGCTTCAGCAGGATCGTATCGGCAACTTCCCAGCGCGGCGGCCCGGGCTGCTCATACAAATTCGCGATTTTGTATTTGATGAGGGCCGTGTGCCATTCGTTGGCGATGATGGTCTGCCACACCAGCCAGAGCCGATTGCGCGGGTCCACGAACATGCAGGGATTGGTATCCGGAAACCCAGGCGTGTCCGCCAGGAGGAAGCGCTCGCTCCACCCGGCGGTCCCGTGCGTCTTTCGTGCCCCCTCCACCTTCACATCGTCCGCCGACCGCTCGCCGGAGCCGTTATACCAACAAACGAGCAAGTCCCCATTCGGGCACTCGACGATGCACGAGGCGTGGTTGTGCCAATGTTCGGGGGGAAAAACCAGCTCCGCCTCGTAGAGCGGCGCAGCCCGCGCCGGCAGCGGCGCCGCCACGCAGGCCCCAACAAGGAAAGCCAAGACAGAATAGACCAGGCCGGACAGAGACCGCATGATGACCACCTCGCCGTTGCGTAATTGTCGGACGCACGCCGTCCACCGAAAACTGCTCCCTACTGTGACCCATGGCGTGCAAACCTTCTCGGCAGGAGATGTCCATCATACATCAAAGCGTCGTGTCTGAAGCATGGAACGCGCAAACGCTGAAAACCTGTTTGGTGCTAGCTGGTTTCCTTCAGGGCGTCCTGGCGCCAAAGAGCGAGCAAGGCTGCGCTGCCAAACAGCGCGGCGTGTAGGACCACGACTGCCAAGGGCAAACCACCCGTCTTCTCGTTCAGCTTGAGGATTGTTAGTTCGCCTTCCGGCAGCGATCCTTGGAGGGCTTGCTGGCCCCAATAGACTGTAACGGCAGCCCGCGCTAGAATCCCGGCGAATCCGCTCAAGGGGGCGATGACGCCGGCGAGAATGATTTGCGGCATCACCGCGATGGGCACCAGGGCCAGGGCCACCTCCTCAGTCCGAGCGCAGGCGGAGATCATCAGACCCAACGCCGTTCCGGCCAGCGCGATGCAGGCCAGCGCTACCCATTGCCACCATAAAGTACCTGGCAACGCACACCACCCGCGCACGATGCCGAGCAACATGGAGATTTGGATCAGGGCGATCGGCGCGAGCACGAGGAGTTTGGAGGCGAGATAGCTGTCGATGCGCAGGTTGAAGCCACGTTCGCGGGTGTAGATCCGACGTTCCTTCACGATCTCCTTCGCCGCATTGTTGCACCCGAACCAGAAGCAGCCTACCGCTAACAGGAAAAGCAAGTTTACCGTCCGTTGGGCGCGCTCGAGCCGGCTGTCGACATCTCCATTCCTGCCGAACACAGTCCCCAGCAAAACCGCTACGAGAAGACTTTGGCCCAGCATGGTCAGCAGAGCCTGAGGATTCCCGCGCCAGATTGCGACGTAACGGCGCGTCAGCGCCCATGCCTGTCGGAGCGGGTTCACTCGAACGCGGCTGTCCAATTCATATCCCGCCGGCCTCTCTGCTTCTGTGTCCGCACCCTCGGAGAACCGACTGCGAATGTACCGGGCATATAAGGAATTTGCGCGAAATGCTGTTTGCCAGTCCTCCGGTGTACGATCGGCCAACTTGCGATAGACGTCGCCGAGACGCGGAACACCGAAATACGTTTTGGCTTCTTCCGGCGTCCCTACGAATGCTAATCTGCCCCCTTCGGCCAACATGACAACTAAATGGCATGTGGCCTCCACGTTCGCCAGACTATGGGTGATACAGACGACGGTCTTGCCGCCATCCGCCACCTGCCGGAACAGTTCCATCATTTCGCGGTCGGTTTGCTCGTCCAGCCCGGAGGTGACCTCGTCCAGGAAAAGCAGGCTCGGGCGGGAAATTAGCTCGTTGGCGAGGCTCGCACGCTTTACTTGGCCTCCGCTAAGTTCGTGTTTCGCAGATTTTTAAGTGTCGGCGGAGTAAATTGGTGTCGGCTTCTTTGCCGGTTTTGGGCAGACTTAGGTCGCTCAAAACACAAAATCGCCCGGGCAAGGAAGCCGACTCATGGAACT
>Ga0208044_1001535_pt1 | contig 12422 bp, 11 predicted proteins | sample Sb_taG_8_FD_187712 | JGI IMG/M metagenome (GOLD analysis project Ga0208044, IMG submission 187712) | Peat soil microbial communities from Weissenstadt, Germany - Sb_50d_c_BC metaG (SPAdes) (version 2) | ecosystem: Environmental > Terrestrial > Soil > Wetlands > Peat | place: Germany... | reverse complement strand
AGAAGGCACGTGGCCAGACACCTGACCGGCTTGAGAACCCCGTCGCCGTTCGGGTCAAGGAGCAACTCTGGTCGGCAATCCGTCCGTTGCTCCAGTCGTTGCACGGTCAGTGAGATCGAGGGACGCCGACACGGACGCACTGTGCCTTCGCGCCGAGCTGCTCGCCGGCCAGCGGGTTCACGAGGGGGGCGGGACGGTCAACCTCTCGGCCGCCGAGTGGCTCGACCGCTGGCATGCGTTCCGCCGCGGTCGCCCGCCGCCGAGATCGTCGAGTCCCAAGTCGACCCCGGGGCCGCCCCGACCAGCAAGAGCGGAGGTTTCGACATGAATGCCGAGTCCCGCGAGGCGGCCTTCCCCGCCGACCCGTTCGCTCCTTGAGGACGGTTCGCCCAGCGCCGCCCTCAGCCCCTCCCTCGGGGTTCTTGCCGGCCCTTCCGCTCCAGCACGACGGCACCGTTTGTCCTTCTTTCGATTTTTTCGACAGCCCCAGCCGCAAATGGCGCATGGAAGAGCGGACCCGACTGGACGTACCCGACCGGAGCTTGATTCCAAGCCGCTCGACTCGAAACGCGTTCAGGCCGCGCTGCTAACGGCCGTCGAGGATTTCGACTCGGACGGGCCACGGGATCGAGACTCTTTGGGAGCTGACGCGGGCGGCGGTCTACTTTATGCTGGGGTCAGGGGTCTTCAGCCTCTCGGCCTGGGTCGCGAGTTCGACCTGGGCAACGCTTCGGTCAGCGACGAGGCGGCCCCATTCTCTAGCCCAGATCGGATGGACGATGTCGACCCCGAATGTTCCCCTGGACGCCAGATCAGACGCTCTTTCCGTCGCACACGAAAGCCCCGCGTATCGGATGGCCCTGCGTCTCGGGTTCGCGCACCCGGTCCCAACGCGATTGGCGATGAAAATGGGGCTTATCGCCCTTGTGACCTGGGTGCCCCTCTTGGTCCTGTCGTTCGTTTCAGGCCTGGCGTTCGGTGACCGCGTCGACGTCCCTTTCTTGAGAGACCCGTCGGCTTACAGCCGGTACCTGGCCGCGCTACCCCTCCTTGTCCTCGCTGAGGTTGTCGTCGCGACAGCTCTGGCCGTCCAGTCGGGGTATTTTATCGAGTCGGGTCTCGTCCCCGAGAAGGATCTGCCGAAGTATCAGTCCTTCAAAGCTGAGTTCGTCCGACTTCATGATTCGTGGGTCGCACAGGGGGTGATCCTGGTCATTTCCTACATGCTGGTGATTACGATGAGGACCACCCTCGCATACCGCCCGGGTTCTTCGAGTTGGGAACGGCTGGGGGCGGACTCGGGAGGGGGCATCACGCCCGCCGGATGGTGGTGCATCCTGGTGTCTCTGCCTATTCTGGTTTTCCTCCTCGCTCGATGGTTCTGGAGGGCCTGTGTTTGGGCCTGGTTCCTGTACCGCGTGTCCCGGCTCGAGTTGGAACTGACGCCCACCCACCCGGACCACGCCGGCGGCCTCGGGTACCTCGCCTGGGGTCAAGCGAGCTTCGGCGTCGTACTAGCCGCCGTGTCGGCCGTGTTATCCGGCAGCTTCGCCGCCGAGGTCCTCTATTCGGGCGCGTCCCTGAACGGCTTGAAGTACCACCTGGCGGTCTTCGTGGCCATCGCCCTCGCCTTCCTCGTGGCGCCTCTCCTGGTCTTTTCTGGCAGGCTTGCGCATTGCCGTTTCCAATCCTTGTTGGATTTCGGGATGCTCGCGTGGCGTCACGACCAGGCCTTCGACGACAAGTGGATCCAGACTCCCGGGGTTCATCAGGAAAAGATCCTCGGCTGCCCCGACCTGTCGTCGCTGGCGGATATGGCGGTGGCCTTCGAGCATGTACAGCAGATGCAGGTCGTGCCGCTCGACCGTACGGCCTTGCTGGTGCTGGTCGCAGCGGCCGTCGGCCCGATGCTCCCCTTCTTGGCGAGCACGATCCCTCTGACCGACATCCTCAAGGACCTCGCGGAGTTCATGGTGTGAGGCATGTGTGACCTTTGATGTGAGATCCCGGCGGTCAGGACGCGTCTGTCCTCGTTCGCCTCGACGCGTGCGAACTTTGTGATCAGCATCTGTGGGTTTAAGCTGGTCTGGTCCGTCACCTGAGGGAGCGCGGTCGTCCGCGACGCGCCGGCCGCCGATCACGAGAATATGTATGGATCGGGTAAATATTGCGGATTTTGATGCCGATTTCTTCTGGGGGGGGAGTCGGCCAAGCCTGACTGGTGCGGAAGGTGACGCCATCGGCGTGCCCACCGCCAAATGGGACGGCACAAGGGTGGAGCCGACTGGTTGTACCCAGCCGCAGCAACATTCCATCTCAAACTGCACGTACGGTTGGACCAGGGGTTCGTGTTCTGGGCGTTGATCGTCGCGGGCCTGGGCGTGGTTTATTTCTGAGCTCGCACCGCCGCGTATCGTCCCGTAGCGGAGGACTGACCGGATGATTCACTTTGAGTGTCCAACATGTGACGCGCCGATCGCAAAGTGCATTCCCACGAACAACGCGGTAGTGCACGGGTCCATCGACGGCGCGTGTGCCGCGAGTGAGAGGGCCGATCAGCTCAAGACGCGGAAACTGGTGTCGCCGCTGGTCGATCCGACGCCGTCGCTTCCCTCATGAATTGTGACCAGGAACACGGTGTACATGGCCGTTGTGATCGACTAGCTTGGAGCAGTGGGCCGGACTTTGAATCACGAGGGGGTCGCGCGGCTCTCCCGGCGTTCTTCCAAGCGTTTCCCTTCTCAAGAAAGTACACGTTGATCTCTATCGGGGGACTTGGTCTTGCCTCCGGAGATTCATAGCTCGGTTGCACACGTCGCTGTTTTCCGGTTTTCGTTCAAGACCGGGGCGGCTGCATGCCTTCTCAACGCGTTCTCGAGAGGTCCCCATCATGAAGCGAAACACGTTCGTCTGGAGCATGGCCTTGGTGCTGTCGATGTGTTCGGGCACCGCGCGTGCCCAGTACGGCTACGGCGGTGGCGGCTACGGCTGGGGGGGTTGGGGCGGCGGAGTGGGCACGCCCCAGGGGAGCATAGCCAGAGGCATGGGCATGTTCAACATGGGCCGCGGCATGTACAACATGGAAACGTCTCAAGCCCGATCGATCAACGTCGACACGCGAATGCGCTGGAATGCGGCCGTGTGGCAAGGTCAAATGGTGAAGAATCGGATATACCAGGCGCGAGTCAAGGCAGGGCAAGCACGGGCCCTCAAGTTATCGAATGAGATCCAGGATCGCCTGCGGAACCACCCCGAGACGCGGGACATCACGGACGGCGACGCCCTCAACGTGCTGCTCGATTCCCTGCTCAACCCGGCGGTGGCCGATCGCTCGCTCCAGTACATCAAGACCCCTCTTCGACCCGAGGTCATCGCCAACATCCCCTTTGAGGTCGCAACCGAGTGCATGACGGTCTGCCTGGATTCGATGACGATGGACGAACAGTGGCCGATTGCCCTCCGGGATGAGGCCTTCCGGCCGGAACGTGAGGCGCTGCGCAAGGCCGTTCAGGTCGCGCTCAAGGAGGACGAGCAGGGGAACCTCGAACCGGAAACCGTCAATGCCGTCGGGACGGCCATCAACAATCTCCGGCTCGCGTTCGAGAAGCGCGTGCCCCAGGACAACCCCGATTACATCCCAGCCCGAAATGCGCTCAAGGCCATGGCCGGCCTGACCAAGATGCTCGACAGCTCCAAGATCGAGAAGGTCTTGGCCGAGCTGGAAGATTACCAGGGAACGACCCTGGGTGACCTGCTCGGGTTCATGCAGGCCTTCAACCTGCGGTTCGGCGCGGCCAACTCATACCGTCAGCGGCTTATTTACACGAAGCTTTATCCCATGCTCGCCGAGCAAGCAAACGGGACACTCGGGACCTCGGCCGGAGGCGTCCAGGCAGCCGCGACTTCGGCAGTCGGCGCGGCCGAGGGCCTGGGAAGTACGGCGGTTGCCGACACCGAGAGCCTGGGATCCAGGGCGGTCGATGACCTGAAATCGGCCGCGACCGACCTCTTCAAGGACATGGGCTGGGAACACCTGTTCGGCGGGTCCAGCCCAGCACCTGCGACTGCACCAGCCCAACCCTGAGAAAGACTTCGGAAATGATCGTAAGCCCGGAACCCGGTCAAGAATCCCGCGGTCCCGGGCTCCCTCACGCGCTGCGTGCAATCCTGAGTCGGCTCCCCTACAGGTTCCGGAGATGCGCCTCGAGCTCGTCCCAGCCCATCCACTTGAAAACCTCCTTCGCGGCCGACTTCAGACCCTCCCCGCTCCGGTCCGGGGCGGACGGGGTGACCCCCTCGGTCCTGGGCTGATCGCGAATCGCCGTAAGGGCAGGCACGAGCCGTGTGTAGATTTCGATCTGACGGTCGGAGGTGGCCGCCCCGAAGCGAAGGTTATGGACGTGCATGAAGGCGACCAGGTCTCCGACGGTTCGCTCCTCGCCATCGTCGAGCTTGGCCAAGAACGCCTTCATGCTTGGGTCGTTGAGCAACCGGGTCAGGCTCGCCATGGTGGTGAAGTAGTCAAGAGCATCCTGATACCCTGGCTCGAAGTCGGAGGAGTTCTGCATAAACTTGGACCGGAAGTTTGAAACCGCGCCGGCGATGCGCGTACGGGTCGCAAGCGAGACGCTCCCTTTGGCGTCCTCCGCAAGCGCTGGCTCGATGGCCGAATGCAGGGCGTTGCGCTCGTCAACGTACCTTGGCAGCATGAGCGCGGGAGGAAGCGACTCCTTTCCGGTCATCTGATCGAGGCACAAGGTGATGGCCTCGGAATCCCACTCGAACGGTATTTCCCGGATGGCGCTGGGGCTGATCGGGGTTTTCGCACGGCCCGTCTTCGCTGCGGCGGGGTCGGCGTCGAGGATCTGGAGGAGCAGGTTGTTGAGCGTGGTCCCGTCACTAAGCTCCATCTGCTCGACCCTCACTTCGCGCTCGGCTTCCCGCTTGATCGCCTACTTCCGCTTCTCTTCGCGAAGGGCGAGCTGGCGCGCCCGCAGGGCCTTGTTCCACTTGATCATCGTGTCGACGTTGATCGAGTCGGCCTTGGCTTTTTGGAGTTGGTAGACACCCTGACCTCGCGCGTACGACCCCAGCCCCGCCATATAGCCGGCGGCGGGGTCGGCCCCCCATCGGCTCATCCCGTACCCGCCGTAACCCCACGGGTACATCCACTGCGCGCTCGCACTCGAGGCCAACAAACTTAGACCGACAAACAGACCAAGAACAGTCGTGAGGAACCGACGCATGATGAGACTCCCACTAAGAACAGCTCCCGCCTTGGGGCACACTCGGGGCGTCGGCAGAGGCGGCCTCGAGGTGATTCCGACGCGCAATCGGCCGGTCCGACTCGTGCGGTCACCAGGCTCCTCGCAGAATGACCAGCACCGAGTCGGTAGGTGACCTCTGCTCATTCCCGCAAAGGCATCCTAGCCGATCGTTCAGGCGGCAACTAGTGGACTGACCATCCAACTTGACAGGTTCGGCTGAGTCTGTGATAAATAATCGAATATATAACTTATCAAAAACCTGAGTTCCGCTTCGCGTACTCAAGTCCGTGATGAGTTAGGGACGGTCAGACCACCAGGCTTGGCCGACTTCCGCGCCGTCAAGTACGACCCGATCGTTGGAATTCGAAACAGGGTACGAGAATTTCCCGAAAGCAAAGATGCGCAATCTGGGATATATTCTTCCTCACAGCTTCTTGGTGGGGAACTCGCAGGAGTCGAATTCATGTCGAACGAGGCGGTGATTACGGTGAGTAACGATCCCTTGAAGTCGGTCGCCGACGCCTTGGACTCTGCGGTCCAGGCGGCAAAGGGGGGAGTGGAGGACCTAAGGCTGACCGCGTCGGGTGCATTACCCGCTCTTGGCAGTTTCCTCTCCGGGGTCACTTTCAAGACCTGCTACGCCGTCTCCTACGGAATGGTCTTTCCCACGGTCCTGGTCGCCCGAGCGATCCCGAAAGAGAACGCCGTCGTCCACGGGCTCATCGACGGGGCGCGTGCCGCGATCGACCTGGTCAATGAGATGAGGGCCAAGTCTCTATCCGGGGAACACCCGGCCACTTCCTTGCCGGACCACGGAAATGACACGACACCTTGACCTGGTCTTACAAGACTTCACTGAGGCCGACACCCATGAGCTGGACCGATCTCGCCGTCTCGTTCCCGGCCCGGGGGGTCATTCGACTCTCCAGCCATACCCTCTTCGGCGATACCGATAGCCCGACTTGCCGGCGCTTCATCGAGCAGGTCTTCCAGGCCGAGGAGATTTCCGACGTCACGATCACGGTGGGCGACTCCCCCCGTGCGGAACTCCGCTTCTGCCCGAAGACCTGGACTCTTCAGAGTGTCGTCAACCGAGTCTCCTCGTTCCTGAGACAGGACGAAGCCAACGGACATGCCACCGTTAACGGACATGCGGCAGCTAACGGATATGCGGCGACTAACGGACATGCCGCGGCTAACGGTCATGCCTCGGCCAACGGACATACCACGGCCAACGGACATGCCGCGGCCAACGGACATGCCGCGGCCAACGGCCGGGCTGTCCCGCACACAGCGGACGGTGGGCCGCGTGAACCTTCGCTGGCCGTCCTCTCGGTCGCGCGGAACCGCGCCGGGGTTGTACGCTACGCGCGCCCCGCGGTGGCCCCATCGGGCTGGCAGGTGAAGCTCGACCGGCCTGGCCGGCTCCGCCTGAAGAACCCGGTGATCTACCGCAAGAGCGATCTCTGCCAGGCGATCGAGCGGGAATTGATGACCGTCCTTGGGGTCGAGTGGTACAAGACCAGCTCGATCACGTGCAGCGTGCAGGTGGATTACGACCCCCGGGAATTGACCCGTGACCAGGTGGTCGAGATCCTCGACTCCGCGCTGGACAATGCCGAGCACCCGACGAAGCTCGACAAGCTCGACCTCCACCTGCCAATCTGCACGGCTTCTCTGCCCCTGGCGGTGGCGGCCGAGTTCGCGTTTCCGCCGCTGTTGCCCGCGGCCGCGGCGGTGTTTGCCTATACGTCGATCCCGACCTTCAAGGAGGCGCGGAATGTTCTATTCAAGGAGAAGCGGCTCGGGGTCGATGTCCTGGATGCCATCGTCGTCGTCGGCTGCCTGGGGACGATGTCGATCTTCCCGGGAGCCGTGCTCTGCTGGTGCCTGAGCTTCGGCCGCGTGCTGGTCAAGCGGACTCAGGACAATTCCAAGAAGCTGCTGCTGAACGCGTTCGGCAAGCAGCCGCGGTACGTCTGGCTCTACCGCAACGGCGTCGAGGTCCAGGTATCGCTCGACAAGCTCCAGAAGGACGACGTCATCGTCGTGACCACCGGCGAGGTGGTGCCGGTCGACGGCCACGTCGTCGAGGGCATGGCGATGATCGACCAGCACGCCCTCACCGGCGAGTCGACGCCGGCCGAGAAGGGGGTGGGCGACCGCGTGTTCGCCTCCACGGTGATGGTCGCCGGCAAGGTCCTGGTGTCGGTTGAGACCTCGGGAAGCGACACGGCTTCGGCCAAGATCAGCCAGATCCTCAACGACACGGCCGGCTACAAGCTGGCGTCGCAGCACAAGGGCGAACGCCTTGCCGACAAGGCGGTGATCCCCACTCTGGCCGTCGGCGCGGTCGGGATGGCCGCGATGGGTCCCTACGGCGCGGTGGCCGTGCTCAACAGCGACTTCGGTACGGGCATCCGGATGGCCGCACCCCTGGCGATGCTCAGCTCGCTGGCCCTGTGTGCCAACAAGGGTATCCTGGTCAAGGACGGTCGGGCGCTGGAGCTGATGAACGAGGTCGACACGGTCCTCTTCGACAAGACCGGCACCCTGACCCGCGAGCGCCCCGAGGTCGGCCGCGTGATCGCGGCCGAGGGGTTCGCACCGGACCAGATCCTGGGCTACGCCGCGGCCGCCGAGCGGAAGTTCCACCACCCGATCGCCCTGGCGATCCTGCACAAGGCTCAGGAGCTGAACCTGGCCCTGCCGACGACCGACGAAACGCAGTACAAGGTCGGTTACGGCATCACCGTGCACGTCGACGGTCACACGGTCCGGGTCGGCAGCAAGCGGTTCATGGAGATGGAAGGAATCGAGCTGCCGCAGCGTATCCGGGTGGGCCTCGACGAGGCGCACCGCGAAGGCTACACGATGGTGATGGTGGGCGTCGACGACCGGCTCGGCGGGGCGATCGAGCTCCAGGCGTCGGTGCGGCCCGAGGTGAAGGAAATCATCGCGGGCCTGCGGAAGCGGGGAATCATGCACATCGCGATCATCTCGGGCGACCACGAGGCACCGACCAGGAAGCTCGCCGAGACGCTGGGCATGGACCGCTACTTCGCCCAGGTGCTGCCCGCCGACAAGGCCGATTACGTGGCGAAGCTCCAGCAGGAGGGCTGCAAGGTCTGCTTCGTCGGTGATGGCATCAACGACTCGATCGCTCTGAAGAAGGCCAACGTTTCGATCTCGCTACGGGGGGCTTCGTCGATCGCGACTGACACGGCGCAGATCGTCTTCCTGGAGGAGGGGCTGGCGAAGCTCTGCGAGTTACGCGATATTGCCCGTGACCTGGACCACAACGTCAAGCGGAGCTGGTCAATGATCCTGGCCCCGAACATCGCATGCATCGTGGGGGTGTTCACGATGGGGTTCGGGATCATGGCGTCGGTCGTCACCAACAACGTCGCCGCGCTGGCCGCCCTGGGTAACGGCGTGCTCCCGCTCCGCAAAGTCGCACAGATCGAGGCTGAACGCCGTCACCGGCTGGAGATGACCCAAGCCCATGCGATGGAAAGAAACCCTGTACACTCGACGGCTGCGTCGGCCGATCGAGGGGCCGATGCGGGAGTCGATCGCCAGCGAGTACTCGCGGCGTCGGCATGAGATCCCCCTCGCCCGAAGACGGAGGACACCGCCATGAGCGACGACCCACCGCCCATCGAGCCCCCGACCACCCGCCCCAGCCTCAGGTCCGGGGGAGGAACCGATTCGCCCCAGACCGAGGGCAAGCGGTTCGACATCTTTCTCATCGACACCGGGTGGAACAGCGCGGTGTCGCAAGCGGTGCGTGACCAGGTCGTGCACATGGCCCGGCTGCACCCATCCGAGTCGATCTACGTGCTCAGCTACAAGCAGTCGGCCGACTTGCTCAAGCTCGACCCGGCCGCGATTGGCTACGATCCGACGATCCTTGTGTATGACCTGTACGCCCGCCCGGGCACCAGCACAGGGGCCTACCGCGGGTTCCGTCTGAACCTCGGCCTGATGCGGCACCCCGAGCATGCACTCGCCCGCCTCCAGGAGTTTGCCCGGTTCGTCGCCACGAGGCGGACCGCCGAGCGGCTCGACCGGGAGATCCGGCGCGAGCTGCACCGCGAGGGGTTCGCCGGGCTCATCCGGCTGCTCCGCGAGTCGTCGAGCGAGCTGCTGGTAGAGTGACCGAAGGCCCTAACGCCAGAAGGAGTTCGCCGTGAACGAAGAGATGCAGCAAATCCTGCCGTGGGCCGCACTCGCCTGCCTGGGCGCGTGCCTCGGCTTCGAGATTAACCGCCGGCGCAACAAGCTGCGCAAGGTGTTCAACACGTTCGACAAGGACGAGAGTAAGATCGCCGAAGCGCTGGAGGCGCTGATCCATAGCGGCCAGCTCCGGCCATTCGTGCTAGAGTGACGCCCCGGCGCGGTCGCCCTCCATGGATCGAGCCAATCCCACGACCCGAGATTGGACCAATCCCGTGAACGCCTCGGCCACGAACCGACAGCCCGAACCGACGACGGACCAAGGCCAGTCCCCTCCTCCGCCCATCGGGGGTCGCGCTCGCAAGATCGAACAAGGTACACCTCAGGGCTTCAACTCCCAATCCTTGAGCTTCTGCCGAGCCGTGCAGAAGTTGCCGAGATGGTAAACGGACGCACCTGCCGGTGAGAAGGTGAACGCCTCGAACTTCTCGTCGAGCAATTTCTTCAGGTAATCCTGGGAGGCGAGGCCGAGTGTCACGTGCGGTTTGAACTTCTTGCCGCTCTCATTCGGCACGTAGCTCGCCACGTAGTCGATCGTCGGTTGATTGATGTCCGGGTCTTCCTTCGTGGTGACGAACGCCCCCGCGGTCCCCGTCTTCTCGGTGAACGGGGCGACGGCGTCGATCAGTTTCTTTTGGTACCTGATGAGGTCGTCCGTCGGCTCGATCACGATCCATGCAATTCGCAGATCCTTCCAGGGGATGTAGTAGTATTTGTACGCCTTCAGCTTCCAGCCGGTCGGCTTCTCCTCGGCCAGGACTTTGCCTACGGCCTCGTAGACCTTGTCGAGATCCGCCGTCTTCACGTACCGTTGCAGGATCGAGATGTGCGGTTGATGCGTCTTGTCCAGAGCGAAGCCCTTGGGGTAGCTCTTGAGCAGGCGCTCGTTGGCGGCCTCCGCCTGCTTGATCATCGTTGCATCAGGCTCGAGCAGGATGTCGATAGCCGTGACCGGGTCCTCGGCTTCCGCTGCTTTCTCTTCCGCGCAGCCCAGCACGCTGCCTAGCGTGGCGGCAATGCTGAAGGCCAGCGCGGTCAATGCCATCGTCTTCGTTCTCATCGGTTTCTCCATTAAGCTGGAACACAAAGTGAAGATGAGCGCCGCTTGGCGCCGCTACTGATCAAAAGGAAACAGCCGCTTCCAATCGTCCTTTATGCTGACCACGACCCAGCCGCGTTTCTTGGCCTCGTCGTACAGGGCCTGGCTTGACGACGAGGTGGTCAGCACCCCTTCGGCCTCCTTCCTCGGGGTTCTCGGGGGCCCTTCCTCTCCTGCACGACCGCTGGTTGTCCCTTTTTTCGAATTCTTCGACAGGCCCGGCCTCGAAGGGCGCATTATTAGAAGAGTAGAACCAAGAATGGTTCTACTCGGCCGGAGCATGAATCGATGCAGCGTAACCCGAAAAGGGCCTGACAACCATGTCGGATCCCAACCGAGTGACCGATACGACCGAAGGCCCCACTCCACGGGGCTGGCCGGAGAGTATGAAGGTCGTGGCCTCGACCACGACGGCTTTCGGGGCCATCGGCCATGCCGTGATCCTCGAGGGGCGGCTGCCCGACTTCTACCGGCATCACTGGCCCGACGCTGCCCTCGCATTCGGTTTGAGGGGGAGCGCCAGGATCGAGTGGAAGCGAGGCGGGCGCCTGTCGCGGTTCGTCGGGGCCCCAGGGGGCTTCACGATCGTACCGGCGGGGGAAGAGAACTCCTTCTGCATGGATCGCTCTTTGCAGACGTTGAACCTGGTCTTTGCCTCGGATCAGCTTCGTGCCCTCGCCGACCGGGAGTGGCAGCCTTACGGCCCGACCATCGAGATCGCCCCGGTCTACCACCAGGACGCGCCGGAGGTCGTCGCGCTGGGGCAGGCGTTCGCGGGCCTGGTTCGTTCGCCCCGCAAGGGTAGCGGCCTGTACGCCGAAACCCTCTGGACCCAGATCGCGATCCAGGTCCTCTGGAACTACTCGTCGCTGCCCCGCCAGGGCGAGGTGTGGGTGGAGCGGCTGCCTGACGCTCGCCTCCGGCGTGTGATCGACTACCTCGACGCGTCGCTCGCCTCCGAGATCTCATTGGACGATCTCGCCGACGTGGCCGGCCTCAGCCCCAACTACTTCCTCAGCGCTTTCAAGAAAGCGACCGGGAAGACGCCCCACCGCTTCCTGACCGAGAAGCGCGTGGCCAAGGCCTGCGAGCTGTTGCGCAACCCCCAACTCTCCATTGTCAACGTGGCCCTCGCAGTCGGTTTCTCATCGCAGAGCCACTTCACGACCGTGTTCCGCCGCTTCATGAAAACCACCCCCGCCTCCTACCGTGTGCACATCCTTGGTCTGGGGCCGGAACCGGGTGAGCAGCCTTGATGCCACACCGAGGCGGGCGGGCTGTCCGGGAATCCGGGCCCTGCGACACGCCTTGGATCGTAATAATCAGGAAGAAGTCACGGTCATTTCCTGGAAGATAAAAAACCTCGTCCAGGTAAGCTAGCTAAAGTCTCCGCCCGTGTCGCCGAATCTATGACCTTCTTACATAGGGGCCAACCCGCATGTCCGACCCTCAAGCGATCTCAAGCCACGACCCGATCGAGTCGACGGCCGGAAAGTTGGAACTCGTCGCGCAAGCCGCCCAGCGTGGGGCGACGGACGCGCGCTTGGCGGCGGCCCGAACGTGGACGGCCACCGGGCTCATCGTCAGTCGGTTCGTCTATAACACCTGTTACATCATCTCTTACGGGGTCGTCTTCCCCTCGGTTCTGCTGGCCCGGGCGGTCCCGGTGAACAACGCGGCAGTCCGCGGTCTCATCGAAGGCACTCAGGCTGCGCGGCACAAGGTCGATGAGATGTACCACCCGGCTCTCGTACCGTCGACGCACTCCCCTTCGCCGGCCCTCGCGCCGACCTGAGACCTCGCCGGCCGTCTCGACC
>Ga0208044_1001528_pt1 | contig 12454 bp, 11 predicted proteins | sample Sb_taG_8_FD_187712 | JGI IMG/M metagenome (GOLD analysis project Ga0208044, IMG submission 187712) | Peat soil microbial communities from Weissenstadt, Germany - Sb_50d_c_BC metaG (SPAdes) (version 2) | ecosystem: Environmental > Terrestrial > Soil > Wetlands > Peat | place: Germany... | reverse complement strand
TCCCATAGCTCGATCGGCTCGGGCGGAGCCTTTCCCAGCACTCTCGTCACTTTGCCCGCCAGTGTCGGCCACCGGAATGGGCCGCCCGCGCACGCACGGTAACACAGACGATAGGAAAGATCGGTTGTGGCGCTCAGTTGGCGGTCCTTGGCAATTTCAGGATAGGTGAATGGGTTCGTGAGCTCCCAAACCGGTGCAGGGCAGCCGGAGCGGAAGCGAAACGGGCGGCCTCCCATCGTCACATAGGACAAGATGCGGATCAACGGATCGCGCCACAGAGCAAGTTCTTTCTTGCGCTCCTCGTCGTCGAAGTGAGCTGGGCTCTTCTTCCCTGGGTCGTGAGGCTGTGAAGTGAGATCGTTGATTACATGAAAATCCGAACTCATCAGGCGAAAATACAATGCGAGTTCGGATGCGGCCTCTTCCGCGTCGGCGGTCCGCGATGGACCCGGCTTACCGTAGTGTTCGTTGGCCTCGGTCAGAGCGTCCCGCAAGGCCAGGAGCAGTTCTGCTTCGGTAAAGAAAGCGGCGCCTTCGGCGATTTGACTTTCGATCTTGTCGAGCAGGTACACTTGTGAACCCGCAACGGCAGCTCGCAACTCGGCGATCCCCGCCTCGCGCAATACGGGGTGCGAGTGTACCCAATCAGCGACGTTGGTACCCCAGTGGGGCACGGAAAGGAATACGACGCTATCCAGACACTCCCGGATTGTTTGGCCACGCACGAAATATCCGCCGTCGAAATCCCAATCATTGTCGCGGTGGTGCAGGTCACAAACAAGCTGCCGGATGTCGAGCCCTCCAGTCGAGTGGCCCACCAGGACGATCTTATCCTTCTCTAGAATCTCGCCGCGAGCGATGCGCTTGGCGAGATATGCTCGCAATCGTGTTGCGCGGGTTCTTACCGCGGCGGTAGGTAAGTTGTCGAAATAGTGGAGTACTACTGGTACTGGGCTTTTGTCTCTCCACTTTCGAAACAGGCTTGTGATGCCCGCGTAGTAATGGACTTGCCCAAGCGCGTCGAAACCGCCGAAGCCTGGTACCAGTACGATATGAAAGCGGTTGTGAGAAGCGAACCCGGTTCGGTTGGCCATCGGTCAGGACCTCTCGATCGCCAACAAAATTAGACACTTGCCGCGATCATTTGTCAGTGATGCATGCCACCGAGCGCTGTGATAATCGGGGATACGGACTACTTGGAAACAATCTTTGGGATCGCACATACGGATTCTGCTTTCTCGATCGTGATCTGCAGTCCGCAATCGAATCCCCCAAGTCAGCCTTGCGGCCGCCGGGGCTTCCTGCGTTCTTCGTCATCCATTTCGCCATGCAGTTCGATGGCGTGCGGATCGACCCGAAGGAATAGTGGGACAGCCACTGGATTGAGAATCACATTGCGAAACGACCAGGGGGTGGGAAGTTCAACTTACTGCCGAACGTGTCCATGGCCAATCACTTCATACTTGGCGGAAGTTAATTCGGCTAATGCAAAAGGGCCGCGGCAGTGCAGCTTCTGCGTACTCACACCCATCTCGGCTCCGAAGCCGAACTCCCCTCCATCGGAAAAACGCGTCGAAGCATTCCAATACACCGCGGCGGAATCGACCTGGCGTAGAAAGCGCTGGGCGTGCTCTTCGTCATTCGTGACGATGGCTTCGGAATGCTTTGTCGAATAGCGGTTGACGTGGGTGATGGCTTCGGCCACTCCAGAGACAACCCGGATTGCCATGCATAGCCGCAGATACTCTTCTCCCCAATCGGCAGCCGTCGCAGCCACCACACTCATGCCCGCCGCGAGCCGAACAGTGGTTTCATCGCCGCGAACTTCCACACCATGGTCGATCAGTTTTCTTACGATTCTGGGGATATATTCCGCGGCGATCCGCTCGTGCACCAGCAGCTTCTCCGCCGCGTTGCATACCGATGGCCGTTGGGTCTTGGCATTGATCACGATGCGGTCGGCCATTCCCAGATCAGCCGAATCATCCACGAAGATGTGGCAATTTCCGGCGCCAGTCTCAATCACTGGAACGGATGCGTTTTCGGTTACATAAGAAATCAATTCCGGGCCGCCGCGAGGAATCACCACATCGATCAGGCCACGTGCCTTGATGAGTTCATGCACGGAGTCGCGCGTACTCGAATCCAGCAGCTCGATCGCACCCTCGGGCACACCCACCACCTGAGTCAGGAGCTCTACCAGGCGCCGATTGCTGTGGGCTGCCTCTTTGCCTCCCCGCAGCACGACGGCATTGCCGGTTTTGAAGGTCAGCGCCACAGTGTCGACGGTGACGTTGGGCCGCGATTCGTAGATGATGCCCACGACCCCGAGCGGCACCCGGATCTTGCGGATACGAAGTCCATTCGGGCGCACCCATTCCCCCAAGGTCTCGAAAGTTGGATCGGGGAGCGTGGCCACGTCGCGCACGCCTGCGGCCATCAAGCGAATGCGGTCAGCATCCAGCAGAAGACGATCGCGCATGGCACCGGCGAGCCCCGACGATTCCAGATCTTTGCGATTGGCTTCAATAATGCTTTCGACATTCGTTTCGAGGGAGTCAGCCATTACCATGAGGGTGGCGTTCTTCTGAGCAGTGGAAAGCTGGGCCAGCCGCGAGGAAGCCTCGCGTGCGCGCAGAAGCTGGTCGCGAGTGGAAAGAGGAGTAGCCACAATGGTCGTCATCGTTTGATGAAACTCGCCTTCAATGAGGCTCCACGCTGCGGTGGGAAATAAGTGCCGATCTTACGTTCGAGGGCCCAGGCAATCGCGTGGGCATGGTTCCCATTTACTATGGCAACGTTGACTCCAGCCTGGCTGGCTACCTTGGCGGCGCGTAGTTTCGAGCGCATGCCTCCCGTGCCTAGCTTGCTCCTGCCGTTGCACACCGCCTCCATTTCCGGGGTCAGCTTGCGCACGGTGCGCAGCAGGCGTGGACGCTTGCCGCTGGGAACATAAAAACCGTCGACATCGGTCAGAAGGAGCAGCCAGTCGGCTTTGACAGCCCTGGCAAGCAGGGCGCTGAGTTCGTCATTGTCGCCGAACGCACCCGACAATTCACGGACCGACACAGTGTCATTCTCGTTGACCACGGGGACGACACCCAGCTTCAGCAATTCGTGGAGCGCGTTCTGCAGGTTCTGGTAGCGGACCGCCGAGGTGAAATCATCGCTCGAGAGCAGCAACTGCGACACGATCTTCTTGCCGAAGAAAAGCTGCTGGTAAGTATGCATGAGCGCGCTTTGGCCGACGGCAGCGCATGCCTGCATCAAGGGCACACTGGTGGGCTTTGTGGTCAGTCCGAGATTAGCCATGCCCGAGGCGATGGCCCCTGAAGTAACGATCAGGTATTCGTGCCGCGAAAGGTCGAGTTGATCGACCAGCGTTCGCATGCCGCAGGTATCGATACGTCCACCGGGGGCGATCAGGCTGGTGCCGACTTTGACGACGAGCCGCATGGGTACTGTTAATCTAACAAGTCTGGCGCGTTTTGGGGAGTGACGGCAGAATCCATGTTCAAACGCTGACCAGGCTGTTTCGGTTGTGTAGTACGCCGAACCGCCCGGCCCAGCCGCCTAGTGAGCGAGATTGTTTCCCACGACACAACCCAATAACCAGCATAGTCAGAAGGCTCACCAGCAGGGGAAACCAGACTTGTGCGATCCATGGAACCGGAATGAAAAAAAGCACATCGAGATCCAACCTGGCATAAAGCTTTGGCACGCGGCAGTAGCGTGAACGCATCATCGTGGATAGAAACCGGAAAGGGTTCTCCCGTGCGTTTATGGTGTTCCGCTATGTATTCCAGTTCGGCTGTCACTCTTTCAATGGAATGCAAGCGTAGGCACATCCTGCCCAACGCGAGAACTACGCGCAGCGATCAAAAAGGCAAGCACTGGCAAAGTTGGCCCATTTGCTATCCCACTAGAAAAACGCGATCTGAGCCAGCAGCGCCTGGAAGCGCAGGTTCTCAGACAGTAGTGTTCAAGTCGTCACCGGTAGCCATTTGGCGGCGTTAGCGAAGCCGCGCTCGACGGCTTGCTGTAAATGCTGGATCGCATCGTCGGGCCGGCCCTAGGCTGCCATGCCCGCGTTGTAGCAGTACAGGGCACCCATGAGCCAGGCGGGATTAGTGGGCTGCCAGTCAAGCGGCACGGAGTGGTCGGAGGCAATACGCACTTGACCGGATTTAGACATAACCATTATGATCCGCCAAAATGAGTAGAGTGGCTTCCGGGATTCTCCCAATCATCGCGATCAACCGGAGGGCCCCGAAGGCTCTGCACAGGCAGATCTATGACGCCTATCACACGGCAATTGTCGATGGCGGCCTGCGCCCAGGGCAGCGAATTCCGTCAACCCGGATGCTTGCATCCGAAATTGGTGTTTCGCGTTTCCCCGTTCTGAATGCGTACGCCCAGCTTCTGGCGGAAGGCTACTTCGAAAGCCGCGTGGGCGCAGGAACTATTATTTCCGGTTCTCTTCCGGACCAACTCACGTCGAACGCGCCAATCAGCGCGACACAGGCGGCAGCTCGCTCTGGTCCCCGACGTGCTTCGCGCCGCTCTTCGATCCTTCCCCGTTGTAAGCGTGCCCCATGGCTGCAGGGCTGGGGAGCGTTTACTGTGGGGCAAGTGGCCTTTGATCAATTTCCACTCCAGGTCTGGTCGAACCTAGTCGCGCACCATTGCCGCAATATGGACGCCAAGTCATTTCACTATGGCGACCAGATGGGCACCAAGTCTCTCCGGGAAACGATCGCGAGCTATCTAAGAACCGCTCGATCGCTACATTGCGAGGCGGATCAAGTCATGATCGTCAGCGGTTCTCAGCAGGGGCTCGAGATTTCTGCTCGCGCTCTTCTCGACCCTGGGAGTCCTGTCTGGATAGAAGAGCCAGGCTACGGTCTGGCACGAGATGTCTTCGCGCTGAGTGGCTGTCATCTCGTACCCGTTCCTGTCGACAAGGAGGGTGTGGATGTTGCCGCTGGCGTCAAGCGATGTCGCAAGGCGCGCGCCGCGTTTGTTACGCCCTCTCATCAATTTCCCCTCGGCGTGACCATGAGCGCTTCGCGGCGCTTCCAACTACTGGAATGGGCACAAAACACGGGCTCTTGGATCATCGAGGATGACTATGACAGCGAGTATCGATACGAGAGCTTGCCGATCGCGTCCTTGCAGGGGCTCGACGCCAATGCTCGCGTGATCTACATCGGGACCTTCAGCAAAGTCTTATTTCCTTCTTTGCGCCTCGGTTATGTTGTCATTCCATCGGACCTCGTCGACCGTTTTCTAGCGATCCGCCGGGCTATGGATCTTGGCCCGCCAAGTTTCTTTCAGGAAGTGCTCGCGGACTTTATGGGCGAAGGGCATTTTGCACGCCACATTCGAAGGATGCGGGTGCTCTACCGCGAGCGAAGGAGTGCGCTGGTGGACAGTATCAGCAAGGAACTCGGGTCGATCGTCGAGGTGCTCGGGGGCGAGGCTGGCATGCACCTGGCGGTGACACTGCCGAACCGAAGCCGCGATCTGGAAATTGCCGAGCGAGCCGCCCGCCAGAATCTTTGGCTTTGGCCCCTCTCTCCCTCCTACCTGGGCAAAGTGGCACGCTCTGGCTTCATCTTGGGTTTCGGCAGTACCGCGGCAGCGGACATTCCGCGCGCCGTTCGCAAACTCCGTAACCTGCTCGCCGTTAAGTGAGGACCTCAGGGACTAGAGGCGGATTGTAAGTACTCATGCTGATCGAGTGACCAAATTTCCCCGTTGGGCTCCAGCAAAAGCCAAGGCACTCCCGCTCAACAATAGGGTGTCGACCAGAGAATTCAGGCCGTTTCCTATGTCAGAGGGATTCGTAACTACGATGGGAACATAGATTACGAGCACGAGGAGAAGAATCATTAGTCCCAGCAACGTTGCCGCCAAACGCGCTTCCCTGTTGACAACCAAGCTAAGGCCTGTAACAACGAAGACTGCACCCGTCAGGTAACCCCAAAGCAAATGCGCTGGTATCCAGACGGGGGTCAGCTTAATGAGGGGAACACCCGGCGCGAATTCAGGATGAAGAAAATGTTCCACGCCGAAGAACGCGATAGGAATCCCAAGGAAAAAGCGCGCAAGACCTATAACCCTATGCGTGCCCGGCGTTCTCCATGTTTCTGTTTGAATTGCGGCAAAAGCCAAAGCGCCTCCGCTAAAGGCTAGATCCCGCAGAGCCACCGCCCAGAAGAATCGGTTGCCGGGGGCGCCAGCTATTCTGGGGATGTGCAAGAGCAACTCGAACATAAGAAGCATCACTCCGAAAAGTGCAGCCGCCAGCCCTGCGTGTATCTTCACCGCTATGCTCAAGGCCGCGCCGAGGAGACAAGTTCCAACAAAAAGGGCCCAGAATAAGTGTCCCGGAATCCAGGAGGGCACGATCCGGGCTACGGATTCGGCCGAGGTGAAGTGCTCCGTGCCGAAAACAGCTATAGGAACAGCAAAAAAAACCGGACCGAGGGCTATGATCTTATCCAAACCGCGCTTCTGCGGTGCCGCCTCGTTGAAGACGATGCTTACACCGACGACCAAAATGACAGCCCCGGCGGAATAAGGTAACCACACGTCCCATGGAATCCCGGCAGGCAAAACCCAACCCGCGACGGTGGAGTGTCGATATCGGGACGCTGTTGTCAGAAATAGAAGTCGGAGAGGCATGCCGGTCATGTCTAGTAGGATCAGATTGCGCCCCTGGGCTTGTGTAAGTACGCGTCGCGCTGGCGAACCCGTGATGTCTCAGTTCGCAGGCTTCCGCAAAGCCGCTCCGAGTAATCTGCCTGGTCCAGGTTCTTGCACAAAAGCAACAATCCGAATATTTCTTGGATCCGTACCGGGCTTGAGCTTCAACTGAACACTTTCGTCAAAGGTCTTTCCCTTCGGTAGCTTTCCTATCTTTGTGAGTTGCAGCACGACCGCAACGTGCGTCAAGCGTCGACCGCCGTTTTCGCCGCGCAAGACTTGCGACTCGACGCGATCGAGAGCGACAGCCACAAAGACGTCGGCGTTATGTTTGTCGGAATTGCCGTCAGCTTCAATGCGCGTTCGAAGAACACCTGGATTTCCGGCATCAACGCTCACCTCGCCGATGCGTACAGGAACCTTAGGCGCTGCGGCAGCCTCGTGAAACACTTTGTCCGCCTGTTGCAGGTCGTTAGCGCGCATTTCACTGGTTCCATCCACGATGATTTGGGGAGTGTACGCAGTCTTAAGCCCAAGGGCGCGGACATAGGCAGCCTGGCGTTCCGTCAGTGCAGCCGAGGAGTTTGGATCTTTCCAGCCGTCATGGTCCCAATAATCCACGTGTTCACTCAGGACGATGAATTGCGCACCAGCAATGGGCGGGGAAGTGTCCATCCTTTGGAGGAGGGCGTCCGCGGGAGGACAACTGGAACAACCTTCAGAGGTGAACAGCTCAACGAGAATGGGATGCGCATCCGCGCTCGATATCTCCGCGGTCGAGGGTTTGTTTTCGACTTGCCGAGCCCGCCCGTCAGCGGTTGACGCCGTTTGCAGGAATGAAAGGCCGAAGAACAAAACCACGCACGCTGACGATCGTGCTGAGCCGCATCGAGACATGGCAATGATATTGGATGAGAAGATTCTCAGTGGCAATAGCCACTTGACAGGATTTTATGCTGACCACGATGCTCTGCCGTTCCGCCCTGCATCACACTGTCGGAACCTCGCTCCAAAATGCCGCACCGAGCTATTGCTAGCTCAACTGGACACCAACGACACGCTTTCCACGCAAACCGATCTCGTGGAAATCCCGCAGCCCAAGGGAAAGCGGGATGCTCAAACAAACAAAGTCGGGCATCTGAGCAGCGCGCAGCATCTAATGAGGCGGCGGCACGGACATGGCAGAGGAGGAGAAAGCAACGAAACGTGATCTTGGAGAGGGACTTTCCGTTGGTGATCTTGCCGATGGAGCGGTGGTCCTCGGTCAAGTCGATAGCGAAGACGTGGTCCTGGTGCGCCGTGCAGACGAGTTCTTTGCGGTTGGCGCAAACTGCACTCATTACCACGGAATGCTTTCGCAGGGTCTCGTTGTTGGGGACACCTTGCGATGTCCCTTGCATCACGCCTGTTTCAGCCTGCGCACTGGAGAAGCGTTGCGTGCGCCCGCGCTCGACCCGATCCCGCGCTGGCGGGTTGAAAGGATCGGCGAGAAGGTGTTCGTACGGGAGAAACTCGCCGACCTCGATCGGAAACACCTACGCGGCTCCGCAGCGGGGCAGAGCCTTCCCGCTTCGGTTGTGATCATTGGAGGTGGCGCCGCCGGCATCGGAGCCGCGGACATGCTGCGCCGGGAAGGCCACGATGGTCCGCTGACCATGATCAGCGCGGATGATTGGCCCCCTTACGACCGGCCGAATCTATCTAAGGACTTTCTCGTGGGCAACGCACCAGATGAGTGGATGCGACTGCGATTGCCTGATTTTTACCGTGAACAGAACATCGATCTCGTGCTCAATTCGCGAGTGTCGGCGCTGGACATCCCGAGGAGGCGTGTCCAACTGGACAACGGCCAGACGTACGGGTTCGAAGCCCTCCTGATCGCGACTGGGGCCGAACCCGTCCGATTGAAGATCGAGGGCGCCACCGACTCCCAGATTCACTATCTGCGAACCTTCGCAGACGCTCGTGCGATTGTCGCCAAGGCTGCATCTGCCAAGCGTGTCGCCGTCGTCGGCGCGAGCTTCATTGGCCTGGAGGTTGCAGCCTCATTGCGCACGCTTGAAATCGCGGTGGATGTCATAGCGCCCGACAGCCAACCCTTGGAACGCGTGATGGGACCGGAAGTCGGCCTTATGGTTCGTGGGCTTCATGAAGCCCACGGTGTTGTCTTCCACTTGGGGGAAACGGTCAGGAGAATTGACGGAGCCACCGTAACGTTGACCGGCGGAGCCACACTGGGAGCAGACTTCGTGGTTTTGGGCGTCGGCGTGCGCCCCTCCTTGACCCTGGCCGAGCGCGCGGGTCTGGTGATTGATCGCGGCATTGTGGTCAACGAATACCTCGAAACCAGTGCTCCGGGTGTCTTTGCGGCAGGCGACGTTGCACGGTGGCCCGACCCGCATTCTGGGGAGAAAATTCGGGTAGAGCACTGGGTGGTGGCTGAGCAGCAGGGGCAAGTGGCGGCAAAGAACATTCTGGGCCATCGCGAGCGATTCGATGCCGTGCCATTTTTTTGGAGTCAGCACTACGACGTCGCCATTAACTATGTGGGGCACGCCGAGCGTTGGGATTCGGTTGAGATCGATGGCAATCTTAGTGCTCGGGATTGTGCTGTGTCTTATAAACGCGGGGGACGCACCCTCGCTGTTGCAACCATCTCGCGGGATCTGCAGAGCCTGCAGACCGAGGCGACGATGGAGGCCCGCATCCCGGCGTCGGGAGGACTGTGATCCAACCCTAACTGTCGATGCGTGACCGAGCAGGAATTTGCTCAAGCTCAGATGGCCACGCTGGCGGTCAAGCTGCACAAACCACTTTCGGCGCGCCTGCTTCCAACGGCCGACTGGGAGCGGGGCGATCGCACCGAATTCGATGATCCTTCCTTGTGAATGCGACCCCTGCAGCCCTTGCCGTAGGTTTTTCGTGGGATTTACCTGTGTTTGGTGGGGGAGATTCTGGAGAGACGGTTCTCCGTCGCCGGGACCCACAAACTGCGATACGAGCGAAACCGATTTCACGATCAGGTTCTGGCCAGGTGGAGTATTGGCTTTCATTCGGCCAGCCATTTCTTCCGCAGGAAATCGCGCGCCACTTCTTTCACATCGTGATGCAGCCCATCGACTGCATAATTCAGCTGCTGTATTTCCTGATCCGAAATCCTTCCCGCCAAACCCGCAAGCGCCCGCGCAAGTTCGGGATGTTGCTGCAAAGCCATCTCGCGAACTACCGGCACCGCCTCGTAGGGTGGGAAATAGTGCCGGTCGTCTTCGAGAACAAAAAAATCCAGAGCGGAGATCAGGCCATCGGTGGCATTGCCCGCGGCAAGATCAATCTGATGATCGCGAAGCGCTCTCGCTAGCAACCCCAGATCCATCACGCGTGGCTGGGCTGCAAAGTGCAGGCCATAGGCCGCAGCCAAACCTTTGTAACCGTCGGGTCGTTCCATGAATTCATAGCCGAAGCCAGCACGCCATTGCGGCGCATACGCGGCGGCCTGCGACAGGGTTCTGATCTTCAGGCGGCGTGCATCGTCACCCCGAATCTCCATGGCAAACGTATCGTTGAAGCCGAAGCTTGGTCCCAGCGTCAACCCCAGGCGCTTTTCATATTCGTCTTTGACTCGCTGATAAACCTCAGCCCGGCTTCCTTCGGGTTTTCGCTTCAGAATCGCACTCAGGGCGGTGCCGGTGTATTCCGGGTAAATGTCGATGCGCCCGGCCAACACGGCCTGATGGCAGATATATGTTCCGGCAAGATAAAAACGCCGCTCCACCTTGAGACTTGTCTGAGCTTCGATCTGCTGCGCTATGAGTTCGCCCAGAATCAAGGACTCGGTAAAGTTCTTGGAGCCAATCACAATGCGATCAGAGCGAGCGGGCGAACAGGAGGACAGCAGGGCCCCTACAACCAGAATCAGCAAGGATTTCCACTCTCCCCACCCGGAGCCGAGCGACTTCCCGCCAAACGGCCAAGCACGCTGTGCATGGCGACGCTGACTATGTCGATCGCTCTTCATTGATTATTCTTCATTCTTCGTCATCATTCTTCACTGTGGTCGCAGCCGCCGCTCGAGCCATCCTAGGCTGGTATCCGCTAACAGCGCCAGAATTGCGGCGGGAACCGCCCCCGCCAGAATGACCTGATTGTTCACCATAGCCAGACCCCGGAAGATAAACTCTCCCAGGCCCCCCGCTCCTATGGCTGCAGCAATGGTCGCGAGCCCCACCGAGATGACAACCGCAACTCGCACCCCGGAAAGAATGACACTGAGGGCCAGCGGCAATTCGACCCAGAACAAAAGCTGACGATCGGTCAATCCCATGCCGCGACCCGCTTCGACCACTGCGGGATCAACGCCGCGGATGCCCGTATAAGTGTTGCGGATCACGGGCAGCAACGCATAGAGAGTCAAAGCCAAGATCGCCAAACGCTCGACTCGTTCACCCAACCAGGGCACCGGCAGCAGGAATCCGAACAGCGCCAGACTCGGGATCGTCTGAATGATGTTCGCAGCCGCTAACACCGGCTTATTCCACTTGGGCCAACGCGCAATCATAATGCCCAACGGTATGCCCACCAGCACGGCAAGCAGGGTAGAAACCCCCACCAGCCAGAGATGCTCCAACGTAAGCTCCAGAACCTGTCCGCGGTTCTGCATGATGAAATGAAAGAAATTCATGACGCGTTCCGATCTTCGTTACGACTTGCCGCCGAGGCCGGCCCGACTCCGAAGGCCCTCACATATGCCGCCGCCCATGGATCGTCGGAGCGAATGAAATCCCGGGGAGGAAGAACCGTGACCAGCCTTCCCGCTTCCATCAGTGCGATGCGAGACGCGAGTCGCAATGCTTCGCGCAGGTCATGGGTAACAAAGACTACGGTCTTACTCAGTTGTTGCTGCAAGGCGAGGAATTCATGCTGGAGTTCGTCGAGTGTAAGTGGATCGAGCGCGGCAAACGGCTCGTCCATCAAAAGAATGGGCGGGTCGGCCGCGAGCGCCCGAGCCACGCCAACTCGCTGCCGCTGCCCGCCGGAAAGTTGTCGCGGATATCGCGAAGCCATACGTGCTTCGAGTCCGACGATCTGCAGCAAATCCCGCACTCGTGTGCGAATCCGCTCTTCCGGCCAGCCCTCAATCGTTGGAACGAGAGCGATATTCCGCTCCACGGTGAAATGCGGGAATAAACCTACTTCTTGAATGACATATCCGATGCTTCGGCGCAAACGAATGACGTCCCCGGCCGCCAGGCCGTTCACGCGCACTTCCCCTCCGGTGGGCGATAGCAGGCGATTCACTAGCTTCAGGGTCGTCGTTTTTCCCGAACCGCTGCGGCCGAGCAGCACGAGAGTCTGTCCGCGCCGCACCTCCAGATTCAGCCCCGAAAGCACCTGCTGGCCTGTGGGTAAGGTGTAAGAGACGTCACGAAACTCAATGGCGAGGTCGTTAGCCGCAGTTGATTCCATGTCCGCCAAGGATAACGGAGTTGGCGAAGATTTGGGTCGACCGTTTGGGATCGCCTGCCACTTTCCAAGCGACAAACCAGCAACTGGCAGACCAGCCCTCGGTGGCACGTTATCGGGTTGGGAGAAAGCGAAATGACAGATCGGAAAAACAAATGTGTCAACTGGGCTAGGCGTCTTGCGAACGAACACGCCTCAAGGCAACTATCGCTTAGCCGCCTGCAGACGCTCTTCAAGGGCCTTCACTTCAAGGTTCAACCCCTGGGGAAGATGGCGGCCGAAG
>Ga0208044_1001525_pt1 | contig 12468 bp, 10 predicted proteins | sample Sb_taG_8_FD_187712 | JGI IMG/M metagenome (GOLD analysis project Ga0208044, IMG submission 187712) | Peat soil microbial communities from Weissenstadt, Germany - Sb_50d_c_BC metaG (SPAdes) (version 2) | ecosystem: Environmental > Terrestrial > Soil > Wetlands > Peat | place: Germany... | reverse complement strand
CGCGCCGCGCCGCTTCGTCCATGGTCGTTACCTGCTCCACCACGGCGATGCCAGCCTCGTCCAGGATCCGGCGGCCCTGCGCCGCGTTGTTGCCGTCCAGCCGCACCACGACCGGGTGATGCACCGACTCGCCGCGTTCGGTCAGCATCCCGATCGCCGCGATGATCCCCTCGGCGACCGCGTCGCACGAGGTGATCCCGCCGAACACGTTGACCAGCACGGCGCGCACGTCGGGGTCGGATAGCACGATCTCGAGGCCGTTCGCCATCACCTCGGCCGAGGCGCCGCCCCCGATATCGAGGAAGTTGGCCGGCCGCACCCCGCCGAATTCCTCACCCGCGTAGGCGACCACGTCCAGGGTCGACATGACCAGGCCGGCCCCGTTGCCGATGATGCCGACGGCGCCGTCCAGCTTGACATAGTTGAGGTGCTTGGCCTTGGCCCGAGCCTCCAGCGGATCAGCGGAACTCGGATCAGCGAACCTGCTGAAGTCCTGCCGGAACGCCGCGTTGTCGTCGAGCGTGACCTTGGCGTCCAGCGCGATCACCTGGCCGCCGCCGGTCAGCACCAGCGGGTTCACCTCCACCAGCGTGGCGTCCTCGTCGGTGAAGACAGCCCACAGCCGCTCGGCCAGCGCGGCGGCGCCGACCTGTGCCTCCTCCGGCAGCCTGCCCGCCCGGATGATCTCGGCGGCCTTGGCCGCGTCGACCCCGGCCAGCGGGTCGATCGGGATCCTGGCGAGCGCCTCAGGGCTGGTCCGCGCCACTTCCTCGATCTCGATGCCGCCCTGCACCGAGCACATGGCGAGGAAGCTGCGCTCGGCGCGGTCGACCAGGAAGGACAGGTAGTACTCCTGCGCGATGTCGATGTCTTCGCCGATCAGTACGGTATGCACGGTGTGACCCTTGATGTCCATGCCCAGGATCTGCCGGGCCTTCGCCTCGGTCTCGTCCGGGCTGCTGGCCAGCTTCACCCCGCCGGCCTTACCGCGCCCGCCGGTCTTGACCTGCGCCTTGATCACCACGCCCGGTTTCCCTGCCGCGGCGAACTCGTCAGCGATCGCTCGCGCCTGCGCCGCGGTCTGGGCAACCTTGCCCCGCTGAATCGGAACGCCGTACTCGGCGAACAGCTCTTTAGCCTGATACTCGAACAGGTCCACGTCTGGTCCGTTCTGACTGATGCTCCGCCCTGATCCTCAACGTCCGCCGCCTGGGCGGCAGGTCCGCCAGGCAGCCTAGCGGGCTGCCGATCCCGGACCGATCAGCTGGCCCGAGTTTCCGTCTTCGGGCCAAGCGCGGCGTGCACCCAGTCGACGATCTCCTGCATCGTCGCACCTGGCGTGAAGATCTTCGCGACGCCCATCCGCTCCAGGTCGGCGATATCAGCGTCCGGGATGATCCCGCCGCCGAACACCGTGATGTCGGTGGCGTCGGCCTCCGTGAGCAGCTCAAGAACCCGGCCGAACTGGGTCATGTGCGCCCCGGACAAGATAGACAGCCCGATCGCGTCGGCATCCTCCTGCAGCGCCGCGGCGACGATCTGCTCGGGGGTCTGGTGCAGTCCGGTGTAGATGACCTCCACCCCGGCATCGCGCAGTGCCCGCGCCACCACCTTGGCGCCGCGATCGTGACCATCCAGGCCCGGCTTGGCAATGATGACCCGGATGCTGCGCACGAATCGCCTCTTCTTGGACTAGCCACGTCGTATAGCCGCAGCGTAGCGCCGCGTTCCTGACAGGACCAACACCGGCCAGAGCTCGGCTTTCTCGGGCGCGGTGAGCACCATCGTCCTCGGTCGGGCGTAACCAGCTGCGTGCTAGCATTGATAGCACTAGCGGGAGGTGGCGACTTGGCGGCGCTGAGCATCCGGAACCTCGATGACGAGGTCAAGAGACGGCTGAGGATCAGGGCGGCTCGGAAGGGCCGGTCGATGGAGTCAGAGATTCGCGCCATCCTGGCGGAGGCGGTGGCCGAGCCTGACGACGATGCTACCAACCCGTTCGTGACTTTCATGGAGCGATTCCAAGAGATCGGCGGGGTAGAGCTAGACCTGCCGCCCCGCTCTACTCCCGCGCGATGGGCGGAGTTTTCTTGATCATCCTGGACACGAATGTCCTGTCCGAGCTGATGCGTCCGACGCCAGATGCTGCGGTTGTGAACTGGGTCGAATCGCGTCAGGGCGACGAGCTGTGGACCACCTCGGTCACCTTGGCCGAGATCTACTACGGCATCGAGCGGCTCCCAGATGGAAGGCGCAAGGATCAGATCCAAGCTGCCGGCGTCCTGGCAATCGGGGCGTTGGACGGTCGCATCCTGCCCTTCGATGCAGCGGCCGCGCAGCAGTACTCGCAGATCGCATCTGGCCGTGACCGGGCTGGCCTGCCGATCGACGGGCTCGACGGGCAGATCGCAGCCATCTGCGCGGTCCATGGCGCTGGCGTTGCCACCAGGAATGTGAAGGACTTCCTCGGGACCGGGATTGAGATCATCGACCCGTGGCTGGCTAGCTGACCGCAGCGAGCTGGCTACAGCTTTTCGATCGGGGCATAACGCAACAGCAGGTGCTTGATGCCGTAGTCCTCGCCGAAGTCGACCTTCGCCTCAGGGTCGTCGCCCCGGCCCTCCACCGACAGCACCCGGCCCAGCCCGTAGGTGTCATGGGTGACCAGGTCGCCCGGGGCCAGGGCCGGCACCGGGCGGTTACCTGGCACATTCATGCCCGGCCGCCTGGCGAGGCGCTCTGAGGCAGGCGCGACCGCGGCCGACTGATCGCGGCGCCACTCGATCAGCTGCCCAGGGATCTCGGTGAGGAATCTGGACTGCTTGTGATAAGCCGGGCGACCCCACCAGGCCCTGGCGATGGCCCGGGTCAGGTACAGCCGCTCGCGCGCCCTGGTGATCCCGACATAGGCAAGCCGGCGCTCCTCCTCAAGCTCGGTCTCATCGTTGATCGACCGCTCGTGCGGGAAGACGTTCTCCTCCATGCCGGTCAGGAACACCACAGGGAATTCCAGGCCCTTGGCGGTGTGCAAGGTCATCAGCGTGACCAGCCCGCCGTGGTCCGGCCCCTCGGGGATCTCGTCGGCGTCGGCGACCAGCGATACCTGCTCGAGGAACTCCGCCAGGCTGCCGCCCGGATGCTTCGCGTCGAATTCCCTGGCCACCGAGACCAGTTCCTTGAGGTTCTCGATCCGGCCCGCATCCTGCAGATCGGTCGATGCCTGCAACTCCTCGACGTAGCCGGTCCGGTCGAGTACCGCCTCGGCCAGGTCGCCGACCTCGGTGCCAGCGACAGCGGATTCCCTGAACTGGCCGATCAGCTCGTTGAATGCCTCGATCGCGCGGGCCGAGCGGGCCGGCAGGCCGGGCACGTCCTGCGGCCTGGCCAACGCCTCGGCGAAGCTGATCTTGTCCCGGCTGGCCAGACCGGCGACGTATTCCTGCGCCCGGTCGCCGATTCCGCGCTTCGGAGTGTTCAGCACCCGCCGCAGCGACATCTCATCGCGGGGATTGCTGATCAGCCGGAGGTAAGCGAGCAGGTCGCGGACCTCGCGGCGCTCGTAGAACCGGACACCGCCGACCACCTTGTACGGCAGCCCGGCCCGGATGAAGACCTCTTCGAAGACCCGCGATTGAGCGTTCGTCCGGTAGAACACCGCCATCTCACCCGGCACGGCCTGCCCCGCGTCGGTGAGCCGGTCCACCTCCTCGGCTACGAAGGCCGCCTCGTCGTGCTCGCTGTCGGCCACGTAGCCGATGATCGGCGGTCCGTCGCCGCTGTCCGACCAAAGGTTCTTCGGCATCCGGCCGGTATTGCAGGACACCACCGCGTTGGCGGCGGCCAGAATGTTCTGGGTGGAGCGGTAATTCTGCTCAAGCATGATCACCCGGGCACCGGGAAAATCGCGCTCGAATTCGGTGATGTTGCGGATCGTCGCACCGCGAAACGCGTAGATCGACTGGTCCGCGTCACCGACCACGCACAACTCGGCCGGGGCAAGCGCGGGCATCGCCACCTCGCCGCCAGGGCCGCCGGCCTCCTCGCCGGGAACCGCTGGCTGCCAGCCGCCGACTTCCACGTGCTGGTCAACGGCGGACCCGACCAGCTCCCTGATCAGGATGTACTGGGCGTGATTAGTGTCCTGGTACTCATCCACCAGCACATGCCTGAACCTGCGCCGGTACCGCTCGGCCACATCGGGAAAGGCCTGCAGCAGGTGGACCGTGACCATGATCAGGTCGTCGAAGTCCATCGCGCCGGCCGCGACCAGGCGCCGCTGGTACTCGCCGTAGGCCTGCGCCAGCGCCTTCTCCCGGTAACCGCTCGCGCTGGCGGCCACCGACTCGTAGTCGGCGAGCTCGTTCTTCAAGGTGGAGACCCGGTTGACCATCGCTCTCGGCGGGTGGTACTTGGGGTCGAGCTCAAGCTCGCGGCAGACCAGGGCCATCAGCCGCTCCGAGTCGGCCTGGTCATAGATCGTGAATGAGGATGGGTAACCGAACTTAGTTGCCTCGCGGCGCAGGATCCTGACGCACGCCGAGTGGAACGTCAGCAGCCACATGCCGCGGGCGCGGGCCCCGGTCAGCAATTCGGCCCGGGACGCCATCTCGCCGGCCGCCTTGTTGGTGAAGGTGATCGCCAGGATCTCGCTCGGCGCCACCTCACGCTCGGCCAGCAGGTACGCGATCCGGTGGGTGAGCACCCTGGTCTTGCCCGAGCCTGCTCCGGCCACGATCAGCAGCGGGCCGCCCTCGTGCAGTACGGCAGCGCGCTGCTGCGGATTCAGCCCCTCAAGCAGAGCGTCAACGGCCGTCGCGGTCACGCTGCCAGCGTAGGCGGTTCCGCCGACAACCGGGTCGATGCAGCCCGAGCCGAGCCGAGCAGTTGACCGCAGGCCGGCCTGGCAGCCGCCCCTTCCCGCCACGAATCGCGCGAAGGGACATCCGGCGTCCGCTCAGGACGGCATCCGGCGTCGGCTTAGGACAGCGTCCGGTCAGGCGTCGGGATCAGGCACCAGCGTCGGGGTGGCCCTGGTCAGCGTCTCCTTGCGGAAGAAGGCGGGCGCGGTGACCCGCATGAAGATGAAACAGATCACCCCGGCCAGCGCCGCCAGGAACGCGATGATGAAGATCCCGCCGATCTGCCAGTGCAGGCCTGGCACCGTCCAACTGGTGTAACCACTGCTCGCCACCCAGTCGCTCTGCAAGCTCTTGATGCCGGCGCCGTACATGATCAGGCCGCCCAGTCCGGGCAGAATGCCGCGCATCCAGAGATCGCGTGCGCTGTTGGTCAGCGTCTTGCGGTAGTACCAGACGCAGGAGAAAGCGGTCAGCCCGTAGTAGAAAGCGATGTAGAGCCCGATCGCGGTGACCGCGTCGGCGATCGGATTGCCGTTGGAGAGGTAGTTCATCGGGATGTAGAGCGCGATCGACACGGCGCCCATCACCAGGGTGGACACGGTCGGCGTCAGGTACCTGGGATGGATCTTGGAGAACGCCCTGGGCAGGGCCTGGTAGGCAGCCATGGACAGGGTGGTCCGGGCAGTAGGCAGGATGGTCGTCTGGGTGGAGGCAGCGGCCGAGCTGAGCACCATCAAGATCAGCAGGCGGGACAGGAAGGTGCCGAAACCCGAGGTTCCGAAGATCGCGCTGCCGGTCACCGAGAGCACATCGAACTGGTGCGCCGGGTTGGTCAGGCCGATACCCTTCGAGCCGAGTCCGGCGAAGGACTGCACCGAGAAGATGACGATCGCGTAGGTGACCAGGAGCAGCACCGTCGAGATGATCGCCGCCCGGCCCGGCGTCCTGGCCTTGTCCGCGGTCTCCTCGTTGACCGACACGGCGGTGTCCCAGCCCCAGTAGATGAACAGCATTAGAATGAGGCCGCTGACGAAGGCCGAGAAGCTCAGATTCGTCGGCAGCAGCCACTTGAAGCTTGGACTGATCGATCCGGCCGGGTGCGAACTCTCGACCTTCACAATCGCGGTCACCGACATCACCAGGAGCATGATGACCTCGATGCTGAGCAGCACCTTCTGGAAGTTGGCCGAGACCTCGATGCCGCGGTAGCAGATGTAGGTCATGGCGACGATCCAGAGGATGCCCACCAGCAGCACCCAGCCGCTCGAAGCGTTTGCCCCGATCGCGCTGTTCGGCCCCTGGAACAGGAAGAACATGTACTGGCCGGCCACCTGGGCGAGGCTGGCCATGACCAGGAGGTCGGCGGCCACGATCCCCCAGCCGCCGAACCAGCCGGTCCTCGGGCCGAACGCCCGGGTCGCCCAGGTGAAGGTGGTGCCGCAGTCCGGGTCCGCCTTGTTCATCTCGCTGTAGCCGATCGAGCAGAGCAGCATTGGCACGAACGCCAGCACGGCGACAGCGGGAGACTTGAGGCCCACTGCGGCCACCACGAAGAACAGGGTCGCCGCCAGGCTGTAGGCAGGTGCCGTCGAGGCGACACCCATGACGACGCTGGAGACCAGGCCGAGCGCTCCGCCCTTCAGGCCCTTGTCTCTGGACTCTTCAACTGGCTGCAGGTCTGTGGTGGCGGTCATCGCTCACCCCTCCTGAAGGTTTCCGGCCGGGCCGGGTGTGGCACGCTGAGGGCTGCGGGGCAGCACACGGATGCGTAGATCCTGGCACTGTTAGCCCCCGGTGCACAGCACCTGGGGTGCGACGGTTCTAGCACAAAACGCAGCTTCTGGCAACGATATTCGTTGTTACTGTGAAATCTCGCGACTGGTCCCGTAGGTGCTCACTCGCCGGATGATTAGGATCAGCAACATGCGAATTCTGCTTGTCGGGGCGGGCGGCGTCGGCACCGCGTTCGCCAGGATCGCCGCACGCCGCCAGTTCGCCGAGCTCGTCATCGGCGATTACGACCTGAGCAGGGCGCAGCGTGCCGCTGCGGCCAGCGATCGCTATCAGGCGGTGCAGCTGGATGCCAGGGACTCGGCCGGCGTGGCCGGTCTGCTCGCAAAGCACTCCTGCGACGCGCTGATGAACGCTGCCGACCCCAGATTCGTCATGCCGCTGTTCCGCGCCGCGCTCCAGACTGGGGCGAATTACTTGGACATGGCTATGTCGCTGTCTCATCCACACCAGGATGCGCCCTACAGCCAGACGGGTGTCAAGCTGGGTGACGATCAATTCGCCATGGCGCCGGAGTGGGAACAGCGCGGCAAGCTGGCCCTGGTCGGCATCGGAGTTGAGCCAGGGCTGTCCGACGTCTTCGCCAGGCACGCAGCGGACACGCTGTTCAGCGAGATCGACGAGCTTGGCGTGCGGGACGGGGCGAACCTGGTCGTGCAGGGCTACGACTTCGCCCCGACCTTCTCGATCTGGACCACGATCGAGGAGTGCCTGAACCCGCCGGTGATCTGGGAAGCCGACCGCGGCTGGTTCACCACACCACCGTTCAGCGAGCCAGAGACCTTCACCTTCCCGGCTGGCATCGGCCCGGTGGAGTGCGTGAACGTCGAGCACGAGGAAGTGTTGCTGATGCCGCGCTGGATCGACGCGCGGCGGGTCACCTTCAAGTACGGCCTCGGGGCCGAATTCATCGGCGTGCTGCAGACGCTGCACAAGCTCGGACTCGACTCGACGGATCCGGTCACCGTCGGCGGCGCGCAGGTGTCACCGCGTGACCTGGTCGCCGCCTGCCTGCCCGACCCGGCCGGACTTGGCGACAAGATGACCGGCGTGACCTGCGCGGGCACCTGGGTGACCGGGAAGGGCAAGGACGGCACTGCTCGCGAGGTCTACCTGTACCACGCGGTCGACAATGCCTGGACGATGGCCGAGTACGGATCGCAGGCCGTCGTCTGGCAGACGGCGGTGAACCCGGTGGCGGCCTTGGAGCTGATCGATTCTGGTGCCTGGTCGGGCGCCGGAGTTCTTGGTCCCGAGGCGCTGCCGGCCCAGCCGTTCCTGGACCTGCTGACCGACTACGGCTCGCCGTGGGACTGCGAGGAACGCAGCCCAGGCCAGAAATGATCATGGATCTAGGCAACCCAGAACGGAGCCCTGAGGTGAAAGAACTGCGCAACTTTGTCAGCGGGCAGTGGGTCGATCCGGCGTCAGGCCGGCAGGCGGAGCTGATCAACCCGAGCACTGGCGAGGCCTTCGCCACGGCGCCGGTTTCGGACGCCGCCGACGTCGATGCCGCCTTCGCCGCGGCTGCCGGGGCTTTCGAGACCTGGCGGGATGCCACTCCGTCGGAACGGAGCCTGGCGCTGCTGCGGATCGCCGACGCACTCGAGGCCAGGGCGGATGAGTTCGTGGCCGCCGAGTCGGAGAACACCGGCAAGCCGCTCGGGCTGACCGCGTCGGAGGAGATCCCGCCGATGGTCGACCAGATCAGGTTCTTCGCCGGTGCCGCCCGGATGCTCGAGGGCCGCTCGGCCGGTGAGTACATGGCCGGATTCACCTCGATGATCCGGCGCGAGCCGGTCGGCGTCTGCGCCGCGGTCACGCCGTGGAACTACCCGATGATGATGGCGGTGTGGAAGTGGGCGCCGGCCCTCGCTGCGGGCAACACGCTGGTGCTCAAGCCATCGGACACCACTCCGGTGACCACCCTGATGATGGCCGAGCTGATCGCCGAGCACACGCCGGCCGGCGTGCTCAACGTGATCTGCGGTGACCGGGACACCGGCCGGGCGCTGGTTGCCCACCCGGTGCCGCGGATGGTCTCGATCACCGGCAGCGTCCGGGCCGGCAAGGAGGTCGCCACGGCAGCGGCTGCCGGGCTCAAGCGGGTTCACCTGGAACTGGGTGGAAAGGCCCCAGTGGTGATCTTCGACGACGCCGATCCGGCCAAGGCGGCCGAGGCGATCGCGATCGCCGGCTACTTCAACGCCGGGCAGGACTGCACCGCCGCTACCCGGGTGCTAGCCGGGCCTGGCGTGCATGACGAATTCGTCGAGGCGCTGGTCGAGCAGGCGAAGGGCCAGAAGACGGGTGGTCCGGACACCGAAGCCGACTACGGCCCGCTGAACAACGCCACTCAGCTGGAGCGGGTCGCCGGGTTCATCGGACGGCTGCCAGACCACGCCCGGGTGCTGACCGGCGGCCATCAGTCCGGGTCGCGAGGTTTCTTCTTCGAGCCAAGCGTGGTGGCCGGCCTGAATCAGGACGACGAGATCGTGCAGCAGGAGGTGTTCGGCCCGGTGATCACCGTGCAGCAGTTCAGCGACGAAGACCAGGCGGTCGCCTGGGCCAACGGCACCGAATATGGGCTTGCCTCCTCGGTCTGGACGTCCGACCACGGCCGGGCGATGCGGATGGCCAGGCGACTCGACTTCGGCTGCGTCTGGATCAACACGCATATCCCGCTGGTCGCCGAGATGCCGCACGGCGGCTTCAAGAGCTCCGGCTACGGCAAGGACCTGTCCATGTACGGGTTCGAGGACTACACCAGGGTCAAGCACGTCATGTCCGCACTGGACTGAACCTGAGCCGGGCTGAGCCGCACCGGACTGAGCCGCACCGGACTGAGCCGCACCGGACTGAGCCGCACCGGACTGAGCCGCACCGGACTGAGCCGAGCCAGACTAGGCCGCAGTCATCCTCCTAGGTCTCCGGCGCGAATTTTGCGACCTGAGATCAATCGCTCAGCTCGTCTGGACCAGGTCAGCCACGTCCCGGTGCAGTGCGGCCAGTCCCTGGTCGAAGGTTGCGAGCCGACCACCGCGAACTCTGGCGAGTTGCGCCAGGTAGGCATCGGTTACCTGGCGGTGGCCGACAACACCAGTCATCGGCACATCCCCGTAGCCAAGGTCATCGGGCCAGAATTCGTGCCGCGGATCGGCCGATGTGGCTTTGACCAGTGCAGCCGCAGCCTCAGCCGGCAGGCCCTCGCGGATGACCAGCCGGATCAGGCTGCCCTGGGTGATCGGGCACGTCGCAAATCCGGCAGCGGTGGTGGTCAGCCACGCTTCCGCTGCCTCATGGTGGACATGATCAGCAACCAGCAGGGCGATCAGCAGATTGGCGTCGAGCAGCACGGTCACTGATCGTCCTCCAGCGCTCTGACGTCCTCGCTAGTGATCGTGGTGCCGAGGCGGATCACGGGCAGACCGGTGCGGGCGCTGCGAGACATCTCAGTCTGACCGACCGCACGGGGCTCGCCCAGGCCACGCCTGATCAGCATCGCGACCGTCTCGCTCAGTGTCCGCGCTGTGTCGCGCGCGATCGCCAGCGCCTGCCGGTGCAGATCCTCGGGAAGATCAATCGTTGTTCGCACCGCAACATCGTACCATCATCGCATCTCGATGCAGCGATGACTAAGGCGGCTAGTGCTCAGGGACAGGTCCTGAGAACTATCCGCGCCGATCTCGGGCTCGGCCGGGCACCGTAGGATCGGAAGCGTGCTAGACGACACCGAGGTCGGCCGGATCCTGGTCATTGCCGCGCACCCGGACGACGTGGACTTCGGCGCGGCCGGGACCATCGCGGGCTGGACTGACAACGGCATCGAGGTCATCTACTGCATCGTCACCGACGGCGACGCGGGCGGCAACGACCTGTCGGTGTCCCGTACCGAGATGACCGCGCTGCGGCGGGCCGAGCAGACGGCGGCAGCCAAACACGTTGGCGTGCATGACGTCCGATTCCTTGGCTACCCCGACGGCCAGGTCGAGGCCACCATCGGGCTGCGCAGGGACCTCGCGCGGGTGATCCGCCAGGTCCGGCCGGATCGCGTGGTCACCCAGTCGCCGGACCGCAACTACGCCAGGATCCAGGCTAGCCACCCCGACCACCGGGCGGTGGGGTCCGCCGCGCTCGACGCGGTCTACCCGGACGCGCGCAACCCGTTCGCCTTCCCTGATCTGCTTTCCGACGAGGGCCTGGAGCCCTGGACGGTCCGCGAGGTGTGGCTCTCCGCCAGCCCCCAGGCGCACCACTTCGTCGACATCACCGAGAACTTCGGGCGCAAGGTGGCTGCGCTGCGCGCGCACGAGAGCCAGACCGGACACATGACGAACCTTGAGGAGTTCCTGCGCGGCTGGCTCAGCCGGTCAGCCGCGCTCGCTGGGCTGCCGGAAGGCCGGCTGGCCGAGGCCTTCCAGATCCTCGACACACCCTGACTCACTTTTCCTGGGTGGTCTCAGCACGCTTTCCTGGGCGGTCTCAGCACGCCGGTGCCACTGGGGTAATCCCGGCATGGGCTGGGTCACCTTGTTCCGCAGACTTGATGCGTTAACTCCCGACGACCGGAATATTGCTATTAGCTAAACGATTCTTTGGGTCGCTCGACGGGCCAGGATGGCGCCTTCGCAGACGTCAGATCAACGGTATTAACGTCCCGTGTCTGATTCATGAATGATGGCTGAATGAATCTCGACATTCAGTTCGCTTCTGTTGCGCTCATCAGTCGGTACCGGGTACCTGGTCGCCCCGGAGTGGACCGTTGAACTGCGACTTCACCGACGCGATGAGGTTTGTTAAGCAAGAAATCACATACTCGCCTATGGGCGTTCCCTTGTCGCAAAACGCCGCCATCTGCAAGCTAGGGCCGTCGGCTATCCGGCCGGCCGGGAAGAGATTCCGCAGGCGCGCTTATCTAGTTCGCAGGAGGAGCAGAAGAATGCGCACGTTCAACAAGCTGATCGCGGCCACCGCTGTGGTGGTGTCCGCGGCGGCGCTGGCCATGGCCCCGGCCCTGGCCGACCCGATCACCGGCAGCGGTAAGGCCGTGACGCCGAAGTCGACCGATGTCGTCGGCGTTGGGTCCGACACGATCCAGAACCTGTTCGACCAGTTCTCGATCGACTACAACGCCTCGCACCGGACCGGCGCCCGGCTGTACAGCTGGGACGCGCTGAACCCGAAGACCGGCCTGGACGACAACATCAAGACCAAGAGCGGATGCTCTGCCATTCTTCGCCCGAACGGCTCGTCGGCCGGAATCACCGCCCTGACAGCCAACACCAAGGTCGGCAGCCACTTCTGCATCGACTTCGCCCGCTCTTCCCGCGGCCGGAAGTCCACCGACCCGTCCAAGGGCCCGGGCGGCGTTCTCTTCGTCGCACTCGCCAAGGATGCCGTCACCTACGCGACCAACAACGGGAGCAACGCGCCGACCAAGCTGACGACGGCCCAGCTGCACTCCATCTACACCTGCACCGCGACCACGTGGAACCAGGTCGGCGGCACCAGCACAGCCACCATCGTCCCCGAGCTTCCGCAGTCCGGCTCAGGCACCCGTGCGTTCTTCGAGACCGCGATCGGCATCACGGACTCGAGCGTCGGCGCCTGCGTCGGCCAGAGCGCCGAGGAGAACGAGGGAGTGAACCCGGTGTTCACCGGGGCGAACGCCAAGAACGTCATCTTCCCTTACTCGATCGGCAAGTACATCGCCGAGAAGTTCCACTCGGCCAAGTGCCTCAACAAGGGCTGCACCCCGGTCAAGGGCGTCACCTGCCACCCGAGCAAGACCCAGAACCGGTTCGGCTGCGACACCCAC
>Ga0208044_1001523_pt1 | contig 12473 bp, 4 predicted proteins | sample Sb_taG_8_FD_187712 | JGI IMG/M metagenome (GOLD analysis project Ga0208044, IMG submission 187712) | Peat soil microbial communities from Weissenstadt, Germany - Sb_50d_c_BC metaG (SPAdes) (version 2) | ecosystem: Environmental > Terrestrial > Soil > Wetlands > Peat | place: Germany: Weissenstadt... | reverse complement strand
GGCCGGAACGGCCGGATGAGGGGAATTTGCGGGCCAAGGCTAGCATCTCATCCCTCATCCGCCCCTGCGGGGCACCTTCTCCCGCGGGGAGAAGGTAGGATCGCCACGGCCTTTCTTGATCGCTGTATGCAACGCGCGAGCAAACCGCGCTAGCGATTCTGATTTTGTCGCTCGCGATATCTCGATATGCGATAAAGTCAGCTCCCCACTGGTCCTCTTTACTCAGCACGACTCGTGCCTGGGCGCCTGTCCGAGAATTGGCAAAGGTGCGATCCAGCCATCCACACCCGGGCACCTTCATTCGCCCAGAAAACGCCAGGCGAACGCAGGCGATCTCTGGTAAACTTGGAGGGAGGTGGATCAACTTCCCTTGTCCCGCCACGCTCTGGAGGCAAAATGAGCTCGACAACGACCAGCTCCTCGGCGGTGCATTCCCCAACTTGCGTGGCCGCCCCTGGATCGGTCCCCAGCCTGGAAGACCTGTACCAGATGACGTCTGAACCCGACAAAAGGGTCGTGATCCGGAGCGTGGACTGGGCGTTCTACGAACAGCTCGTGGACTCGATCCCCGAGGGAGCCAACATCCAAGTCGATTACGATGGGAAGGACGTCGAGATCATGTCCCCCAGCCCGCTCCACGATGGAGTGAAAAAACTTCTGGGTCGTTTCGTGGAATTGACTGCGGAGGAGCTCGAGATTCCCTGTACCGGCCTGGGGCAGACGACCTGGAAGCGTCCGGAGATCCATCGCGGCTTGGAAGCCGACGAATCCTATTTTTTCGTGGCAGAGAAGCTCGCGACCGTGGCAGAGGCCATGACGCGAAGGTCCGCGGAAATCGCCGACTATCCCAATCCCGACCTGGCCATCGAGGTCGACCTCTCTCCCTCGAGGATTGACCGGACTGGAATCTATGCGGCACTGAGAGTGGCGGAGGTCTGGCGGTTCGACGGCGAGCAGATCGTCATCGATCGTCTCCAGACCGAGGGGGCCTATCAGCCCGTCGAGATGAGTGGTTTCCTGCCAGTTAACTCCCAGGAAATCGCCCGCTGGGTGCTCAAGGAAGAGTGTCACAACGGATCGCTGTGGGCGCGTCGCCTGCGCGCCTGGGTCCGCGCCGAGCTGGCTCCGCGGTTGCCACGTTGATCGGTGGCCCTTGGCGGAACCGGGCAGGCACTCAGGAGAACTGGCCGGGCTTGACTGCGGAGATTTTCAGGATCCGCCCGTCCGCCGCCAGTTTCTTGAGAACGGGGAGATGGTTCTTCTTGAACAGGCGAATGAACTCGTCCGCCTGTCCCCAACGGGCCTTGTAGTAGCTTTCCAGAACATAGGGGCGTTCTTTGGGCTCCGGCTCAGCAGCCGTCGATCGCCAGGACCAGAACGCCGAGCCCATTGCCAGCAGCACCAGGAAGAGGCTGCCCCGACCTCGAGCCCAATTGACGAGAGACGACGAGAAACTGCGCATCGGGCGAACCCCCACAGTTCCGAGTTTCCGGCATGGATCAAGAAAAAGGCCGCCGGCGCGAAGCGTTTCGGGGTCGTGCGGTCCGAAACGACGCGCCGGGGTCGAGGGAGGTGCTTCCTTTATATTCGGCGCGGGAGAACAAGTCCCCCCGTGTTCGGCTGACCTGGCATCTGCCCGGACATTGCTTGATCACAGCCATGTCCCAGGAACCTCAACACGAATCGTTCCCGTTTCGGCGATGCCATGATCGTCGAAGGCAACTATATCATACTGTGCCCATAGGATTAGTCAATAATAATTCTGGAGATAATTGAGTCAGGCGGGGGTCGAACCGACCGGGCACAAATTTTGGATATGATGGGAAATCTGGGAAAGCTGTTTGTCCTCGCAGTCATCCTGGTTCGCCCAGATCAAGTTGCATGGCCGATTCGCCGTTCAACCGAGCCTGGACCGCTCCAAGGGCACGGCTTTCCAGCCCGTGTCGATGGTGACACAGACACGATGCGCTTCCTACGCTCGCACAAGACGAACGGCCGCGCCCGGTGGGATGCCGGGCGCGACCGCTCGCGAGGACGACGACAGAGTTATCCCGGCTCATTCGCCGGGCCGGGCGATCTTACTTCTTGTGAACAGGCCCCTTCGGGTGGTTGTTGCTCTTCACGAGCGATGCCTTCACGATGCTCGCCTTCGGTGCGATGACCGTGTGCTTGGCCTTCACAACCACGGGTCTCTTCAGCTTGCCAGCAACCGGCGGGTCGGCGGCATTGCCCGGGCTGGTGGATGTCGAGAAGATCGGGTTGGCGCCACGCGGGAGGGCCGTCACGAAGATTCCGCTGTGCACCGGCGCCACCGGCATGCCGCCGACACCGCCGTTGGCGGCGGCGGCAGTGCCGACGACCGTCTGCGGGGCGAACACCTTGCCGTGCACCGCCTCCAGCTCGGCGACGAAATCGCTGCCGTTGATGCCGTTGCCCGAGGGGAACGAGCCGTAGAAGACACCGTCGAGATGGTTCTCGGCGAGGTCCTGCACCGACGAATGGCCGTTGCTCGAGTCGCGGATGGTGAACAGGTAGTAACCCCCCTTGATGGGGGCCCCGCCGTTGAACGTCACGGCGACGTCGTAGGCGTTGGCGATCGTCGGGTCCGCGGTTGCGGTGACGTTGGTCACGACCCACTTGCCGGGATACGCCTTACCGGCGTGGACCGTGGTCAAGAGGTAGTTGGACGAGTCGAGCAGGGTGTTGACCCAGACCCCGGATGGCGCGCTTCCATCGGGGTTGACGGGGTTTTTGATGATGTAGTCAACCTGGCCGTTGAGCGGGTTGAAGAACATGCCGGCGATCACCGGGCCGGTGGTGTCGATCAAGAGGTCGGTGGTGATCACCGTGGGAGCGGTGGTGGTGGTCACGCCGAACTGGTCGACCGCGGTGGCGAAGATCTCGTAATGGCCGTTGGTCAGTCCGATGACCGACTTGATGTTCCAGGCGCCGTCGCTGCCTGCCTGGACCTGGCCGATCTGGACCGGAGCTCCACTCGGCAGAGCCGTGGCGAACAGGGTGACGTGCGAGAACGGCTCGGACGTGCCGTAGAAATCAGGCTGCTTGACGTTGGTGACGTCGAGGATGCCCGTCGACAGACCGCTGTCGGACGCGGGATTCAGTTGGCCGGTCAGGACGATGGGGTTGTCGGTGACGTTGGCCGTGTTGTCCACGGTCAACTTGGAGCCATCATCGTCAGTGACGAACACTTGGATGTTGAAGACTCCCGGGAGGCCGCCATTGGTTGCCGAGTTCACGCCCGAGTCGGCGTAGGTGTGGGAGCCGTACACCTGGAAGGCCGTAGTCCCGGCAACTGGCGCGACGATAGTCCCGGCCGTCGGCGCGGTACCATCGCCCCAGTCGATCGTGGCCGTGAAGTCGGCGATTGTTGCCAAGGGGTTGCCGTCGTTGAAGATGGCGACCGGGGTTACCGGCGGAGTGGAGCTATTGAACACCGGCGGCGCGAACACCGGAACCGGGAAGATGGCCGCCTCGGTCGTGTTGATGGGCGTCTGGGCAGGCGCCGTGAGCGCCGCATCGGCGATGATCGCCGAGCCGCCGAAGATGGTGACCGCACCGCCGTCATCGGTGACCGTGACGGTGTAGGCGTAGGTCCCCGCCTCGGCGTAGGTGTGCGCGGCGGTGACGCTGAAGACCACGCCGTCGGGCAAACCGTTGAGCGTGAGGTTCGCGGCGGCCAGGGTCGACGTCGAGCCATCGCCCCACTTGACGACGACGGAGCCGGGGGCAGTAGTGAAGTCGGCGATGGTCGCGCCCTGGTTGGCGTCGGTGAACGTCCCGAGCAGGACGGTTGGCGGTGGTGTCTGCCCCTCGATTCCCGTGATCTCGGTACCATTGGAGCTGGTCAGCGGTGCGTCCACCGTCGTGGCCGTCGTGGTGGTCGGCAACGTCGTGGCTCCGCCTACGTCATTGATCGTGACCGTGATGGTGGACGAGCCTTCTTCGGTGTAGGTGTTGCTTCCGAGCACCTCGAAAAGGATCCCCGATACTGGCGCGCCCGGCGCGGTGTGGCCGATGAGTTGGACGACGCCAGTCGTCGTGGCAACGTTGGCGTTGGAACCCCAAGCGATCGAGGCGGAGAAGTCGCTGACCGTGCCCAGGGGGTTCGGGTCGATGAAATACGACACGGGCACATTCGAGAACGGCTGGCCTTCGACGGCAGCGACAGTCGGCTGCGTCGGGGCGGACAGCGTGGCGTCGGCGACGGTCGCGGTCGTTGTCGTGGTCAGGCGGCTGCCGCCGTCATCCACGATATTGACGACGATCGTGTACGTGGGCGGGACGAGGTTCGTCGATTCCTCGGGGTAGGTGTGCGCGCCCGACACCGTGTAGACGTCGGTAGCAAGATTCTCCGTCACCAACCCGAGGGAAGTCGGAGAGCCGTCGCCCCAGTCGATTGTGGCCGTGAAGTCGGCGGTCGTCGACGAACCCGTGGGCGGCGGAGGATTGGCGTCGGTGAAGGTCGCGACGGGGACTAAGCCGGTGTTGATCCCTTCGGTCGCACTGACCTTCGGCTGCGCGGCGGCCGTCAGCGCCAGCGGGGCGTCGGCAATGACGGCCGTCGAGGCGCCCGAGGCCGTGATCGGGTCGGCGCTGGCGTCGTCGGTGACCGCCACCACCACCTGGTACGTGCCCTCTTCACGCAGCGTGAAGGCTGGGGCGTTGACCGTGTACTGGGCGGCGTCGGCGTTCTGGGTGATGCTCGCAGCCGGGAACGAGACGACGACTGTGCCGGCCGAGTTGGTGACCGTGATCGTGGCCGAGTAGTCGCCGATCGGATCGGCGCCGCCGGCGTCGATGAACGTGGCGATCGGGGCCGCGGGGATCAGGAGCCCTTCGGTCCCGACGATCGGGAAGGCCGAGACGGCCAGTGGGCCCTGGATCACGTTCGCGGTGGCCGCGTTGCCTGTCGTCGGGCCAGACGGCGACAAGGTGAGGTTCACCGTTACTCCATTGAGGGACTCGGAGACCGGGAAGACCGGTACGAAGTCGACCGTGTTGGCAACGGTGTAGGTCCCGTTGTCGACGAAGGTGTGCGTGCCGGTGACGTAGTACACGCTGGGGTTGCTCGCGTCCTGGGTAATCGTGCCGGCCGCCAGGTCGGGGGACGGGTCGCCCCAGTCGATTGTCGCGGTGAAGTCGCCCGCAGGCGGGCCCCCTGTACCGGTCGGGAGGATCGCTGCGAGCGGCGACTGGAACGTGGCGACGATCGCGTCGGCGAGGTTGAAGCCCTCGACGGTGTTGATCGTCCGCGGCAGGCCGGGGATGATCGGAATCGGCGGGAGGTCGGTGATATTCAGTTGCGCGATGCCGTTGGCGTCGACGGTACCGGAGCCGGCGAGGGCGATGAACACCTCGTTGGTGGGGGGGACGGGCAACGGGGTGGGCGCGGTAACGACCGGCGTGCCGCCACCCGCGTCGTAGTTGACGATGGTATTCGTGTCGTCGTTGATGGTCAGGGTGGAGCCGGCGATCACTCCCGTGCCCGTGATGTTCACGGTGTCGGCGTTCGGGCCGTCGTTCAACGTCGTGTCCGTCGATGTGCTTGTGAAGTTGTAGGTCACGCCCGAGTCGCCGTCGGCGCTGGTGCCGCCGTCGATGACGAGGCTCGTAACCCCTCCGAGGAAGCCGCCCGCATACGCGACCGAGCCGCCGGAGCCGAAGCCCAGGCCGGTGACCGTGCTGCCGGTAATGTTCCCGGTGGCGCTGGTCGTGTCGCCCGCGTCGAGCAGGTTGAGCGTCATTAAGCCCGGCGTGTCGTTCACAGTCACGAGAGAGTGGATGTTCCCGAGGGTGCTGCTGGAGGGCGTGCCCGGGTCGCTGCCGACGTTGACGATGTTGCCGATCGAGGCGCCGCCCGCAATCGTGACGGGCTCGTTAGCAAAGGTCGATACAACATTGTACGTGTCGACGCCCGAGCCGCCCTTGAGCGTGATGCCGCCGTTGGAGATACCAACCGGTTCTTGGAAGTTGATTCCGGGCCCTGTGATCGGAAACGACGGCCCTGTCCCGCTAGCGACCGTATAGGTCGTCGAGGGGGCTGTGCTGGCGCTGTCGTCAATGGTTACCGTGTTCGCGGCGTTTGCAGCCATTGAGGTGATGAACGCGGCGAAGTTCACGCTTGCGGCCGTAGTCGCGTTACCAAGATTGAGCGCCGAATTGTCGCCCGTAATGTTGACGGTGACCGTCGTCGCGGCGCTCGCGTCCACGAGGTTGCCTACCGCCCCCCAGTCCGTCGAGAAGGGCCCGCCGCTCTCGCTGAATTCCAGAAGGTTGGACCCGTTGTTGATAACGCTGAATGAGTCGCTCCCCCCGGACTCGTTCACGGTCACCGTGTTGGGGTTCGTGTAGACGAACGTGTAACTGAGCAGCGTGCGGCTTTCGAGCGACTCCACGGTGAATCGCCGCTTGACGCGCCTGTTGCGGGAAAAGGAGCTCGGGGCCGAGCTCTTCTGGCTGCGACGTAATGAGAACGATGTCATGAGTAGAATCTCCTGGTGCGGTTCGGCCTTTCGTTCTTGAGGATGACGTTCAACCTCAAGGCAGACGCTCAGCCGGGTCGCGGTCAAAAAAAGGAAAGCACGCCCTCGACCCGCGGTCGCGGGCACGCAACAGAACAAGACTGCAAGTCAGAAACAGGAACAGTCCAACTTCGGATGAACCCGATGCCACTCCCGCTTCGACATGGGAGAGCCCGCGGAGCCTGCAGGCCGCGTGGCATCATGTCCGGGTCCAGGCGGCCACCCTGCCGCTTTACTGCTTACTGCCAGTCGAGGGCGAATGCCGGCCAACCGTAAGGTCGCCCCAGGCGCAAGATCACAATCGAGGCGAAAAGCGATGGAATGCCTCGGAGGGAGACCACCCGAGGCACCGAGAGCCGTTCCCCATCTCCCCTCGCATTCGGCAGGACCCGCAAGGACAACGTTCAAGGTCTGCGCCTCTTCCATCAAATCAAGCAAGAAAGTACCGCATTCCACCTAAACCGAAAAGGTACCTTCTTTACGCCATCCTCTGCATTCATCCACAAAGCTACGATATCGTGCATCCCGTTTCCCCCACCCAGTCCATGGCTCCGGCTCAATCCTCCATGTCGACCTTACATTAGTTACAGCCCTCATACATCTCAGTCAACGGAAATTTCCTACTCTAAGAGTTTTTCTTAGGCGGTATGTAGATCGCACCGCCTGGGCAAGTTACAGCGGTTGTGCCTGATAATAGGGGTCTCTCGGCCCCGTCCCGCCTTGGCGCACGAGCCGGCAAACGCGAGGGGGAAGGGCAGTTTTTCTGAGCGGACCGGCCGTGTCAGCCTCGCGTCAGTGAGCTGTGAACGGATTCGATTGCGGTGCTAAATCGAGAACACAAAGAGAGTTGCAGCATCGCTCCAGCGCTTTTGCCGGGTTCCGCGGTGGATACGGAACCGGGTTCGAAGTCCGGGACCCCCGCTTTCAAGAAGACCCGGCGCCACACCGGTTCTTCTTGAGGTTCTCGACCGTATCTCACGCCGAGATCCGTTGCGGCCTGGCCCGTCCTGGCTCTCGGGCATCGTCCCACCGGCACGGTCCTCGGCCGCGGGTCATGAACTGAGCGCTTGACTCTGCACCCAGGCTGGCATCGATCCGTCGACCCGGATCTGGTCACCCCTCCCAGTCCGGATACTGCGCGGGCGCAGTGCCGTGGCTCTCAAGAATGCGCGGGGCCTTGACCTTTGCGCCCGGGGACTCAACGCGCTCCAACTTGATCGCACCGTTATTGGTGTCAGTGCTTTTTTTGGCGAAAAAAGCACTGACACCAATAACCTCTCGGTGGGGCGACCCGGCCGGGAAGTCCCGCAGGCGACTCCTGGATCTGAGACGACCTTCCATCATCGGTTCAAGAGCGCTTCTATCGTCCGGCGGAACTGATCGAGCGAGAGGGGCTTGCTGACGTACTCGGTCGCTCCGGCCTCCAGGAATCGTTCGCGATCTCCAGCCATGGCCAGGGCTGTTAAAGCGACGATCGGGACCTCGCGCAGCCCGGACAAGAGGCGGATTCGACGAATGGCTTCCAGCCCGTCCATCTCCCGCATCTGGATATCCATGAGGATCAGCCGGGGGTGGAGCTTCTTTGCCATTTCGATCGCCTCGGCGCCACTCGCGACGGACACCACCCGAAACCCCTTGAAAATGAGATAGTCCACCATACCTCGGGCATTCTGGGGGTTGTCATCGACAGCGAGGATGAGCGGTCCCCCGACAGCTTCCGGTGCGTTCTCGAGAAGACCTGTCTGCTCTTGATGTCCCTCCCAGGAGTCGCTGGCGACGGGAACCGGCAGTTCCGTGGTCCAGGGGAGAACCACAGTGAACCGGCTTCCCGTTCCGGGCTGGCTTTCGACCAGCACGCGGCCTCCATGCAGCTCGGTCAACCGCTTGACCAATGCCAGGCCCAGACCTGTCCCCTCGTATTGCCGTGAGAGTCGGGAGTCAAGTTGAACGAACGGCTGGAAGAGACGTTGCAGCTCTTCGGGACGCATGCCGATGCCGGTGTCCCAAACCGTAAAACGGACCTGTCCCTTGTCCCCCTCACCCACGACATCGAGCCCCATCCGGCCGCCTTCGGCCGTGAACTTCACGGCATTGGAAAGCAGGTTGACCAGAACCTGCTTGAGACGGCGCTCGTCCGCGGTCAAGACGCGAACCAGTTTGTCGAGGTGAAACGAGACGGTGATCTTCTTCTTGAGGGCGGAATCTTTGACCAGTCTAAGTGATGCCTGGCACACGTCCTCGACCGCCACCGGGGCGAGCTCGAGCTCGACCTTGCCGGCCTCGATCTTGGCGACGTCGAGGATGTCGTTGATCAGGGCCAGGAGGTGACGGCCGCACTCCTCGACGTCCCTCACGGCTCTGAGCTGTTGCGGGTTCAAGGGACCATAGACATGTTCCTGGAGGCCTTCAGACATGCCGAGAATGCCGTTGAGGGGAGTCCTCAACTCATGGCTCATGCTGGCGAGAAACTCATCCTTGAGCCTGGCGGCACCTGCCAGTTCGGCGTTGGCCGCAGCCAGCTCCTCGCCACGTCTCCGGAGGGCCAGCTCCATCTGCTTGCGCTCGGAGATGTCGCGCATGATGGTCGAGAAGAACTCCAGCTTGCCCTCAGAGTTCGAATGCCCAAGAATCAACTGGGAGACCGGGATCGACCGGCCTTGATGGGTGAGGAACTCGGTCTCGCCTCTCCACACGCCGGTGCGGGCGGCGGTGGGAAGGCCCTCTTCGTGGATGAGGCGGACAGAGCCTGCGGGGTGGCAATCGGCTACCGCCAGCGGCTTCCGTTCGGGCGGCCGTCCCAGGCCTTCGCTGAACGCCCGGTTGAGGTAGAAGACCCGGCCCTCGGGATCGGCCATCCCCACAAAGTCGGGGGAAGCTTCCAGGACGGCGGCGAGCCGGTGCACCTGTTGCTCGACCCGTTCTCTCTCGGCGATCTCTTCCTGGAGAATCCGGTTCAAGTCGGCCAGCTTCTCCTGGGCTCGCTTCTGTTCCGTGATATCGGTCACGGCGGCTCCGACGGAAATGACGGTGCCATCCTGCCCGGGGACCGGGTAAATGCTGTGGAGCCAGAATCGTCTCTCCCCCGGATGAGCCGCGATCGTACCCTCGAGTTCCATCTCCGTGACGGGTCGGCCCGTATCAAAGACCCGGCGCAGCATCGGTTCGACTGTGTCGGCGATCGTGGGCAGCACCTCGCGAAGCGGTCGTCCGATGTGGTCGGCGATGGGGACGCCGTTCATCCGGGCAAGGCAGTTGTTGATGCGGATGAAGCGGATGTCACGGTCGAAGAAGGCCAGACCGATCGTGGCGTTCGCCAGCATCGACTCCAGCTCGGCCGTCCGCTCGGCCACGCGCCGCTCCAGGCTCACATTCAGGCTTTGAATCTCCTCCTCGACCTGCTTCCGCGCTGTGACATCCATGACGAAACCGTGCCAGAGGATGCTGCCATCGGGCTCGACCTGGGGCGCGGACCACCCCTCGATCCAGCGCTCGCCCTCGACAGGGTGAACATAGCGGTAGACGTCATGCCAGGGGGACGGCAGGCGGGAGGCTTCCTCAATGGTTTCGAACGTGTGTTGACGGTCATCAGGATGAATGTTCTCGAAGAGGGGAGCCGCATCTTGGGCGAGCACGTCCCGCGGGATGGCGAACAGCTCCTCGATGGCCGGGACGGCGAACGGGATGCAGGCGGTCCCGTCCGGTCGGAGCCGGAACGAATAGACCACGCCGGGCACGCAGGCGGCAACCTTGGCGAATTGCTCCTGCAATTCGATCCGCTGGCGCATCGCCTCTTCCGACTTCTTGCGTTCGGTGATGTCTTGCTCCACGGCCACGAAGTGTCGAATGATCCCGGCTTCATCGGCAACCGGGGTCATCGTCATCTCTTCATAGTACAGCGAGCCGTCCTTGCGCTGATTGATGAGCTCCCCACGCCAGACTCGCCTTCCGAGAGCGGTCTCGCTCAGAGCTGCAGTGAGTTCCCGGCTTTGTACTCCCGAGCCCCCCAGATCACCGCGCTTCCGGCCGACCGCCTCCTCAACGCTGTAGCCTGACAGGAGCGAGAATGCTGGATTGGCCCACTCGATCACTCCGTCCAGTCTGGTGATCACGATCGCGCTGGCCGAGGCCTCCAGCGCGGTGACCAGCAAGCTCATCAGAATCTCCGTTTGTTTCCGCTCCACGATCTCCATCACCATGGATGCCAGTTCGTGGAGAACCTGGACGTCGTCCTGGTTATAGTCGGACGCCTTGTTGCCGACGCCCAGGATTGCGGCCACCTGGCCTTGACGGAGAATGGGCACGCTCAGGTAGCGGGCAATCGGTGCAGAACCTTCCGGCAACCCCGACTGGGACCGGCTGCTGAAGTCGTTATGGATCACGGGCGCCCGGGCGTGGCAGCAATCCGCCCAGGCGCCGGCTTGGTTGATCGGCAGAGGTTTCCCCGTGACCTCCTCCGGTCCTTTGTTGCCGAAGGAATTGGTCGACCGGGCCTGGAGGGTGAGGCTTTGCTGTTCCGCATCGACAAAGTGCAAATTGCCGATCCGGCTGCCGGTATAGAGCTCCGCGGTATCGAGGGCCGTCTGCAAGAGCTCATCGAGACTGGTCCGCGAGGCAAGGTCCGACAATTGGAGACGAGTGCGAAGCAGGGCCTCGGAACGGTTGCGGCGATGAACATCGCGGACGAAACTCAGAAACCGGCCCCCGGCGTTGGGCCAGTAGGCGACATTAACCTCCCCGGGCCAGACGGTGCCGTCCTTGGATCGGTGTAAAGACTCGAAGAGCGCGCTGCCGTCGCGGCGAACCTGGGCCATCCGGACCTCAGCCTCTTGTGGCTGCTCCAGAGCAAGGACGTCGGGGATGCGCATGCCCAGGAGTTCGTCGCGGCTGTAGCCGGAGCGGCGGATGTAGGCGTCATTAGCCTCCAGAAAGCGACCCTCCGCGTCGCTCATGGTAAAACCATCCGCAGAAGTCTCGATCACAGCTCGATACTGAGCTTCACGCTCGCGCAGGGAATCTTCCGCCCGTTGTCGCTTCTCCTCCTGTTCGAGGTGATTCAGGGCGAAGGAGATGGTTGCCGCGACTTCCTGGAGCAAGGCGACCTCCTTGTCCTGAAAAACGCCCTTCTCACCGGCGTAGACCACGAAGGCGCCGCAGACCTCTCCGTTCACTTGGATGGGCAGGGCCGCGACCGATAGGAGACCATGAGCGATCGCCGCCACTCGCCACGGTGTCGTCCGTGGGTCGTGAACGAAGTCGTCAAAGATGCAGGGTTTGGCTGAGCGGATGCAAAGGCCAACGGGACCGCCGCCTTCGGGCCGGTCATCGGCGTAAACCTTGATCTTGTCGAGATAGCCCGCGCTGTCTCCGGCGCGTGCAACGGGACAAACTTCCTGCGTCTCGCGATCGTGCCAGCCCACCCACACCACCTCGAAACCGGCGTGCGCGACAGTGATCCGGCAGACTTCCCGGAACAATTCCTCTCGCGACTTGACTCGCACAATGGACTGGTTGAGCCCGCACAACGTCGCGTACAGCCGGTTCAACCTTTCGATTTCCCGTTCGCGAGCCTTGCTCTCGGTGATGTTCTCCTTGACCGCGACAAAGTGAGTTACGGCCCCCTGTTCGTTGAGAACCGGCGAGATCGAGGCCGATTCCCAGTAGAGCTCGCCGTTCTTCTTCTTGTTCTGGAATTCCCCATGCCATAACTGCCCCGAAGTGATGCTTTCCCACATCTTCCGGTAGACGTCGTCGGACGTGTACCCGGACTTGAGGATGCGGGGATTCTGGCCGCGAGCTTCCTCGAGAGTGTAGCCGGTCAGCTCGGTGAACTTGGGATTCACGTATTCGATGGATCCTTCGCGGTCGGTGATGACGACCGAGACGGGGCTGTGCTCGACGCCCAGCGAGAGCTTGCGCAGTTGCTCCTCGATG
>Ga0208044_1001521_pt1 | contig 12484 bp, 6 predicted proteins | sample Sb_taG_8_FD_187712 | JGI IMG/M metagenome (GOLD analysis project Ga0208044, IMG submission 187712) | Peat soil microbial communities from Weissenstadt, Germany - Sb_50d_c_BC metaG (SPAdes) (version 2) | ecosystem: Environmental > Terrestrial > Soil > Wetlands > Peat | place: Germany: Weissenstadt... | reverse complement strand
CCGGGCTAGCCCTGATTCCTCAATCGGTGTCTCGAAGGACCTGCCCCGTATCTTTTATTATGGGATCTCTTGAGGCCGACTCCAGCACAAAAGGGATTGTAAAACAAAAAATCGACACCGGCAATCCCTGCACCGAGCCGGACCCCGGGCCGTTGAAGCTCTTGTTCAACGGCGCCTGGCAGCGATAATAGCGAAGAATCTGTTCCTCCCGAGAACGCGTACATGCCCAATCAGATTGAGCTCGTGCCAGGCCTGCGAATCGACGCGTCCGCGACCGCACCGGCGCTTCCGTCGGAACTCCGTTTGAAGCCGGAGCTGCTGTCTCCAGCAGGAGATCGGACGTGTCTTCTGGCTGCCGTGGAAAATGGCGCCGATGCCGTCTATTTCGGTCTTCGTCGGCACAACGCCCGCATCCGGGCGATGAACTTCGACGGGGCCGATCTGGCCGAGGTCATGGCGCTCTTGCATCGTCGGGGCGTCAGGGGATATGTCACGCTCAATACCCTGGTGTTTCCGGACGAGCTGGCCGACGTCGAGACCACGGTTCGCGAGCTGGCCGCGACGGGCGTCGATGCGGTGATCATCCAGGACCTGGGGCTGGCCCGGCTGATCCGGGCCGTCAGTCCCGGCCTGGAGATTCATGCATCGACCCAGATGTCGATCACCAGCGAGGAAGGGATTCGCCTGGCGGCCGAACTGGGATGCTCCCGCGTGATCCTGGCCCGGGAACTTTCGCTCGACGAGATCAAGAGAATTCGCAGTCAGGCCCGATTGCCGGTCGAGGTCTTCGTGCACGGCGCCCTCTGCGTGGCCTATTCGGGCCAGTGCCTGACCAGCGAGGCGCTGGGCGGCCGCTCGGCGAACCGCGGCGAGTGCGCCCAGGCCTGCCGGATGCCCTACGAGATCCTCTGCGACGGCCAACCCGTGGATCTCGGGAAGACTCAGTATCTTCTTAGCCCCCAGGATCTTGCGGCTTACGACCTGATTCCGCGACTGATCGAGCTAGGCGTCTCCAGCCTGAAGATCGAGGGCCGCCTCAAATCTCCGGAGTACGTGGCCAACATCACCCGGCATTATCGCCAGGCGATCGACGCGGCCTGGGCCGGGCAGCCGGTCGCGTTCACCCCGAGCGCTGTCGAGGAGATGCAGCTCTCGTTTTCCCGCGGGTTCAGCCATGGCTTCCTCGACGGCAACAACCACAAGGTGCTGGTGCGTGGCGACTACGCCAAAAAGCGCGGGATCTTCGTTGGCCGCGTTGCGATGGTTTCCGTTGCAGGGGTCGTGATCTCCTGCTCCACGATCGTCAAGCCGGGCGATGGCGTCGTGTTCGATGGCGACGATGTGGCGGGCGTGCCCGAACAGGGCGGGCGGATCTACGAGGTCCTGGCGGCAAGGTCCGGCCGGGTCGAGCTCCGTTTCGGCCGCGCCGCGGTCGACCTGGGGCGGCTCCAGCCTGGTCAAGGAGTCTGGAAGACCGACGATCCCGAGCTCACCGCGCGACTGCGCCGATCGTTCGAAGGTTTCCCGGCCCGGCTCGTCGATCTGGACCTGGCGGTCCAGGCCGAGGCCGGCATGCCGCTCGAGGTCGTTGCCATCACGGCGAACGGGCATCGCGCCAGCGTGCGGACCGAATCTCCGCTCGCTCCGGCCCGATCCCAACCCGCCGGCCTGAACCTGCTGCGTGACCAGCTCGGCCGGCTTGGAGGGACGATCTACCGTCTGCGCGATCTGGCAGCCACGATCCTGGGCGCTCCCATGATTCCCAAGAGTCTGCTCAACCAGGTCCGCCGTGATCTGGTGGCTCAGCTCGACCTTGCAGCCGCGGCCCCACCCCCTCGAGCGATCGCACCCGAGGCCGCGCTTCCCACCCTGCTGACGCCGATCCACCAGGAACGACGGCGACAACGACAGCAACAGCAAGCTGAGCGTTCCGCAGCCTCCGACCTTGTGTCACTGTCGGTCCTCTGCCGCCGGACGGACCAGATCGAGGCGGCCGTGGCGCTGGGGATGTCGACGATCTACGCCGATTACCAGGACATCAAGGAGTATGCAACCGCCGTCGCCGCGGCCCGGCGCGGGGGCGCGGCGATCTACCTGGCCACGCCGCGGATCGAGAAGCCCTTCGAGGCGAACCTGTTCCGCTTCCTGGCGAAGCTGGGGGCCGACGGCATTCTCGTCCGCAACGCGGGCGGATTGTACTTCTGCGCTGAGCGATCGATCCCGTTCGTCGCCGACTTCTCGCTCAACGCTGCCAATCCCCTGACCGTCGAGCTCTTCAAGAGTCGGGGGGCCATGCGAGTCACAGCCTCGTACGATCTCAACTCCGCCCAGCTCTTCGACCTGATCGACGCCGTGCCGCCAGATTGGCTCGAGGTGGTAATCCACCAGCAGATCCCCATGTTTCACATGGAGCACTGCGTCTACTGTGCCTTCCTTTCTCCAGGAGCCGACAAGACCAATTGCGGCCGTCCCTGTGACCATCACGACGTCAAGCTGCGCGATCGCGTTGGCGTCGAGCACCCTCTGAAAGCCGATGTCGGCTGCCGGAACACCCTGTTCAACGCCGTTCCCCAGACTGCAGCCGAGTACCTCCCGCGCCTTATTGCTCATGGAGCCAGACACCTGCGGATCGAGTTCCTCGATGATGACGCCCAGCACGTGGAGCGGATCATCGGCCTCTACCAGGCGGCTCTCTCTGGCCAGCGCGAGGCGAAGACCTTGTGGCGAGATCTGAAGGCGAGCAATCAATACGGCGTCACCCGAGGGCCGCTGAACGTCCTTTGATCCCCGCAATAGGAGCAACCACGGAACGCACGGAGCGAAGATGAGCTCCCAAACAACCCCGGACCAAGATCCAGCACCAATAGGTCACTTTGTTCATCATCGTCAATGGAGCAGGTGATCGCTGCTGGCGAGCCGGGTCGAACCGAGCGGTTCATCCCAGAATCGCGTTGGGTTCGAGGTAATGGGTTCCGACGCTTCTCAGTCTGGCTGAACCGGCTTCTTCTCCTCCACTTCAGGTACAGTGAAATCCCCACTCGCGCCAGCAGCGCGGAGACAGATCACTATTCCAGCGAAGTCGATCGAGCCGGGCACGTCCGTCCTGATGTGCCAGCGCCCCGTGGACTCTTTGTCGAATGAATGTACGCCTGGAAGGACGACGCGGTGACCCGCAGTTCAAAGAAAGCCACAACCCGTCTCACTTGAGCATCCACCGACGAGGTTTCGCCACATCTTCCCTCCTGAATCCTCGAGTCCGGCCTGACTCCCAACGTGATTCACGACCTTCCATGCCCCGACCGCAAGGTCGATAACCAAGACATGGTCTCCCTGAGAAGCCAGTCGGGCAGGTGACGTGGCGTAACCGGATGCCGGCGCTACTTGATTGACGCCGGTCAACCTCTTCGCGCATCGCATCAGTAGTGAGCGGTCATGGTCGCGAGGGTCTTCTGCAACTCCACGATGAACCGCTCGAGCTGGGTGGCCGCATTTCGATCCCTGGCTTTCAGGGAAGGAAGCCATTGCCGTGCCAGTTGACGATCTGGGGACCGATCCAGAGTCCGGGAATCGTTTTCTTGGGGACGGATAAGAGTCCCGGAGTCGTTTTCTTGACTTTCGGAGCGACTGTCGCTATCTTCCGGTCATGGCTCGACGCGCGCGATCGATTCAAGGCGGCCTCGTCTACCATGTGCTCAATCGGTCCAATGCGCGCGTCGAGATGTTCTCCAGCGAGGACGAGTATGCCGCCTTCGAGCGCGTCCTCGAGGAGGCGTTCCGGCGCGAGCCGTTGCGCATCCTGGGCTACTGCGTGATGCCCGATCACTGGCACCTGGTGGTCTGGCCGGAGGACGGGAAGGATCGGCAGGTCTCGGAGTTTCTGCGCTGGCTCACCGGGACGCACACGCAACGCTGGCACGCCCAGCGTCAGACGTCGGGGACGGGCCATTTGTACCAGGGCCGGTTCAGGTCGTTCCCGGTGGAGTTGTCTGAGCACCTGTACTCGGTCCTCCGCTACGTCGAGCGCAACCCGGTGCGTGCCAATCTGGTACAACGGGCTCAGGATTGGCGCTGGTCAAGCGCCTGGCGGCGTCATTGTGGCGACAAAGAGGCTCGCGGGCTACTGAGCCCCTGGCCGATGACGCGACCGAGCGACTGGTTGCGGCGGGTCAATCGTGCGCAGGGTCGAGGGGACCTCGAGGCGTTACGGCGCTGCGTGCAGCGCGGCCAGCCGTATGGCAGCGAGCCTTGGCGCCTCCGGATCACTGCGCAGCTCGGCCTGGAATCGACCTTCCGTCCTCGGGGAAGACCTCGTAAGCCCGAACGATGAGCCCCAAAACGAGTCCCGCCCCCTTATCCACGCCGGGGCGGGCCGCGGCGTCAGGCCGGACTGAGCTCCCAGACGGTCAGCTCGGGCGGGCAGTAGAACGAGAGACGTTTGAACCGCCCGAGCCCCCGGTTCACGTAGAGCCGCGACCCGTCGGGGCGGTCGAAGAACCCTGCCCAGGCTCCGCGGCGGGTTTCCAGAAAGGACTCTCTGGCCACGGGCTCCAGGGCAGGCACTTTCATCAACAAGGGCTTCAGCAAAGGTAGGATCTTCGGGGCGGGGATAGTGCCGAGCAAGGTCACCTGCCCCCCGTGGGTGTGCCCTGAGAGCTGCAGTGTGACCGGCACGTCGTACGACCAGAAGGAGTCGGGCTGGTGCGCCAGCAGGACAATACCCACTCCGGGCGGGACGGTCCGGAGCACCTTCCGCGGCTCGTGCGGCCACCGGCTCAGGTCGCCGACCCCCGCGACAGCGATTCCGCTCACCCGCGACCAGGCGTTGCTCAGTACGGTGACGCCCTTGCCCACGAGCGCAGCCTTCACCGGTGGGGAGTCGTGGTTGCCCATCACGGCGAAAACGCCCTCGCGCGCGTCGAGACCGGCGACCCACGAAGTGGCCTCCTCGATCGAATCACCCGGCCGGGTGATGTAATCGCCAGTGGCGAAGACCCAGTCGGGCGACTCACGGCGCACCGCCTCCGCCACTCGCTCACGCAGCTTGAGGGAACACGACCCGTCCTGGTCGGCGTGCAGGTCGCTTACCTGGACCACCCGGGTCACACGGTCCAGGCGAGGGACGCTGACCGCGTATCGCCGCACCTCCAGCCAATCGGGGTCGTACCCCCACGCGGCCGCGGCGAACGGCGATACCACAAACGCGCCGGCCCCCGCCAGGATCGCCCGGCGGCTGATCCGGCGCCGGCCCATCTTTCCGGAATCCGTCATCGGTTGGCTCGCCGCAGCCAGCGGTCCCGCTCGCGCCCTGGTGGCACAAGCGGTCGGATGCGTACCAATCGTGGTCATCCCGGTAGGCAATGAACTCTCCAGCAGCCTGTTCGCAGGCCAGATTGCGCTTGCTTCCGATCAAGTCCGGGGACTCCAGACTCTCGAGGGAGTGGTCACCACGCCAGTTGCAGAGATCGTGCGGCTTTCCCATCCCGGCAGCCATCGGAAGCCCTGATGACGGGATCTGCCACTGCAAGGCCGGCCAGCTTGGCGGGACTCGGTTCTTTGCCTGGCTGGCGGCCCCTGTACCCAGGCACGATACCTTTGAGGGCATCGATTACCTCCTCGGCAGGGCTGTTGACCACAGCGGCCAGGCCCTCGAGCTGAGCTATTAAACGGTTCGGGTCGCAGGGGTGATTCTGAGCCCGAAAAATCTTGGGGTGTGGAGTACGAAGTTGCTTTTCCTTCGCATCGTACAGCTCCTCGAAGAGCTTCTCGCCCGGCCTCAAGCCCGTGAAGACGATTTCGACCTCATCTTCCGGCTGACCGGAAAGGCGGATCAGGTCGTTTGCCAGGTCCAAGACCTTGACTGGTTCACCCATGTCGAGAACAAAAATCTCTCCCCCTTGGCCCAGGGCACCAGCCTGGAGGACCAGTTGCGCCGCCTCGGGGATGGTCATGAAGTAGCGGGTCATTTCGGGGTGCGTGACGGTCACCGGCTCCCCGCGGCGGATCTGCTCCTGGAACAGCGGGACAACGCTGCCATTGGATCCCAGGACGTTGCCGAACCGGACCGTGACCATGCGGCTGGAGCATCGCTGAGTTTGGGCCTGCACATACATCTCAGCCAGACGCTTGCATGCGCCCATGACGCTCGTCGGACGCACGGCCTTGTCGGTGGAGATCATGACAAACGCCTCGACACGGGAACGGACCGCCTCATCGACCAGGGTCCGGGTCCCGAAGACGTTATTCTTGATTGCCTCTCCCGGATTGGCTTCCATCAACGGCACATGCTTGTGGGCGGCTGCGTGGAGAATCACGTCGGGCCGGAATTCTTCGAAAGCGGAGCGAAGGCGAGACGCATCCCTGATCGAAGCGATCAGGGGAATCACCTCGGCGTCCGAGGCCAGTGCCTCGAGTTCTCGCTTGAGGTGGAACAGACCGTTCTCGCAATGGTCGAGTAGAATGAGCCGTCCGGGTTGGAAAGCCAGTACCTGGCGACAGAGCTCAGAGCCAATGCTTCCTGCTGCTCCCGTGATCAGAATTGCCCGGTCCCGAAGGAAGCGACCGACCGCCTCTCCGTCGAGGTGGACTGGATCGCGGTGGAGAAGATCCTGAATATTCACATCCCGCGGACGAAGTGTAACCGCACCACTCACCAGGTCATCAATTCCGGGGACAACTTGTACCTTGACGCCTATTTCGTTGCAGGCAGTGACAAGACTCCGAACCTCTCGTGGCGAGACGGCCGGAGTCGGAATCAGAAGAGTCTCGATCCGGTACTGTGAAGCAATGCGCTTGAGCTGGTCCGGGGATCCGACCACCTTCAGTCCCGCGAGGTAAGTCCCTCGTAGCGAACGATCGGAATCCAGGATGCCGATTACCTTGAAACCCAGCCGGGGCAGGTCATGGAGCTCTCGAATGAGTGCGACCGAGGCGTCGCCCGTGCCCACGACCAACGACCGCCGGGGCTGCTTGGTTGCGATCAACTGGCAGATGTCCTCACGGACAAGCCGCGCACCGGCACGAATCCCACCGATCACAATGAAGGTCGCCGCCCAGTCGATCAAAATGACGGAGCGCGGGATGGCGGAGCCGGTGAGGGAACAACGGCTCAGGACAAGGAGGGTGGCGGAGCCGAGAGTCGCTGCCTGCGCAAGCTTGATCAAGTCGGCGAAGGTGGCATATCGCCACCAACCACGGTGACTGTGAAACGCCATGAAGGCTGCCATTTTGATCCCGACCACGAGAGGCAGGCATGCGATCGCCGAACGCCACACTCCCGGCGGGATATGTAAGTCGAATCGGACCAGAAAAGCCAGCGGGTAGATCGCAGCGAAGACACCAACATGAGCCGCGATGATCAGGTCGATCCGGCGGCGAAAGCCGAAACGGAGAAGCCGTTCGTATTGTGCTTTCCACCAAAGTCCGCTGTCTGCGAGCTCTAAGCTCCCGTTGCTGCCGATCGCTAAAGTCGCGGAGAGCGACGGAGCCCCGTTTGTCGAATGATACAGCACGAACTTCCCCTCCACATTGAGGTCAGGGGTGTCAATTCCCAGACTATTCCCCGACCATGATGATCGAGATCGAGCCTCACTGCTCCCTGAGATTCTCATGCTTCCATGTCACTTCGGTAGGATGGCAATGGACGACAGTCCATGGATGGAATGAAGCCCTCGGAGGGAGCTCTCAGTCGCTCCTCTGACGTCATGATCGCTCGAGAACTTGGGGTGACTGAAGGCGGGGAGCGAACATCGCGGTGAGACTCGATCGACTCGGAGTTTCACCGCGGGAAGATGCAACGGAATTCGATTCCGTGAATCAGCCAGTTGTTGCCGGGCTCCGCGATCCAAGATCGCTGAGCAGCTCAAGGGGTGTGGCCGGCTTTCTGTGCACGCCGATCGCGGACTTCCCTATTCTCGGATCACGCGTTGCAGGCGGGGCGATGCTCGGCCGAAGGAGTACCGGTGCCGCCCGAGCGGCGGCCCAACGCGGTTACCGAACGGGCGTGGCGACCCCTCTTTCTTTCACGACAAGTGCCTGTATACTGTTTAGTTCCGTCTCGAAGGCCTGCGGAGGCAGTTTCGCCTCTATCGCTAGAAGGGCGTTGATGTTGTTCTGGATCATAGAAAAGACGCTCAACTCTTCATTGTAGAGGGTGGCAGTTTGCGGGATCATTTCCAGGGTGCTTAATAGCTGCATCAGAAACTCACCCTCTTGCATCAGAAACTCACCCTCGGCGGCCTCTTTTCCCAGGGAGCCTAATCCCCGCGTCCAAGGCTTACCATTTTTCATTTCGGGCAACCCCTGAAGGAACGTCAGGTAGTTTTGCGGAGACGCGGTGGAAACCGATTGAGCTCGGGCATTGGAACCGAGCACCATCATCGCGACCGCGACTGCAGTGACGCTCACTAGAGCTGTCCGTAGTCGGTTCATCATGTTGTCTCTCCGGCGGGAATCCAGGAGACGGCGACTTGATTGAAAAGACGCTCGCCCTGCGAGATCCTCGTCTCTTCTCTCACAAGTCTCGTTTTGCCAAGAGATCCCCAATAGAAGCCTTGTTTCGTCGAAAGTGAAGGAGACTCGGCCGATGACCTCCCCTCCTTCTGACACACCTTTGTGAACTTGCACTGTGCGACGCTTCGCTCTTTCTTTCATGTCCTCCTTCGACTAGCTTAAGAAGGTAACACACCAACGGAAATATAAAAGGCCTGTGATGGAAGCCGGACTCTGATCGGCGCGAATCCTCCGATCCCTGCTGGAAGGCATCTATCCCTAGCCTAGGACACAACAATGAGAAGTCGCCTCACCTTTTCCGAGATTATCGTCCTTGGCATGGCGTGCCTGGCTCCGTGGGCCTTTGGATCTGTCGATGCATGGGCGGAGCTCGCTCTTGCGCTGGGGATCGCGCTGCTCGGGACGCTGGCGATGTTCACCAGGCCGGGCATCAACCCGATGCGACGTCTGAACTGCTTGCCCAGTTTGGCCTTGGGTGGCCTAGCTATCCTCGCCATCGCACAGTCAACGTCTCTGCCCGCGGGTTTCCTGGGGTGGCTCGACCCGGTGACCGCGGCCCTTCGCGGTGATCTTTTACCAGCCCAACCCGAGGTCGTGCACGGCGATCCAGCAGCCCCCGTCGCGTTTCCTCCGCACACCATCAGTCTCGAACCAGGGATGACGGTCCAGGCAGCGGTCGGGCTGGCGGCGGCCTGGGTGTTATTCCAAGCAGTGCTCGGGCTGACCAGCGGCTTCGCGGGGCTGCGACGACTGGGGCTGGTACTCGCCGGGAATGCGACCCTGCTGGCCCTTGTCGGCCTGGTCCAGGCGCTAACCTGGAATGGCAGCCTGCTCTGGATTCGCCCTTTGCCGAACGGCAGCGCCTGGTCGTCCGGGGGACCGTTCGCCTGCCACAGCCATTTCGCCGAGTATCTCAACCTGGGGCTGGGATTCGCCCTCGGCTCCTTACTCGCTCTGGGCCAGGATGGTCTGCTCCGTGGTTCTGGGGGCCGTTCCCCTCAGAGTCTTCAGGTTCGTTTCCTGAATCGCCTGCGGGGCGGGAGCGGGGGGCACCTCTGGGCCGCCTACGCCGCGGGCGTGCTGGTTGTGGGTATCGTCACTTCGCAATCGCGGGGGGGGTTCCTGGCCATGACGTCCGCCACACTGACTCTCCTTGTGGGGCTTCTGATGCGCTCAGGTCGGCTCACGGCCTGGATTCGCCTGGCGGCCACAGTGGCCGTGATTCTGGCGATGTCTGCCCTGCTCTTACTGGTTCTCGGCAACTCGCTGCCGTACCAGGAGCGCCTCGCCACGATCCTGGAACCCGAGGGCTACTCGATCCGGTTCACCATCTGGGCCGGAGCTCTGAGAGCCTGGCGCGAGCACCCGTTCTGGGGCTCGGGCCTGGGGACTTTTGCCGCAGCGACGGCCCCCTTCTTCGACCGCGATCACGGTTTTGTCTTCGCCCGGGGTGAAAACGAGTATGTCGACCTGCTCACCGAGGGTGGGCTCCTGGGTCTCGGTCTGGGGCTGGCTTTCCTGGTCGGGATCGGCCGGCTGGCGATCCGAGCCCTGGTGGCGGCTCCCAGCGCACGCGACCGGGGAGCTGTGGTGGGAGGGATCTTCGGCCTGCTGGCCCTGGCCTTCCAAAGCTTGAGTGACTTCGGCCCACACGTTCCCGGCGTTGGGGTCCCCGCCTTGGTCGTCGCCGGCTACCTGGTCAGACTGGGGCTGGAGGCGCCTGCGCCCGGCACTCGGGCCGCACCCGCACCCACTTCCCGCAAGCGGCAACTGTCGACGGCCCTGATTCTGTCTGGCCCGGCGGTGCTGGGCCTGGTGGTCGCCACCCGCAGCTTCGCTCCGTTTCAGGTCGAACGATTGGTCTCCCGATCCGGCCTTCCCCTGCCGGGTACCTTTCAACCGTCTCCTCGAATCCCTGACCTGTCGGCGACCGACCTGGAGCTCATGCGAACTGCTCTGGAAGCCGCCCTTCAGATCCAGCCGGACTGGGCGGAAGGGCATCTTCGACTCGCTCAGACCTACCTGGGACTCTACCAGGCAATGACCGCGGATTTGATCTCCCCGCAACTGAACGACCCGAAGCGGACGGCCGTCATGGCCAATCCCCTCTGGCTGCTGAGTCACCTCACCAGTAAGAGAGGCGGTCAGCCCACGGTGCCGATCAAGGAGATGCTCGAGCAGGAACCGATCCGCCGCTGCCTGGTCCCGGCAGCGCATTGCTTCCTCCAGGCCCGGCGTTGCCGAGTGGTCTCGGCCCATGCGCAGGTGGGCCTGGCCAGCCTCAACTACCTGCTGGAGCACGGTGATTCCTCCGCGGAGTATCTGAAGCGGGGCCTGCGTCTGGCCGGGGCCGACAGCGAACTTCTGAACTTCGCAGCACTTGTGGCGGTTCAAGTCGACGAGCTCGAGCTCGCCGCCCGGTTCTGGCGCAGAAGCCTGGAGGTAAGGGACGAGAACTGGGCCGAGGTGGCTGACCTCTCCTCGTCGGTGTTACCTCCCGAAAAAATCCGCGATGACGTGGTCCCGTCCGGCCGAAGCGCCCTGCGGTTCGCCGAACGCTTGTATTCCGCTCCCGCTGACCATGCCACCCGGGACTCCTTCCTCCAGGCGGCCGTGGCACATCTACCCGAGGATCGCGGCCTGTCTGAAGCCGAGCGACTCAGCCTGGAAGCCCAGGCGTACGCGATGCTGAACAACAGGGATCAAGCCTGCGAACGCATGCGCGCCGCCCTGGTCCTGGAACCCGTTCGAGTGGAATGGCGCAACTTGCTCATCGACTGGCTGCTGGCCTGGGGACGGTCGAAAGAGGCCCACGACGATGCCATGGTCGGGATCCATTACCGCCCGAACGACCCCACTGCGCAACGAGCCCTGGAGCGAACCGATGAAGCCCTCGCTCGTGGTGATGCTCCGACCGGAGCCGCGCCGAGATCCCGGTAACTGAACAGTGCGGATCGCCTGATGCGTGAGGCGTGAGGCGTGAGGCGTTATCCCCGTCCCTTCGGCTTCACTGGCCACCCGTTACTGGCCACTCGCTCTTCGTTCGGCGAGGCTCTCCTGACCCCGCCGTTTAGGAACAGGCCGCGAATAATCTCCCGGAATTTTCGCAATCACGGACCAAGTTGTGGCAACGTCTCCTGACCTTGCCACCTCGCCGACCGCAGGACAGGTCTCCAACCTGGAACCCGGCGGGAAATCTGCGGTCCGGCAGACGGCAGAGCGGAAAGACGGGATGGGCCATCCACTTTGTGGCACCAACGTCAGCTTGCAGAGGAGCCACTTTCACCGGTACTGGACGGGCGTTTGGTAGGAAAAAGTAGAGATTCCTGAGGTTTCGGTGCCGCTCAAGGCCCCTCGTGAGATTTCCGATTCTTTGTCATAAGTAGTTATTTGGCAACGACAAACACCCGAGCAATCGGCCTTGTTCTGACGATTCTCAATCATTTCCATCTCTTTCCGTCGGGTCCACTGGCTCGAAGCACGGAGGGAGCGCGGATGGGCCACTTACTTTGTAACACAGAGTAAACGCGGTTGGCCGATTTCGCCCAAAGGGTCCGGTTCAGCAACCACCGAGTGGTCCTGGCGATACCTCCTGGGCTTCAGACCGAATTCTCGCAAGCTGGGCTTGTTGGTCCCCGCCCAGTGCCCGGCCTAGTGACTGTCGTGCCCGCGGACCACCCCCCCTAACCCCCCCCCTTCGCAAGGTGGGGAAAACGGCGCAATGAAATCGGGATGGAAGCGCAGCTTGTGCTAGACCAACTTTGCGGCATGCCATTGCGAGCCCCTGCCATGGCACTGGAATTGCGCGTCGGCAACGACGTATCTATCGGGCGGGTAGGCAGATAAATGTAAAACTGCCTACCTGTTTGAATCCGTATTGCGTTCTCGTCGTATACTGAGAATTGGTTCTCCTCGAGGGTGCCCATCTTTTCGCCTCGAGGAATTACACCCCGCCTGCCAGCGTTTGGCCGGTGAC
>Ga0208044_1001518_pt1 | contig 12511 bp, 16 predicted proteins | sample Sb_taG_8_FD_187712 | JGI IMG/M metagenome (GOLD analysis project Ga0208044, IMG submission 187712) | Peat soil microbial communities from Weissenstadt, Germany - Sb_50d_c_BC metaG (SPAdes) (version 2) | ecosystem: Environmental > Terrestrial > Soil > Wetlands > Peat | place: Germany... | reverse complement strand
CGGTCCCGGTCAGCACGACGCCATCGACGTCGGCGCTGTGATCGAACAGGTACTGCTGGACGGCGAACGACCCCATGCTGTGGCCGAGCAGGATGAGCGGCAGGCCCGGATGATCCGCCCTGATCTGGGCCGAGAGCAGGCCGATATCGTCCACCAGGGCGGTCCAGCCGCCCTTGCCCAGGTTCCCGTATGTATCTGGATCGGCGCTGGCGCCGTGGCCGCGGTGATCCTGGGCGTAGACGACGAAGCCGGCGTCGTTCAGCGCGCGGGCGACGTGATCGTAGCGCTGGGCGTGCTCTCCCATCCCGTGGGTCAGCTGGACCGCGGCGCGCGGCTCGCCTTCCGGGTCCCACCGGTAGGCGACGATCTTCGTGCCGTCCGCCGACTTGTAGCTGAGTTCGCTGGTTGGCACCTTGGCTGTCCTCTCGTCGCGGAAGCGGACCTATCAGCGAAGTGACGACGACCACCCTCGCGTGGGACAACTTAGGTTAAAAAACTCCTGGTTACAAGGGTTTCAATGGGCCGAACGGACTGCGTGCGCGCTCCGGAGAACCGCAGCGCAAGGCTGCGGGAGGCGCGACGATGGACGACACGCGGCTCGGCAAAGAATCATGGCCTGATCCGCTTCCTGACGCCGGCACCCGGCAGGCCGTCGATGCGGGGCGCGGGGAAACTGGTAGCTCAGAAGCCAGTGGCGACGGCCGGGAAGGCGCATACTGGAGGTAATGAAGCCTGCCCGCGCCGCGACCCGGCGCCATCTGCCCGCGAGTCCCTTCAACGCCAGGCCCGCGGAGCCCCCGATTGAGCAGTTTGCCGTGCAAGACCAGGTGACCCACGATAAGTACGGGCTTGGCCGGGTTATTCGCGTCGAGGACGACACCGCCCTGATTATCGAATTTGGTTCTCGTCAGGTACGGATACTGTCGCCTTTCGCCAAGCTGACCAAGCTCTGACGGCCGGCCCGTACCGCTGCGTACTAGGCGCGTGGTGGCATTGAGAACTTTGCGTGCCCGTAGGAGGCGATCTGGCGCCTCGCTGCGGTTACCGGCGGACCGGGGTGCTCTCTCCTTCGCGCAGCCAGGTCGCGACGATCTCCCGGCTCGGTGTCCTGGCCGGTCTCGATCTGCCGTAGGACCCGGCCGACGACGCGCCCGGCGATGTCCTCGACGGGCATGACCACGCTGGTCAGCGGCGGATGCAGCAGCCCGGCACCGACGCTGCCGTCAAAGCCCACGACCGCGAGATCATGGCCGGGGCGCAAGTTCAGCTCGGCCGAGGCGAGGTGGGGAGCGTGCGTGACCGTCGGCGATGACACCCGTGCCGATCCCGGCGACCTACAGGCCGAACGCAGGGCGGTCGGCTCGCCCCCGCTGCTGGTGGCTGATCCGGCGGCCGGCGGCACCGGGCTGATCCTGTTCCCGCGGACGGACTCCCTTCCGGCCGCGTGGGTCGGCCTAGTACCGGCCGCCGGGCTCGAGTCGGCCGATGTCGCGGCGCTGCTGGCGGCGGCGCGGCCATGCCCCCTGCTGCCTCAGCAGGGGGAAGGCTGGTTCGGCCGACCGGGCCTGTCCGGGCACCGGCTCGGCCATGGCACGGGTGACCCGGCCGCCGGGCGGACTGGTCGCCGCTGTTCCGACCGGCCCAGTCCGAGCGTCGAGCCGCTCGGGATGGCCGGCACCGGCTTCTGCGTCCCGGCCGGCCAGGCGGGCTTGCCGCGTGGCCACAGACCTGGCTATTTTTAAGGTGAATTAACCCAGTCTTTGAGCACGCCGAACCTGACCGCGGCCCGGCGGAGGACCATGTACCCAGGCATGTACGCAGCCGAGGCGCCGGACAGCATCGCGGCGGTCATGGCCGGCACCGGCGAGACGCTCAGCTACGGAGACCTTGAGCGGCGCTCGGTCCAGCTAGCGCACGTGCTGCACGAGGCGGGCCTGCGGCCGGGCGACGCGGTGGCGCTGCTGACCGAGAACAACCTGCGTGCCTTCGAGGTGTACTGGGCCGCACTGCGATCCGGTTTGTATATCACCGCCGTCAACAACCGCCTCAAGCCGGACGAGGCTGCCTACATCGTCGGCGACAGCGGCGCGACCGCGCTGATCGTGTCGGCCGAGCAGGCCGTCACCGCCGAGGCGATCACCGGCCAGACCGCCGGCGTGAAGCTGCGGCTGGCCTACGGCCGCCCGGTCAAAGACCACGGTAGTTACGAGCAGACTATCGCCGCGGCGTCCGCGGTGCCGTTCGCCGACCAGCCGCACGGCGCCACCATGCTGTACTCCTCGGGTACCACCGGACGGCCGAAGGGGGTCCGCCCGACCCTGCCCGACCGCCAGGTGTCCGAGCCCGGCGAAGCCCTGGTGACCTTGGCTGGCCAGTTCTTCGGCGTCAGCCAGGACTCGGTCTACCTGTCGCCCGGCCCGATCTACCACGCGGCCCCGCTGCGGTGGTGCGGCGCCATCCAGGCCCTCGGCGGCACCGTGGTCATGATGAAGCGATTCGACGCGGAGCAGGCCCTGCACGTCATGGGAGACCGGCGCGTCACGCACGCGCAGTTCGTGCCGACCATGTTCGTCCGCATGCTGCAGCTACCGCAGGATATCCGCGACCGCTATGACATCTCGAGCTTGCGGGTCGCCATCCACGCCGCGGCACCGTGCCCGGTCGAGGTCAAGCAGAAGATGATCGACTGGTGGGGCCCGGTCCTGGTGGAGTATTACGCCGGCACCGAGGGCAACGGCATGACCGCCATCGACAGCGGTACCTGGCTCACCAAGCCGGGCACCGTCGGCCGGGCCGTCTACGGCACCGTAAGGATCTGCGCCGACGACGGAACCGAGCTCCCCCCGGGTCAGACCGGCGTCGTCTACTTCGAGAGCGACGAGATCCCGTTCGCCTACCACAACGACCCGGACAAGACCCGGGCCGCCCAGCACCCGGCCCACCCGGCCTGGACCACCCTCGGCGACATCGGCTACCTCGACGCGGACGGCTTCCTGTTCCTCACCGACCGCAAGGCGTTCACGATCATCTCGGGCGGCGTCAACATCTACCCGCAGGAGACCGAGAACGTGCTCGCGCTGCACCCGGCCGTCTACGACGTCGCGGTCATCGGCGTCCCCGACCCGGAGATGGGCGAGTCGGTGGCGGCGTTCGTCCAGCCTGCGCCGGATGCCGTGCCGGGCCCCGAACTCGAGCAGGAGATCATCGCGTTCGTGAAGTCGAAGATCGCCAGCTTCAAGGCGCCCAGGACCGTCCGCTTCGTCGACGACCTGCCGCGGAGCGAGGCGGGCAAGCTGATGAAGTCGGAGCTCAGGGCCAGGTACGTCACCGGCTGAGCCAGTTGGGGCAATGAGCATCACATCGCACTGACACTCCATGGGAGGTGAAGCGGCGTTTCCTTCCCGGCCTGAAGGCCGGGGTCTCCACGCCGCGATCCTGATGAGCAGCCTGCAATACTCCGAGTCCATCGTGGTGGCCCGCTCGCCGGAAGCCCTTTACGACATGGTCTCCGACGTGACGCGGATGGGCGAGTGGAGCCCGGTCTGCAAGGCCTGCTGGTGGGACGAGGGTGAAGGCCCCCGGGCAGGGGCCTGGTTCACCGGCCGCAACGAGCTGCCCGAACGGACCTGGGAGACCCGCTCCCAGGTCGTGGCGGCGGACCGCGGCCGGGAGTTCGCCTTCGAGGTCAACAGCGGGTGGGTCCGGTGGGGCTATACGTTCACCGCCGTGGACTCCGGGACGCAGGTCACCGAGTCCTGGGAGTTCCTGCCCGCCGGCATCAGCGGGTTCCGCGACCGGTACGGCGACAACGCCCCGGCCCAGATCGCGAACCGCACCGAGGCCGCGCACCGGGGCATTCCGGTCACCCTCACCGCGATCAAGAAGGCCGCGGAGGCGGACTGACCTCAGGCTATGATCATCCGGTGCCTACATGGCTGGACTGGCGCGCCGGCGCGCCGGCGGGAAGAGCGGACATGACCTCGACGGATATCCCGGCCCTGCTGCGGCGTGGGGCTGTGGCCGTGGCGGCCGGGCGCGTGGCGCTGGGCCTGACCGCCCTGGCCTGGCCCTCGGTACCGGCTCGCCCGTGGGTTGGCGCGGCAGCGGATGACCTGGCTGCGCGGGTGTTCGGGCGGGCCCTGGGAGCGCGTGACGTCGCCCTGGGGCTGGGCGCGCTGACGGCCCTGCACAGCCCGGGCGCCGAGCCCGGATCCGCCAGCGCTTGGGTCGCCGCGGGCGCCCTGTCCGATGCCCTGGACGTGGCCGCCAGCCTGGCATCGTGGCGCGAGCTACCGCGACTGACCCGGTGGCTGGTCGCCGCGTCCGCCGGCGGCGCGGCGCTGACCGGTGCCGCCGCGGCGGTGACCTCGGCCACGTCGCGCCCCCCGTCGGCGTCGAGCTAGCCCTACGCTGGAGGTATGGCGGCAAGATCACGCCGGGCCCGGCTCGCGGACGTGCACGAGCTGGCCATGCGCATGCCGCACGTCACGGTCGTGCACGGATCGGGCGGCAACCCGATCTACCAGATCGGCGGTAAGTCCTTCGTCTTCTTCCGGAACCCGCGCCCCGATGCGGTCGATCCTGCCACTGGTGAGCGCTACCCGGACGTGATCGTGTTCTGGGTGGCGTCGGACTCGGACAAGCAGGCACTGATCCAGGATCAGGCCTCGCCGTTCTTCACGACCCCGCACTTTGACGGCCACCCGTCTGTGCTGGTGCGGGGGAGCCGCATCGGCGAGCTCACCGTGCAGGAACTGGCCGAGGTCGTCCAGGACGCCTGGCTCTCCCGTGCCTCGCCCGCCCGAGCCGCGGCCTGGCTCGACGCGCATTCCGGTCCGATATCGCCGCGGCCGGGGGTGTGATGGCTGGCGCGCGCCGTGGCGGGCCGCAGGCAGCCTGCGTCATCGCAGGTCGCCGGTGGCCTTGAGGTCGTCGAAGAGCAACTGGTCGACGGGGGGTATCCGGGGACGGTCGGCGTAGGAGAACCAGGCGAGCTCGTCGATCTCGCTGCTGGCGGCCAGCGTCCCGGCGTAGTCGCCGGTGTAGCAGCTCATCCGCACCACCGCGCCGTCCGGCTGGCCTGCCTCGTAGGTGCCGACGTGCGTCACCGTCTCGGGCAGGAGCGTGACCGTTAGTTCTTCGGCGATCTCGCGCAGCAGGGTCTGCAGATCGTTTTCCGCGCCTTCGCGCTTTCCCCCGGGAATGTAGAAGATGTCCTTCCCGCGTGGCCGCGCGCACAAGATCCTGCCGTTCTCCAGACGAACCCATGCCACCGTGTCGACGAACGCTGTCCCGGCGGTCTCTTCCGGGGCGCGCATCCGCCACGCGTCGGTCACCAGCTCGGCCAGGCGCTCGACGTCCACCTCGCCCAGCCGCAGCATCACCAGCGGCCAGCCGTCGTATCCGGGCGCGGTGAAGAAGGTGCCGGGCTCGCCGAGGAGCAGAGCCTGCTTCTCGCCCTCGTCGCCGACGAACAGCACCGCGATGTCGGTCCGGATCACCCGGGGCTTGCCCGGCCTGCGCTCGGGGTAGGACCAGACGAACCCCTTGCCGCCGACCCTGAAGTCGAAGCCGTCGCTGTCGATCTCCTCCACACCGGGCAGGGCCAGCGCGAGGCGGCGTACGTCGCCGGCGTCAGCCATCGAGGTTCCTCCGGATCGCCAGCACCGGGAACTCATCCGGGTCGTGGGCGGCCAGGAGGCCGCCCACATGTCGTAAAGCGCGACCTCAGGGCTGGGGGAGCCACGGATACCGCTGAGTGTCCTTGCCCGCGTAGTCGGGATCCAGGTAGATGAAGCAGCGCTGGATCTTCCAGTCGCGGATCTCGAAGACGTCACACCACCGGCCAGCCGCCCACTCGGGGATCCCGGCCCGCCAGGGGCCGTCACGGTGCTCTCCGTGACTGGTGCCCTCGCATACCACTACGTCGCCCGAGAACACCCAGTTGAAGTGGGAGTAGTGGTGGACTATCGAGGTGATGGTGCCGCCCACGTCGGCAAACAGCTGGCCGATGCTCTTCTTGCCGGTCGCCAGTCCCCACTTAGGGAAGTAGACCTGCGCGTCCTCGGCGAACAGATCCATGATGCTGCCGCCGGTCGAGGTGACACCACCGTTATCGAAGGCCTTCAGGTACTCCAGCGCAACTGACTTGCGCTGCTCATCGGTCATCGTCTGCGTCGTCAGTGCCATCGGGCTACCACCATCCTCACGCGTGGGAAACAGCTGCCCTCCTCAGCACCCTAGCGAGCGATGGTGCGCGATCCTAGATGGCGTGACCACTGGCTTGTCCTAAGGGGGGCGCCCGCCAACGCCGTCGCCATCAAGTAACGTCCCGCGGTGGCCGGGGCGGGTCACGCAGTCCGTTCGGCCTCAAAAGATCGCCGTCAGTAGCCCGCGAACAGGCTCATCTACATGACATTGCTGCGCACCCCAGCCCGTTCGGTAAATTCAAGATCATTAATCCGAACGTGCCGTGGTTAACGTCATAAAGAATGCTGCGCGGTATTCAGCGCAGCCGGCCTTGGGGTGAACCCGGTACGGACCCGGCGGCACGTTGGGGCCGGGGAACACGCGCCGTCGCGGTTGGCCGCGGGCTCTGCACGCCGCGCCCCGATCGTCGTATCCCCGAACTCGTGGATCGTCGGCATCCAGGCCCCATGGTGATAGTTATCTAGTTGAAATGTCAGGGTAGCCATCCGTCTCTGGACTGCGCGCTTTAGCAGTATAGATTGGATGATGCCGGGTTAAATGTTACGCCGCGTGCTAAGTGTGACTAGAGCGGCGTGAGGGGGGGATGTGAGAGGGCTGGAAGCGATCCGGAACTGTTATGCCGAGGGGTCGGCGGAGCATGAGTCAGCATGAGCCGGCGCGCGGCGGGAGACATCCAGGAATTTGAGTTCATCCTGCGAGCCATGCTCAACCGGGGCGTCCTGCCGGTTCCCCACGACCGCGTGAAAGTATCAAAGGACGACTGGCATGGAAGAACTCGTGAGCAGTTCAGCAAAATACCTCACGTAGATATGCTGTCAAGGATCTTCCGGATCATCTTAATACCGGACCTAGATAACCCGGAGGTGGTCAGGAAGATCACCGAGTGGGCAGGTCACGTACGGCCCGACGTGATCGGCGGCCTCCTCGCGGCGGCGAAGCGATCCGGCACCGACGCCTGGCAGTCGATGATGCAGATCCGGCAACCGAAACTCGCGCAGCTATGGACGGCCGACAATTACATGCAGGTGCTGTGGGACCCCAGCCTGGCGCCGCACCCGGCAGTGACTCCGGTCGCGGTCGCTCCAGATTCAGGAAAGAAGAGCTGGGTGCCTGCTGAATTGAGCCGTTTCCGGCGAGCGCCTGTGGCGGGTGATGACGTTGCCGTCCGGCTGCGCATCTAAGGAAGTATGCATGATCCGTATAGTGTTATTTCCGGCAAACCGGGTATAAGGTCCCCTGTACAGGGGAGGAGTACATTGCGCTATGGCTGAATTGGCCAGATTTACCGTGCGCGAGCATGAGTCAGTTGTCTTCGAGATTGATGACATCGGTGACGGAATCAGGCAGGTCGGCCTTGGCCGTAAGGGCAAGGTCGTGGACGTGCAGCAGTCGTTCGAAGGCAAGCTTTCGAACATCCGCGATGCAGCGTCAGCAGCCTTGTCGGTACTGAAGGAAGATCTCCGTCCGGACGCGGTGACATTGAGATTCGGCATCAAGATGACCGTCGAGGCGGGAGCGGTCATCGCCCGCACCGTTGTCGAGGGGAACATGGAAGTGGAAATGTCCTGGCACCGCGACGCGGCCGCCGCGGCTACCGCAGCCGAAGCCACCGAGGCGACCGCTCAGAAGAGCTCTGGATGACGCTGCCAGAGACGTCGTGGCGGCTGCGCCTTCGGGAAGCAGGCGACGACGGTGAGCCCGGACGCGTTCTCGGCACAGGTTTCGCCGTCACTGATCATGCGGCGCTGACCTGCGCTCACGTGGTTGAGAACGCGACCGAGTGCTGGGCGGAACCACTTGATGGCAGCGTTAAGGCGCAACGCTGCAGGATCCAAGCTGATCCGTCAGCGATTGACATGACCGACGGCTCGTCTGACGTCGCGGTGATCGGCTTCCCCAATTCCGTGCCCCCCGCGCCGCTCGGACCTTATGAGCCGCCCGTCTCCGGTACTGAAATCGAGGTTGTCGGCTATATCGAAAGGTACCTCGACTGGGGGCGGACGCAGGTCACTCGTGGGCATATCCTGGGCGGCCCCGTCAAGGGGCTTATTCAAGTTGGCATCCTTGACGGACATCCCCCCATCGTGGAGGGCTACAGCGGTGGCGCCGCCGTGGATGCCTACTCCAGCCGGGTTGTCGGCATGGTGGCGCAGGCCGAACCCGATCACCGGATCGCCTGGATAATACCGCTGGCCGCGATCGCTGACCGGTGGCCGCCGTTGGCTGAGTATTTGCCGAGGGGACTACTGGGGGACCCGGAGTTCAGGCGCGCCAGCAACGAGCTCAGATACGGCCATCACGCGGATGCGCTGCGCAGATTCAGCGAGCTGTCAAAGTCTTATCCGCACGAGGCTGATGTTCACTATTACCGGGTCTTGGCCGCGCTTAACGGTCAGCGCCCCGGGGGCCATCAGGGGACGGTGATCGAGAAGATGGAGCAGCTCCTCGACTATGCGCTGCAGCTGAGGCCGGATGCGCCTCATATCCAGGCCCTGCTCAAGCTTGTCCAAGAGGATTACTATCGCCTCCGTGGCCTCAGGCCGAAGATAAACCGCGTTTTTCCCGATATCAAAGAAATTTCACCAGCGCATGCCTGGGAGATTGTCACCAATGTCGCAGCGAGAGAGTGCGCCACGTGGCAGTACCTAAATCAGCATACTGACAGGAGGTCATCGTGACTTCAGAAGAACGCGCAAAGCGCGTCCGTAACTATTTCGCCACGCCGCCCAAGGCGCCGGTCAGGGACTACGTCAAGGCGGGCTTGGGCCTCATCCTCATAATCGCGGGCGCTCAGGTCACGTTCCTGCTCCTGGTAGGGCTCGCGATCCTGGTGTGGGGAGGCATCGGGATCGCCCGGTACGCGATGAAGGTCACATCTATGCGACCCAAGGCCACCGGCGCGGAGATGGACGCGTGGTTGGAGGAGGCGCTTATTCCCACGGCCGTGAAGGGAGTCGAGCGCCTGAACGTGCACCCGACGGAACTCACCGGATCGATGGAGGACAGTCGGCTGGTATTCGTCGGGTTCCCGAACATACCAGGTGTGCAGATCGCCAGAGGCGACGACCAGAAGGTGCGTTATTCCCACTATGAGATACTCGTGCTATTCCTGTCGAACTGGCGGCTGCCCGTGTACCAGGTCAACTACGACATGGAGAACGGTGTCACCGCACTCGAGAATACCAAGGAATATAACCTCGGCCAGGTAGACGGGATCGAGACGTCCAACGACCGGATCAACGTCCTGGCCGCCGAGAGCGAAAACACGAAAGACGGCAAGCAGGTCACGAAGGGTTCCACCAGCGTGATCGGGCACGTCACCACCGCCCAGATGCTCACTCTCATGGTCTCAGGAAACCGGGCCGTCACCCTGATCACCGGCGTCACCGGTGCCGAGTCGGTGAAGATCGAGAACGTCGACGACGACCCGTCAAGGATCGACAGCGGGATCTCCAGGCTCCGCGAGCACCTGCGGGCACGGCACCAGGGAGCGTACCCGGCGGGCGCGGGCCTGCCGGGGGCTGGCACCCCCGCCGGCCTTGGCGTCCCCGGGGACCTGGGACTCGACCTGCCGCCGCAGGCGGCTTCCCGGCCTGAGGCTCTCGGGCAAGGTCCCGAGCCGCCCGCTCTGGGATCTAGCTTGTAGACCCCTGGCCGGGAGCGCGCGTAGTAAGCGGCACCCCGCGAGCCACTACGAAGCTGTACCATCACGGCCATGAATCCACTGTCGGGCGTTCTCGACGAAGCATGGCGGATGTACAAGGCCCACGCCAGGCACCTGCTTGCGATCGCATTCGTCATCTACCTGGTCGCCGCGGTCATCGCCGCGCTCCTCGCGCTGGCCGGCACCTTCGGCTCGCTGCTCGGTGGCCTGGTGGCGATTATCGCCGCCTTCCTGCTGCAGGCAGCGCTGGTCAAGGCCGTGCAGGACGTGCGCGACGGTCGTGTCGACCTGTCCATAGGCGAGACCGTGTCCGCGGCCACCCCGTACCTCGGGTCCGTTGTGCTGGCCTCCTTCCTGGCCGGCATCGCGATCGCGATCGGGCTGGTCCTGGTCATCGTTCCCGGCCTGTACCTGATGACGATCTGGGCCGTGATCGTGCCGGTCATCGTCATCGAGGGATCCGGGGCGCTCGCGTCGTTCGGGCGCAGCCAGCAGCTCGTGCGCGGCCGCGGCTGGCACGTGTTCGCCACGCTGGTCCTGGTGTACGTGATCCTGCTGGTGGTGAACCTGGTGCTCGGCCTGATCTTCTCGGCGCTGCCGCACGTGCTGGGCAGCGGGCTGAGCTCGATCATCTCGGGCACGCTGATCGCCCCGTTCCTCGCCCTGGTCGTGACGCTGGTCTACTACCGGCTCTCCGGTGACGAACAGGTGCCAACGCCGCCAGGCGAGGGCTACGGCGGGTACCAGCAGACGCGGTGACAAGGCACCCTAGGCGGCCGGTCACGCCCGGACCGCGGCGGCCGCGGCCCGGCCGGCCTGCCGGCCGCTGAACAGGCAGCCGCCGAGGAAGGAACCCTCCAGCGACCGGTAGCCGTGCATCCCCCCGCCGCCGAACCCGGCCACCTCGCCCGCCGCGAACAGCCCGGGTACGGGGCTGGCCCCGCCGAGCACCCGGCCCGACAGGTCGGTCTGCAGGCCGCCCAGCGTCTTACGGGTCAGGATGTTGAGCCGCACGGCGATCAGCGGGCCCGCCTTGGGGTCCAGGATCTTGTGCGGTGCCGCGGTGCGGGCCAGCCGCTCGCCGCGCGAGCGGCGGGCGTTGCGGATCGCCATGACCTGCAGGTCCTTGGTGAACGGATTGTCGATCTCGCGATCGCGCGCGACGATCTGCCGCTCCAGTTCGGCCAGGTCGACCAGAGGTGACGCGGTCAGCTTGTTCATGCCCTCGACCAGCTCGGGCAGCGTGCTGGCCACGACGAAGTCGGCCCCGTGCCGCTTGAACGCCTCTACGGGCGCGGGCGCGCCCGGGCGGACCCGGGACAGCGTGAGCTTGATGTCCTTGCCGGTCAGGTCGGGGTTCTGCTCCGAGCCGGACAGCGCGAACTCCTTCTCGATGATCTTCTGGGTGAGCACGAACCACGAGTAGTCAAAACCGGTGGCCCGGATGGCCGCCAGCGTGCCGAGGGTGTCGAAGCCGGGGAAGTGTGGCGGCGGGAACCGCTGGCCGCGTGCGTCGAACCACAGCGAGGAGGGCCCAGGCAGGATCCTGATGCCGTGCCGGGCCCAGATCGGGTCCCAGTTCTGGATGCCCTCGGTGTAGTGCCACATCCGGTCCCGGTTGACCACCCGGCCGCCGGTCCGTTCGGCGATGGCCAGCATCCGTCCGTCGACGTGCTCGGGCACCCCGCAGATCATCCGTTCCGGCGCGGGGCCGAGCCGGTCCGGCCAGTTCTCGCGGACCAGGTCCAGGTTGCCGCCGATTCCGCCGGACGTCACGATCACCACCGGGGCGTGCAGCTGGAACTCGCCGACCTCGGCGCGGGAACTGCGGGTCCCGCGCGCGGCCTGGCTGGGCTCGAGGATCGCCCCGCGGACCCCGTCGACCGCACCGCCGGTCACGGTGAGCCCGTCCACCCGGTGCCGGAACCTCAGCCCGACCAAACCCGTGCCTGCCGCGTCCCTGACCTGCCGCTCGAAGGGCGCCACCAGGGCAGGCCCGGTGCCCCAGGTCACGTGGAAGCGGGGCACCGAGTTGCCGTGCCCGTCGGCCAGGTAGCCGCCCCGCTCGGCCCAGCCGACCAGCGGGAACCAGCGCACCCCCATCGCGTGCAGCCAGGATCGTTTCTCCCCGGCGGCGAAGTCGACGTAAGCCTGCGCCCACCGGTACGCCCAGTAGTCCTCGCCCGCCGGGTCGTCGATGCCGCGGTCGAAGAACGCGCTGCCCAGCCAGTCCTGCCAGGCCAGCTCATGGGAGTCCCTGATGCGCATCCGGCGCTGCTCCGGCGTGCCGACCAGGAACAGGCCGCCGAACGACCAGAATGCCTGGCCGCCCATATTCGACTCGGGTTCCTGGTCAAGCAGGAGCACCCGCCGTCCGGCTCGCGCCAGCTCCGCGGTGGCGGCGAGTCCCGCCAGCCCCGCGCCTATCACGATCGCGTCCGCGTCCATCTGGTCATCAAACCAGGTCGTCGATTCGCATTCATCTGGCGGTCAGCGCCTCGGATACGATCGGCTAATGCCTGACCGCAAGTTTCCCGCCGCTGAGTTCGACGCGTCGCGGCCTCATGTCGCGCGGGTCTATGACTATCTGCTCGGAGGGAAGGACAACTTCGCCGCTGACCGGGCGGTTGGCGACCA
>Ga0208044_1001500_pt1 | contig 12600 bp, 15 predicted proteins | sample Sb_taG_8_FD_187712 | JGI IMG/M metagenome (GOLD analysis project Ga0208044, IMG submission 187712) | Peat soil microbial communities from Weissenstadt, Germany - Sb_50d_c_BC metaG (SPAdes) (version 2) | ecosystem: Environmental > Terrestrial > Soil > Wetlands > Peat | place: Germany... | reverse complement strand
CCGTCCTTGTCCCGCTCCACGATGGCCGCCGAGCGGATCTCGAACCCACCCGGGGCGGCAGACAACTTGCTCAGCGCCTCATACGTGGTGCTGTTCTGCGGGAACGTCATCGCCACTGCGTACTCAGCGCGCCTGTTCGGAAAGGACGGCAAGCCCTGGATGTCTGCGTAATCGCTGATCCTGATCTGCCTTACTGTCCGTCCTGGTCATCCGGTGATGATGACGGCGCGGCGGCCGTAGAGGCCGTCCGTCGCCGCTTGCAGGAGGAACGAGGCCGCGGCCGCGCGTGAGATCTTGTGCGATATGCCGACCTTCGTGATCTCGGGGATGACCTTAGACTCGGTCTTGGGGCCGTTGGTCAGCTTGGTGGCGTAGACGATGGTCCAGTCAAGGCCACTGGCGCGGAGGGCTTCCTCACCGGTGGTCTTGTCTTTGATCTGGCCACCCATGGCCATGCGGGTCAGGAGCTTGTTGGCGGGCGTGAGCCGGTCACGCGCGACGGCGAAAGAGGACATCATGACAATGCGCTGGGGACCATCCTGCTTAGCCACGGCCACGATGGCGCGGGTCGCCCCGGCGATCGCCGGTCCTGTGGCGCCGAGGGTGCTGATGACGGCGTCGGCTCCCTTCATGGCGTGGGAGACCACTGCGCGGTCGGTTGCGTCGCCTTGGACGACGTGGAGGTTGGGGTTGGTAATGGTGAGCTTCCCCGGCGACCGGACAAGTGCCGTGACGTGGTGGCCGGCGCTGAGCGCCTGCTCGACCAGCTGAGTGCCGGTGGCGCCGGCGGCGCCGAGGACGGTGAGGTTCATGGGTCTGCTCCCATCGATGCAGGACGAGGCATAAGTTGAGGCTGTCTTTGAGCCTGTTACGGAACAGGCTGAGTGGCTTGCGGGACGCGTATCCCAGTGCGTTCCGGAAGTGTTACCAATCCGGCCCTGACCGGGGTGAGCGGCCTGTTTCACCTTCACCGGCTACGCGTGGCTATTTGCCGACTGGCGCTTCGACTTGCCTATGGGCCCAGCATGCGGGCCAGGTGTGACATCCGGGATTTCCCGGCTCGTCAGCGGAGGCGAGAGGCCAGTGTGCTATTGCTTGCGGAACTTCGCCTTCAGCGCGTCCACGCGCTGTTGACGGGTTTCCTTGAGTTCCTGCCTCTTCTGTTCGCGGATCGCCTTGCGCGCCGCCTTCTCGGCTTCCTCGGCGGCAGCCTGCTGCGCTTCCAGTTCCGCGACGACCTCATCGATCGGACGACGCACAATCGTGCCGCCCATCTCGGAAACGAACGTGTCCAACGGCTCGGTCGTGGACTCCACAGTCTCGGCCAGGAGCGCGTTCCCGCCCGTGGGCACCAGGGCGCCGAACTGTTCGATCGCCTCGTCACCTTTGTCGAGCCGATCCGCGTCATACAGCGCCCCACTGGCGGCGCCGACGCTCCAGCCCAGCAGCATCCCCACCGGACCACCGAGCACCCCGACGAGCATCCCGATCAGGGAGCCGCCGGCGATGCCGGCACCGGCCGTTGTGTCACCACCCTCTGGCACGTGGAGGTGCCCGTCCTTGTCCCGCTCCACGATGGCCGCCGAGCGGATCTCGAACCCACCCGGGGCGGCAGACAACTTGCTCAGCGCCTCATACGTGGTGCTGTTCTGCGGGAACGTCATCGCCACTGCGTACTCAGGCATACCGCCATCTCCTTCGAAGCCGGGACCAGCCCAGCGACCGGCCCGAGGTCGTACTCGCCTGCCGGTGATTGCCCACCGGGCGGCACCGCAACGCTAACCCCGCGCGCACCCGGCCCGCCAGATCCGTTCCCGCGAAAATGGCGAGATAGAACGCTGCGAACTACTCCCATCTGATGGGCTTGGCGGGGGAGTTGGCGGCGCGTCGGCCGCCGTGACGCCGGGCGGCCGGGATCTGGGAACTAGCGGAACAGTCGGGAGATGAGATTGACCGAACCTGCGACGATGACCACGCCGAACAGGTACGACAAGGTTGCGTGGGCGAGCACGGTGCGCCGCAGGGCGGGGCGTTCCCAGGGCAGGCGCAGGTCGGCGGCCAGCGGGCGGGCGAGCCGGAGCTGGCGTGGGTGGTGATGATCAGCCAGGTCCACCGGTCCGCGGCGGCCGGGTCGCGGATCTTGGCGGCGGTCCAGCCGAGGACCTGCTTGAACAGCCGGAAAGTGTGCTCAAGGAGCAAGCCAGACTGCAGACATAGGCGAATCGGGGCACGCCCCCCTGATAGGGATTGACGGCTTGTTGGCCGCGGTCGCGTATGTCCGGCGGTTGCGGGAGGCGCGGGCCGGTAGGGATGAGGGAGGTGGGCCCCAGTGTCAGACGCAGCGGTGCCCCCGATAGCGGCCCCGCTGGGCAGGGTTCCGCGCTGGGAGGCGTCTCCGGAAGTGACCCGGGCGCTGGTGGCGTGCCTGCTGGGCCTGCTGGTCGAGCGGATGATGACGCCGGTGGCCCTGGCTGGCGGCAGGGGCGGGGGGTGATCGAGATGAGCGCGCCGGTGTCGGAGGTCGGGCCGGATCATGTGGGGATCGAGCTGGGCAGCGAGATGTCGCGGCTGGCGCGCAGTGGCCGGGAATGGCATCAGCTCCTGGAGTTGTGCGCCCTGTCGAACACGATGCCGTCGGCGTTCGGCCGCGATCCCTTGTAGGCCGCGTACCGGGTCACGGTGAGCGACTTGCCCGGATGCCACGAGACAAACTTGAACGGACGGTTCCCAGGAAGTGCGCCATCACGCGGGTGGGTAGCCCGGGAGGTGGAGACGCGCTGATGGCGAGGCGCCCGGGTGGCGCGGGGAGATCCGGACCCGCAGCGACGCCGGGCGGCTGGCGAACCGCAGCGGCGGATCCAGGTCCACCGCCTCGCCGTCAACCCCGGCGTGGACCGGTGCCGGGGCATTTACCTCCAGCCGCGGCGCGGCCCAGGCTCGCCCTGGAGAGTGCGGGCTGTCGCCGGGTGCGTCGAGGACGACGATGCCGAGCTGGCCGCTGTCCAGCGCCGGGCGGGTGCCGCGGGCCAGCGGGCGATCAAGCGCGTAGGGGTTGTTCGACACGAGCACGATGGCGGGATGACGGTACTCGTGCCCCAGTTCGTGGACCAGGTCCAGCGCAAGCTCCCCCGCGCCAGGACCCATCACCTCAGCCGCGGTCTCCAGCAGCGTGCGCGCCTTGGCATCACGATAGGCCGGGCTGCGGACCGCATCACCGTAGATCCCGAGCGAGACGTTGTTGAGGAACATGCGGCCGTTCACCTCCGCCGCGTCGATCCGGCGCTCGACCCCGCCGGTGAACGCGTCAAGCGCGCCGGTCAGGTCGTGCCGGTCCACGCCCACGTCGAGTGCGAAGTGGTTGCGCGTCCCGGCCGGGACGCACACGAAACGGGATCCCGTGCGCCGCCGCCGCCGCCGCGGCCACGACCGCCAGCGACCCGCCGCCGCCGGCCATCCCGGGCACGTCCGCGCCGGCCGCCGCTGCTTCACCGGCCAGCGCGGCCAGGTCCTGGCCCGGGTCCAGGATGACGGCCTCGATCCCCGTGTCGCGCGCCCGCTCGGCCAGCCTGGCGCGCGCCGCTTTGCCGTCACCCGACCTCGGGTTGATGAACAACACGGGTCGGCGCGGCGGATCAGCGGGCCGCCAGCCATAACGTGACAGCTGTCTTGCGGGCTGGTTCATCGCGGTTCGGGAAACATGGACAGGCGGCCGACGGCATCGTCGCGGCTGTTACCAGGCTTCAATGGGAGGAAGTTGGGAGGGCGACGAGGCGGGCGGCTTCGTCGGCGGGGACGCCCAGCAGGCGCAGCTCGGCCTCGGCGAGCTGATCGACGGCGGTCTCGTCGACGCGCTCCGGGTGCCGCTGGCACATCCGCAACAGCCCGAGCAGGCCGCCGGCCACGGCGCTGAGGGCGACCTCGGCATCGGGAACGGTGAACCGGCCCGTGGCCTGCCCCGCCTCGATGTCGCGCAGGGCACGCGGCGCCAAGCCGCCGGGGATGTCCAGCGCGTCCAGGCCCATGCCGGTGAGGAACCCGGCGATGTCGGGGTGGGTCCAGCCGAGCCGCCCGGAGATCCGCGTGCCCACGGCGAACAGCTCCGCCGGGTCGCTGATTCCGGCGGTGGCCCGGTCGATCAGCTGCTCCCAGCGTTCCAGCACCTCCTCCGAGGCGGTCTGGAACAGATGCTCCTTGCTGTCGAAATGGTTGTAGAACGACCCGAAGCCGATGTCGGCCTCGTCGGTGATCTCCTGGATGCTCGCCCGGTCCCCGCGGCCCTCGGCGATCAGCCGCGCCGCGGCGTCGATGAGCGCCTGCCGGGTCCGGGCCTTGCGCCGGTCCAGCCGCGACACCTTCGGCGCGCCGGCTGCCGATGCTGCCTCTGCCATCACTGCTCCGCCAGGACGGCGGCCGAGCGTGGCGTTCGCCGACCGCCGACACGGCCCGGGTGCCTAAGGCTCTAACCCGCAGCGGGCCGGGTCGGCAGCTTCTTTCGCCGCAGGCGATAGCCTCGGCCGCGCAGGTCACACAGCGCCCCGGCGAAGATGCTCTGACCGGAACATCTCACCTGGCCTGGATGTTCCTGCGTTCCGGTAGCACGCTGGCTCCGGGCCGCTTGCGGTCGCCTCCTCGGCCGCGAAGACTGCCAGCGCCATCCCTCGTCTCGCTGGCATGGGAGGACAGCAGACTGAGCCCACCCGGTCAGCCGTCAGTGGCGGCCGAGATCGGGTGATGATGTCACCGGGTATCACATCACCAACGCCAGCAAAAGGAGAAGCGATGGCAGTGCGGATGCGGGCCAGCCGTGGCACCCATGGCGAGCCTGGGCGCCGGGAGCGGTGGCCACGACGCCCGCCCGGGGATATGCTGCTGGCGCCTGCCGGCGGCGGCATCATGGTTCGCCCGCGCGCTCCACGCCCGCGATGAGCCCATCCAGGCGGGAACTGTCGCGTCGTGGCTGGCGGCCTGCTGACCCGCCGCGATGGCCGGTGCTATTTGTCAATCCCAAATCGGGTGGTGGCACGGCTGCGCGTGCGAGGGTTGCCGAGCGGGCGCGCGAGCGGGGGATCGAGGCTGTCATCCTGGCTGAAGGCCAGAGCCTGGCAGCGCTCGCCCAGGCAGCCGTGGCGAACGGCGCGGATGCGCTGGGCATGGCTGGCGGCGACGGGTCGCTGGCGGTTGTGGCCGCGGCAGCCGCCGCGCACGACCTGCCGTTCGTGTGCGTTCCCGCGGGGACGCGCAACCACTTCGCGCTTGATGTGGGGGTGGACCGGCACGATGTGGCTGGGGCGCTTGAGGCGTTCACTGACGGGGCCGAGCGCCGGATCGACGTGGCGGAAGTGAACGGCCGGCTGTTCCTCAACAACGTCTCGCTCGGCGTCTACGGCGACGCGGTCCGGCGGCCGGCTTACCGCGATGCCAAGGTGCGCGCCCTCCTGGAAACGGCGCAGGAGGTGCTCGGCCCCAGCGGGCAGGCACCCGCACTGCGCGTCATCGACGATGCCGGGCGTGAACACTCTCATCTCGCGGTCGTCCTCGTGTCGAACAACCCCTACGCGCTGGATCACCCCGTGGCCCGCGGCACCCGCCCGGCGCTCGCCACCGGCCAGCTCGGAATCGTCGTTCTCGACATGCCGGGCGATCGCCCGCCACTGGGGCGAGCCTGGACCGCGCCCCATCTGGAAGTGAGCGCCCCGGCACCGGTGCACGCTGGGGTTGACGGCGAGCCGGCCGACCTGAGCCCGCCCCTGCGGTTCGCTATCCGGCCGGCGGCGCTGCGGGTGCGGATTTCTTCCCGGCATCCGGGCGCCTCGCCATCGGCGCGGTTCCCGGCTCCCGGGACCACCGCGCCACGGCACGGTACACGGCCAGGTACGCCCTGAACAGGTCGGGACTTCCGGCCCTAGCTCGCCCTGAGATGGCCCCGGTGACGATGGGGGTGGGAGCCTGGCGTGCTGCGAGCAGCCAGGCAAGGGGAACAAACCGGGGGGAAACAGATGAGCGTTCGCGAGACTGACCGTGTGCGAGAGCACGTTGACGCCTTGCAGCAGCAAGTCACAGAGCTGAAGAATTCCGCGGATCAGGCCCGCGAGGAAACCAGCGAGCAGGGCAAGGCACGCGTCGAACAGGTCAAGGCAGACATCGCTGCCAGCCGGGAGTCGGCCGGCGAAACGGCCTGGCAGGCCGCCGAGCGCGTGCTAAGTGGTCTCGCCCGTAAGTTCGTCGGGGGTAGCGATCAGGCAGCCAGGGCGTGGGACTGGGTCTTGTCATGGGCGTCGATGCGGTGCAGCAGGTCGTCGAGGTCGGTGCGGGTGAACTTCCAGTTGAACGGTCTGGCGATGGCGTTGTAGCGGATCTCGAATGCGGCGAGGCGGTCGCGGATCTGGTCCAGGCTGGTGAAGTCGTTCGGGCTGATGACTTTGCGCTGGATGACGGAGAAGTAGATTTCTGCCTGGTCCAGCCAGGAGGCATGCACGGGCAGGTGGGTCAGGTGCGCGTTCGGCCAGGCCTCGGTCATCCGTTTGACCGAGGCGGCGCCGCGGTGGGAGGACCCGTTGTCCACGATCCAGAACACCCGGTCCGCACTGGCATACGGCTCGGCGGTCATCACCTGCCTGACGAGCCGGGAGAACGGCGTGATCCCGGTCGTGTGCTCGCACCGGCCGGTCACCTGCCCGTGGTGGACGTCCCAGGCGGCCAGGTAGGCCAGGGCGCCGCGGCGTTTGTAGTCGTGCTGGACGCGCATCGCGCGGGCCTTGCCGGGGGGCAGGGTGGGGTGGCAGCGGCAGCGGGCCTGGATCGAGGTCTTCTCATCTGCGCAGATCACGTAGTCGTTGCTGCCCAGCGGGGCGCCGTCCCAGATCCCGGCGTACAGGTCGAGCACGCGGGCGGCTTTCACCGAGAACTCGGGGTCGCGGACGGAGATCCAGGACCGGTGCTGCCAGGGCTTGAGGGCATCGCCGGCCAGCCACCGGCGGATCGTGGACGCCGACGCCGCGACCTGGCAGCGGGCGGCCAGTTCACGGGCCAGCTCCGGGCAGCTCCACCTCGATAGCGGCACGCCGGACTCGGCCGGCAGCGCGCACGCCAGCGCGACGGCCTCGGCCCGGTCGGTGGCGGTGAATACCGGCGGCCGCCCGCTTCGCGGGGCATCCTTCAGCCCGGACAGCCGGCCGGCAGCGAACCGGCGGCGCCACTTGCGGACCGTGTCCGGGCACACCCCCACCTGGGCGGCGATCGCGGCGTTGCTCGCGCCGGCGGCCACGGCGAGCACGATCGCCGCCCGCAGCCGGTCACGATACTGGCTGCGGACCGACCGGGCACGAGCCGCCAGCACGGCCTCTTCCTCGCCGGACAAGACAATCACGTACGGGCTGGACATAGGCATCTGATCTTTGTGCCGCACCCGCGCTGCACCCGCGGCCCGACACGCCGGTGATCCCGACGGCCGTCGGGCAAGATGACTGTCGTGGCCAGGTACCCGGACTCGACGAAAGCGTCCCTGGAGCAGCGCCTGCGCGCCAGGGCCCGCGAACGCTGGCCCCAGATCACCAGCCTGCAAGTCCGCCACCGCGGCGCCTTCAGCTATGTCGAGGCGACCCTGACCGACGCCACCGAACTCAAACTGTGCCGGCTGCGCTACGTCGGCTCCGCCCACCACTGGCAGTTCGCGATCTACCGTGCCAGCCACGACGACTACGACGAATCGATCTTCCCTACCGGCCTGCCCGTCGGCACCTGCCAAGACGCACTGGACACCGCCTGCGGCCTCTACCTCAACGATCCCACCGCATGGGCCTGACACCCGACGAACTTACGGGCGAGACCACTAAGCCAGTGGCAGTCGGTCAGGGCCGACGCTGCGGCGAAGATGCAGGACCTCCATGACCGCATCGACCGCAAGCGCGACGAGCTCGACGTCAAGGCAGCGGAACATGACGCCGAGGCCGCCGAGGACGACGCCGACGATGCGCTGGACTCCGCCTCCTGGGCGGTCTGGCAGGCTGAGCTGGCCTTCCTCACGATCATCTCGGTGACCGAGCACGACCGGCCGCCTTCGCCAGCCGGGCTCATCCCGCTCACCCGCAACCAGATCGCCCACCTCACCACCATCCTGGCCAGCCAGCACGGGCACGACCTGGCCCTCCGGCTGCGCTGGTCAGCCTGGGGACGCCGCCATCAGTACCGAGCCCGTGCCTGCCACTACCGGCGGCAGGCAGCCAGCGACTCGTGACCAGCGCCGCGACGGGCGATCAGCCCGGACGCCTGAAAATCACCGGCCGGACCAGCCACCCCAGCCGGCCCATCAGCCGCGGCCCGGCCGGAACGACCTCTAGCGGCGGACGGTACTGCACGAACGCGTAACCCAGGCGCCGTGCCAGGATCCCATCCGTAGTCACTTGATCGCCAATCACCACCCCAGGTCGGGGAAAGTCACGGTATGGCGCGATCCGCATCGGCTTGCCGGCCGACGCCAGGTAAATCACCCGCACGCCCTCGGCGCCGGGGACAACCGACGGCTGGCGCGCCGAGTTCGTCGCAAAGCACAGCACCTGCAGGCCCGGCACCAGCCCGGCCAGGCTGACCACCAGTGCAACTCCCCGGTCGAGAGCCTCCTGGCCGCTGTCCCAGAACGCGACCAGCGGCTCGACGTCGAAAACGACCGTCCGCGCTGATAGCTCCCGCAGACGGCGCAGTAGCTCATCCAGTCCGGCCAGGCGCTCATATCCGGCTCGCACAAAGCCACCTCAGCACAGGCACGGAACCCGCCGCCGTACTCAAAGATCAGGATCTACGGCTGGAGTACTACCCGCTGCGCCTATAGGCGAACTCAGCCTTGCTGATATCAAGGCGGCGGCGCGCGCGGAACCGGTGCGGCATGTTGGGTCGTTCGAACGGGGGTTCCGCGGCGATTCGCAAGGCCGAATTCGCCGAATTTCGGGGAGCCAAACGGGGAGCCAACGTCGGCAGATGCTGGACCGCGCCCAGCGACGCCGAGCTACGTTCGCGCAGTTCATCGGCTTACTGAGCGTTGCCCCGCTACGCCCAGCGATGCAAAGATCGTGACTGGGGGGTCAGGGGTCGCGCGTTCAAATCCCGCCGTCCGGACTGGTGGGAGGCTTAAAGCGATCAGGCATGCGGGGAGCCGAACGGCGAGCCAAAGCTGTTGCGATCTGGCCTGGCACAGGCGGCGCGGCGGCGGCTCACGGCTACGACTCGATCTGCTTCGGCGCGTCCAAGAACCGCGAGCTCCAGGTCACCGGCTGACCGTCACCAGCGGGCGACCCAGTGCTAATGTCCGAAACGTGGCGGCAAGGACAAAGCCCACCCCACCCGAGACCGACGGCTACAAGAGACCCGACCTCGGCGCACATCCGGCTCGTGAGCAAAGCGTCGAGGCAGGCAAGTTGGCCCGCCAGCTAGCCCCGCTCGCATCCCACCGGGACTTCTCTCCTGCGGCATCCAGGGACCCGATAGGGCTGCTCCTGGGCCAGGCCGAGTCCCGCGTACCGGAGCTGGTTCCGGTGCGCCACGGACGGATGCTGGTGTCGCCGTTCACGTACTACCGGGGTGCTGCGCTGCCGATGGCTGCCGACCTGGCCAGTTTGAGGTCCTCTGGGTTGCGGGTGCAGTTGTGCGGTGATGCTCACCTGTTGAACTTCGGCGCCTTCGCTTCACCTGAACGGCGGCTGGTCTTCGATCTCAACGATTTCGACGAGACGCTGCCTGGTCCGTTCGAGTGGGACGTCAAGCGGCTGGTAGCGAGCTTGGCCGTGGCGGGCCGCGACAACGGCTTGGCGGCCAGGAAACGGCGCGGGGTTGCTCTGGCGACTGCGGCGGCTTACCGCACCGCGATGGGGGAATTCGCCGCCAGGTCGATCCTGAACGTCTGGTACGCCCGCTTCGACGTTGAAGACGCCATCGCCCAGCTGAAATCTGATCTGCCGAAGAAGGCGGTGCGCCAGACCAAGGCTCAGATGACGAAGGCTCGCACGCGGGACAGCACGCAGGCGCTAGCGAAACTGACGACCGTTAAGGACGGGCGGCGCCGGATCATCAGCGACCCGCCACTGATCGTCCCGATTGAAGAGCTGGCCGGGGACCTTGACGTCGATGCTGTCTACAGGTTCATCCGCGGCCTCAGCACCGGGTACACGCAGACCCTACCGGCCTATCGGCGCTGGCTGGTAGAGCGATTCACCTTGGCCGGGGTGGCCCGCAAGGTCGTCGGGGTAGGCAGCGTCGGTACCGAGGCGTGGATCTTGCTGATGGAACCCGAGGACGGCTTCGAGCCGGTGCTCTTGCAGGCCAAGCAGGCCCAGCGCTCGGTGCTGGCCGACTACGCCGGTGAGAGCGAATACGACAACCAGGGCGAGCGTGTCGTCGCCGGTCAGCATCTCATGCAAGCCGTTAGCGATATCTTCCTTGGCTGGCGGCGCGCCGCCCCTCCTGGCCACAGCTCTGCCGATTACTACCTCCGCCAACTGCGTGACTGGAAGTTCACTGCCGAGATCGAAGGCATGAACGCCGCGGCGATGACCGGCTATGGCCGTCTGTGCGGCTGGACTCTCGCCCGCGCCCACGCGCGCACCGGGGACCGGATCGCGATCGCCGCCTACCTTGGCGACTCAGAGAAGTTCGACCAGGCCGTGGCCGAATTCGGCGAGACCTATGCCGATCAGACCGAACGCGATTACGCGGCACTGGCTGACGCGGTTGCCTCCGGGCGCGTGCAAGCCCAGATGGGCACCTGAACCCCACCCCGCGGACTGGGGCGGCCGCGCCGTCCTCGCCGCACTGATCCGGCTCCTGCCGGGAAGGCTGCGATTGCACCGGCTGCTTATACTCCCCCGTCAGCGCGTCAGGGGGGTCAGGCGAGCGGTTCTCGAACGGTGCCCGCCACGGCCGCCACGCAGCTGGCTGGGCGACGATCTGGCCGAGCGCACCAGCGAGCGCGGCGCGAGGGTCGTTGTCTGCAGTTAGGTGCCGCCAGGCGATGAACCGGTCGGGGCGCACGAGGATCGCGCCGTGCTGCTGGTGGGTACCGGGATAGCCGGGCTCGGGTTCGGGCCGGCGTTCCTGGGTGCCTACCGCACCGTCGTGGCCCTGGCCGCTCCCGGTGACCGGGCCGGGCTGATCGCGACCATCTTCAGCGTCAGCTACTTCTCGATGGGCCTGCCGGCCCTGATCGCCGGCATCGTCGCGTCAAGTGTTGGCCTGCACGGCACCGCGCTGGTGTACTGAGCGGCCGTCGCCGGGCTCGCTGCCGCCGCCGCGAGCACCTTCTTGTCCAAGGGCAGTTCCCGCGCCGGCGCACCGCAGCCAGCACAGCCACCGGCCAGTGCCGATCTGCCGCCGGGCCCGTGCACCGTGCCACCCTACGTGCCAGCCGCCCGCCAGGAACCACAGCCAGCCCAGGCATCCAGGTGATTACCGCCGACGCCTCGCCGCTCCGGTTCTTCGTCTTCGCCCGGCACGCCGAGTCGGCGGCGAACGCCGACCATGTGCTGAACACCGACCCCTCCCGCCCGGTGGCGCTGACCGAGCGGGGGCGAGCGCAGGCGCGCGGCCTGGGCAAGCAACTCGCCAACCTGCCGATCGATCCCGCCGTCTGCTCACGCCTGCTGCGCACCCGGGAAACGATCAGCATCGCGCTGGGCGGCCGGGCGGTACCTGTCCTGACCGAGCCGGGCCTCGACGAGATCCGGGCCGGCAATCTCGACGGCGAGCCGATCCAGGCCTACTGGGACTGGCTCGGGCAGCACACAGCCAGCGACCGGATGCCCCACGGCGAAAGCCTCGACGACGCGCTGCGACGTTACGCAGGCGCGCTGCGCAGGCTGCTGGCCCGGGCCGGACCGGTCACGCTCGTCGTCACCCACGAGCTGGCCCTGCGGCATATCGCCGCGGCAGCCGCTCCTCCCGACAGGCCGCCCTGGCCCGGCACGGAGTTCGCCCACGCGGTTCCGTACCTCTTCGACTCCCGCGCCGTCCGGCGTGCCGCCGCCGGCCTGGCCGCCGAAGGCACGCCGCCTCCCGTGAACGGGAAACCCCACGATTCAGGCGGTGACGCCAAACAAGCATCCCTTCAGCGCACCCGAGAGTGAGAATGCCCATCCTCTTCGCCTACGTCGGCGCCGACAGCGCCGACGCCGCGATCGGCGCGGCCGGAAGCTTGCTCACGCGCCAGGCGGGCGGCTCCGTGGTCGTTTCGGTCTGGCACCCGCCCATCGCGGAGGGGCTTCGTGCCGTGAGGTTCGGCGGGCCCTCGCGATCGCCATGGACGCCGCCCAGGGTGATCGTCTTGGGCACGCGCGGGCTTGCCGGGCTCGCCGTTCCTGGGCAGTGTCTCGATCCACGTTCTCCAGAACGGGCAGCGCCCCGTCCTGATCGTGCCGCCGAAGCCCGCCTCGCAACCCGCCACCGCGCAGGGCAACCGTCGGGGGCTGGCTTGACCGATGATGACTCACCTCATTTGTGCGATGCGCACTCAGCCATCGTCGGCGAGGCTGATGAGCTGCCGCAGGGTCCACACCGCAACCGGCGGGCGGATACCGTCGCGCCGCCAGGCGGCGACGCGATCGTCGGTCCAGATGACCG
>Ga0208044_1001499_pt1 | contig 12602 bp, 9 predicted proteins | sample Sb_taG_8_FD_187712 | JGI IMG/M metagenome (GOLD analysis project Ga0208044, IMG submission 187712) | Peat soil microbial communities from Weissenstadt, Germany - Sb_50d_c_BC metaG (SPAdes) (version 2) | ecosystem: Environmental > Terrestrial > Soil > Wetlands > Peat | place: Germany: Weissenstadt... | reverse complement strand
CGGGCGTCAACGCGACGTGAGTGGAGAGGAGAAGGAACCGAATGCCGAGGAAAGTGACGATGAGCAGAACAAGCAGACGGTTGATCGAGGACTCGAGCAACTCGAGCAAGCGGGGCTGATGGAGTTTGACCAGGACCGGGGACTGTTCACGTTCCACCAGACGCTTCTGGACCATCTGGTTCGTCTACCGGCGATGGATCCCGATCGACCTCGCTCGGTCCGGCTGGCCCTCCTTGCGTTCCACGCTGATTACGTGCGGGACCACAGCGACGACGACGCGGCAATCGACCGATGTGTCGAGAACATCCTCTCGACTTTGGAGAGCGCCTGGGGGCTCCGCGAGGCAGAAAGTCCTCTCGACCTCGCCCTATGCTTCGTGGTCAATGGACTCGGCTACTACTTCGAGCGACGGGGGCTATTGCGGCTCGGCGAACACTGGCTCGAACGTGCCATCGCTCTCCGCAGATCTTCGACGCCGGCACGCGACCAGGCTGCACTCTCACAGGGATTGTACCAGCTAGCGCAGATTCTGTACCGCCGCGGAGAGCACGCCGAGGCGCGCCGGCTGCTGCACGAGGCGATCGCCGTGAAGGAGGAGCTGGGCGACCGCCAGGGCCGCGCCGCCTCCCTGCACCTGCTGGCCGTCATCGAACTCGCGCAGGGAAACCCGGACGTGGCGCGCGGGCTCCTGCGCGAGGCGATCGCCGTGGCTTATGAGCTGGGCAACCGCCAGGGCCGCGCCGCCTCCCTGCACCTGCTGGCCATCGTCGAACACGAGCAGGGAAACCCGGGCGTGGCGCGCCGGCTGCTGCGCGAGGCGATCGCCGTGAAGGAGGAGCTGGGCGACCGCCAGGGCCGTGCCGCCTCCCTGCACCAACTGGCCATCATCGAGCACGATCAGGGCAACATAGCCGAGGCGCGCAGGCTCCTGCGCGAGGCGAACGCTGTGAGTGAGGAGCTGGGCGACCGCCGGGGCCGCGCCGCCTCCCTGCACCAACTGGCCATCATTGAGCACGATCAGGGCAACATAGCCGAGGCGCGCAGGCTGCTGCGCGAGGCGATCGCCGTGCATGAGGAGCTGGGCGACCGCCGGGGCCGCGCCACATCCCTGCGCGAGCTGGCCATCATCGAGCACGATCAGGGCAACCCGGCCGAGGCGCGCAGGCTGCTGCGCGAGGCGATCGCCGTGCATGAGGAGCTGGGCGATCGCCGGGGCCGCGCCACATCCCTGCACGAGCTGGCCATCATCGAGCACGATCACGGCAACCCGGCCGAGGCGCGCAGGCTCCTGCGCGAGGCGATCGCCGTGGACGAGGAGCTGGGCGACCGCCGGGGCCGCGCCGCCTCCCTGCACCTGCTGGCCATCATCGAGCACAATCAGGGCAACCCGGCCGAGGCGCGCCGGCTGCTGCGCGAGGTGCTCACCGAGGTGGAGCAACTGGGCGACCGCTACGGCCGTGCCGCCTCCCTGCACCAACTGGCCATCATCGAGCACGATCAGGGCAACATAGCCGAGGCGCGCAGGCTTTACGAGGAATCGATCGAGATCGACAAGGGGATCGGAAATCTCTACGGGATAGCGACCAGCCTGGCTATGCAGGCCCAGCTCAATGTCCTGGAAGGGCGGTTCGAGGAGGCTGTGGCTCAGAGCCGAGAGGCGGTGAAACTGCTGGAGGAGACCGACTCGTCCAAGGCAGCCATCGCCAGAGAGACTCTGAGGGAGATAGAAGCGATGGCGGCGAGGGGCCCGGGCGCGTGACCCCGTGGCGGAATCATTTGGGCCGGGAACGGGAGGCAAACGTTTCTGCTGACCAGCGAACGACGGGACCTCTACTTGCCTCTGGATGAACTCGAGATCCCGACCGACGCCAGGGCCAAGCTCGAGGCCCTGGGTATCACGACGGTCGAGGAGTTGAGGGCGTACTGGTTCTACGAGAACAGGGAGCTGCTGACCGAGTACCTGGGCGACTCGCCGCTCAACCTGGTGGCCATGAAGCCGACCGCGGGGGCGATTCGAGGCATGGCGGCACCGGGGGCCGGGCGGGAGCGTGAATGTGCTGGCGACCGGCCCGGTGCCTCCCCTGCGGCCCATGCCGCGCGGGGTGCTGCTGCCGCCATCGCAGCGGCTGAGGCGTGCGGCCGCTCCCTCAATGCCACCCGCGACGAGACGAGCCGGGACGAAGATGGCGGCCAAGACGGTCGTCTCGATGACCAATCAGTTCCCGACCCCGCGCAACCAGGAGAAACGAAGGACGTGCGTGGCCTTCGCCTCGGTCGCCTTCCTCGAGTTCCAACTGGCCGGGGGCGAGGCCAAGACGAAGCCACTGTCGGAGCAGTTCGTCTACTGGGCATGCAAGGAGACCGACAAGTTGCCGACGGTGGCAGGAACGTATCTCCGCGTCGCACGGAAGGTCCTGGCGACGCGCGGAGCGTGCCTGGCCGCGACCTGGAAGTACGAGACCTTGCCGATCGGGCCGACGGAGGGCCAGGGCCCGCCGCCGCCGGGAGCGGAGCAAGAAGCCAAGCAGAACCAGTGGAAGCTTGCACGGGCGCTGACCCGCGCGCAGACGGTGGACATCGACGGGCTGCGCAAGCGGCTCGACGCCAAGGAGCCGATCGTCTTCTCGGTGCGGACATTCCGCAATTGGGACTTCCAGGTGGTGCAGGAGACGGGTGAGATCCCCATGCCCCTGCCCGGTGCGACGCCAGACGGCGGGCATGCCATCGTGCTGGTGGGCTACGAGTTGAACCCCACGGCCCCAGGTGGCGGGGCCTTCATTTTCCGCAACTCCTGGGGCAAGGACTGGGCCCGCCTGCGCGGCAGGCACGGCGGAGGATATGGCACCCTTTTCTTCGACTACGTGAGGGACAACGCCTTGGAGGCGTATGGCTGAGAAACAGTAAATCACTGAGGGCGACGCCAGGGCTGGCGACCCATAAGCCCAACAAGGCGGAGACAACCGAGCTGCCGATCAACGACCCGAATGTGGTTCGCGTGGGTCGAGGGCGCCTCGTGGATGACGGACAGCCGGGGCGTGGGCTGCGCGGACGAAGGAGGGTGCGAGGTGGCCCTCGACGAGCTTGATGAGCTTATCGAGCTCCGCCTCCTTCTTCAAACCCAGCGCCGTGCGGAGGCCGCTCGGCTCGTGCAGGGCGTGCTCGTAAAAGGCCTCGGCGGTGGCGATGCCGTAGCGACTCTCGAGGAGCCGAGCGCTCTCGGACGGGAAGGTCGGGATGTCGTCGAGGTATTTCACGGACTTGGCTCCCCGGGATGCATCTCCCTTGTTCCATTGTACGCCCTAGCCCTCGGAGTGTCACTGATTCCGAAATGCTTCACAAGGAGCCGGCCTCGCGCTATTGCGCGGGAGCCGGCGTGGAGGCTGCCGCCTGCGTGGCGTCGTGGGGAACGAGCAATGATCGATTGCTGGGGTCTTTCGGATCGTCCTTCCTCGGGTAATCACGCCACAGCCAGCGGAGCATCTCGGGCATGATCGCACCGCCCTGCTTGTTGGAATGGGTGCCGATGCCCCAGGTGTAATTCACGTCGTACTTCTTTGCCGTCAACGCCTCGATCATCTTGATATTCTGCGCGTGCCAGTCGTGGGTCGCGTCGTAGTTGCCGCCGCGGCGAAGGCCGCGGTCGTCGTTCACGCCGTCCTGAAGAAAGATGCGGATCGGTTTTCGCTCGCTCTGCCGGATCAGGTCGGGATAGACGTGACCGCCCATGATGTTGGTGAAGCTGCCAATGGTGCTGATGACCTTCCGGAACTGGTCGGGCCGGTGCCAGGCCACGGTGAACGCGCAGATCGCTCCGGAGCTGGCCCCCGAGATGGCGCGGTCTTCCGGGTCATTCGAGATGTTGTATTCCTTCTTCAGGACCGGCAGCAGCTCATCAACGATGAGCTTGGAATACTTGTCATCCAGTGCGTTGTATTCCACGCGGCGGTTGGTGGTCCGATCGCCCCAGTCGGCATCCGAGGCTTCCTTCTGGTTACTACTGTGGCCGGGGTTGATGAAAACGCCGATCGTGACGGGCATCTCTCGCCGGTAAATCAGGTTGTCGAATACGTAGGGTATCCGGTAATTGCCCTTCAGGCCGACATAAGCGTGGCCGTCGCAGAAGACCATGAGGGATGCCGGCCTGGACGCGTCATATTGTGCGGGAACGTACACCCAGAAATCGCGTGTGGTGTTCGGGTACACCTTACTTGGCAGCACGATCGGGCCGATGACCTTGCCTTGCGGCACCCCCTCATGCGGCTCGGAGTCGGGGCCGAGACGGTAGGCGTCATCGGGCGGCGCGGCGATGACGCTCGCATCGGCCAACAGCACCGCCAGCGCCCAGGCAAATACCATTCTCATTGTGCGTCTCCGGTTGAGGGTCATCGAACTCGCACTCCGAAACGGAAGGCAGCCTTCCTTGCTTCGTCCGACGCCGAACGATAGCCGAGCAGAAACTGGCTGGCCCCTTCTGCGTTCAGGATGAAGTCGGCCGGGTCGAGCAGGTCGAGGCCATCGAACAGCGGCGAGGAGGCGACTTTCCGCACTCAGTTCAAATGCTCAGGGATGGCGGCTGCCAGATGACCGATCGTCGCCGGGCGATCCGGCCACGGGAACGGCGATGGCTTGATGCCGGTCAGCAGGTATTCGACCAGCTCGCTCACGGGGCGGATGGCGTTGCCGAAGGGGAGCGGCTCGGCGCCTCGAAAGAAGAGGCCGTGCTCCACATCGCCTTGCAAAGCCGCGGCAAGGTGGACTGCGATGCAGAACTGGCCCGCCCGCGGGTTGCCGTCGCGCAGCCCGCACTGGATCAAGCAGTCCGACCCGAGCACGCAGTCACGGCTGCCGTGGGCCTTCTGCTGCAGCTCATCGGCCCGGTCGAGGTATCGAGCGAGCCAGGGGGTACGCACCGCGCGGGCCGGCAGCCCGGCATCGCTCATGAACGTCACGATGTCGTCGGGAGTCGCGTCGGCCAGCACTTTCTTGAAGTTCGGGTGCGCGTCGCCTTCCTCCGTCACGGCGAACGGCGTGCCGATCTGCGCAGCACTGGCGCCGAGCGCAAGGACCTCCTTGAACTTCTCGTGGCTGTTGATCCCGCCCGCGGCGATGAGCGGAATGCAGCGGGGGTCGATCCCCATCGTGCGGAAGAGCTCGAGCGCGCCGGGAATCACCGTCTCGAAATCGAATCGGGGCTCGTCCAGGTCTTCGAGCCGGGTGGCGCCCAGGTGGCCGCCGGCGAAGAACGGGTGCTCAATCACGATCGCGTCGGGCAGGCGGTCCTTGCGAGCCCACTTCCTCACCACGACGTTGATCCCGCGAACATCGGAGAGGATCGGGATCAGCGCCACGTCCGGGTAGCCGGCGGTAAGGTCGGGCAGGTCCAGGGGCAGACCGGCTCCCATGACGATGGCCCCGGCGCCGCTCTCGCAGGCCTGACGGACGAATGCGGCGTATTGCGACACGGCACGCATGACGTTAACGGCGATCATGCCCTGGCCCTGCGCGATCTCCCGGGCCGCCCGGATCTCCCGGTCCAGGGCGATCAGGTTCGCCTCGTTGATCACCGCCTTGTCCCGACCTCGGCCCGACCGTTCCATGAGGTCAGGGTGGTGTCGGCGGAGGTCCACACTGGCAATCGTGCCAACAGCTCCCAGGCGTGCCACGTTGCCGGCCAGCCGGTGGGCCGAGATGCCCACCCCCATGCCGCCCTGGACGATCGGGACCAGCGATTTGCCTTTGATATGCAAGGGAGGATAGCTCGGACGCTGCATGGAGAGGCTCCTGGTGGGTGAATCAGGCGGTGAGCCGGCGGGGAAGAGACCCGTCATTCCGAAGCCGCGTCGCTCGGTGGATCGTCGTTCTCCATTTCCAGTCCCAGTGCTCTGCCCAGACGGCAGGTGCGAATCGTCAGTGCCCGGACGGCCCCGAGCGTTCCATGCCTATTATGGCACGAGCGGCCGCTGCTCGGAACCATCGACCGGCATCTTTTCAATCGGACAGCTTTCCATCCCCCTCTCGCATCGGGCCGGCAGAATTCCTTACCCAGAGCGGGCATGGGCAGTCGCTGGGCTTGGCAGTCCTCTTCGCGCCGTGATACGATTGCCTATCATAACGTCGTTGAGCGTCGGGCCTAACAGTCAGGCGAGGGAGCGTCGCACCGCGTGTCGAGTCGCCGGTCTCGTTGTCGATGCGGCCGAGATTCTGGCGACGAGTGTCGCGCGGTCGGAGAGGTTCGGACTAACTTTGGAGGAGATGTGATCATGGTCGGGTCAATGCGATGGCTTGGTGCTGCCCTCTCAGGCCTGTCTCTGATTACCGGAACCGGCGTGGTCGGCGGGACCGTGGCGGCTTTATCGCCTGATCCCATCGCCGGCTCGCCATCAGTCCAGGACGAACCCTCCGGGGCACAGGAACCGGCGGAAGCCGCGGTCAAGGCTGCACCCGGCACGACCCAACCGGCCGAGGCTCCCGGGCCGAAACCCGACGTGGCCTCTGTCTTCTCGCAACCGGGTGACGATCCTCCGCGGCCGTTTGTGCCGCTTCATCCCAGCACCGTCGATGATCGCCAGCAAACCGAGGCGATGCGGCTTTACGCGGCAGCGCGTGGTCTTGAGGATCGAGGCTCCTTCAACGAAGCCGTGGCCCTCTTGCGGCAAGCCCAGAAACTCGATCCCGATTCGGTCGCCATCGCCAGGCGGTTGAGCCGGATCTACTTGGGTGCGCTGGGGCGTCCCGAGCTGGCCGTCGAGTTCGGCAAGAAGGTTCTGGCCATCGAGCCGGGCGACACCGATACACTCAGCCGGCTCGTCGAATTCTACAATCGCAAGAGCGACACGGCCGGTTGCCAGAGCGTGCTCAAGGAAGTTCTGGCCAACCCCAAGCTCGACGCCCACTCGCCGGGGCGCCTGCTGGCCCAGTTCGAGCTGGGCAAGCTGTACTCGGAGAAGCTCAACCAGGTCGACAACGCGGCCAAGGCATACGCCGAGGTGATGGCGGGGCTCGATGACAAGACCGCCAACAGGCTTTCGCCCGCGGATCTCGCCCGGATCCTCGGCAATGAGCCGGCCACGGCCTACCTGAACTTCGGCATGGTCTTCCTGGAGGCCAAGCAGAACGACCTGGCCGTCAAGGCCTTCGAACGCGGCCTGGTCTATGACGAGGAGAATCCGCAAATTCCCTTGCAACTGGCGGAGACGCTGCTCAAGCAAGGTAAAGGACAGCAAGCCCTCGCGCTGGTGGAACACTACATCAAGCGGCAGCCCCAGGCGCTTGAGGCTTACGAGCTCATGGCCAAGGTGCTGACCGCCTTGAAGCGGGAAGTTGAGATCACTCCCCGGCTCGAGGACGCCGCGCGGCGAGACTCCAAGAACGTCCCCCTGCAGTATGTGCTGGCCGACCGCTATCGCGAGACCGGCCACGTCGAGAAGGCCGATGCGCTTTACAAGTCGCTGCTGACCACGCAGCCCACCCCCCAGACCTACCGCGCGCTGGCCGCATCGCTGCTCAAACGAAAGAAGCCCGGCGACCTGCTCAAGGTGATCTGCGAGGCGATGTCGCGCCCCAACGGGCTCGAGGCGATCTCTGCACAGCTCCAGGCGGCTGCCGCCGACGACGCACTGGCCGAGGCGATGCTCGACGCCGGCCTGCAGCAGCTTCAGGCCAATCCCCCGACGCTTCCCAAATCGGCCTTTAATGTGCTGAGCTTCATCGCCAATCCCGATCGCGGATCCAACAAGACGGGGCGGCTTCAGCGTCTGATCAAATTGCAGCGCTTGATGCTGGAGCAGACTCCCAGCCCTCAGGTCTACAGGGATATCGTCGACACTCTCCACCGCCTGGATCAGAATGGGGAAGCAGCCGCCACGCTCCAGCAGCTGATCGACAAGTACCCCGACCAAAGGAACGTTCGTTCCCTGGGACTGCTCGCGGAGCTGGAGCGGCGGGCCGGTCATACCGAGGCGGCGCTGGCCGCGGCGTCGCAGGCTGCCCAGCTCGACGCCAATGACGCCCAGATTCAGGTCATGCTGGCCGATCTACTGGGCGACACGGGCAAGGTCGACCAGGCGCTCGAGATCCTCAACAAGGTCATCAAGAACGAGCCCGACAACGCCGGCTACAAGTTTGTGCTGGGGGGCATGTTGACCAAGTTCGGACGCAACGACGAGGCCGTCAAGGTTTTTCAGGACATTATCAAGCGGTTTTCCAGCAACGACGAGGTGGTCAAGCTCGCGCACTCCAATCTCTCGAGCATTTACGTGAACCAAGGTGATTACGCCAAGGGAGAGGCCGAGCTCGAGATCCTCTTTCAAAAGACCCCGGATGACCCGGGGGTCAATAACGACCTCGGATACCTCTACGCGGATCAGGGGAAGAACCTGGAGAAGGCCGAATCGATGATTCGCAAGGCCGTCCAGGAGGAGCCCGACAAACCCGCGTACCTCGATAGCCTGGGGTGGGTGCTGTTCAAGCGCGGCAAGGCCAAAGAGTCGCTCGAGCCCCTCATGAAAGCGGTCGAGCTTCAGAAGCTCGAAGAAAAGAAGGGCATTGCGCCTCCGGACGCGACCATTCGCGAGCATCTTGGCGACGTTTATCTCCACCTCCAGGAGGTCGACAGAGCCAGGCAGATCTGGGAGGAAGCCGAGCAGATCGCGGCCAAGGCCATCCCCGCCGACAAGCGGCTGCCGGAAATTCGCAAGAAGCTCACATCGCTCAAGGCCCTGGGCCCCATGCCCAAGACGTCGTCGAACAGGACGCCCTGAGCGAATCGAAGCAAAACGGGGCGCCGCTCTCCAGTTCATTGCCAGTCGCAGGAATCTCTCGAGGAGCTTTGATAGAGATGTCAGGACATTCCCATTCGGCCAACATTGCCCATCGCAAGGGCCTTGTTGATGCCAAGCGAGGCCAGTTGTTCAGCAAGCTCTGCCGAGCCATCTATGTGGCCGCGCGCGTCGGGGGAGGAGACCCCAATGCGAACATCCGGCTCAGATATGCAATCGACAAGGCGCGGTCGGTCAGTTGCCCCAAGGACAATATCGAGCGCTCCATCAAGAAGGCCACCGGCGAGCTGGGCGGCGAGAATTTCGACGAAGTGGTCTACGAAGGCTATGGTCCGGGCGGCGTGGCCGTGCTCTGCGAGGCCCTGACCGACAATCGCAACCGCACCGCCGGCGAGCTGCGCCGGGTGTTCGAGGCGGCCGGTGGAAACCTTGGTGGCAGCGGCTGCGTCAGCTATATGTTCAATTACAAGGGCCTGTTCATCGTTGACCCCAAGCACGTTACCGAAGACCAGTTGATGGAAGTCGCTCTCGAGGCCGGGGCCGATGACGTCGAGCTGGTGGAAGGCTATTTCGAGGTCACCTGCGACCCCAAGATCTTCGAGGTCGTCCGCAAGGCCCTCGAGGATCACAAGATCCCCACCGAAAGCGCCGAGACCAGCTACATCCCGACCACCTACGTCGATCTCGATGCCGAGAGCGGTAAGAAAATGATCAAGCTCAAGGATAGTCTCGACGAGAATGACGATGTCCAGAATGTTTATGCCAACGACAATCTGCCCGAGGAGATCATGGCGGGATGAAGCTGGGCAGAGAGTGGCTCGCAACTAACCACTCCATCCTGAGGATTCACAGTTCGATGGCGACCACTCCTTTCGTGAAGTCGGAACGGCTCCAGAAGCTTCCCCCCTATCTCTTCGCAGAGATTGACAAGAAGAAAAAAGCCGCCATTGCCGCGGGTCGCGACATCATCAATCTGGGAGTGGGCGATCCTGACCGGCCCACTCCCACACCGATCATCCGGAGCCTTCAGCACAACGTCGAGAACCCGGCGTATCACCAGTACGCCCTCGACCAGGGCGCTCCGGAGCTGCGGCGGTCGATCTCAGCCTTCTGCAAAGTGCGTTATGGGATCGACCTCGACCCTGATGCCGAGATCCTCCCCTTGATCGGGTCGAAGGAAGGGATCGCCCATTTCCCCCTCGCGGTCCTGAACCCGAGTGAGATCAGCCTGGTGCCCGACCCGTGCTACCCCGTTTATCGATCGAGCAGCATGTTCGCCGGAGCCGACGTCTACACGATGCCTCTGGAACGATCGCTTGGCTTCCGCCCCGACCTGGGGGCGATCCCCGGCGATGTCTATTCGCTGGCCAGGCTCATGTTCCTCAATTATCCCAACAACCCGACCGGGGGAACGGCCGACCTGGCCTACTACGAGCGGGTCGTCAACTTGGCCCGCACGCACAGCTTCGTGGTGGCCCAGGATGCCGCCTACAACGAGATGTATTTCGAGCATCCCGTCCCCAGCATTCTGCAGATCCCCGGCGCCAAGGACGTCGCGATCGAGTTCCATAGTCTTTCCAAGACCTTCAACATGACCGGCTGGCGCGTCGGCTTCGCGATCGGCGGGGCGCCCATGATCGCCGCCTTGGGGCAGGTCAAGGCCAACACCGATTCGGGCATCTTCACGGCCATCCAGTTCGCCGCGAAGACGGCCCTCGACGAGTACGCCACGCTGACCCCGCCGATCCGCGCCCTTTACAAGGACCGCCGCGACGCCTTCGTCGGGGCGCTCCAGAAGCTCGGCTGGGACGTGCCCACTCCCGAGGCGACCTTTTACGTCTGGATTCCCTGCCCCAAAGGCTACACATCGACACAACTCTGCGCGCGATTGCTGGACGAGGCGAATGTCGTGACCACCCCCGGCCTGGGCTTCGGCCGGACCGCCGATGGCTACATCCGCGTCGCGCTCACGGTGGATACCCCTAGACTGCTCGAGGCCGTCGATCGCATCGGCAAGCTCACCTTGTGAGGCCCTCTGGCCCGAGGCCCGGATGGCGAGGCTTGCGCACATTGGCCTGGGATCGAACCTGGGGGACCGTAAGGCCATTCTCGACGGAGTTGTCGCGCAATTGCGGCAGACGCCGGAGCTGCTTGTCCGATCGGTGAGCACGTACCACGAGACCAAGCCTGTAGGCGGACCCGCCGGCCAGGGACCATTCCTGAACGCTGCCGCGGCCCTGGAGACGACGCTGGATCCGATCGCGCTCTTGCACCGGCTCCAGGAGATCGAGGCTGACGCGGGAAGAGTCCGAACCGTCCGCTGGGGCGAGCGAACCCTCGACCTCGACGTGCTGCTCTTTGGTGATGAGATCATTGACAGGCCGGATCTGAGCGTGCCTCATCCGCGGATGGGAGTGAGGAGGTTCGTCCTGGTGCCGCTCGAGGAAATCGCGCCCGATGCCCGGGACCCGCTGACCGGCCGGTCGATCTCCGAGTTGCGGGCTAACCTCGACCGGCGTCCGAGCTACCTCGCTCTCGAGGGGTGGTGGAGCGCGCCGGAAAAGCGCGCCGCTCTCGAGCGGCTCGTTGTCGAGCTGAATACCGGCTGCTGGAGCCAGCGCGACCTTGAAGAGCTTGCCCCTCAGATCCGTTCGCTCAGCGAATCGAGTCGGAAACCGTTCGGCCTGCTGGAGGTGACTCTTGGATTTCTGGAGGCTCGGAAGTTGTCGTCGTTGGGCGATCAATGGATCGTCACCGACTTCACGGTAGCAGACCTCGTCTGGGCCACCAAGGCGCGCTGGGGACCGACCTCCAGGGCCGGGCCGGGATCGCTTGTCAGCCGGCTCGTAACCCAGGAGCTGGAGCTGATCGAGCCGACTTTCATCGTCGACGGTAAACGACCGGCCGGCGATAGGCCCGAGGTGGGAGCACTCCTGCGATCAACGCCACGACTCAGGCTTGAGTCAGGAGGCCTTGACCAGCAGGTCTCTGAGATACTGACGGCGTGCGCCGCGACCCGAACGTGAATGGGCTCGAGGGTCTCCTCGTCCTTGCTTCGCTGTGCTACGCTTTTATGATTCCTTCATGAACAGCCGGCCTTGCCGGCCGGAACGCCGCAAGTAGGCTCAAGGGCATGGCCAAGAAAGACGCATCAAAATCGTCCTCCAAAGGCAAAGCACAGGCCGACGATTCGGGCATCAAGACCGTTGCCCGGAATCGCAAGGCCCGGCACGAGTACGAGTTGCTCGAGAAGGTCGAAGCAGGGCTGGTTCTGACCGGCACCGAGGTCAAGAGCCTGCGCAACGGTAAGGCCAACCTGGAAGACGCGTACGCCGAGATCGATAACGGCGAGGTCTGGTTGCTCGGGTGTGACATTCCCGAATACCTCCAGGCCAACCGCATGAATCACGTTCCCAAGCGGCGTCGCAAGCTCCTGCTCCACCGCCGGGAGATTGCCAAGCTGGACTCCAAGTCGGGGGAGAAGGGTCTGACGCTGGTTCCGCTGTCGATCTATTTCAAGAAGGGGATCGCCAAGGTTGAGCTCTTTGTTGCTCGCGGCCGAAAGACCTATGACAAGCGCGAAGCGATCAAGAAGCAAGACGCCAAGCGCGACATCGACCGGGCCACGCGCCGGCGGTAAATCTGGAGGAATCTTGAGATCGTGGCGTGAAAAACGGCGGATGTTACCGTAGAATAAGAATGACTCGTCTGCATCCTTGACCATTCGGGGGCGAACCAGGATCGACCGGATGACCGAGGTGAACGGCGGCGTGCCGAGGTTGGTCAGCAGGCCTCGTAAAAAGCCGACCGAAACTTAACTGCCAA
>Ga0208044_1001493_pt1 | contig 12674 bp, 11 predicted proteins | sample Sb_taG_8_FD_187712 | JGI IMG/M metagenome (GOLD analysis project Ga0208044, IMG submission 187712) | Peat soil microbial communities from Weissenstadt, Germany - Sb_50d_c_BC metaG (SPAdes) (version 2) | ecosystem: Environmental > Terrestrial > Soil > Wetlands > Peat | place: Germany... | reverse complement strand
GTTGTATGAAGCAGAGAACGCCGTACAACTGGCGCACCTCGCTGGGGCCGATCGATATGCCGCCGACAGTTTCCAGAAGGCCATGGCTGCGCTGAACCAGGCGCATCAATACCAGTCCCAAAAGCCCGGGCAGAAGCCCGTGATCACCATGGCGCGCGAAGCAGTCGTACGGGCCGAGGATGCGCGCGTCGTCGCGCTGCGCCGCGAGCGGGATGAGGCAGAATCCGGACGTTTGAACGCCGAGAAGGAAAAAGCGGAAGCGGCCCGCATTCGGGCCCAAGAGGAATCGCGGCAACGCGCCCAGGCTGAAGCCGATCGCGCGATCGCTGAGACCGCGAAGAAGGAAGCCTTGGAGGCGGCCAACGCAGCCAATCGCGACCGCGCCGCCGCCGAGACCGCTAAGCAGCAGGCCGACCAAGCGCGTCAGGCAGCCGAGCAGGCTCGTCAGGCTGCGCTGCTCCAGCAGCAGCAGTTGGCCGCGGAAGCCGATAAGGCGCACCTGGCGGCCGCCGAGGCGGAACGCCAACGTGCGGACGCCGAACAGCAGCAGACTAAGCTCCGGCAGCAGCTCTTGTTTCAGTTGAACCAAATCCTGCAGACGCGCGACACCGCGCGCGGCTTGATCGTCAATATGTCGGACGTGCTGTTCGATACGGCCCAATACACGTTGCGGCCCGGCGCCCGTGAAAAGCTGGCCAAAGTCTCCGGCATCATTCTGGCGCATCCCGGACTGAAGATTGAGGTTGAGGGCCACACCGACAGCGTCGGCGGCGACGACTACAACATGAAATTATCGGAGAACCGCGCGAACGCAGTCCGAACGTATCTGGTGGATCAAGGTGTCGGCCGCGAAAGCGTAACCGCCCGGGGATTCGGCAAGACCACTCCGGTCGCGGATAACGCAACCGCCGCGGGCCGCCAGATGAACCGGCGCGTGGAACTGGTGGTTTCCGGAGAAATCATGGGCACCAGCGTCACCGGCGCTCGCACCTCATCGACGTTTACCAGCAAGCCGCAGTAGAAGCAACCTCAAAGAGGCGCCAGGCGACGTCCGGGACTGCGCCCCGATTTCTGTTCAATCCGGGGAAGGTGTCGTAGCATTCTGCGCGCCGGCACACGCAGCACTCGTGGGGCAATATCGAGAGTTCGTCGTACAGCACCAGGAACACGGCGTGGGTCCAACCAAAACCAGTTTCGTTGGTCTGATGCCGAATTACAAGCTTGCCGACAAATCCGATCGCGCCGCGACAACGCCGTATTTTCCTTGATGGTTCCATGCGCTGGTTCTGGATTCAGCCGAGTAGTCTGCGTGGAAATACTTACCGCGAACCGGTGTGAACCTATGTAATAAATGGTGCGGGATTGGCACTTCAAGCCGGGCTCGGGCTCATGCGTCACAATGTGGAATAGACACGTTTGTGGTCTGCGCGCCGAATGGCGGCATGATTGCTCTCTCTGGACTGAGGGCGAGCCGGCGCGCACCATGAAGTGTCTGGAAAAGCAAATTGCCAAAATCGAGAAGAGCCATTGGATCCTTTTGACCCGAGATTTCTGGGGCGATTGGACGTTCTCGATATGGGGTACGTACCCGTTGAGTAGAAGTTTGGGCCTCATTAGCGAACGGGACGCCAAAAAACAGGCCTTCTTTGCTGCTAAGCAACATTTGGTAACGTACGGATTGCAGATTGAAGCTGACGATGTTTCTGAGTTGTGTTGGAGTGTAGCCATAAGACAGATGGTGGCCTGATTGCACGGGCGAGACTAATTGCGATTTCACATCGTCTAGCCGATTAGGAATCCAACACCGCCCCTACGTTCCTGTTTCCACCGACAGAATGCCCGATGCGGGCAACCGCACCATGGGAGTTTATCTCCTTCTGGCGCGACGCTTGTTGGTGTGGTGCCTGACCTAAGGATGTGCCGGCTTGAGTACTGCGAGCCGTAAAGCTCGGTAAAGGACCGACCCCCCACCGATCGACCGGCACGCCACGGAGTCGGGTGTAGACCTCGCGGGGTTGCAGCCCGTTTTTACCGACGGCAAGGGCCGCGACCCCTCCGAGAATCCGAGGCGGTTGACCGGAGATATGGTGTTCACCTTGCTCTGGCGGATCAGTCAGGAGCGCCGGGCAGTGGCTAGCTTGCTGGTCTCGAAAGCTCCAGCGGGCAGGTCTCCGCGGGTGGCGCCCTACTGAGCGGCCAAGGGCGGCCGCAGTGGCGTTCAGAAATCTTGTGGTTTTGAAGCAACTCTGCTGGTCAAACCTGATCTGGGGAAAGGTTTGGCGGGATTAGATCGCACCGCTGGGAGCGGCCGAACTTTTGAGATTTCAGGGTTGGCTACGTTTCGGATCCCGGTTAGTGCCTCTCGCAGGACCAGATCTCCCCTATGAGTTCTTTCAAAGTGGTCGACCGCCGCTCTAAGAGCCGCGGTTGTAGAGTCGTGTCGCGCTTGCAGCGCACCGAAGGCGAGGGGCAAAGGGTGCTGGCTTCGGAATATCCAGCGGGCACCCTCGCTACTTTCAACCCACGCACTCTTACCTATGATCTGAATCCTAAACCGCTTCGTTTCAAAGGTGACTGTAATCATGTACCTTCCTGAGCAGGCGTACTCTCGGCTGAGTGATTCCCTGATTGGTAATATGTTTTGGCTGGCTGGAAAGCCGAATCTCCCGATTGTCTTTAGTTGCAAGAAACTTCCCAGACGCGCGACAAAACGGCTGATCACCACCAGTGATTTTAAGAGCAATCCTTTGGCCAGGCGAGGCCAGCCGCCTGTACTCGTCGTTTGTCGTCAAGGGCAGCACGGACGCCGGGACGATCAGGAACCATATCCGTTGAGGTATGTCGCCGGAGGCGTTTTGGGGCGACAACCGGCTCACCAACTTGGTACCCGCGAGATACTGGAAGCCTCCCACCGAGGTGCCTTACCAAAAGACTGCGGAGCACCAAACGCCCTGCTGTTTAGTGAACCCGTAACCAGAGAGCGTTTCGGGTCATTAGCTACCAGTCCGCCGCGTCATCCATGTGGATGAAGGTCCATTCCCCCAGGTCCGTCGCCAAGCTGGGAACGTATCAGGGCGGTGAGCGGGATGCGCGCAGGCGTTTCTATTCCCTGTGTTTCCTGCGCTAGGAGGACGGCTCACCTACGGCCCCTCGCGGCCAGTCAGAGCGGTCTGGATTGCTGTTACCAAGGCGTTCGCCTCGAATGGTTTGCTCAAGAGATCCACTGCGCCCGCCTGGATCGCCTGCCGCTGAATTGCCACTTGAAGATCGCTGGTCGGGTTGCCATTTCAGGATGCCTTCAGGCTACCAACCGGCGGATCGACTCAAGTTGCAACACAACCTCCATCCGCGACTTCTTGGCGGACCGAATGAATGTGCTAGCCTTGTCGAACTCCGCGGCCCGAGGCGACCTCGGCGGGCACAAGCAGAGTGCAAACCAGCGTATCGGTGCCGGCGGTCGCATTCGTCACGGAGTTCGCGATTTCACGTGTGCGAATGCCGGGCGGCCATGGCGAATGTCTTTCCGCCGTCACCCCCAGGAGTGGCAGCCTGCTTGCACAACCTCGCTCTGAAGGAGGGGCTATGTGGAGACAACCCTGTAGCGATTTCCTGAGAGGCGCGGCAACCTTAGCCATCTTTACCGAATGCGCATTGGCCTCCCATCATCACGATTTGAACGGAAGCTGGCAACTAATACCGGCGCGAATCGAATTTCATGGTGAGTCAGTCATCCAATCCGGCACGGTCACCATCGACGATCGCCAGGGCAATATCTACGTCTCGCGCAATTTCAGTTACGATGGCGCGAATCAGTCCACGACATCCACCTTCAGAACGGATGCCCGGGAGAAGACTTCCATCAAGGAGCCTGGCTTCAAAAGCAAAACGCAATGGAAGGGCGATGTCCTGGAGGTGACAACCACGCGAGATGGAGCCACCACTGTGGAACGCTACAGTCTTCGTGGCGATGGAACAATGGTCTTGATGATCGATCGCCCAGGGCATGTACTTGAGACGTTGTTGTTCCAGCGCCAGTAGTGTTACTGAGCCGTGACCGCGAGGGACCCGCAGAAGCAGACAGGATTGACCAAAGCACAGTAGAGAGGCGGAATAGACATTCCGGATCGATCCACCCCTCCTCGCCATTTCCGTTGAAAGGAGTGTGTAACCGTGTTTTTGTTCTTCCGGCGTTAATTCATTAAATGGCTGGGCGCCGGGCTGGGCGCGCACCGCGGCCCCACTCAGAAACGCGATCGCGATCAATTGCCTCATCTGAATGACAGCGAGTTTAAAGCAACCGCCGGACGTGGCTCCCACTTACGTGCGGTTTCTACCATTCCGCGGGCCGTCCGTCCGGCGGAGGAATCGTATTTGCATAGCCCCCAGGAGAGTCGACCTATATACAAATGGTGGGTTCAGTGGATCTTGTCCGGGAGTAACAACTCACTTATGCGTCAATCAACTCTAATGCTGGCTGTCCTGGCAAGCGCCGGGATTCTCGCTGTCCCCGCCCTATCCGCCGAAGGCGACGCGCGCGCGATTGAGGCGAACATTGTAGCCAATCATTTGCCCTTTGGCGGCATAGTCAACCCGGTGTATGCATCGTCCACGAGCACGACCATTACAGGATATACGCGGTGCGCGGATTCGGCCCTTTGGACCGGCGCCTATCTCGCGGCGGAATCGTATCACTACGCCGTCGACCAGTCGCCCACCGCCCTCGCCAATGTCAAGTCCGCGATCGCGGCAATCCAAGGGCTCGTCGACGTTACCGGCGATAATCGACTGGCCCGCTGCATGTTCGCCGCTAGTTGGCAGTTCGCGGCCGGCATCGAGAGCGAAGAATCGGCCAACACCATCAATATGGCCCCACCTTGGGTGTGGGTCGACCACACCTCGCGCGATGAAGTGGTCGGAGTGTTTTTCGGTTTGGCCACCGCCTATGATTTTGTGAACGACCCTGGCGTCCATTCCAGCATCGGCCCCATCGCCAGCCGCATCGCCCACTACATTTCCGATCATCTGTGGTCGCCCGGCGACGACATCACAACGACCTTCCTGGTGCGTCCCGAAGAGCTACAGATGCTGCTGGACACCACCCGCCACGTCAATCCCGGCGACAGCATCAGCGGACCGTTGATTAACCCGGTACCGTTTGATTCCGGCGTGCTCCTTGACATCCAGGACACCAGTTCCTACTTCAAGTTCAATCTGGATTACATGACTTTCTTCAACCTGGTCCGCTATAACCCGAACAGCAGCCAGTACCTCGGCGCTTACGTAGACGTGCGCAACTATACCGCTAATCACCAGAACCCGTTCTTCGATATGATCGACCACGCTCTGCGCGGTGCCAATAATTTCGACACGAAGGTTCGTTTTCTGCTGGACCAGTGGTTATTGCGGCCCAAGCGTGATCTCTATGTCGATGACACCAAAATCGTGAAGAACTGTAGCTCCAGTGAGGCCTGCTTGCTGGTCCCCGTGCCCATCCGTCCCACCACCGACTTCCTGTGGCAGCGCGATCCGTTCCAACTGGCCGGAGGCGGTTACGACACCATCGAAGGCGCAGGCGTCGACTACATCCTGCCCTACTGGATGGGCCGCTACTACGGCGTGATCCCGGCCGACACGGTGCAATCCGCTGCCGCGTTCGAATACACGGTCCCGCCGGACTCCATCGCATCGATCTACGGCATCAATCTGGCTGCAGCCACTGCCTCGGCTCCATCCCAACCGCTCCCAACCATTCTCGGCGGGGCGTCATTGGTGGTGACCGACGCGAACGGCAACCAACTCCCGGCGCCGCTCTTGTACGTATCTCCAACCCAGATTAACTTCGTCGTTCCGAACGGAGCGGCCTCGGGTAACGCAACCTTCACCGTGACCAATGGCGCGACCACGGCGGCTGCGACAGGTGCCGTGCAACCCGTTGCACCCGCGCTCTTCAGCACCGATGCATCCGGGACCGGAGTAGCGGCGGCCACGGCCCTTCAAACGCAAGCAGGCAATCCGCAAATGCAAACTCCCGTAGCGGTTTACCAGTGCGGAGACTCTGGATGTTCGTCCGTGCCGATCGCCGTGAGCGCCGCTGCACCGGTTTACGCGAGTTTCTACGGCACCGGTATCCGCAATCTTAGTTCACTCTCCAACGTCTCTGTGAGCGTAAACGGAGTCAAGTTAAAGGTTCTCTACGCAGGTCCCGCCCCGGGATTCACGGGCCTGGATCAGGTGAATGTCTTGCTGGACCCGAGCCTGAGCGGCGCAGGCGAGGTCAACGTAGTATTGACCGTAGATGGCCAGACCAATGACCCCATAACCAACCCGGTAACCATCAACATCCAATGAACCGACGTCGCACACACTTTAGGGGATCTTGGTGCAGGAGCACTCGGTTAGCGGGTCACTTTGAATCCCAGGCCAGGCGTTGATAAAAGACAAGTGCAATGGAACCAAGATCGGAGATAACGCCATCCGCTCTCTTAGCTCTGCTTCGTTGGATCGAGAGCGCGGGCAATCGAGGTGTGGCTCGGCGGCGAATGGACGGCGGTGCGCTTCTGGAGCGACAAATGGGGCTGGACAAGGACGCCGACATGATCGTGCGCGTCCAGAACTGACGATGCTGCAGCCGGCCGAGACTACGCGCAGCAGGAGCACTCGCCGAGGCATTGTCAACTTGGGCGGAGAGAATCGTTGGCGTTGGCAATGGTCGGTTGTCCTGGAGTCGCCTCAGCCTGCGGTGACGGTCCGCCAGATCTCGAAGGATCGCGATCGCAAGAGTCGGTGATTCGTGGATCTAAACAAATGGCGTCCTACTCGGAAGAGATTCTGGACGACACTGTGGAGGGAGAGAAACCGTTGGGCTTGACCAGCAGATTTGAACCGGCGCATTTGCCGCTCCCTTTGGCGAGCCGACTGGTGCGAGGCTTCGGCGCGATTGTTGGCGTAACGCTCCGTGTTGTGAGCCACGTCGCGCAGAATCGTTCGCAGGGCGGCCGAGTGGCTTCTTAGTTTGTCGGTAATGATACGGAAGGGTTCTTTTTCCTGGCCGTGCAGCCGTCTTCGAAAGAACCGCTCCGCGGCGCGCTGATCGCGGCGTGGCTGCACCAGGATGTCGATCACGTCGCCGTCTTGGTCCACCGCACGCTAGAGATACTGTTGTTGGCCGTGGCCGTGGATTCGAATGAAGACCTCGTCCAGGTGCCAAATATCGCCCAGGCTGCGCCGCTCAGCTTTCGAGCATAGTCAGGACCGAACTTCTGACACCAGTGCCGAATCGTTTCATAAGAGACGATGATTCCCCGTTTGGCGAGAAGATCCTCGACATCTCGGAAGCTCAGGCAGAAACGATGGTAAACCCAGACGGCATAGCTGATGATTTCTGAAGGGAAACGATGACCGTAATAGCGAGACCGGTAGTTCTTCAGGGGACCAGTGTTTCAACTCGCTGCCCGAGTTGACAATGCCACCCAGGATCGTCGAAATCGCCACTAGGTACTCGACGCCGGGAATCGGCCGTCCGCCCGAGTCAGTTGTCGCCGCACCATTCCAAGAACTGCTGCACCGGTCTCTGAGAGCCGCTTGATTAAGTTCAATCCCATTGTTTCCCCTGGCGCCGGCGACGAGGATCACGGGATCCTCGACTATTCCGCCGGCATCAGCAGATAACCGCTAGCCGAACTACTTGTGACCTGGGTGATCAGCAACTCGCGCTTCTTGCCGTCCTCGTATCCGTAGAAAACCACTGGGGCGTGGGTCGGTTGATCCTTCAACCAGATCGTGCGGCGATCGGGCATGATCCACATCCATCCATTCACTCGCTGGTCCGTTACATCCGTGTTGTCGATGCCGAGCGAGATTCCAGGAGCCAAAGTTTGACTGTGATTCCGGCTTACGTTGAAGCTTACCCGACCACTCCGCAGGGAGCGATTCCCCACTGCGCCGCCAGTTTCCGCGCGGGAGGCCTCCTCTTCCAGGTCCTTCCGCAACACCTCTCTCGCACGTTCAGCGACCGCGCTCTCAGAAAGACCCTTGTGCGGCGGAGTTCGCGACACCTGGCGCGCCTTTACGATGAAGCGATCCGGCGCGGATCCGATATAGCTGAACGGATAGCAGGTGACCAGCGTCAACTCGGAATACTTGCCCGCATTGAGTACGCTCACATCCTTGGGCGTTACGATCTCGGTGGATTTCACCTGGTACTCGTAGGTTCCTTCGAGCGTCTCAAACTGAACCACGTCGTTGGCCTGGATTCCCTTGAGGCCCAGAAACAGCGTGTCGCGATGTCCCGCCACTGCGACATTTCCGCTCTGCCCTGGAAATGCCGTCCCCGGGATGTGGCCGACCGCCAAGCCCAGCGTATCCTTGCCGACCCCCTCACGCACGATGGCACTCAAGTGCAGCCGCGGAATCGTCAGGCGGCCGATCAGGGCGTTGTTCCCCAGGGCGGGATGCCGCGCCCGCGGGGCACTGTGGGGGGCCGACAAATTCACGAAGCGCGTGAAGCCGAACCAAACTTCCACCTCGCGCGTGATTTGGTCCAGCTTGCCGGCCAGATACCCTTTGACTGTCGCGGTCTCACCCAGGAGTTCGTGGTCGAAGACCCAGTTCCCCCAGTCTTGCCAAACCATGGGTGCCAGGTTCGAAGCGCCCCACAGTCCCAGGCCAACCACCCCGCCCAGTAAAAGGATATTCTCAATCCACCGGCGAACCCTACTTCTTTGCTGCTTCGGCTGCATCATAGCGATAACTACCACGCGTGTGAACGCTTAACCTGCCGTGCCCTGGCGCCGAGACGCGCACGCTGACGGCCCGCAGAGATCCGGCTCCCTTGTCCGACGGAGGAAGATAACCAATGGTGTAGCGTGTACGAATCTCCTTTGCGATACCGCGGCAGATGGGCGCCATCTTGGCCGGGCGGTCCGGGAAATACGACTCGCCGCCGCTGATTTGCGCCAGCCGCCGCAAGATGCCTGGATCGCGGTCCGGATCCTCGGGATCGAATAAGCCGATGGCGTAAATCGTCGCGATGCTGCTCTCCACCATTTCGAGCATTTCCCGGCGCTTGTGTTTGCTGGCGTTGTCGCCGCCATCGCTGATGACCACTAGCGCCTTTTTGTCCCGCTTCCCTAATTCCAGTTGCTGCAACCCGCTCACGACGGCATCGTTGAGAGCGGTCTTGCCCTCCGGAATCCCACGACGCAGGGCCGACCGCAACTGTTGAATGTTATCCGAGAAGAGCACATCCCGCGGTAACCCGGGCACCACGCGGTCGTTGAAGTTCAGAACGAAGACCTCATCCTGCCGGTTACTCTCCTCAATAAAAGTCTCCGCCGCCGTGAGGACCTCGGACCTCTTCCGCGTCATGCTCCGGCTCTCGTCCACCAGGATGCCGACAGTCACTGGAACATCGCCACGGTCGAACACCGTGATGGGTTGCAGGCGGCCGTTTTCAAGGACGTTGAAATTCCCTTTCGCAAGCCCGGTAACGAAGCCTCCCTTGCTGTCTTTGACGCTTACATCCAGCAGCACCAGACGAACATCGCTGCGGAGTTTGTAGATCTCCCCTTCTTCCTGAGGACGGTCTTCGGGGGAATGGTCTTCCTGGGGACGGTCGTCACGCGGATTCTCGGCCAGCAGTCGAGTGAAAATGGAACCGGCGCCTGCAGCAATCAAGTTTTTAACTGCCGTCCGCCGGTTCATCGTTTGCGCTCCTCAGTGATCGCGCAACGCTGCGCTGTACGCTCCGCTACTGATTTTATGCCGATCGTGTCAACCGCACCAGGAAGTACAGGCCGAGCGAGAACAACCCGCTCAGTCCGATTAACGGATACGGAGTTCCAGTCCTGGGCAGCTCTTGCGGCGGCGCCGCTGGTGCGGGCGTCACTTCCTGAGCAGGCGGAGCCGGCGGAGGCGTATTCTGCGCGATTACCGGTGGTTCCTGCGGAGGCGGCGGCTGGGTTTCAGCCTGCGGGGCAGGCGGCGGGGGCGGAGCCGGCGGCTCAGGAGGCGCAGCCGCGGGTTCCGGTGGCGTCGGAGGCGGTGGTATAGGCGCCGGTGCCGCATACGCGATTTGCCTCAGGTTTTTCGGGTATCGAAATTCCTGGCCGAAGTTGTCCCCGGGGTAGAACCATGCTCGCATGGCTCGCGCCGTTCCGGGAGGTGTTTCCCAGAACGTGAACTGCGAGCGGTCAGTCGGTTGCAAGCGGTAGTTCGGAATCGCCAGGATGGTGTTGATGAGATGCTTCTGGTCGGCATCGAAAATCTGAACGATGTGCCGGTCAGAACTCGAGTTGGCGAGTTTCATCACATATGTGCCCGGGTCCAGATACGTGTCCGTTACCTGAATCGGCTGATCCACTGTGAAAACCGTCTTCTTGTCCCATTCATCCGCTTGGGCTCGAAACGTGACAATGCCCACGCCGAGCGCGAGAGCGCCGAGCGTAACCATCGTCATCCCGGATTTAATTGGGAAATGCGACTTCATTTAGATACTCCTTTCCTTCTGGCCATCGGGCTGAAGCCCAAAACGGCGTAACACGCTAGAGGTGTACGCAGCTTGCGTGCCACGTTGCGCAAACAACGCGGAATCATGCACTCACGAGCAAACGTAGTGCGGGAGCTTGGAACTTTTTACGCGGGATTGTGCGCCGAATTCGGAACTTCTTGCGCGTCTGTCTGCGTAGTGGATGCGTGTGCCTGAATGTCCGCGCTCCTTCTTCCCACGCAAATCGTCCCGAATGCTGCGCCCCTTCGCGACCCGACGCATCATCGTGTTGAGCTCAACGTTTCCTCGTGTTGAGCTCAACGTTTCCTCGTGGAAACGAACATGCTGCCAACTCAAGGCGTGCTTCGAAACTGGAGAGGAGCCTCACTATGACGCTTTTCGACGACCACACGAGGGAACGTTACGTATTCATTTCGGTTGCACTTCTGCTATTTGCCAGCATTACGGCGCTTCTGATGTACGTACCCATCCTGCCTATGGCATTCGCCATAGTGATCGTACTTGCTTTGGTTCTCATGTTTGCCTTCGGTTTCTACGTGGGCAACAAGGAACAGACTCCGCCCCGTGACCGGGCCACGTCAAATCTATAAATCAGATTCGGTATCGGGACAATTTGCGCCGGACGAGAAGCAGTCGAAAGTAGAAAGTATTCCCTTCCAGCGGAAAATCTTGCAGTAACAAACATCGGAGCTCTTCAAGACCGAATCACAAATGCCGTTACTTATGCGCCGTGGCTGCCGGATTGCACTCATCACCGATGGAGGTACCTATGCTTCGTAGACTACGTGCGCATTCGGCAGCCACGGCTGTAGTTATTTCCGGAGCCCTTTCGGTGTCGTTGTTCATGCAGCCGGCTCGCGGGGAAGAAAAAACGCAACAGCGCCTGGAGGACGCGACCGAAGTCTTCTCCCAGATTATGGCCACTCCGGATAAAGGGATTCCACAGGACCTATTGGAGAAAGCTCACTGCATCGTGATTGTGCCTGGGGTCAAGAAGGGCGCGTTCATCGTGGGCGCCGAGTACGGGAAAGGATTCCTTACGTGCCGCGACCACGGCAACCGGGCCTGGTGTGCTCCGGGCGCTGTGCGCATCGAAGGCGGTAGCGTGGGCTTGCAGGCCGGCGGCTCGGAGACCGACGTGATCCTGATGGTGATGAATCAGCAGGGTGAGGAAAAACTGCTGCAGAGCCAGTTCACATTGGGCGGCGAAGGCGAAGTTGCCGCGGGGCCGGTGGGACGCACCATAGCCGCCAAAACAGACGCTAAGCTGACCGCGGGTATTCTCTCCTGGTCGAGATCGCGCGGTATCTTTGCCGGAGTCGCTGTGCAAGGAGCGACACTGCGGCAGGATCTGGACGACAACCAGGTGCTATACGGCAAGAAACTGGAGAATCGCGAGATCGTGATGCAACACGTCAAGCCGCCCGCGAGTGCGCGGAAACTGCTCGATCAACTGAATCAGTATCCGCTGAGTGCGAAAGGCGAGTAACATGCTGTGGTTCATTGCAGTGTTGCTGGCGCTGTTGTGGCTGCTGGGTATGGTGTCTTCCTACACGCTCAGCGGGTTCATCCACATTCTGCTCTTCCTGGCGGTCGCGTTGGTCCTGATTCGCGTCATCCAGGGCCGTCGCCCGATCAGTTGAGAAAGCCTGCGCCGGGGAAAAAGGAAGAGGAGAGGCAAAGGAGAAAAGGAGCTGCGCATGCTTGAAACAACGGAATCGACGGGAGGTATCTACTTGCACGAACTCCATCGAGGTTCAGTCATCGATGTGGAGACACAGAGTCACCGCTATCGGATCGAGTATCTGGGAGGCGACGACATCCGCATCTCCGGCCATCCCAGCCTCTGCCCATCACCGGTTCCTGCTCACCTGCGAGGGTCGCTGGGGCCGGGCGGCACACTCCAAGAGGGATACGTCGGGCGAGGGCTGCGCCTGTCGTTCCAGCGGGAGAACGATGAACTCGGAGTCGTCACTTCGCCGATCACCGATGTTTGGGAAGAACACGCCTGAAAGGGCCTGAGTGTTCCGGGTATGAGCGTTCTGGTTGCCTTTTTTCACGGCGCTGACACGCACCTTGGCGTGTTCTACCCCACGCACTGTCTCTTTGCCGTGTACCCCAATTTTCGAGGACGCTAGGGAAGCATATGGGCACAACGCCGGCAGGG
>Ga0208044_1001492_pt1 | contig 12679 bp, 11 predicted proteins | sample Sb_taG_8_FD_187712 | JGI IMG/M metagenome (GOLD analysis project Ga0208044, IMG submission 187712) | Peat soil microbial communities from Weissenstadt, Germany - Sb_50d_c_BC metaG (SPAdes) (version 2) | ecosystem: Environmental > Terrestrial > Soil > Wetlands > Peat | place: Germany... | reverse complement strand
TTGCCGGGAAGACGCCAATCAGCAGGGCGATAATGCCCCAGGCAGCGAGCCTGGTATACCTTGGCACAAGCAGCAAAATGCCGAGGACGATCTCGATCACTCCGCTCACCAAGACGAGGGGCAGGTGAAAAGGCAAGTACGGGGGCATGATCTTCAAGAAGAAGTCGGTGGCAACGAAATGGCCGACGCCTGCGATGATGAACAGGACGCCGAGTGTCAGCTTGCCGATGAGATACCAGAGCTTCCGTCGAGCTACGATTCCTACCGTATTCAACTCCGCTCCTTTCCTGGGGCGATTCCGCTGATGATCTCAGCCAACACGCCCAACCCCACTCCCAGAGCGTAGCACGCCAGGTCGCTCCACAGGAACCCGAAGCCCAGGATCAGCCCGCCTATGGTCGTCTGTCGGATCATGTCGATCCAGGGGACATGGTACAACTGGCTGAGTTCGATGGCGACCGAGAAAGCCATCGCCAGCATGGCGATCGTTCGGGTTGACGTTCGGGGCAGGATCAGCCCGATTCCGAAAAATGCCGCCAACGCCCAAAGCGTGTCCCCGGCATAGTCGGCGACAAGCCCTGGCAATGCGTGGGCGTAACGTCGGGAACCGATCCCCAGGAGACATGCCAGGGCGATCAGAATGATTTGAACCAGGGGATTACGTCGTCGTCGAATCATGATCACCGGGGCTCGATCGAACGTCGGTATGGTAACCTGGCTCACAGAGGACTGCCAGGAGGGGAGTAGTCGAACCCCAGACTGTCACTCGTCGGTGAGTCGATACTCCCGGCGATCGCCAAGTAGGTCACTGGGTGGGCCTAAGTCGGGATTGGCCACCAAGACGGATTCGGGCTTGTGGTGCGGGCACTAGGCCACGGCGGACTCTACTCCGAGGACGAAGGAAAAGAGACCTTGGCTAAGTAAGGTGACGATCGGCTTGGAGACGGGGCTGACACGTCGGCCAAACACGAAGGCGTTAAACTCGACTAACCATCGGCTCGGAGACAGGACATGCCCAGAAGGAGAGAACCCGAGCAGCCAATTCCGACGTTGATTGGCGAAATCACCTGGCACATTCCAGGAGGAAGGTACCATTCCCCAAGCATAATTACCGCTCATCGCGGACGGGGCCACTCGTATCAGCGACGTAATCAGCGTCGTCCGCGAAAATGGACAATGGACATACTTCTGTGGTGTTCAGCCGGTGTTTCAACACGCCGAGAACGACCACCGCTCGTTTCGGATGTTTACCGCCCAACTGATTTGCCAGGGTGTGTGCCGCCAGGTGGATATCGTGCGGGCCTTCGGCGTATCGAAGAACAGCGTCATCCGCAGCGTCGATAAACGCCACGGGCACACTGCTGGCCTTGGGCAGTCGAGACGGCTCGGTGCGGCTTTGGGAGTTGGCGACGGGGAAACCGGCCGGAGTGCTGAAGGGGCACGAGGGTTCTGCGCTCGACGTGGCCTTCAGTTCCGATGGGAAACAGCTCGCCAGCGTGGGATATGACCGGACGGTTCGCCTCTGGGACGTGGCGACCCTTGCCACGGTCGCAGTCTTACCTGGAGATGAGGGCTATCGGGTAGCCTATAGCGCGGACGGCCGCCTGATTGCCTCTTGCTCGCATAACCGCCACGTGCGCCTCTGGGACGCCCGAACCTACGATGAACTCGCGATCTTGCCGCACGGGAACCGGGTGCACGGCCTGGCGTTCAGTCCGGACGGAACTCGTTTGGCGACTGCCTGCGGTGACAACACCATTCGCCTGTGGAACATCGCCAGCCGGCAAGAAGTCTGCGAGCTGCGCGGCCACGAGGCCTATGTTCACGCCGTTGCCTTCAGCCCAGACGGTACCCGGTTGGCCTCAGCTTCCGGAGACTTCACGGTGCGGATCTGGGACACGGTCCCACCGTCCGTGCGAGCCCGGCCGCCGGATGCCCCCGTCCCGCCGCGCGACTAGGAATGGACCATTCCAAGAGCGCGTCGTGATCGCCCGGGGAAAGGACCATGGCCGCCTGGTTGGGAGCTAGAGGAGCACCCTCGGGTCCATGGGCTTCGATGGCGGGAACTCGCCGGCGTAGGCCCGCCGGTGGACCTCCTCGACCGAGGCCCCGGCCGCCCGGGCCGCGATCATCGCGTCGGGATCGACGTAAGCGCCCATCGGGTTGGCCGCAAACTCTGACGAGGAGCGAAGGTACTCGGTTGACTTCTTCCAGTCGCCGAAGTTGTCGGCCAGCAACTCGACACTGTTGTGATCGGGGTCTTCGTAGTAGAAGCCGGTCGTCGCGCCGTGGTCCGCCGTGAGGACAGGTTCGATCCCCAGGCCCTTCAAACGGGCGTAGGTGGCAAGCAGATCTTCGACGGTCGGGTATTCGAATGCGACATGCTGGAGCCGCCGGTGGTGAATGCGTTGCGAGTCGTCCACGAGGCCGCGCAGTTCCACAATCGAAATGCGGTGGTTGGCCTCGTCGTTGCTGACCCAGGCGACGCGCACGCCCGAGGGGCCTCTTGCCCCCATTGGCTTGGACGTCTGGTGGTTGGACGTCATGCCGAGTACCTTACCGTACCAATCGAGCATCGCCTCCAGGTGCGCGGTGGTCAACCCGAAGTGGTGCAGCCTTGGACGTACGATCTCGCAACTCGCCGAAGCATCTGACATCGCTCTCTCCGATTCGCCAAACGAGAAAGCTCCCTGCCACAGCGGCCGAAGAGAGGATAAATCTTGCAGCCGCGCCATGCAGCCAAGTTGTTTGATTGACGCTCTTACGTAACGTTGAACACTCCCGAGAAGGTAGCAGTCGCGTTGGGCCGGGCAGGAATGTTCCAGGTCGTCAATGTGCCGGTGTTTCCAGCGTACTGAGCGTACTTTCCGGTGGACCTCACGGCGACGATCGCGACCGATTGCCTCGTGCGTTTTCCGACCTGGGTGACAGTGGCGGGGCTGAGTTGCAGAGTAACGCTGCCCTTGCTGTTGCTCAGGTAGACGTAACCGCCCTGAAAGATCGTGCCCGATGTCGTTCCGGTGCCTGAGCCTGTGAAATGATCCCTCCCAATCGTCCCTGTCAGGTTCGTCGTCGTTACCGTCGACCCGCTCGCGGACACGTGGCCTCTGAAGGAGACCGGAACCGGAACCTGGCGAGGGGCGGGGCTCTTTGAAGAGTTGATGTTCTCGTGCGGCGTGATGGCCAAATTCGCCTGTACGATCACGCCAGTTCGTTCCCGGGCGTATGGTCACGGTGTTGCATGTTCCTTGAGAATCCGGGCAACCTCTTCGATGACCCTGGAGTCCTCCACGCAGTAGTGGCCTGCGTGCACGATCAGCTCGGAGACTGCGCCCGGGTGGTGTGCACTGGCATACGGCACCTGGCCGTCGCCCCCACCCGGGCGGACAGTGCGGTACCGCTCGGCGATGATCGAATGCCGCTTGACACTCGGATTGATTGGCAGGCCGTCGATGGCCAGGAGAAGGGGATGTTCCCAGCCGAGCTCATCGATACTCGTCGCCAATCCCTCGCTGAACGTCCTCGTGAAAGCGTCCGGACCGTTGCAGGCCAGGAGGGAGGCACGGGCCTGCTGCAAGGGCGTGGGCGGCCGCACGAGTCGGGTTCCAACGTCTCTGATCGGACCCCACACGAGCGGGCTTCCGCGGTGGGGCGTGGTGATGAATATCAGACGCCGGACCTCCGGTACCGGCTTGAAGACCAACGACCCATACAGCAGCTCGCGGGCTTTTGCCGGTCCGGCCAGGTTCTCGAAGGGGCTGCCGGTCATGAGGTCCCAGAGCTTCGAGCCACTGTCCTGGGTCATCATCTTGCAGAGCAGGCCGCCCAAGCTGTGCCCGATGAGAACCATTCGGTCCCACGCAGGATTCGAGCGGTCGGGGTCGAGTCGATCCCTCACATCCAAGATCGCCCGTCGCAGCGTGTAGGCCGAGTAAGGAATCGGGTCGCCCGTCGAGTAACCGAAGGTCAAGAACTGGAATCGTTCACTCACGAACGGGTCGGCTTCCAGATCCTTGACCATCCGGCTCCATTGTGGCGGGCTACCCCAGAGCCCATTGACGAGCACGACGGGAACCTTCCCTGGGGCGTAAGGACGCAGCAGTGAGAGTCCGCACGGCTCAAAGCGGATCTCACTGGGCCTGGCAGGTACTCTCCGGTCGACGTCCGAGCCCTCCGCCAGAGTCGCCCTCGCAAGTTCGGTCGTGCGCCGAGACAACCTCGGGTCTCCTGCGCCGACCTGTGCTGAACCCGTTTCGGTTGAGAAGATCAAGGCGAAGATCACAAGGATCTCAATTCCGCGGTGCAAGGTCGACTCCTCAGATGGCTCTACCGGGGCCGGTCGAGTTGTTCTCATCAAGAGCGTTCGAGGCGATGTGCCGGCACGGTCTGGGCACCTCTCAAAGCAACCTCTGTACCAAACCGATGAAGGTCGCGCTTCCGCCATTTATCAAGTCACGAGAAAATGCCTGGAAACGAGCTCCATCTTGTGATGAGAGCCGCGCAGTGAGTTCCGATCGCATCAGGAGTATCGCGGTGAGTTGGGCTGGATAGGTCCGGCGGGGCCCAAGCAGTTTTTGATATGGCATCTGTTTTAGCCGGCTGCTGGGAACATCTACCCAGCGCAGGGGCAACGCCGCGTGCAGAACTGTGGCCCGACTTGGAGCGGCGAGATCCCATACCCGTTCAATGCACTCGCCGCACGAGGGCGGGTCATCTCGTCGAGAATGGTGGGGTGTCCCTGGCTGTTGTGAAATGAACTCGGTTTCTTCCGTGTCGATCAGGGGTCAGGCACGCGTCACTCAAAACGTGTTGACCAGCCGCGCTTCGCCGTTGACCATCGTCCGAGCCATGGTGTGCACATGATAGTGCATAACCAGGTGGAACGAAGCCAATGATCATGCCGCTCCAGACCTCCATCCCTGCCTCCTGGATACGTTGGACCTTCTCCAGCAGTGTCCCTCCGCCACGGACATTCTGGAATTTCCTTGCCTCGCGCAGCGACGCCTCGTCGGGGCTCTCGATACCGACGAACACGGCGATGAAGTCGGCCTCTGTCATCATCGCCATCAGCTCAGGGTCGTCGGCCAGATCGATCGACGCCTCGGTGAAGAATGACAGCGGGTAGCCGTTTTTCTGTTGCCAGGCGATCACATCCTTGAGAACGGCCTTGATCGCCTTCTTGTTGCCGATCAGGTTGTCATCGACGACAAAGACGATCCGTTGGCCCGTCCTGCGCATCGCCTCGAGCTCGGCAATCACCTGGGCACCGGTCTTGAGCCGCGGGCGGCGGCCGAAGGTGACGATGATGTCACAGAATTCGCACTGAAACGGGCAGCCACGCGAGAACTGGAGGCTGCCGAAGGCGTACCGGTTCATCTTCAGCAGGTCGAACCGGGGCACCGGAACCCGGGTCATGTCGGTCTTCTCGGCCAGCTCATAGCGAAGGGCGTGGCGTCCAGCTTGCCAATCGGCCAGGAACTGGGGCCAGGTGTCCTCTGCCTCGCCGATGAAGATGACATCGGCCGGGTCGCCGAAGTAATCGTCCTGAACCGTGACCCACGGTCCGCCGACGACCGTGAAGCAGCCCCGCTCTTTCAGCGTGGTCAAGATCTCGGTCATCTGGAACCGCTGTACGCTCATGCCGGTAAGGCCGACGATGTCGGCTCGGGCGCAGCGGTCGAAGTCAATCGGTTCGACGTTCTCGTCGATCAGGGTGATCGTGTGCTCCTCGGGCGTCAGCGCCGCGAGCAGGGGCAAGGCCGCGACGGGCAAGTTGGCCCATTTGCCGACGTAGGGCAGAGCATACTCCATGCCCCAGTACGAGACCTCGAACTTCGGATTGATCAGTACGATGTCAGCCATGCAGAGCCTTCCCCTCGAAACAACGAGCCCCGGGGGCCAGGTGATGCCGGCCGCTCGTCGTCGGGCTCACGGGACCTCCGTCGGGAGTCGATGCCGAGGATCGCATTACCACGGTCGTTCAGCGTCGCTGGGTTTTCTCGTTGCCTAGTCGGCGCCGGGAGTCTGCTTCAGGGCTCTCGATCAGAATCCGGTTCAGACCGTCGTAACACTTTGATATCGTTGACCAGAAGCGGGTGGTGCGTAGCCTCCATGACAAAATACCGGGCCAACTGTTTGGCGTGGTAGCTGCGGGAATGCCCTTGCAGAACAAGGCCATTGTCCCGGAGCAGCAGCCGAAGCTCATGCACCCGCCCGGCCAACTGACACCGCAAATGCTCCGCAATCCTGTAAACCTCGTAGCGTTCCATTCGAGAGCCTCGAGCATGCCATCTCGCCGGATGGGACCCGGGAAAGGAATGACCCCTATCCGGGTCTGCGACACGGTCTCGATCGTGGCGTGAAAGGGTAAAGCAACACTTGTACCAATGAGGCGGGGGCGTCTCTTCCCGCGGCCGCTGTGGACACCGAGAGACCGCCTGGAGATAAACTCCGCCCTGCTCGTAGAACCGGGTAGAGCGATGGAGTCGCGTTGGCACAAACCGGCAAGGTGCCCAGGAGGAATCTCCCCCGGGGCCGACAGTTGTTGATGTGGTAGCTTTTTTGCCCATCGGTTGGGAACATCTTGCCATCGCGGCGGGTCCAGTCGCGCAGGAAAGCGGGCCGACGTGGGGTGGATAGCTGAGTCTGTGGTGGGTCTTCGTTTCCGCTCACCCACCGATCGGGAGGGTGAGCAGTGGGCCGACGTTCCTGCCGTCCGACTCTTGGAGTGCGAAGAGGATTTCGAGGATGGCCAGCACTGCACGCGAGTTCACGTCGTTCGCGGCAATGTAGAACCAGTAACCGCGGTAGTAAACGGCCGCCTCCGCGTCGCGCGGGCGGTGTTTCTGCGCGTGGACGAAGAAGTTTCCAGCGGTGATGCGCGTCCAGTCGAAGGGCGCTCCGTCCGGACCCCAAGTCACCGGCGCAACCCCGCTCCGGACGTGCTCTTCGGGGACACATACACCCTTGGAGAGGAACGTCATGACCTGCAACACGGACCGCAAGTTCAAATACAACGTGTCGTCGCCCAGCGGGCTCGGGAGCTTCTGGTCCGTCCCAGCCAGCTCCGACTTGATTCGGTACTTGCTCAGGCCCGGAGTCAAACGGAAGATCCGCGCCACTTCCTCCATCTCGGGGGAGTGGACGTATGGCGGAAAAACCCGAAGGACGAGGTCCTTCTCCCGCTTGAGCAGGGTTACCTCGCCGTTTCCCCGGGTGCGATAGACATAACCGTCGCGGGCTGCGTTCAGGAGGTCGCGTCCCTGAACCGCGCTTCTGGGGATCGGGTCGGAGGCGTCCTCGGACTCATCGCTCTTACTGACCGCCAGTTCGGTGGCCTCGCGCTGCTGAAGCGACGCGAGGAGCCGGATGCCGTGGAGGTACAGCGCGTTGTCCTCGGGAACCTTGGGGACCAGGGTCGTGGCCGCGGGGGCATTGGGCAGGTCGTTGATGTCGCTGATGGTCATGAGCAGCAACTGCTCAAGGTCGGCTCCGGCGTTGACCAGGCTGAAGAGCTCAGTCGACAGCGGAGTCAGCAGGGCCTTGGCGATCTCCCGTCCCTCGCGGGGATGGTAGCTCAGGGTCGGCGAATCGCGGAGCGACAGCTCGCCGAACCCTAGGTTCGTCTGACCCCGAAACTGATTGCCTGTGCCGCCAAGATAGTTGCCTCGTCCAGCCACCTCGAACTGGCTGGTGATGTTGGGCAGATCGATGAACACGGGGGAATCGGCGTAGCGGAGCCGCACAATATTGAGCAGAAGTTGCTGGTCGTTGGTGTCTCGAATCACCTCGTTGTACCGCAAGCGGGTGTAGCGGACGGCGTTAGGACCCATGCAGCCACTGGCACCGGACCAGAGGGCGAGGAGGACGACGGCCCGTCGAATGAGATGGTGCCAGGGCGTCTTTCGCCGAGCCCAAACTTCCATGGGACTCTCCCGAACCCGGAAGGCCGTACAGCTCCCCGGGACTCAGGAGCGCGGCATCCTCAGACCTCCCACCGACAGTTATCGTCGACAAATCTCGCAAACTTGACAAAACCCGCCATCTCAACCAAGCTCGCGTCGTGCGGCATGGATCAGGTGTAGCCCGTTCCGGGCGGCGCCCGCAGACCCCTCGCCGCGTGACCCAGGAAGATGGCGACCGGCAAGCCGATGGCGAGCATCATGAGGCTCAGGAAACGCAGGCCGCTGCGAAAGCCGTGGGCGACGCTCTCGATCGTCGCGAAGCCGCCGAGGACCGTGCTCGTCTCCTGCTGGAGGGCGGAGCTGCTCAGCCCCCGCTGGTGGAAGTAGTCGGCGACTCGTGATGAAGCCAGCTCGACGGCCGGTCGGTTCTCGCGGAGGTTGAGGCGATAGACGTCGATAGCCCGGTCGGACCACTCCTTGATCACCGTCGCGGTCGCGATCGGCACCGTGATGATCGGCACGACCAGTCCGATGATGCCTATGGCGCCGGCGTAGAGCATGTCCCTTCGCTCCAGCCCCTCAACCTCATCGATCAGAAATGCCGGGGGAATCAGTCCGACGAATGCCCCCCAACAGGCTAGTACCAGCGGCAGATGCTCCTTGGGTGTGAAGTTGTCAATCGACGACAGCCACCACACGCAGGCCGCCGACCCCACGAACCCCGTGGCCAACCAGACGTGCCGTAGCGACCGGCGCTGGAATCGGGTCGTGAGGAAGGTGGTGATCGCCATCGTCACCGAGGTCGGCACCATCAGCCATCCCGAGGTGATTCGCGGGTAGCCGCGCAATTCCGTGCAATACATGCCGATGATGGTCAGCACGGCCACCAAGTGCAGGAGCATCAGCCCGCGCGTCGTCAGGCAGAGGACGTAGACCCGCGAGCGGAGGATCCGGTTCGCGTGCTCGTCGGGGCTAAAGCCCGAGCCGAGCCAGGCAACCAGCGCCACAGGCAAGGCGACGCAGAGCACGATCGTGGCGACAAACTCGTTCGATGACCAGCCGCCCCACTTGCGGTACCAGGCGAAGGCGAACGTGATCGCCACGATCCAGGCCACGAATGCCGTGACGGCCAGCCAGTCGATCGGCAGGTGCGCAGGTTGCGGCGGCCGGTCGGGGCGGATGAACCGCCAGACCAGGAGCGCGGCCACAAGGCCGACCGGCACGTAGGCCCAGTACATCCACCGCCAAGACAGCCACACGTCAAGGTAGGCGTTGACCAGCGGAGTCACGTGGCGCGTGGAATATGCGAATACGCCGTAGAAGCCGATTGCCACCAGGAGGACGTTGTTGAACTCCTTATAAAGCGTGACGCGGCAGATTGTCATCGCAACCATCTTGCCGAACCCCTCGACGAACCGGGCGAGGGCCAGGCCGACGAGCCCTCCCGCCGCGCCACAGAGGATGTTGCCGACGGAGAACACAAGCATCCCCAGGATCAGGGTGTACCGCACCCCGATCCGGGCCGACAGCGAGAGCCCCACGAACACGCCGTAGATGACGCCGACGCCGTAGCCCACGGTGACCCAGGTCATGTCGTACTTGTCCGCCTCGATGCCGAGGCGGACGGCATCGTCGGTGATGACTGTCTGGACGATCGTCTGGTAAGGCGCGAAGAAGACGAAGAGGATCGCCAGGGCGGCCAGCCAGCGCCGGGGCTCGAGCAGGATGGGCGGCCCGGTTCCGGCGGTCAAGCTCTGAGGCTCCGCGGTGAGTGTCGTCATGGTGTCGCCGTCCCGGCCGTCCCGTCGGGCTCCCCTTCGCGTTGAGGCTCCCCAGGGGTCTCGGGCGCGTTATATTGCGTCTCGATCTCCCCCATCGCGCGGGCCGCGTCCGCGGCCCAGGCAGCATCGCCACGGCCATGCGCGATGGCTACCGTCGCCGACAGCCCGGCGCGAAGCTGCGGCCAGCGGTCGTCGCGCTCGATCTGGATCCGGACTGGCACGCGCTGGACCACGCGGGTGAACTCTCCGGAGACGACGTTCCGCGGCATCAGGGCGAACTGGGCGCCGGTCGACTTGTTGACCCAGACGACCCGCCCCCGGAACGGCTCAGCGAAGGCATCGAGCCCGATGCGGACCGCATTGCCCGGCTCGACGCCGGGCAGGCGGTCCTCCTCCAGGTTGGCCTCGACGTACAGCAGGTCCGGGTTGTACATGCTGAGCAGGGGAGAGCCGGCCGGGATGAAATCTCCCAGGTGGCGATACCGCTTGACAACCACGCCGGGGAACGGGGCTTTGACAGTGGTATACGCCAGGTCATCCTCGGCGGCCTTCAGCGCACGCCGGGCTTGCTCGACCGTCTGCTCCTTGACCTTGACCAGCAACTCCATGACAAGGATCTGGTCGTTGCCGGTTTCGGCCAGGTCGATGCCCTTGGCCGCCTTCTGTTCCGCCTTCTGCGCGGCCTCCAGTGCCCGCCGGGCGACGTCGACCTGAGTGAGGTCGGCCAAGGCCTTTGCCAGACGCGCGTCGGCGAGCTCGACCTGGGCCACGGCAGAGTCGCGAGACTGCGTCACCTGTTGTTTCCGCTGCAACGTGCTAGCCCCCGTCTGTTCGAGCTTGCTCCAGCGTGTGTACTCCAGTTCGGCCAGTGTCAGGGAAGCTTGAGCCGCCTTGACTCCGGCGCGGGCCTCGAGGATGCCCTTGTCGACCACGTCGCGGGTCAGCTTCAGCGATTCCTCAGCCTTGGCTCGGTCGGCCTGGCTGGCGGCGAACGTCCGCCGGGCGATCTCGATCTGGATCGGCACCTCCTTGCGAACCCGGTCCAGGTCGGCACGCTCCCGGACCAGCTCGGCCCGCGCCGCGTCGAACTGGGCCCGCGCCACATTGACCTTGTCGCGGTAAGGGATCGGGTCGACCTCCGCGAGCACTTTCCCTTCCTCGACCCGATCATTTTCCTGGACCAGAAACCGGACGATCCGGCCGGAGACCACTTGCGGTCCGACGTTGACGATGTGGGCCTCGACAAAGGCGTCGTCGGTGATCGAGTGCGTGCGCCGGTAGCTGACCCAGCTCATCGAAAACCGCAGGCCGACGACGAGCAGCGCAATCAGCAGGACAATTGCGAGCAGACGTCCGAGGCGAAGCCGTTTGCCGCGACCGGCGGGTTGAGCCGACGTGGCCGTGGCCTCAGCTTTTTTGTTGTCTTGGCTTGCAGGAGACTGCGCCGTTTGGGTCGCACTCATGGGTTGCTCCACATGCCTCAGTTGTTGCACCGGCTAAGGATGCCTGGAGAGTTGAGTCCTCGGCGTCTGGCCAACCCCCATCGCATATTCCAGGCGGGCCATCGCGATCAGGTAATTGTACCGAGCATTCAGGAAATTCTGCTGGGCACGGGTCAACGAGGCCTGCGCGTCGGCAATCTCCGTGGGCGTGGCCGCACCCTCGCGGAGTCGCACTTGCACGAGCCGGTAATTCTCGCGCGCCTGCTCCACAGCCGGGCGCGCGTCTTCGATGCCGATCCAGGCCGTGACGGCATTCCGGTAGGCCTCGTTGACCTGAAAAGCAATATTATCGGCGATCGACTCGGCCTGTGCCATGGCCTGGCGTACCGCCGAGTCTGCCACGCGGGTCGCGGCGATCTTCCGGCCACCCTCGAAGAGCGTCCACTCCAGCCGGATGAACCCGAGAGCCAAGTCTGCATTGGTGAACCGGCTGCCCGCCTGGAAGTTCAGCAAAGAGCCGTTTGCAACGGCTTTGGGCGCGAAGTCGGCTCGGGCAACGCGGGTTCCCTCCACCGCTATCTGCACCGTGCGGCGGACAACCGCGAACTCGCGTCGCTCCCGGATGGCTGTCTGCAAGCAATCGGTGAGCGATGTAGCCAGCGGCGGGACCTCTGCCGGATCGGCGACGCGGACCGGCTGATTGCCTTTCAGCCCAATGGCCAGGTTCAGCTCCGCCAGGGCGACGAACTCGGCCTCCGTGGCGGCGTGGAGCTGCTGAAGGTTCTCCGCCCTCTGAACCTCGGACCGCAGGACGGTCTCGCGCTCGACGACGCCTTCGCGCTGGAGATTGCGAGCGTCGCCAAGCTGCTCATCGGCGCGGCGGAGCGCATCTTGGGCGGTCCGCAGCAAGGCTTGGCTCTGGAGGACGCCGTAGTAGGCAACCGCGACCTCGTTGGCCACCGTTTGGAAGGCGCGATCGGTCTGGAGCCCGGCGATGTCGCCTGCCAGTCGCGCCTGCTCGTACCGGCCTAGCCGACGGCCGAAGTCGAGGAGCAACCATTGGACGTTGCCCTCAATCAAATCGAAGGTCGTCTCGAAGTGCGTCTGGATCAGAATCGGTTGGGCGCTGGGCATCATGTTCGATCCCGTGAGAGGCGTGATTTGGAGCGGAAAACCATGCGCCCCGAAGTTGAATCCACCCCCGTCGAAGCGGAGCCCGGCGGCGGGGAGGAAGGCCGAGAACGCGATCTGCTGGAGCCCTCGGGCTTGAGCGATGGTCTCGAGCTGGGCACGCAGCCTCGGCTGAGAGCGGAACGCCACATCGATCGCCTCCGAGACCGTCAGCGGCTTGCCGCTGGCCGCGATGGCCTCGAGCGTGGCCTGGTCGGAATCGCTCGGAAGAGAAGTGGCGGGCGAAGAATGGTCCGAATTCCTCCGCTGTGGAGGCTCCACGATAGCGGGTGGTATCGCACTCGATCGATCGCCCTCGGAGCGGGCCTGAGCTCCTGGACCTGGCTGCACGGTCTTGGATCGATCGCCCTCGGAGCGGGCC
>Ga0208044_1001489_pt1 | contig 12687 bp, 16 predicted proteins | sample Sb_taG_8_FD_187712 | JGI IMG/M metagenome (GOLD analysis project Ga0208044, IMG submission 187712) | Peat soil microbial communities from Weissenstadt, Germany - Sb_50d_c_BC metaG (SPAdes) (version 2) | ecosystem: Environmental > Terrestrial > Soil > Wetlands > Peat | place: Germany... | reverse complement strand
TCGAAGTCCACCAGTCCATCCCCATCTCCAGCGCCTTGTCGACCGAGCACACGACCAGGCGAATCTGGATCGTGAGCAGCTCGATATCGACCAGCTTGATCTTGATGTCTCCGGCTATGACGAGCCCTTTATCGAGCACTCGTTCCAGCACGTCGGCGAGAGTGGAGGAGTGAATCGAATGGGCGGCAGAGCGTGTGACGTCGATGGCCATGGTTGAATTCGAGTGCAGAATGTGAGCTGGCTCTGGTGAGGTTCCGCGCCTGCATCGAGCTGGCTCGGGAATCAAACGTGCCGTAAGGGCCCCAGGCCGCCCCTCGGGGAGGACGACGGAGTCTTCTCAGACCGGCCGCCCCATGTCTGTATCGCTCGGAGCAATCGGGTGCGGCCGTCCACGCATAGCCGGCGGAAAGCCGAGCCGCTCAGAGAGGTCGCAATGTCCTTGGAGGTCTTGATCAAGGTCGTCATTCTGTTCACTCCGTTCTGGCGGGGACTGCGCCCCGGCCTCGACAATGGAGACAGACAAGTCCGCTGGACCCGTCGGCCGCTCGGCCTCCGCACTCTGGACAGACAACGGTCGGGCCTTCGAGCTTGGGTACAACACCCGCCCCGGCGCAGACCAAACAGCGGTAGGTCTTGTAACTCCCGCTGCCTCCACAATACGCACAAGGCACATGAGGCACGGTCACGAGCACGTGGCCGGTCCCCTGGCATGCGCTGCAGACCGAGAGCGCCGACATCACACTGAAAGGATCAGTCCCTTGGCCCTGGCAGAATGCGCACGTGATGTATTCCTGGTAATTCATGCGTCTCGAGCGGGTTTTGACTGTAGACATATTGCACTCCTGATGAGTATCCTTGAGGCTGCCCTGGAGGGATGGGGACAATGGCTATCGAAACCTCGGCGCTGGAATGCCCCATGAACGTCCCGCGGTCAGAGCAGTTTCCCGAGAGGGCCAAGGTCGAGGTTGAGATCTTCTTCGTCGACTCCAAAATGTTCTCGGAGCTGTGTCATCTGCTCGCCGAGCTGAAGGAACGTCATTCCCAGCCGTTCGATCTCGTCATCGGCCAGCGAGCCTGCCTCGATACGGCGGATCGCCTGCCGCTCGAGAAGCTGGCGGATCAGCTCGACCAGGGTGAGCACCAGCTTTCCCAGGCCATTGCGGACGTCGTCGGGCCGGATCGCCACGCGCAGTCCGGCGGGCATTGGTGCCGCAAGGGCATCCGCGACGGGGTCGAAAGTATCAGTAGCGGCGGTCATGGTTGCGAGGGGCTCCATTGCAGCGAACCTCCCGGCGATGGGAGTCTGTGATCACGTTTGGCTCGACAAACCGTCTCCACCGAGGACAGGAGCACCTGGACGTTCAGGTACACCAGGTCGACGTCGGCGACCGAGATGACGATTTCACCGGCCAGCACGACTCCCTTGTTCAGCACTCGATCGAGGGTCTCGCAGAGTGTGATTCTTCGTTCTGGATCGAGCTCGGCGTCATTCTCCAGCTCCGGGGACAGCTCAATCGTACTCGTCATCGCTCAGCTCGCTTTCAGGAGTCGCTCGTAGATTCCACGAGCCAGGCGCAATTCGCCATTGTTCTCGTATTGTTGGGCAACGGCCATGAGCCGATCGCAGGCCTGGACCGACTGATCCGTGTCGCCGTGTTCGTTGACCAGCGCGAAGTAGAGCTCGATCGCTTGCCGCAAGGAGCCGTTGCGGGCGTACAAGTTCGCCATGCCGATCAAGTGCTCGAGCACCTGTCTCCGTTGTGGCGAGATCGGCTCATCCTCGGCCTCATCCTCGGTCGGCCGTGGAGTGGGAGGGATGACCACCGGGACGACCATTGCCGGCTGGTCCGACTCGGTTTGCTCCAGCTCTTGAAGCTCATCGAGCTCGGCTCCAACAGCAGAGTCATCGACTGTCGCCTCGACCTCGTTCAGTACACTTGTGGCACTCACTGGATCGCTCCTCGACGTTCGGGTTGGTTCCATTGTCGCGCAGATTGCTTCGTGTCCATTGCGGCTTCCGCCGGTCTTCTTGGCTGGCATTTCTTATAAACCCCTGGAGGACCACTCCTCCGCTCAAGTCTCCTGTCCTGAAGAGAGGAGATACACGTCGGGACCGTCGTCCTCATCGTCCTCCTGCTCCTGTTCCTCAGCTCCCGACGTGTCCTCCTCGTCACCCTCCGGTTCGGTTTGCTGGGCCTCGCACTCGTCAAGCCGGTCCAGCAGGTCGCGCTCGCGCTGGTCGAACGTGGCCTCGTCGATGCCCCCGGTTTCGAGGCTCATATAGAGCTGGCTGAGCTCGAGGCGGATGCGCTCGCCTTCTTGTTCCAGCTCCTGGATGGCCGCGTTGTAGATCTCGCGGAAGACCATCAGAAGCGATTTGAACGGAAAGACGACGATATCATCGATCATCATCATGTGATCAATCCAAGATGTTGATCAGGCCAGGTGAAGCGTGATATCGACGAAGTTGTGTGGCGGCCAGGGGCCGGTGATATCGAACGCGAAGTTATTGTCAAACCGGCGCGCGACCAGGAGTACGCCCTGCTCGAAAGCTTGCTGTTGTTCGCGCTCGACCAGGCAGGCCAGGTTCAGGACCTCGCGCTCCGAGCGAGGAGGATTGGCCTGATTCTCGACAATGTGAGAACGCAGTGCCGCGGTCACTCGCTGGAGATGAGCCTCGCGACTGGCGTTCAGCAGGCGATCGAAGGCGCGACCCAGGTCGATCTTGTCATCCTGGGAGGGCGTACGCCCGCCCCGAAAAATCTGATCACGGAGGGACCGGAGTTCTTCGTGAAGTCCGATCATATATTCAAAAATATTGGCGACATCCCAGCTGACCCGCAAGCCCATCTCGACGCGTCCGCGGACGCGGTCAAGTTGCTCGGCGAAGGCGTCGTGGTTGATCCTGAGAATACGGCGAACGGCCTCGGGGCCATCGGCCAGGAGACCGAAGGCCATTGGCAAGACTGTGTGGTCGGCCATCAATTCCTTGAGCACGGCATGGTGGGCCGCCAGCCGGCGTCGTTCGGGTCGAAGCTTTTGATTGGGCAGATCGCTGACGATCGCCGCGACCGCGTCGTCGCCGATGGTGTAGACCGTCGAGCTGTCCAGACCGAGGTAATCGAACGTCTGGCCGTCGGACGAATTATCCACGATCGCGTACAGGTACCGGCCCCGGGCGGTGGCCTTCAAGGGTTCGGCGGATGCGAGCAGAGACATGATCGAGTCCTTCGTGCTCAGTAGGTGAACTCACTGATCTTGAAACGACTGTTGGTCGGCATTTCCACGAGAGTCCTGGGTGCGGCGGAGGGGACCAGTTCTGTCTCGTCGACCGGTTCCGGCGGTTGTGCCGCACCCTGAGCAAGTTTCATCAGGCGGTCTTCCTTGGCCGCGATTTCCTTGAGCCGCCGCTGGATCTCGATACCTCGTCGTGAGGCACGAGCGACTTCGCGCTCGAGCAGCAGTTTTTCGTTCGCCAGGGCCGAAAGTTCAATCAATGCCCCGGCCGGGGTACGGGTTCGGCGCTGGTCGACCAGTGCTGCCATCGTCCGTATTCCCTGGACGCCTCTTCGCTCGAAAGCCATGTTTGGTCCTTCCACTCCGATTCAATTGCGGGGAAGAGCTTCTTCCCTGCCAAGGTTGCCATCAGGTTGCAAATGCCCATTTCCATTGATGACCAGCCTGTTGATCGAAGGGCCGCGTGGCGCGCCCGACCGAAGTGACGTCATGACCTTGCCCGAGGAACAACAGCGGTCGAGGATCTCTTCCAGCCAGGTGGAGGCCGCCGGAGTGCCTTCACGGATGATCTTGATCGCATCAATGCGGAGAACATCGCGACAGGTTTCCCGGAAGACCGGGTCGTCGCTGCGCACGAGCGCTCCCTGCTGGGCCGCGACCTTGGCGATCATGATGCTGGCTCTGACGGTGGGCGGAAGCTGGTGCATGCCCAGCCCACGGAACTCGCGAACGATGTCGACGATCCGTTCGGAGTCTGAGTGCCCGAGGCCGGACTTCGCGGCGGTGATCTCGATCTCGGTCTCACGGTCGTACTGGCCAACCGTGATCGTGATCATGCGATCCAGGAGTGCGTCCTGCGTCTTGTGAACGCCGGCATACTCCTCGGGATTGCTGGTGAAGATGGCCCGGAAGTTGGGATGGACGGAAATGTACCCTTCATTCACGCGCCCGGACGGCATCTCCAGCAGACGCTCCTCGAGAATCGCCAGGAGGACGTTGTTCGCCTCGGGACGAGAACGGTTGAACTCGTCATAAATGACAGTGAAGCCGTACTTGCAGGCATTGGTCAGCCGATGGTCCACCCAGGTCTTGGCAACAGATTCTTCAGTTTTCATAACAGAATGAATGAAGTTGTCCACGACCCGCGTTGAGCGATAACCCAGTTGGCCTCCGACAAGGTCGGACGAGCCATACTCATCATCACCGTGGATCAGGGCCACCGGGCGGCCCAGCTGGGCCGCCACGTGCATGGCCAGCGTGGTCTTTCCCGTGCCGGCCGGTCCACTGAAGTGGATCGGGTAACCGGCGCAAAGGTATGAGAACGCCCGCGCGGCCAGGCTCCGAACGGCAGGCGTCTCGACGAAATCGGGCTTCTGCTTCAGGCTGAGCAGACTGAGGTCTTCGGCGTTCACGGCAGGGGGGCCTCCAGGATGTTGCGAATCAGATCATTGTCGAGTCAAGTTACCCGGACCGGCCGGGAAGAAGCTGGGATCAAGTTGTCCTTGAGCCCGCTTCCTCCAGTTCGGTCCGGGGCCACGAGAGCCGAGGACTATTTCCTCCGACCCTTCGGTTTGGTGGTGCCGAAGTGCTCCGTGGTCTCTTGGGTTTGCTTTCCGTGTTGCGGAGCCGCGGCATGAACGGTCTCGACGGCGGCCTTGTGATCCACCGCGGGCCGATGAGGCTCCGCGACCTAGCGGTTGACCGTGAATTCGCGCCAGGCATTGCTGGCCGCGCGGAGGTCGTCGGCGACTGCCTGCCGCGTTTCGTGAAACGTTTGCCGCATGTTCTTGACGGACTCGTTCCGAGCCGCCTTGTTATCGTCCAGCCGTTGCCGCAATTCGGCCTGCGTCTGCTTGAGACTGGCACGATGACGCTTTCGCATGTCCTCGACGCGATCGGACAGATCGCCGTGGAACTGGTCCAGCGCCTCGGTCAGCTCGCCAGCCATCAAATGGTGCTCATGGGAAACGTTTCCCATGAAAGTGCGGGCCGCAGTCAGCAGGTGATTGGTTGCCTGGTGGACCTGTCCCAGCGCATCTGTACGATTCTCAATCGAGATCCGCAGGTGGTCCGTGAAGTCCTTCATGTGATCGGCAAACACGGGCATGTTCATGCTCCTGTCGAAGTAGATCGGTATGCCTCGGGTCACCATGGTCCAAACGGTGAGACCGGGGGGATCGAAGGGGAAAGGATCCCCCCCGGTTTTGAAACTTAGAAATGGAGTTCAAGTCCCTGAGGCAAGCTCTTCCTTGAGTCGCTCGCGACCTGCGCGAGCCTTAGGCGGGGCTGGCGGCCGTCGCGGTCAGGCCAATGGCCTCGGCGTACTTGAGGTACGTCTCGACCGACGCGATCACGACGCGAGCTTCGATGGAAAGCAACTCGATGCCGACCAAGGAGACCTTGGCCCAAGCGTCGATGACGATACCCTTGTCCAGAATCCGGTCGACCACTTCCGCGAGACTCGAGCTGTCGGTCGACTTCATCACTTTTGCCATTGCACACCTCTCTAAGCTGTAGGGTCAAATTCGGATCACCTCTCCACTGAGGTGACCGAGCGAAGTCTTTTGGCTTCACTCTGATCCAACCGTAGAACATGCCGCTTTTCGGACGGCACTTTGTAGGGAATTCCCCTAGACCGTATAAGGAATGGCTCCGCTGCCACTTGACAGCCTCGCAAGGCTCCGTGGAGTGCGACTTGCCGTCCGACCGAGCGTGAGCAGCGATCGACAAGGTGGCAATGGATATGTGCGTATGAACTTAGCGAATGTGCAGATACCGAGAAGAGATGAAGCGGGACAGAAGGTAGTACAAGTATATTACGAGATCCAAATATGATGTGACTTGCCTCTGGTTAGCTCTTCACCGCGCGTTGCCCAGATCGGTCTTCAGCTGCGCATCAAGGCTGAGGATTCCAGCTCTGAGAGCGGGGCTGTGAAATGATACGGGGGCCACGGTCCCGTCGCGAGCAAGTGGCCGGACACAGGATGGGAAGCAGCTTGCACCGCACTCAGAAACGCCGTGGATGATGCGCGCGGTACCAGAAAAACCAGCGTGACCAACGTCTCCCTGCCGGGGATCGGGGGCTTGATCTCGTAGCTACGATAGAGTCCGTCGAGGGCCTGACGAACCTGCTCGGCTCGTGCCAGGGCCTGGTTGCGGACGGCCGAGGCGCGCTGCAAGGTGTTGCGACGAGCCATCAGATAGTTCGTGCCCGGTCGGTCGGTCGGCTCGATGATTTGCGGATTGCCGGGAGTTCCCTCTGGCTGGCCCTGGTGGGTCGAGGACTCGGGATGTGGCGGCAAGTGAACGCTGTACTCGTCGCACTGCTCGACGCGATCGAGCATGGAGAGCCAGGCTACTTGGTGATTGCGCAAGAGCGCCTCGAGTTGAGAATCCGATTCGACGGTGCAGCCAAACCGAAACGGGATGGTCGTATGGGTGCGGTGCAATTCGGCCACGGCCCTTGCGAAGGTTTCGAGTCTGGGCACCGTGGGCGTGAGTGCTTCGACAGCCACCGCGCAGAACGCGATGGCAAGATCACCAGAGACCAGGCACCTCAGCCCGGCGGGAAGCACCAGGTCGCGCCCCTCGTCCTTATCGACCCTGAGCACGGCATGCACGAGTCGCTTCACTGGGTAGGATCCCCGAGGCTGGGGCAGAAGTGATAGGGGGGCCAGGGCCCTGACGGTTCAACAACCAGGGGCACACTCGCGGCCGCAGCTCGCTCCGCCGTACCAACAATGTCAAGCAGCTTGCCGCGAGGGATCAGGAGGGCCAGCTTCAAAAGCAATGGCGGGCCACCCGGCTCGTCCCCACGTAATGACAGGGTCCGGACGCCCACTCCTGTCTGCTGGATCGCCTGATGGAGCCGCTCGGCCGCGACCTTCCCCGCGCGGATCGCCCTGGAGTGTGCTTCGTCGCGAAGTTTTTTTTCCAGGAAATAGCGAGCCCCGGGTGTTGCTGGCAGCTTCCGGAAACGTTCCGATAGCAAGGGATCGGTCTGGAGCAGGGCTTCCACAGCCTGCTTCTCGTCAAGGAAAGCCTTGAGCGTCCATTCTTCCTGATTCGCAACCTCGCCTAGAAACCGCCCGATCTGCTCCCGATGCGCTCTGGTCACCGCCTCGAGCCCCTGCTGAGTGGCGAGAACGCAGCCGAACCGCGTCGGCAGCACGGGACTGCGCGCCAAAACCGCCTCGAGAACTCGCTCATGGTGGACCGCGCGGGGAACGATCCAGTTCGGATCGGGAGGTTCAGACGAAAGGCCCGCTTCGATCTCCGCTGGACACACGGAGCTCACGATGACGGCGAGGCCTTCAACCTCCAGTACACGTACGGTCCCGATCTCATCGTGGCCGGGATGGCCGAACCCGCGCACCAGATCGGGGATTGCAAATCCGTAGAGATAAATTCCGGTCTGACTCATTCAGCCGAGTGTAACCCGCTCGAAAGAGCCGGTCAACCTGCCGAACCCGGAGTCGCAAGTACTCCGGGAACGGCGTTTCCCGGCTCCGGATAAGCACCCTGTGCGATCGTTCCCGCCGGGCGGAGAGCGTTGTCCTGAGCAAGGGAATCGTAGAGCAGTCGAGGGCACCAGAGAATCCCCGATTCAGAAGGCGCGCTGGGGCGCGGATTGGACTTCCAGGAGGGCCGACTTCAGATGGTCGCGGGTTATGCTCACCTGAGGCACGGACTCTTGAGCTGGTTCGGACTTGGCCACCGCCTCGCGAATGGCGGCCCATGCGGCGCGCGTACAGACGGCACGGACCTCGGCGCCACTGAATCCTTCGGTCGCCTCGGCGAGCGCGGCGAAATCAACCTTGCCGGCGAGCGGTTTGTCGCGGAGCCCGATCTGGAAAATCTGCTGGCGGCCGACCCGGTCGGGTAAGGGAATGGCGACCTGGATGTCGAAGCGTCCCGGACGCAGGAGAGCCGGATCGAGGATATCGGGCCGGTTGGTGGCGCCAAGCACGAGAACGCCATTCAGGTCCTCGACCCCATCCATCTCAGCGAGGAACTGGCTGATGACCCGCTCGGTGACGTGCGAGTCGGTCGCTCCGCCGCCGCGACTGGGTACCAGGGAGTCGATCTCGTCAAAGAAGATGATGCAGGGAGCCGCCAGCTTCGCCTTGCGGAACACGTCACGGACACCGCGTTCCGACTCGCCCACATACTTCGAGAGCAGCGCGGGGCCCTTGACGGGAATGAAGTTGACCTCCGTCTGGCTGGCCACCGCCTTGGCGAGCATGGTCTTGCCGCAGCCGGACGGGCCGGACAGCAGGATCCCGCGGGGCGGTTTGACACCCGCCTGCGCGAAGATCTCGGGGTGCTTGAGGGGCCACTCGACGGCCTCCATCAACTGGCGCTTGACGTCATCCAGACCCCCCACCTCTTCCCAGGTGACATTCGGAATTTCGACGAAAACCTCGCGAATGGCCGAGGGTTCGATTTCATGCAGCGCCCCCTCGAAATCGCTCATCCTGACCTCGAGTGTACGAAGTCGTTCGTAAGGGATGTTCTTGGAGGCAAAGTCGATTTCCGGGAGCAATCGCCGCAGGCAGATCATTGCGGCTTCACGGCAGAGCGCCATCAAGTCGGCGCCCACAAAGCCGTGAGTGATGTTGGCCAGGTGCGGCAGGGCGACGTCGGCGGCCAGCGGCATGCCTCGGCTGTGGATCTCGAGAATCTCTCCACGGCCGTCCCGGTCGGGAATCGAGATGGCGATCTCCCTGTCGAAACGACCAGGCCGCCGCAGCGCGGGATCGAGCGCATTGGGCAGGTTGGTCGCCGCGATGACGATCACATTCTGCCGCTTGGCCAGTCCATCCATCAGGGCCAGGAGCTGGGCGACGACCCGCTTCTCCACGTCGCCGACGACCTTCTCGCGTTGCGGTGCGATGGCATCGATCTCATCGAGGAAGATGATGCTGGGGGCATTGCGAGAGGCATCCTCGAAGATCTTGCGGAGATGGGCCTCGCTCTCGCCGTAGAACTTGTGGATGATTTCCGGGCCGTTCACCGCGAAGAAGCGAGCGTCGGTTTCATGGGCCACGGCACGGGCAATCAGCGTCTTGCCGCAGCCTGGCGGTCCGTGCAGGAGAACCCCCTTGGGTGGGTCGATGCCGAGCCGCTCGAACAGTTCCGGATAGCGCAGCGGGAGCTCGACGATCTCGCGAATGCGGTTCAGCTCGCGTTTGAGTCCGCCGATGTCCTCGTAAGCAATCGGCTGCGCTTTCTCGGCCTCGGCGGGTTGTCCCTTGGCGCGGCCGGACGGGGATCTCGCGATCTCCAGTACGGTTCGGGGTTTGATGACCACGGGGCCGGAAGGGTTTGTGCTGGCCACCTTGAAGTCGGCCGAACGGTTGCCAAAGAGCGTGGCCCGAACACGGTCCTCGGCCAGTACGGCAAGGCCGTCGAAGAGGCTGCCGATGTATTCGAGATCGCGATCGGCCGGAACATAACCGAGCGGCGTGAGGACCACTCGCTCCGCCTGGCGAACCATGGCCTTGCGGACCTCGATGAGCTGATCGATTGCGGCTCCGGTGTTTTCTCGGGTGACACCGTCGATCTGGATGCGTGCCTGCTCGCGCAGCTCCTTGTAGGCCGGCATCGCCTTGCCGACGGTCGTCCGCTTGCCCACCAGCTCGACAAAGTCGCCGACTTCCAGGCCCAGGCGAGCCATGTCCGCCGGGTCGAGCCGCGCCAGGCCGCGACCAAGATCCTTGGGAATCGCCTCGGTGACCTTCAACTTCAAGTGACTCGAGTCTGCCATTGACCCTTTCCTTTGCTCCATGGAACTAACGCTGGAAGCGGATCTCGAGGATTCCGTTGCGACATGTATGGGTCATCTGTTCGGGCTTGAATGCGGCTGGCAAGAGAACCTCCTTCTGATACTTCTTCTTGTTCCGCTCCGCCCTGATGTTGAGGATGTCGTCGTCAACCTCGATCGACAGATCATCCGGTCCGACTCCCGGCAGCTCGACGACCACGGCCACATGATCGGGCTCCTCGAAGACGTCCACCGGAGGTTCAATGACCTCGTGGACCGTGGCCCGCCCGGTCTTCTCGTCTGGTCGTACATTGCCGAACGGTTCCACTTTCAGCCCCTTGCCTCCTTCCGACCCCCTGATACCGGTCCGGATCGTGAACCCATAAACTCCTTTCAACTCGTCCTTGCCGAACTCCTTGAGTTCCTGCAGTTCCTCGCCCTTCTCGGCAAGTTCTCCCAGTTTTTCGATCAGGTTGGTAAGGCCGTTCAAGAAACCGCCGCCGAGATCGACCTCTCCTCTGGCTGGTTGATTCTTCTTCGTCGTCTTGGACATCGCGTCATTGCCTCCCTTCAGAAAGACTCTTGAGCGGGATCCGCGATCCCGACTTCAGCCTACTCTACTACCATAGGACGTCGCGGTCCCGAATGGAGCGCGCCCACCGTGAAGTTCACGCGGCAATATCACGAAAGAACGAAATGATGCCTGCTTGCGGATCCCACGCCGCTCTTGATGCAGAGAGTCGCCACAACCCGGATCGCGGGCAGTTCCGGCGCGTCCGCAACGGGCACCCCGGCGCTGAACTTGAGGGAGCTCCGGTAAACCCAAGCCCTTACTCCAAAGACCGATACGCCTCGCCCAGGCGAGTCACGGAGATCTCGGTGGGGAGTCGCCCCTCCACTGAGTGCATGAGACCGAGGAAGAGACAGCCGATCTGACCAGGGGCAAGAGTCTCATCGATTCGGCGGGCGACAAATGCATCACGGCGATCGAGAAGATCACGGCTCAGCGCTTGCACCTCGGCCTCGAGACCCTGGGCTCCAGTGGATCGATCGAGCAGCAGTTGACGGTTCAGTTCGTATTCCTCGATCAGCAGATCGGGGGATTCCGTGCCGACCAGCCGGGCACCCCGGGCCATCAATTCCACCAGTAGCCGATGGTTGGCACTGCCGGTCCGGGCCAGGTCTTGAACAATACGATCTTCCTTACCGCAGACGGGAAGGCCATCCTGGTAGAGCAACACGTTCGACCAATCCAGCTCGAGTTGCATGAGCGAGGTGCGAATCGATCGCCAGAGTTGACCGATCTGTCGGACTCGTTCCTGCCAGACCGAGGCGCCTGCCCGTTGCTCGTGGATTCTTCTGACGGCGCTCTGCAGACTGCCGAGGTCTGCCGACGTGTGGATGATCGGCACCCAGATCAGGCGACGTGCCTTGACGCTTGACACGACTCGATGCTCCGTTTGAACAAAAGGAACATACGGACTCTACGACAAGGCGCTCATTCTGTCTTCCCCGTGACATCGCACGCGCTCATTCTCGACACCGGCGGTGTCGCACCGGGTGAGGAAAGTGGGTACACGAAACCTCGATCGCTGCTCTGTGTCCGTCAGTCCATGAGGCAAGTCGCCAGGAGACTCGGGAATTTCCCTAGATCGACACATGGCCAAGTAGCAAAGGCGTAGATTTCGTTGGATTGACCGGACGGCGATATGAGCCGTGCGTTGCTCGTTCTCGGGATCCCGGAGGCGGACGCACGACGAAGTTCCCCGCCACTATCGGCCGAACTCGCAAGCAACGCGACCTTCAAGACCCTAAACTCTTCACCTCGGCTGCATCATGAGTAATCACGCCCAATATCCCTGGATCGATCATGACCACGGAATCGTGTCCAATGGCGAGACCATGCGCGAACGCCGCCAGTGGGTCCGGTTCGTCTTTCCCAACCTGGTGACCAGACTGAGCTGGTTCAACGGCACGGAGACTGTCACGCACCTCGTCAGTCTGGTCAACGTGAGCGCCAGCGGTGCCGCGGTGATCATGGACGTCAAGCCCGTCACGGACCGGCCCTGCATGATCCTTTTCGATAATGGAGGCGTCTCGACCGGACCGATTCCTGCAAACCTGATCGCCGTGGAGACCACGGACGGGGGCAGATACCTGGCCAAGTTCGCCTTCGACCCGGTGCCGGCTACCAGAGATATCATCCGACATCAGAAGGAGCGTCGCGCCTGGCAGAGGGTAGTCCCTCGCGAGAGGCGAGCCTGTCTCTCCTGGCAGGTTGGAGATGATACATTCTCGGTGCCGGGCGAGGTGCAGAACATCAGCGGTGGAGGGGTCGCCGTCCAGACCGATGTCACCCCACCCTGGAACCAGGCCGTCTGGCTCTCACTGGGACCGGTGGGTGAGGAAGCCGGCCCCGCCGAATGCAGGCTGGTCGGGTTCCGACATGATCAAGCAGGCAAGCTCATTGCTCGCTTTGCATTCGTCGATCTATGCCCGTTGCAACTCTACCAGGCCGCCATCGAAACTCCGAAGTGAGTGTGCCGTTCCGCGGAGACTGAGGTGAGCTGAATTTCCACGAATCGCCGGCCAGGGGCGGGTTCGCTCATGCTCTGGGGTTGGAGCACAAGCGGGGCAAAGACGGCGGGAACCGACGTGCTCGGGGAACGGGAGAGCACAGAACC
>Ga0208044_1001488_pt1 | contig 12691 bp, 7 predicted proteins | sample Sb_taG_8_FD_187712 | JGI IMG/M metagenome (GOLD analysis project Ga0208044, IMG submission 187712) | Peat soil microbial communities from Weissenstadt, Germany - Sb_50d_c_BC metaG (SPAdes) (version 2) | ecosystem: Environmental > Terrestrial > Soil > Wetlands > Peat | place: Germany: Weissenstadt... | reverse complement strand
TTTCGACATCGCTCCCGAGGGCGCAGCGGAGGCCGGGAAATCGGCAGAATCTCCCAAGGGCGACAGCGCGTCCTCGAGCACCCGGTCGGGCCGGAAGAGCACAGCGGTGCCCGAAGCCGCCACCGATGTGCAGACCAGCGCCTTGCTGGAATTGCAGCGGGAACCGGCCCGGCGGCAGATGCCCCTGAAGGATGCCTCCGTGCAGACCGTCGCCTGGACGCAAACGCAGCCAGGGTCGCGCAGCCTAGCAGACAGGCAGCGGACACCGGACTTGCGTATCCCGGAGAAGCTACCGGGGTCGGAGGCGCCGGAGATCAAGATACCCAAGGACCCAGCGGCGGCGGGGCCTGTAATCGAGCGCGTTTATCCGGAACTACCCCCCCTGCCGGTCGAGCCGCCGGTCCAGCCGGGGCCGGAAGGGAAGCCTTACACGCTGGCCGACCTCCAGCGCCTGGCCGCCGCCAACAGCCCCACGCTGCGGCAGGCGGTCTCGGACGTCGAGGCGGCCAAGGGCAACCTGATTCAGGCGAAGACTTACCCCAACCCCGTCCTCAGCTACTTGGTGGATCCGTCGAACAATAACAGCACGGCCGGCGTCCAGGGCGGTGCCATCGAACAGATCATCAAGACGGGTGGCAAACAGAAGCTCGGGGTGGCCGCGGCTCAGAAAGATCTGGACAATGCGGTGCTGGCCCTGAAGCGTGCTCGCAGCGATCTGTCCACGGCGGTGCGCACCGCGTATTTCACGGTGCTGGTCGACGTGGAGACATTGATCGTGAACCGGGCGCTGGCGCAGTTCACCGACGATGTCTATCGGATCCAGACGGGGTTGTTGCGCGGCTCGGTCGCGGCGCCCTACGAACCGGCATCCCTGCGAGCGCAAGCCTACATGACCCGCCTCGCGTACAAGCAGGCGATCTTTTCGTACATGTATGACTGGAAAGCGCTCGTGGCGACTCTCGGCCTGCAGCAACTGCCGCTCACGGCAATCGCCGGCCGGGTCGATCGGTTCATCCCGTACTATGATTATGATACGGTCCTCTCCCACGTCCTGAAGAACCACACCGACATCCTGACGGCCCGCAACGGCGTCGTGAAGGCGCAGCATCTCCTGAGGCTGGCCCAGGTCCTGCCGCTCTTCCCCGATCTGGACGTGCGTGCCACGCTCGAGAAGGACTTCGCGCTGTCCCCGTTCGGGACGTACCAAACCCTCTCGGTCGGCTTCCCGATCCCCATCTGGGACCAGAACAAGGGGAACATCATCGCCGCCCAGGCCGCGCTGCTCCGCGCCGGTGAAGAATCGCACCGGGTCGAGGTCACCCTGGCCAACAGCCTGGCCATAGCCTACGAAGGCTACAAGAACAACCTGGTCGCCCTGGAGGACTACCGTCGCAATATCTTGCCCGACCTGGTCCGCTACTACCGGGGCATCTTCGCGCGCCGCCAGATCGACCCCAGTTCGGCCTTTGGCGACCTGGTGGCTGCGCAGCAAACCTTGTCGGCGAACGTCACCTCCTACATAGTCGTCCTCGGCGCCGTGTGGACCTCCGTGGTGGGCGTGGCGGACTTCTTGCAGACCGACGACTTGTACCAACTGGCGCAGCCGCGTGAGCTGCCGGAGCTGCCCGACTTCACTAAACTGTCACTGCTGACTTGCGGACACGCTGCCCTGGCCGAGGAGTGTGTGAATCGCGCCGGGGTCGCTGGTCATGGTGCCGCGCCGCCCGGCGCTGTCGTGCCCCTTTCCCGGCCGGCAGCCGGCGTGCCGGTTCGCCCCGCCCAGAGCGTGCCGGCCGCGCCGCCCGGCACCGTCGTTCCCCTTTCGCGGGCGGCAGACGGTGTGCCGGTTCGGCCCGCCAACAGCGTGCCGGCCGCGCCGACGCCCGGGGCGCGAGGTGGCGCAACGCCGCAACCTCCAGCTCCAGGCGTGGCACCGCCGGCAGCCCACCGGCCCGCCGATCAAGCGGCGCCACCGACGACCACAAGCCCGTTCGGAGCGGCGCTTGACCGCGGGCTCGATCCCCAGAAGCTGCTGGAGAAGAAGCCGACCCCAACGCGAGTTCTTGAAGCGGGATGGGACCGCTTGCTCGATCCCCAGGGTGCCCCCGACACCGGCACGGCGGCGGTGGCAAAGTAAGCGGATGGCGGAGATTCGATCAGGAGAGGATTCTGTCATGGCCCATACGGCTCGACTCTTGCTGACGGTGGCATTCCTGGGAGGGATCCTGGCGTTGCCGGAGACCTATGCCCAGGCCCCGGCTCCGCGGACCGCCTCCGAGGCGCCGACCCCGGCAACCCGGCCCGACATCGCCCAGCTTGTTGGCGATCTTCCCGCTCCGCTGCCCGGCTCCGATGTGCCGGCCCCGGAGACTGGGTGGGAGCCCGAGTTCTTGCGTTCACTGCCCCGGCCGCCGGACCAGCCGCGCTCGTTGCTCCAGCCGGCACCCCCGGCCACTCCCCCGGCCAACCTGGAGCAATACTTCGTTCACGACCCGATCCTCGATCCGCCGCAGTGGCCGAAGACCGGGTGGTTCACCGACGTGCAGATCGACATCATTCACCCGCACGTGTTCGGCAACCAGTGGAAAGTCCCGAATGTGATGACCTCGGCCGGCAGGTCGGTGAACGTGGCAACGGGCGTTGCCCGGCTCGACTGGACGGTTGCTCCGCGGCTCGAGCTGGGCTATCGGCTGCTGTCGGGCTTCGGCGAGTTCTCCCTCTCCGATCGAGGCTTCTACACGGACGGGACGGGACCGTTCAGTGGGCCGGCCGGCAATTTCACTCGCACGAGCCATCTCGGCGTGAACTACACAGACATGGACTACGCCAGCCGCGAGTATACTCCCTGGGTGAACTGGACCATGAAGTGGCGCGCCGGTGTGCGAGTGGCCTACACCTGGCTGGATAGCACGGTCAGTCGACCATTCAACGTGGCCGCCGCGGGCAACGGCGTCTACGCGGATCGCGCGGTCAACTACACAGCCGGGGCCGGCCCGCACTTCGGGGTCGGGCTGGATCACAACTTCGCCCAGCCGGGGCTCTCGTTCCTCACCAACCTCGACATCGCCGACACGTTCACCCGCATCCGGCAACGCTTCTCCACGGCGACCACGACCTTGACTCCCGCTGGTAATCCGGCACGGGGTGAGTTCAAGGAGAATTTTTGGAACGAGGTTCCCATCCTGAACTTTCGGGTCGGCCTGGGATACCAGCCCCCAAATTATCCCAACATCCACTTCTACGCGGGCTATGTGTACGAGTTCTGGTGGCAGACGGGAACCGAGAGTAACACCGCGAGGTCGCATCTCTTCATGGACAACCAGGGCGTGACGCTTTCAGCGGCGCTGGACTTCTGATCCACCCGCGGTAGTTCCGGATCGGCTCCTTTATCCGGGATCGCGTCATGGTGTACAATCACACGATCTGGCGGTGGCCGAGCAAGATGGCCACCATGTCATTCATGCGGACGGACCCTTACGTGAATTAGCCAGGGGTCGATGACGATTCACCAGGTTCCCCTCCGCTCCCTCCTCAGTTCCAGAGAGGAGTAGAGTGCATGCCCGTGACGCGCGATCTGAACGGTCCCGAGATCCTCGAAGACGTAGGCGGCCTCTCCCGGCCCACCCGCCGGGCCGGGAGGGGCGACACTGCCAACCTCCGCGTCGTCGAAGAAGCCTCGCAGGAGCTCGGGGACGTGCTGCTGTCCTTGAACACCTCGCCCGATGGCCTCCTCAAGGTGACTGCCGCCGACCGCCGCGGCCAGTACGGCCTGAACGAGGTCGCGCACGAGCGCGCGCCGCGGTGGTATGTCCAGCTCATCCACTCGTTTCATAACCCGTTCATCTATCTACTCACCGCGCTGGCGGTCGTGTCATTCCTGACCGAGGACGTGAAGGCCACCGTGATCATCGCGGTCATGGTGTCGATCAGTGTGGGCCTGCGGTTCGTTCAGGAGTTCCGCTCGACCCTGGCGGCCGAGCGGCTCCAGGCGATGGTCGGGACGACCGCCACGGTGAGCCGGCCGGGACCGCGGATCACCGGCACCCTGCCTCTCGCTGAGGAGCCGCACGACCGCAACGCGCCGCGACATCCGCCTACGCGCGAAGAGGTGCCGATCAAGCTCCTCGTTCCCGGCGACGTCGTCTACCTGTCCGCCGGCGACATGGTCCCGGCCGACCTGATCCTCATCTCGGCCAAGGACCTGTTCGTCAGCCAGTCGATCCTGACCGGCGAGTCGCTGCCCGTCGAGAAGTCCGCCGATCGGGGCCGGGGTGCGGAAACTCAGGCTCCGCTCGAGCTGCCCAACGCCTGCTTCATGGGAACCAACGTGGTCAGCGGCTCCGCCAAGGCGGTCGTCGTCGCCACGGGCCCGGGTACTTATCTGGGAACTCTGGCCAGGCACCTCGTGGGCAAACGGGCCGAGACCAGTTTCGATCGGGGCGTCAACGGCGTTAGCTGGCTGCTGATCCGCTTCACGCTGGTGATGGTCCCGCTGGTCTTCGTCATCAACGGGCTGACCAAGGGAAGCTGGGTCGCGGCCTTCTTCTTCGCCGTCTCCGTCGCGGTCGGGCTGACTCCCGAGATGCTGCCGATGATCGTCACGGCCACCCTCGCCCGCGGGGCCGTGGCGATGTCCCGCCGCAAGGTCATCGTCAAGCGGTTGAGCGCGATCCAGAACTTCGGCGCGATGGACGTCCTCTGCACCGACAAGACCGGGACTTTGACCCAGGACAAGGTGGCGCTTCTGATGCACCTGGACGTCAACGGCGAGGAAGACGAAGGGGTCTTTGAATACGCCTTCCTCAACAGCCACTTCCAGACCGGACTGAAGAACCTGCTCGACAAGGCGGTGCTGGATCACGAGGACCTGATCGAATCGAAGCAGCTCACCGACCGGTATCTCAAGTGTGACGAGATCCCTTTCGACTTCAACCGGCGGCGAATGTCGGTCATCGTCCACGAGGTGCTCCACGGCCGGGACCTGCTGATCTGCAAGGGGGCCGTCGAGGAAGTCCTCTCGGCGTGCCGTTCCGCCCGGATCGGGGACCTCGTCGTCCCGCTGACCGAGGAGATTCGCTCGCGCACGATCGGCCTCAGCACCGGGATGAACAAAGACGGCCTGCGCGTGATCGCGGTCGCTTGCAAGGAGGTGGACAGCCTGCCCGGCCGACAATACGGCGTGGCCGACGAGGACGACATGATCCTGTGCGGATTCATCGCCTTCCTCGACCCGCCCAAGGAGTCTGCCGCCCCGGCGATCGCCGCCCTCCGCACCCACGGTGTTGCGGTCAAGATCCTCACCGGCGACAACGAGCTGGTCTCCCGCAAGGTGTGCCGCGACGTCGGCCTGGATGCCGCGGGGTTGCTGCTCGGCGGTACGGTCGAGGCGATGTCCGACGCCGAGCTGGAGGAGGCGGCCGAACGGGTCACCCTCTTCGCCAAGCTGACGCCGGCACAGAAGGCCCGCGTCATCGCGGCCCTGCAACGTTGCGGTCACACGGTCGGCTATCTCGGCGACGGCATCAACGACGCCCCCGCACTGCGAACCGCCGACGTGGGGATCTCGGTCGACACCGGGGCCGACATCGCCCGCGAGTCGGCGGACATCATCCTGCTCGAGAAGAGCCTGCTGGTCCTGGAAGAAGGCGTGATCGCCGGCCGGGCGACGTTCGGCAACATCATCAAGTACATCAAGATGGCGGCCAGCTCCAACTTCGGCAACATGCTCAGCGTGCTGATCGCCAGCGCCTGTCTGCCGTTCCTGCCGATGCTCCCGCTCCAGATCCTGATCCAGAACCTGCTCTACGACATCTCCCAGACCGCGATCCCGTTCGACCGGGTGGACGAGGAGTACCTGGAGCGGCCCCGCCGGTGGCTGGTGGGAGACATCGGCCGCTTCATGCTCTGCATCGGCCCGATCAGCTCACTGTTCGACCTCGCGACTTTCGCCCTCCTGTGGTACGTATTCGGCGCCAACGCCGCCGATCGGCAGTCGCTCTTTCAGTCGGGCTGGTTCGTTGAGGGGCTCCTCTCCCAGACGCTGATCATCCACATGATCCGCACGGCGAAGCTGCCCTTCCTCCAGAGCCGGGCGGCCGCGCCGCTCCTGGCGATCACACTCGTCATCATGGCGGCTGGTGTCGTGATCCCCTTCTCCAGGCTCGGAGCCGCGATCGGGATGACACCCCTCCCCGCGGCCTACTTCCCCTGGCTAGTGGCGATCCTGACCGGGTATTGCGCGCTCACGCAGGTCGTCAAGCAGTGGTTCGTGCGGAAGCACGGGTCGTGGCTGTAACCTCCGCCGGGGCTTTCCTCTCTCGACGGGTCGGTGCGGCCCGCGGTCGAGTCCGGAGTTCGATCGAGGTCCTGTAACAAGCGGGTTGCCCAGAACGGGCCGAGGTGGCGCGATGCTGATCATCACCTTTATCGTCAACGTCGGCGTCGCCCTGGCAATGGGAGTGGCGATCGGCGTGGAGCGGCAGATCAACCAGCACAAGGCCGGGCTGCGCACCAACGCGCTGGTCTGCGTCGGCGCGGCCCTCTTCGTCTCCCTGACCAGGCTGATGGGTGATGGGAACAGCCCGACGCGCATCGCGTCGTACATCGTCAGCGGCATCGGCTTCCTGGGCGGCGGGGTGATCCTCCGCGATGGACTCACCGTTAAAGGTCTGAACACGGCGGCGACTTTATGGTGCAGCGCCGCGGTCGGCACCCTGGCCGGCGCCGGGTTCCCGCTGCACAGCCTGGTCGGGACGCTCACGGTCCTCCTGGTTCACCTCGGCCTTCGCCCGGTCGGCCACCAGATCGACCTCCGCTTGAAGACGGCAGTGGACATCGAGACGATGTACCAGTTGCGGGTGGTCTGCCAGGAGGCCCAGGAGGGGGTGATCCGAACCGTCCTGCTGCGGCATATCAACGCGCTGCCGGGGATGACCGTTCAGAAGATTTCGATCCAGGAGGCCGAACAGGACGGGATGGCCGCGGTCGTCGCCGAAATCTACTCGGTCGAGCGTAACGACCGGGCCCTCCAGGACACAATGTCGCGGATCAACATCGAGCCGAGCGTCAGGTCGGTAAGCTGGGAGAAGACTCAGAATTGAACCCGCAGAGGAACTGCCCTGATGGGCTATCGATCGCTTGCAGCGTGTGTCAGCGAGCTCGTAAGAACAGGCCAGCTCGCGGTCATCGATCAGGAGGTCGATCCCTGTCTCGAAGCCGCGGCCATCCAGCGGCGAGTCTACCAGGCGGGCGGCCCGGCGCTCTATTTCGCCAGGGTCAAGGCGACCGCTTTCCCCCTGGTGTCCAACCTGTTCGGAACGATCGACCGGGCCCGGTTCCTCTTCCGCGACACCCTGGATGCGGTTCGCCTGCTGGTCGAGCTGAAGGTGGACCTTGGCGCCGCGGCGCGCAGGCCCTGGCGTTATCGGGGCCTGCCCCGGACACTCTGGCATCTCCGGCCCAGGATGGCCCGCCGCGGGCCGATCCTCGAGCACCAGACGACGATCGACCGCCTGCCGGCGATCCAGTCGTGGCCGGCCGACGGCGGGCCATTCATCACTCTGCCCCAGGTCTACACCGAGGATCCCGACCATCCCGGCCTGGCCCGGTCGAACCTGGGGATGTACCGGGTCCAGCTCTCCGGAAACCAGTACGTTTCCAACCGGGAGGTTGGCCTTCATTACCAGATCCATCGGGGTATCGGCGTCCACCATGCGGCAGCCATCCGCAGGGGAGAGCCGCTGCGGGCCAGCGTGTTCGTGGGAGGGCCCCCTGCGCTGACCGTGGCCGCGGTCATGCCCTTGCCCGAGGGCCTGGCCGAGCTGGCGTTTGCCGGGGTGCTGGGGGGCCGGCGCGTATCGATGGTCGCGGTGGAGGGCGGCCTGCCCATGCCCGCCGAGGCCGACTTCGTGATCACCGGCACGATCGACCCGGAGACGCGCAAGCTCGAGGGCCCCTTTGGCGACCACCTGGGCTATTACAGCCTGGCGCATGAGTTCCCCGTGCTGCGGGTCGAGACGGTCTATCATCGCCAGGGCGCCATCTGGCCGTTCACCTCGGTGGGCCGGCCCCCCCAGGAAGACACGACCTTCGGCGCCTTGATTCACGAGCTGACCGGGCCAATCATTCCGACCGTGATCTCCGGCGTTCGCGCCGTGCACGCGGTCGATGCCGCCGGCGTTCATCCCCTGCTCCTGGCGATCGCCAGCGAGCGGTACGTTCCTTATTCGACGGTCCGCCGGCCCCAGGAGATTCTCACGACCGCCAGCGCGATCCTCGGCCAGGGGCAGCTTTCGCTGGCGAAGTACTTGCTGATCGTTGCGGGCGAGGACGATCCTGCGCTCGACATCCACGACATTCCCGCCTTCTTGCGGCATCTGCTCGAGCGGATCGACTGGACTAGCGACCTGCATTTCCAGACGCGGACCACGATCGACACCCTCGATTATTCGGGTCACGGGCTGAACCAGGGGTCGAAGATCGTGATGGCCGCCGCCGGCCCGAGGCGCAGGGAGCTTCCGGTCGAGCTTCCCGGCGGATTGCGGATCCCCGACGGCTTTGCCAATCCCCGCCTGGTCTTGCCGGGGATCCTCGCCATCCGGGGACCGAGATTCGAGCCTGGCTCGGACCAGCTCATCAGGTTCTGTCGGAGCTTCGGGCCCGAGGATCCGTTCCGTTCCTTCCCCTTGATCGTGATCGTCGACGACAGCGAGTTCACGGCGCGGAATCTTGGGAACTTCCTCTGGGTTACATTCACCCGTTCCAATCCCGCGGCCGACATTGAAGGAATCGATTCGTTCATCGACCAGAAGCACTGGGGCTGCCGCGGTCCGCTGGTCATCGACGCCCGCATCAAGCCGCACCACGCCCCGCCCCTGATCGACGATCCCGAGATCGAGCGCCGGGTCGACGCCCTGGCCGCGCCGGGCGGGCCGCTGCACGGGATCTATTGATCGCCGCGCCAGAATTTCCCTTCCTCTGCTCAGTCCTTCACCTCGTCGGTCCAGACCCGGAATGATTTCAGCGTGCACGGGCCGAATGTCGTGCTGATCGCCACGTCGGAGGCGTCTCGGCCTTGTGCGATCAAGACGCGACCGATCCGCGGGATGTTATTACGGGCGTCGAAGGTGTGCCACTGACCACCGAGGAATGCCTCGAACCAGGCGCTGAAGTCCATGGGTGCGTCGGAACGTGGTACGCCGATATCGCCGAGATACCCGGTGCAATAGCGCGCGGGGATATTCATGCAGCGACAGAAAGCGATCGCCAGGTGGGCGAAATCTCGACAGACGCCCTGGCGCTCGCGATACGCCTCCCATGCTGTTCTCGTTCGCCGCGCGTGCTCGTAGCCGAACTGGAGGTGCTGGTGGACGAAATCACAGATGGCCTGGACGCGACCCCAGCCGGTAGGCGTCTTGTCGAACAGCGCCCAGGCCGTCTCCGAAAGGCTGTCGGTCTCGCAGTAGCGACTCCCCAGCAGGTACACCAAAGTCTCTTCGGGCAGGTCGTGGACCGCGTGCTGCTGCGCCCCCTGTTCGATTCGGTCGGTCGTCCCTGGGTCGCTGACGATCGAATCAGCCCTGAGATGAATTTCCCCCTTGGGAGCGACGATCCGGGTGCACCAATTGCCGAACCCGTCGCGGTAGGCCTTGATCGGTACGGGCGGGTTGATGACGAGCACGTCGGGTCTCAGCAGGTCGGAGACGCGAGAATAGTGAATGCTCAGCGTCAAGATCATGGGAGTGGGTTTCGGGCAATCGTACACGATGTCGAAACCAACACTGAGTTTCATGTTGCAGCTCCGGGATTTCGCATGGCTTTCATCCCTTCTCCCCGATTGGGGTCGAATCACGACTCGACCTGAATTCCCCGGCTGGCTTCGACTGCGCTTCATTCTCCGGCATTCAGTGCGTCATGATGTTGATTAGACTCGACCGAACGGCTTGAGTCCAAGGAAATCGGTGGAGAGGCATCTTTCGCCCACACTGACATACGACCACGCTCTCCCGGACCGTCTCGCAGACTCGACGCACCCTTCCCGCTGCGGTAGAATCCGGCCGTTGTCGCCCAATCAGCACCGGGAAGGAGCACACGGCCATGGAACCGCAACGACCTGTCGAGGAGGGCTCTTCGGGCGAGCCAGAAAGTGCGGCCCAGGCCGGCCCGCCTGAAGAGGCTCCGCCAGATGCGCGGGTCCTGGTCGGCCAGATGGTCGCGGCCGGCGAGTGGCCTGAGCCGAGGCTGGTGGAGCAGATCCTGGCGGCGGGAGATGCGGCCGTGGAGCCGCTGCGGGAGGTGCTCAAGACCAGGCCCCTGGGCTGGCCCGCGGAGGCACCGATCGTCCATGCGGTGGGAATCCTGAGCATGATTCGTCCGCCGTCGGCATTGCCCGACCTCATCGATCTCGCCCGGTTTTACAAGAATGATACCGGCAGAGTGGTGGCCGATGCGATCGCGACGTATGGCTCTGAAGGCTTTGACACTCTTCTGGAACTGATCGGCGACCCGTCCATCACCGGCTACCACCGGAATTACCTGGTTGACGATGCGAAGATCGCCGCGGGCGATGACCCGGTCAAAAGAGCCCGGCTCGCCGAGGTCCTTCGCCCGATTTTCACGAGAGTCGTCGGCGAGGTCAAGAAGACGCTGGCTCTCGAGCGGGGACACCTGGAGCCCCAGAATGACGGCGACGAGCACGACCACGAGACGGTCGGCGACGAGGAGATTGCGAAACCATCAGGCAAGGTGGTGGAGAAACCCGGGACCGAGGAAGCCACGCAGCCTGGCGACAATGACGAACTCGAGGCGATCCACCGCATGGACGCCGAGAATAAAATCGACTCCACAAAAGCCCTCGCTTTCCTGGTATGTGATCTTTGCAACCTGGCGGATCCCCTGGCGCTGAACATGATCCAATCCGCCTTCGATGAAGACCTGGTCGACGAGGGTGTCGTCGATCGCAAGACGGCGAGGCTAATCCACGATCGAGGTGGAGAGATCTATCACCCGAAAGCGCCCTGGTTCGAGGAGTACTCGGCAAGCTACCTCGAGGAACAAAGTTATCGAGAGAGAATGGCCAGGACGCCCCAGGTGCAGTTTCCCTCGCGCACCAGCTATCCCTCCTTTTCGCCCGCGAGGGATGAGGCACCGCCTGCCAGGGTCCAACCGGTTGATCCGTTTCGGTACACGGCACCGAAGATCGGCCGCAATGACCCGTGCTGGTGCGGCAGCGGCAAGAAATACAAGCGCTGCCACCTGGGAAAGGACGCACCGGGGTAGTCCCATGGAGCGATGGCGAAACGAGGTCAACCTGGGGTTTGACGCCGCGCGGCCGGACCGATAAACTAGAAATCACGTTGGGAGTCAGTGAACAGTTTTACCCTAGCAAGGCTGCCTCTGGCTGTTTGCCCGGGGATCTCGGCTGGAAATGTCTGAAAATTGCGCGGAGGTATGTTCGTGGCGCTCGTAGTCAAAGACCTGATCGATGCCGGCGTGCATTTCGGCCACCGGGCCAGCCGCTGGAACCCGAAGATGAAGCCGTACATATACGGCAAGCGCAACTTGATTCATATCATCGACTTGAAAGAGACCGTGCGGGGCTTGCTCCGAGCGACCAAGTTCTTCCACCGGATCGCGTCCGCGGGCGGCCTGATCTTGTTCGTGGGAACCAAGCGGCAAGCGGCCGAGACGATCAACGAAGAATGCACCCGCGGCGGTATGCCCTTCGTGACCGAGCGGTGGCTGGGTGGCACGCTGACCAATTTCCGGACGATTCGCAGCCGGTTGCAGCGGCTCGAGGAGCTGGAGACGATTCTGGACGGCGAGCAAGGGCTCAGCTACTCCAAGAAGATGATCTCGACGCTCACGCGCGAGCGCCGCAAGATCGAACGCAACCTCAGTGGCATCCGATCGATGACGCGGCTTCCCGAGGCCCTGATGGTCATCGACCCCCGCCGCGAGCATATCGCGGTGGCCGAGGCGCGGAAGCTGGGGCTGAAGGTGGTTGCCCTGCTTGACACCGACTGTGATCCCGACCTGATCGACCTGCCGATCCCGGGCAATGACGACAGCATGCGGTCGATCGAGCTCGTCATGAAGCGGCTGATCGACGTCATTCTGGAAGGGAAAGCGGCCGCGCCTCCCGAACCGTCCGTGAGCGAGTCGGCCCCGGGTCGGGGCGATCGCGACCGCGACCGTGACCGGCGTCGGCTTCCGGGACGCACTGATGGCGCTCCACGGGTCGGCGGTCTGGCGGCATCGGTCTCCGCGCGATCAGCAGGACCCGCGCCTGCGCCAGCACCTGCACCTGCCCCGGACGAGGCACCCGCCCTTGCATCCGGGGGCGAACCGGGCCCCGAATCTCCGGAGTCGCCGACGCCTGCCGAGGAACCCGCAACAAGCTGAAGACAGGCACCCGAGCGGGCCCCGAGGGCTTGACCGGGAGGTGCGTGAGACTCCCAGTGGAAACCCGGACGGGTCCGCCGTCGGCGCTCGGGTGGGCGAGCGAGCGGACCGTGTCCCAGTCGAACCTCGCAGAGCCGGATGGTGTCCTACCGGCCATCGTTGCCGCGGCATCGCTTCGCGAAGGCAACCCGGAAGAACGCCTGTCGCCTTGAGCGCCCCGCTGACACCGCACCCGGAACCGAAGCCAAAATTGCATCAATCTATAATAGACTTGAAACCGAGCGAGTAC
>Ga0208044_1001487_pt1 | contig 12700 bp, 8 predicted proteins | sample Sb_taG_8_FD_187712 | JGI IMG/M metagenome (GOLD analysis project Ga0208044, IMG submission 187712) | Peat soil microbial communities from Weissenstadt, Germany - Sb_50d_c_BC metaG (SPAdes) (version 2) | ecosystem: Environmental > Terrestrial > Soil > Wetlands > Peat | place: Germany: Weissenstadt... | reverse complement strand
TGCCCAGCCAGACAAGTTGCGAGTGTACGTCAACGTGCCGGAGGCCTACTCGCAGGCAGCCAAGCCCGGACTCACTGCGGATCTGGTGCTCTCGGAATTTCCGGGCCGGCGCTTTGAGGGAACGCTTGTCCGAACCGCCGATGCGATCGACCAGTCCACGCGAACGTTGCTGGTGGAAATTCGCGTGAATAATCCGACCGGCACGCTGCTCAGCGGGGCTTATGCCGAGGTGCATCTGAAGCTGCCAACCGCGACCACGGCCTTCATTCTTCCAGTAAACACGCTGCTATTCCGATCGGAAGGACTTCGTGTGGCGGCGGTAACCGACGACCGACATGCCGAACTTAGGCCGGTTACGCTGGGCCACGATTTCGGTTCCGAGGTCGAGGTTGTCGCGGGGCTTACGGGCAACGAGTCCATCGTTGTCAATCCACCGGATTCGATCGTAGCGGGAGAAGAGGTTCGCATTGCGCAGCCGGCGGCGGCTTCGGGGGAAGCCCAGCAGTGATCGGCTTGCGGAGCACGCGCTCGGCTTTCAGAGAACTCGTGCCTTCGATTCTGAGTGGGGCCCTCTTCGCCGGTCTGATGCTTGTGTCCGGATGTGCCGTCGGTCCGCGCTATTCACGGCCCTCCGCGCCTGTCCCCACGGATTACAAAGAAACGCCGCAGAACTGGAAACCGGCTCAGCCGGCCGATCAGACGCTGCGTGGAAAATGGTGGGAGATCTATCAGGATCCGCAACTCAACGCGCTCGAAGAGAAAATCAATATCTCGAACCAGAGTTTGAAGGCTGCGCAGGCCCAGTTTGACCAGGCGCGCGCCACAGTTCGCTACAACCGAGCGGATTACTATCCAACCATCACCGCGGGAGTCTCCGCTACACGGGAGCGCCTTTCCGAGAATCGTCCGTTGGCCAGCGGGGTTTCAACCACGAATGACCTCATCATTCCGGTGGACATGTCGTACGAACCTGACGTGTGGGGCAGAGTGCGCCGCACAGTCGAGGCTGCCCGCGCGGATGCTCAAACCACCTTGGCGGACCTTGAGTCGGTAAGACTGAGCGTGCATGCGGAATTGGGGGTTGATTACTTTCAAGCCCGGGAGTTGGACGCCGAAGCGCAGTTGCTGGATTCCACCGTCGCCAGTTACAGCAGGCAGCTGGAGTTGACGGACAATCGTTATAAGGGTGGGGTAGCGTCGCAAGTCGATGTGGCGCAGGCGCAAACCCAGCTGGAGACTGCGCGCGCGCAAGCCATTGATGTAAGGCAGCAGCGCACGCAGTTCGAACATGCTATCGCAGTTCTGATCGGGGAACCAGCTTCGACTTTCAGCTTGCCGGTGGCCGCGCTGAATGCAACCCCGCCGGTCATCCCGCCGGGATTGCCCTCTGAGTTACTCGAGCGCCGGCCCGACATCGCTGCCACGGAACGTCAGATGGCATCGGCAAACGCCAGGATTGGAGTGGCCAAAGCCGCGTACTTTCCTTTGTTCAATTTATCGCCCAGCGCCGGATTCGAAAGCACTACGATCGCGAACTGGCTTTCCAGCCCCAGCACGTTCGCTGTCGTGGGAGCTTCGGCCGTGGTGACTGCGTTCGACGTTGGGCGACGCCGGGCGGCGAGCGATCAGGCTCGCGCCGCTTACGATCAAACTGTGGCGAATTACCGTCAGAACGTGCTTACCGCTTACCAGGAAGTGGAAGACAATCTGGCGGCTTTGCGCCTGCTCGAAGATGAATCCAACACCGAAGCGGCAGCCGTGGCGGCGGCAGAACACTCGCTGGCGCTTTCGAATAATCGTTACAAAGGTGGCGTAACGACCTATCTCGAGGTCATCACGGCGCAGACCACGGCGCTTGCCAATGAGCGAACAGCGGTCCAGATTTCCGGGCGTCGCATGGTTGACAGCGTGTTGCTGATCAAGGCTTTGGGTGGCGGCTGGAATGCGGCCAGTTTGTCGACGGTGAAGATGGAGTCGCGTACTCCCGTTCCACCCGGCCAGTGAATCGCTGCGCTCGAGCGTCACATTGTGGATTTCTTCTGTCCCGTTTTTTTCTTGTTCCTGCTCCGGCGCCGGACAAGCTTTGCGCGTCTCGCCAGCTCTTCTTCTGAGTACATGCTTCCGCGACACTTGGGCGCACCACAGAAACATGGCGCGGGGTCATCCAGGTCGCCGTCGTACAAGTTGTAGTCGTAGGTCAGTTCCTCGCCGGCCGCAATATCCCGCGCCGCAATAATCCACACCCGACCCTTGATTTCGTCCGCCTCGCAATTGGGATCGCAGGAGTGATTGATGAACGCAGCCACGCCTTCCCCATCAATCACGTGTTTGCCATCGGTGAGCCCGAACAAATAGGTTCGGGGATGGTCGTCATAAAGTGCATCTGCTTCTTTGATGGTGATGTGTGGCCCGGTGTACTCCACGACGAAGGCGCCTTTCTTGATGGGAGCCGTTGTATGACAACCCTCAGAATCAATCTTGGAGTCGCCAATGACCAGATGCGCTGGGCCGGTGTGTTTTCTTCTGGCATCACGGTCGAACTTGCGCGGCGTCAGCGGTGGCATGGGTACCAGTCTGAAAACTCGTTGCGAAGTTTCTGGATCAAGGGATCAGAATAGCGTCAGCCGCAAAACTGTGGCAAGCATCGCGGTGAAAGGAGTACCCAGAGAATTTACACGTTATTCATATTGCGGTCACCTCAGCGTAACAAACTACGGCCTAAACTACGACACCGAATAGGATAGGCCAATAAATTTCTACGGAAAGGTCTGCCTTTCGCGTCGTTCGTGATCAATTTCAGACCGGGTTCTAGCGGAGTTGCAGGCGGTGTGACTTTCCGCATTCCGGCAGCTTGTTGCGCTTCCTTTTGATGCAGGTCTGCTGGCAAGACGTGTGCGCACAGTGGCGCTCGGAGGTTTGGTGGGGACGCGTACATGAAGCAGCTCATTTTTGTCGTGGAAGATGAGACCGAGGTGCGTGAGCTGGCGCGGCAGTGCCTGGAGGATGCGGGCTATGTCGTGCGCACGTTTTCGACGGCCAACGTGATTGAGGAAGCGGAGAACAAGCACCCTTCCTTAATGCTCATCACCATGGTCATGCCGGATGGCAATGGACTAGACCTGTGCCGGCGTATTCGCGAGAATCCCACGTTGGCAAGAACACCCCTGGTTTTTCTCATTCCAGAATCTGCCGAAGAACACCGTGCTTTGGCGTTGGAGTCCGGCGGAGATGACTGCATTGTGAAGCCGTTCAGCCCGCGTGAATTGGTAGCCCGGGTACAAGCGGTACTCCGTCGTTTCGCGCCCGCGGCCGGGCGATCTCGAATGGAGTCGGCCGATCTGGTCATCGATAGCCTGGCCATGAAACTTTCGGTCCGTGGAAGCGAAGTTCCGACCACGAGCTTGGAGTTCCGCCTCATCGAATACCTGGCGCGCCATCGGGGACAGGTATTCACCCGCGATCTTCTTCTGGACGCGGTGTGGGGGGACATGCAATTCGTGACGCCGCGCAGTGTAGACGCCTGCATACGCCGAATCCGCGAGAAGATCGAGCCGGATAGGACGAGTCCGACGTACCTGAAAACCATTCGGGGCGTGGGTTATCGCCTGGACGCGGTCGCCGCCTGGCAACTCACGCCCACAGATGGGTGTAACTGTCTTGCGTGCACCACGGCGTTGGGGCCGTCAAGATTGGCTCATCCAACCGAACGCCGCAGAAGAACTTCGCCCCAGAGTTGAGGCCAACCCCAACAAACGCCTCCTTCCCCTGACCCATACTGGCTGATCTTTGACCTCTCGATTCCCTGATTCGAAATTGCCGTCCGCTCCGCTAATAAATTCCGATTTGAAGCATCTAAATCTTATTGCCAGTTTTGAACGACCCTGATGACTGCGACTCTTTTGGAGAGTAGAGTTGAACTTATTAACAACGGATCGCGTACGTACCACGGGCGAAATGCGATAGGCCTCGCAGTAAAATTTGACTTTGGATTCTTCCAATACTCAGACGCCGTGTTCATGCGCGAACCTCGCCTCACCGGCTTGGTTTTTCGCACGCCAGCGCTGAAACCTGCTATGAGGACACCATGAAACGAATTTTTTGGTTGTTCACCCATGTCTGGTTATTGACCTCGGTAGCCGGGGCGCAGCGGTTGCCCCAGGGCGCTATTCCCGAGAACTACCAGCTGACATTCGCGCCCGATCTGAACAAGAGCAATTTTGCGGGCGAAGAAACGATCCAGATAAAGCTCTCGAAGCCGACGTCGCAGATCGTGCTGAACTCGGCGGACATCGACTTTCATGAAGCTTCGATGACCAGCGCCGGCGTGACCCAGAAGGCCACGGTCACTTTTGACAAAGAGAAGGAAATGGTGACGCTGGCGGTGGAGAATCCGCTCGCGGCCGGTCTCGCGACCGTGCATATCCGATACGCCGGAATCTTGAACAGCGAGATGCGCGGCTTCTATATGGGAAAAGATGACCAGGGGCGAAAGTACGCGGCTACGCAGTTTGAGTCGACCGATGCGCGCCGCGCCTTCCCATCGTTTGACGAGCCGGCTTACAAGGCCACATTCGACATCACAGTGATCGCCGACAAGAGCCATACGGTGATCTCGAACACTCAGGCGATTTCGGATACACTGGGCCCGGGCAACGACAAACACACGGTGCGTTTTTCCACCTCGCCCAAGATGTCGTCCTATCTGGCCGCGGTCGCCGTCGGCCAGTTCGAATATATTGAAGGCTCGGCTGACAGCATTCCCATCCGGGTTTACAGTACGCCGGGCAAAAAGCAGCTCGGCGCGTTTGCCTTAGAAGCAACCGAAAGCTTCCTGCGTTATTTCGACCGCTATTTCGGAATCAAGTATCCCTACGGAAAGCTCGACCTTATCGGGCTGCCGGATTTTTCGGCGGGCGCGATGGAGAACGTCGCCCTGATTACCTCTCGCGAGGTGCTATTGCAACTCGATGATCAGCACGCCTCGTTGGGACAACGGAAAGCCGTGGCAATCACCATTTCGCACGAAATTGCCCACCAGTGGTTTGGCGACCTGGTCACTATGCAGTGGTGGGATGACGTCTGGCTGAACGAGGGCTTCGCCACCTGGATGGAAGGCAAGGCGGTGGACGCCTGGAAACCGGAGTGGAACTCGCTTTTGGACGAGGTCAGTGGCGGTGACACAGGTACGACACTGACCGCTCTCAATGTCGATTCGTTGGCCACCACCCGCGCCATCGAACAGCCGGCGGAGACTCCGGACCAAATCACCGAATTGTTTGACGGCATTGCCTACGGCAAAACGGCGGCAGTGCTGCGCATGCTCGAAGCCTACCTTGGGCCGGAAAGCTTTCGTGCCGGGGTGAACGAATACTTGAAGCAGCACGCCTATGGCAACGCCACTGCCGATGACTTTTGGAGCACGCTGGCGAAAGTCTCGAAGAAGCCGGTCGACACGATCATGCCCACATTCGTGAAACAACCAGGGGTGCCCATGCTCACCGTCAACACGCAATGCTCTGGCAATTCCACCACCGTCTCCCTGGCGCAGCAGCGATACTTCTTCGATCGAGCCGCGTTCAACGCCGGCAGCGACCAATTGTGGCAGGTTCCAGTTTGCATGAGGACAGCACAACTGGAAGGCAAGAGCGAGGAAAAGTGCGAGCTACTGACCAAGAAAGAAGATACCTTCACGCTTCCAGGCTGCCCAGCGTGGGTGCTGGCAAATGCGGGCGGGAACGGCTTCTACCGCAGCGGCTATCGGCCGGCCGCTGTCCGTGCCTTGGCGCAGGACGCCGAAAGCGCATTGACGCCGCTCGAACGCATCATCTTGCTCACCGATACATGGGCAGCCGTGCGTGTTGGACGTCAGCCGGTCGGCGATTATCTTACCCTCGGGGAGGGTCTTCAATCCGACCGCACCGACGCGGTTCTGGGACTCTTGTTCAAGCAGCTGACCTTCATTGGCAAATACCTGGTCAATGAAAACGACGGCGAAACCTACCAGGCCTGGGTTCGCAATCTGCTTGCGCCCATTGCCAAAGAAGTTGGTTGTACGGCGAAGCCCGGCGAAAGCGATAGCCAAAAGAATCTACGGGCAAACCTGCTGCAAGTGTTGGGCAGTACGGGACGTGATCCCGAAGCGCTAGCCGAAGCACGCAAGCTGACGGAACGGACCCTGGAAAATCCAGCTGCGGTGGACAGCGGCTTGGCCGGTGCCGCTTTCAGTTTGGCAGCCATGAATGGAGATTCAGCCTTCTACGACAAGTTAATGGCGGAGATGAAAAGTGCCAAGACGCCTGAGCTGTACTACCTCTATTTCTATACCCTCGCCAGCTTCAGCGATCCCCAACTGCTACAGCGGACCCTGGATTTCGCGATTTCGCCGGAGGTGCGCTCGCAGGACAGCCTGGGCCTGATCGGCGCCGTGATGGCGAATTCCGCGGGTGAAAGACTGGCATGGGATTTCGTGCGTTCGCACTGGGCCGAGGTCGAGAAAGCTGGCGGGCCCTTCGCCAGCGCACAGATCGTGACCAGCGCGGGTTTGTTCTGCGACGCCGGCCTGAGGGACCAGGTAACGGACTTCTTCTCAACCCATAAAGTTGCAGGCGCCGAACGTAGTTTCAAGCAAACCGTAGAGCGCATCGACAACTGCGTGGATTTGAAATCGCAACAGTCCAACCAACTGGCCTCCTGGTTGGGGAGCCACAGCGGTGGCACGGCTGCGGGAAGCGGGGTTCGTTAGCGACAGAGCATTTCTTCAGCCGGCCAGAGACTCAATCGCCCGCACCGCATCCGGCGAGATCTCCAAGTCGACGCTGGCCAGATCCTGCTTCATGTGCTCGGCGTCGGAGGTTCCGGTCAGCGGTAGCATCCCAACCGCGCGCGCAAAGCTGAACACAAGCTGGGCCGAAGTGGCGTTAACACGCGCCGCGAGTTCGCTAACCAGAGGATGCCGCACCACCTCGACGTTCGCGGTGAGCAGCGAAAAGCCCTGATAGATGATCTTTCGTTCCCGGCAGAACTGTCGTACGTCGCGATCCCAACCGAGACGGGCGTAACAGCGGTTCTGTACAAATGCGGGGATTTCGGCGCCGGCGGCCTCCATCTGTTCAAGATACCGCACAGACACATTGCTCACACCAAGGAGGCGCGTGCGGCCAGCGTCGCGCTCCTTCATCATCGCCTCCCATACCTCGCTGTCGGCATCAGTCCAACCGTAGCCGGAAGCGGGCCCGTGCAGCACGTAGCTGTCGAGGTAATCGGTCCCGAGATGTTCGAGCGAGCTGGCCATCGACTGCGCCACCTGGACGGAAAGGCTGGCCTTAGGATCGTAAGGCAGCCGATGGTCCTGACCCGGCCGGTAGGTGAATTTCGTCTGCAGAAAAAGATCGGCCCGCGCCACCACCCCCGCGCGATAAGCCGCGGCGAGCCCCTGACCGACTCCCGCTTCGAAGTAATGCCGCCGCTGGTTGGCCGTGTCGATACCCCGAAACCCCGTCCGCAGCGCGAGCTCCGTGAGAGCCGGCGTGCGCTCTTCCTTCCAGGCGGTGCCGTACAGAAAATCGGGAAGGGCGGAAGACTGCTGAGTTGGCATCGCATTATTCTGCCACGATCAGATCCGAACAGTCCCATGCGAGGAAGGTTTAAGAATTTTCTGGCATCCAGTTTGCGCGCGCCAACCCGCCGGTCTACTATGCCTCCGAGGGCCATTACCATATCCACTAGCTCCACTACAGCAGTACTTCCTGGTGTGCCAAGACTTAACAATCCTGCAGTTCGCCGTTCTGGCGAATAACGCTGACTCGCACGTCCATGACGCCGGTAGGTCTCGCGACCTGCCTTGCGTGCATGCGCCGCGCGGTGTCGGTAAACCACTCCGGCTTGATTTCTTTCAATCTAAGATGCCGTTGCGCGAATCGAGTCATCCTCAGTTGGCCTTGAAGCGTCAACATGTTCTAGCGGCTAGGCGCGACTCCGCCGTACTTTTCGAGCCACTTCAACTCTTCCCGTACCTTGATTTTTCCGTGCCACGGGTTCTTGTCGAGTTCGTGGCCTTCTCCCGGAAAAATCAGCAGCGTGCTGGGAACGCCGAGGGCATGCAAGGCGTGATCGAGGAGATACGCTTCCGCCACTGCCACTCGAATGTCGTCCGCACCACTGACGATATGCGTGGGCGTACGAACTTTATTCATCTGGTAGATGGCGGCTTCCTTGTGATAACGCTGCGGCACATCCCAGGGAAACCCGCCGAGAAAATAGGCGTCGTCAAAACTGGTATCGTCATTTCCCCAGTTGGCAACGTTTTCCACCGCGCCCGCGCTGGTCACTGCGGCCTTGAATCGAGTCGTCTGAGTGATCAGCCAGTTAGTCATAGAGCCGCCGTAGCTGTAGCCACCGACGGTGAGGTGATCGGGATCAGCGATACCGTCTTTCACCAGCGCGTCGACACCCTCAAGAATGTCTTTGCCCGGGCGGGAAACGATTTCGGGAACGATTCCCGCCAGAAATTTGTCGCCATAGCCGGATGAGCCGCGATAGTTTGGCTCAAACACAAGCCATCCTTGCGTCGCGGCCAAACGGTCCCACACATACCAGTCCGCTTCGAAATGATTGCCGTCGTAATCATCCGGGCCTCCGTGTGGGAACACAAACATGGGCAGATGTTTCGCTTCGAACTTTCCTGGCGGGTACATGAGCATGCCTTCGATGGTTGTTCCATCATCCACGGTCCAGTGGTACGGCTTGGCTTTAGGCAGATCACGCTCCACAAACAGCTTGTTGAATGAAGTGATAGGGTGCGCCGACTGGAGCGCGTCGAGGCTGTCTGCTAAGTAAACCTCGGTTGGCTGTTCGATTGCCGAGTGTACGAAGGCGATGCGTGGCGAGTGCAGACTCGCAGCAGGACGCGCGTAAGTACCCGCCCAACCAGACTGTCTGGAAAATGGTGCGGAAAGCTTGGACTGGAAATACGTCTGAACTTCAGTGCCAAGCTGCCCCGTCGCGAACACTCCTCCATCCGGAGTGATGGTGTATCGCCCAACGGCGCCTTGGAAATCAGCCGCCCAGCGCTGGATTTCGCTGGTATCCGCATCAACCCAGTAAAGCCGGGTCTGCGTGTCTTTGTACTTTTCTTCGACCGAGCCGTATTGGACCTCAAAGAAAATGTGCTTGCTGTCTTTGGCCCAGTGGAGATCTTGCTCGACCGCTTGGTTATGGGTCAACTGCCGCGGCGGCCGATCCAGGGAAGAGTTGGCGAGATCCACGGAATAGATTTCGAATTCCTCAACCTTCTCCTCTCGTTCAGACACGGACTCGGTGGCAAAGGCCAGTTTGTGTCCATCCGGCGAGGCTTCCAATTCGTAGACGCGCCAGGGTGTGCTGGCAAGGGCGCGGGAGCCGGGCGTTGCATCGGACTCATCCTCTGCATCGTCGCGGGGCTTGGTTCCTTCGGCCGCGCGCCGGGCGACGGCGTCTCCCACATCGATGCTGAAAATCATGTCACCTCGTTCCGCGGCACGGTATTGCAAAACATCCTTCCACTCTTTCTTGTAGGCGTCCTTCTGAGTCTTAGTCCAGGGGGTGCGCGTGGCAAAGTAGAGTATGTGAGAGTTTGGAGACCAGGAAAACGAGTGCACTTCCTCGTCGCCGCGGGTCACGGGAAACGCTTCACCTCCGGCGAGCGCGATGAGGTAGAGCCGTGCGACCGCTTCGTCTTTGGAATCGCCTTCGCCGGAATTGCCACCTTTGGTGGTCTCGCGTTCCGAGAGGAATGCGATCCATTGCCCGTCGGGAGACCACTGCGGCTTGGTGTTGTCGCCGGATTGCGTGAGTTGGGTCAGCGGCCCCCGGCCATGGCCATCATCGCGGTAAAGCCACAGGTCTCGACGAAAATTGTTCTGCTCCCAATCCGCTCGCTCGGTGTTAATGAGAACCGAATTTCCGTCGGGGGACAAAGCGACCGCGAGGAAGTCGACGTAGTTGAAAAAGTCGTCGAGCGTGAGCTTTGGTTTGTCAGCGGCGTGTCCGAGGTTGAAAGCAAATGCGGCAAGAGAAGAAATGAGCAGAATTATTCTGTTTGTCATGGGTCGACACAGAGATATATCGCGGGTAGGCGGCACTTGTAAACCCGAATCGCGGGGTCTGAAGCGAATACCTCTCGGCTCAGAAACTGAATCGCAAAGCGAACTCCATCACGCGCGCATTGGACAGCGTTGAGCTGAAGTTTCCGAAAAGAGTGCTATTCGAGGTGAGGTTGTTGAAATTCAGCTGCATCGTTCCCACGTCGAATCGCGGAGTGTTGGTGACATTGAATACTTCCCAACTGAACTTAATGGCCTGGGCTTCGGTGATGTTCCAGCTCTTGTTCAGCCCGGTGTCGATATTGAAGGTGCCAGGTCCGCGGAAATTATTGCGTTGTCCTGATTCGCCTGGATAGGGATCGCGGAATTGAAGGATGGCCTGGTTGGGATCATTCGGGTTGGTAAGGTTGTACGGATCTTTGAATACATTGGGTGTGGGCCCGTTCACTCCCTGAACGGTGAAGCTTCCCGTTTCGGGGCGTTTCCCTACGAGAACAGCCGCGGAGTTGAGCTCCCAGTTCACGGGATAGACAGGGCTGAATATCGAAAACGGGTATCCCGTGGACCAGCGGAAGAGTCCAGAGAGCGTCCAGCCTCCGACCACTGCATTCAGGAATTTCCCCATCGTAGAACCGTAGCGTTTACCCTGGCCGACAGGCAGCTCCCATACCCAGTTGGAATTGATCTGATGCGTGGCATCGAAGTCGGACACCGCACGAAATTGCCCGGGGTTCCATGCGTTGAGGATTTGTCCGGAGAAGCCGACTCCCTCGAACAAATTCACCCGCTCAGCGTCGGAGCCGACGTCCATGGATTTGGAGTAAGTGTAGTTAAGGTCGAACTCCAGTCCGTGAGTCATGCGGCGCCGCAGGCTGAACTGGCCGGCGTTATAGGCGCTGTTGCCGATGCTCCGCCACGAGTAGAGAGAGGCGAACTGCGGAGAGTAGAAAGCATAAGGAGTTACTTTCCCGTTGATCGTCGCGCAGGACGGATAACAACTCCCCGCAGGCCAGCCACTGGTCTGGCCCGGAATATCAATAGTCTGCAGTGAACTTGTGGCGTTGCCTCCGAAGTAGGCAAACAGGTCGTACATGGCTTGGGTAGCGGTGACTTGCGCAGGTGCCGTACCGGTCGCGCCACACAAGGAACCAAATGCTCCACACTCCCCGCCAATCTGGGTCGACGACAGGCCCGCAGCGCCCGGAAACATGTGCTCCCAGAAAGGGATCGGCGCGACATTCTGAATCGGCACTCCGGCGTTGAATTGCTTGGTGAGCAGCGTGGCAGCGGTGAAGTAGTCCATGTGGCTCTGGGGATCGTACATATCCACCGGTGCCGCGAGATCCTCTTCTTGCAGCAACCGGTGCGCAAAACGGCCGACGTACGACGCTTCGAATACAAAATTGCTGGGAAGCTCGCGCTGGATGGAGAAGTCCACCACGTGGGAATAGGGGGTCTTCAGCTTGTCATCCAGACCCCAGTTGACTGAGAACCCGCCGGCCCCGATACCCGCCGGCGGAGTAGCCGGGAACGAACCGGTCGGCGGTGGTTCCACAATCGGACAAGGCGCCGTCGGACACGTGCCCGTAGTGGCGGCGCTGGTGGTGGGAATATTGTATAGACCGGAAAAACGCGCCGCAGTGTCTACGGTTTGCACGCTGCCGGTATTCGTGATGCTGGTGGTCAAGCCGAACGAACCATTGCGGTCGAAGGTGTTGGTGATGCCTTCGCCAAAGTGGTCGAAGTAAATCCCGTATCCGGCGCGGATGGAAGTTTTTCCTGGACCTCCCCACAGCCGCCGGCGCCAACCGCTGTCGGCGTCGGGCGAATAAGCGATCGCAAAGCGGGGCGCGATGTCCTTGTAATCCCATGCCCAATAAGGCTTGAGTCCGTTGGCCTGTCCCGAAAGCGCAAAGCTGATCAAGGGTTCGTACGCCTGACCCGCCAGCATGTTCCGCGCGCGTTGCTTGAACCAGTTGTTGAGACTTGTCGTAGGAGCTACCTGGGTGCCGTTGGTTTCGTAGGGCGGTTGCAGCAATGTATAGCGCAAGCCGTAGGTAAATGTGAGGTTGCGTTTTACCTGCCACTTGTCTTGCGCATAAAACTCCGACTCGTAGGTCCGGAAATGGCGGGGAATCATTGCGCCTTGAGGAAGCACGGAAAGATTCTTGTTCAAGTTGTAATTGGCGGAGACTTCACTGATCAGGCCAGCGAGAGCGGCGACTGCAAAATCGTAGTTTTGGCCGAATCCTGAATCCACGGCCGGGAAGCCGCCCGTAGCTGGGTCGAGGCTGGTGCCGCAGTTCGCAATGCAAGCGGGATTCAGCCAAAGCGCATTAGTTTGAGCAAAAAAGAATGAAGTGGAATTCGACTCACGGATATTGTCCACTCGGCGCAGGTTGCCGCCAAACTGCAAAGTGTGGGTGCCTTTCACCTTGGTGAGGTCATCCACCCAGTTGTAGACGGGGACATCGGTGTTGGTCGTGGGGCTGAACGCGTTGAGATCATCCAAGCCGCGGAAGTTTACATATTGCGAGCTCTGCAGGCCGGCTTGGGCGACACCGGATCGAACGTAGCCGAAGTGAAAAGCATTGACCAACGTATTGCTGAGCGTCGCCGTG